>Ga0153929_1000048_pt1 | contig 58827 bp, 51 predicted proteins | sample TSNJ013MetaG_FD_104689 | JGI IMG/M metagenome (GOLD analysis project Ga0153929, IMG submission 104689) | Attine ant fungus gardens microbial communities from New Jersey, USA - TSNJ013 MetaG | ecosystem: Host-associated > Fungi > Mycelium > Unclassified | place: USA: New Jersey, Wharton State...
AAAAAACAATGATTTTCTCATTGTTTTAGCGGTTCTTTTATCAACTAATTACTTGTTATATTATAGGCTTCTGGATACTTATAATAGCCTATCCGATTAAATCAGCCGTGAATAGTAACAAAAGTTTCTATTCATGGCAGCTTTGGGTTGTATGACGTACGCAGCAGAGGGCATGGGAAGTCTCACGCAAACTGCTGCTGTTTTTTCAAGCGATTTAGTAAAAGAGCACTCATCATATTCGGCAGGAGGTCTGGCAACGTGTCAGATGGATAATTCGTGCAGAACCTGTAAAATGCCAGTCAAAGAGCACACAGCAAGCTACGGAGGCTTTGAGTCTTACGGGAGCGGGAAAGTTTCGCCAAATGCAGGAGAAGGACATTCCTGCGCTTAGGCTCATTGCCCGTGGGAATAAACAGCCGCTGTGAGCCGGGAGATGCTTTACGCAAACATTCAAAGGGCGCTTTTAGCGGCGGCGGAATCCATCATTTACGCAGACCCGATGCGAAGGCTTCTGAGCGTTGTTGGTCGCAGTTAATGATTAGTCCGCCAGAGTGTTGCCCGGTTTGCATGAAGCATCTCCCGGCTCACAGTGGCGTCCTGACAACCATCAAGTTAACTGTGAATACTAATAAAATTCTAAATTCTCTTGACTTTTAATTCCTACAGGTGTAATATATAATAAATTTTTATAACTTTACATAAATATTTATTTCCACCCAAAAATATTACATTTGTAATAAACCCCAGGAGGTTCCCATGAAGAAAAAACTAAAAAGAAGAAAATATCAATTTTTCTTATCTGTATGATCTTCGGAATAATAATCACAGGGTTTATATTATTTTCGTTTAGTGCTGTGCCCCAATTTTCGGAACCAAAAATTTCCGAAAAACCTGAGCAGTTATTGCAGCAATATATGGACTACATAGAGAAGCATGATTATACAAATATGTACGCTATGCTAAATGAAGGAAGTAAAGCCAACTATTCAAAAAAATATTTTACAGAACGAAATCAAAACATTTACGAAGGAATAGATGCTTCTGATCTCAAAACGGAGGTAAAAGAAATAACAGTAAATGAGAAAGACGAAACGGTTATCATTTATCACCAAAGCCTTAACAGCGCTGCCGGAGATATTCAATTTAGTAATCAGGCCGTATTTATGAAAGATGAAAAAAACGGATATTCTCTCAAGTGGGAAGATCATTTGATTTTTCCGGATCTTACGTCTAAGGATAAAGTAACGGTTTCAACCCTGGAAGCGAAACGCGGGGAGGTCCTGGACCGAAATGGAAATATCCTTGCAGGCCAGGGTCTGGTGACTTCCGTATGTCTGGTACCGGGGAAGATGAACGAAAATGCGGCTGCGGACAAAGAGAAGCTTTCCATGCTTTTAGAAATCACTGCAAAGGATATCCAAATGAAACTGGATGCCAAATGGGTAAAAGAAGATTCCCTGGTTCCTATTACTACTCTCCCAAAAGTTTCGGAAGCAGATCTAATGGCTTATGAACCCAGTGAAGAGAACTTACAGAATAAAACGCTGCAGGATGAACTGCTGACAATACCTGGCGTTATGCTTTCTGATACAGAGGCAAGAGTTTATCCGCTGGGAAAAAGCGCTTCTCATCTGACAGGATATATACAGAATGTGACAGGAGAAGATTTGGAAAAACACGGTGAGGAAGGATATGGGGTGAACAGCGTCATCGGACGCAGCGGTATGGAATTGTTATATGAAAAGGAATTAAAGGGACAGGCCGGATGTGAAATCAAAATTGTAGATGAGCAGGGAACGACAAAAGCTATGATGGCTTTTCTCCCAAAAAAAGACGGAAAAAATATTCAGCTCACCATCGACTCCGGACTGCAGCAATACCTTTATGACGAGTTTCAGGAAGATAAAAGCTGTTCCGTTGCAATGAATCCCTACACGGGAGAGGTGTTGGCTTTAGTAAGCACCCCTTCTTTTGACAGTAATGATTTTATAAAAGGATTGTCATGAACAATCTATTCACTCATATATTACAATAAAATATAATACCGAGGAAGATATATGGTTCAGTTACCGGATAATTTAGTGTTCGAGGGCGGTGGTGTTTTAGGGATCGCTTATTTGGGAGCTTTACATTACTTTTATCAGGAAGGGCTTCTGCAGAATCTGAAAAGAACAGCAGGTACTTCCGCAGGAGCTATCACAGCCTGTATTACCAGCTTCAATCTACCCTTTGAAGAACTCAAAAAGATAGTAGATTCTCTGGAATACAAAAAGATACCTCAATCTAAAGTACTCCCTGATCTCAAAAAAATAACGGAACCCATGCAAATAGAGTTTGAATCTATGTTTGGAGATATTAGCTGTATCTATAGGCTGATTACAAAATACGGATGGTATTCTACCGATTACTTTTACCAATGGATGCAAGCACAGATAGCGGCACAGTTTGACCAATCGAAAAAAGCTCCTCCATATACATTCGCAGACTTTAAAAATCCATTTATACATAAAGGACAAAGGCACTTTCATGATCTTTATATTATTGGAACCGATTTATCTTACCATATATCAAGAATCTTCAGTTACGAAACTACTCCGGATATGGAAGTTGCCCTTGCAGTGAAAATATCTATGTCAATCCCTTTATTTTTTGAAGCAGTTGAACTGGATCTGATGGGTAAAGATGATTCCAAAAATTTATTTTGTGATGGTGGTGTTATGTGGAATTATCCCATAAATATTTTTGATTCTGCCCCATTTAATGGAAAAGGAATACCGGATGTGAATTGGCATACACTGGGGCTGCGCTTTTTAAACCGGGAACAATACCACCCCATTCGAAATTTCATTGACTATATATATCATTTATACCGTTCTCTGCTTTGTATTCAACAGAATATGTTTAATAACAGTCCGACTAATAAAGCAAGATCTATACAAATTGATACAGAAAATGTGTCCTATGTGGACTTTGATATTATAACAGCTGATAATACGTACCGTTTTTTATATAATCAGGGATATCAGGCTGCAAGTGATTATTTTATAAATCATTTATCATGAATAATTAAAACCCTTGTTTTTCAAGCCACCTGGTCATTTTATTCTCTCTTACCAGAAGATCCTTATCCTCAAATTTTCCAAGTGCAATTTCATCCGTAATCTTTCCATCTGTCAAAAAAATGACTCGTTCTGCCCTGGCTGCCACTTTGGCATCATGAGTAACCAGCATGACAGCAGTACCTCTTACATTTAACTCATTCATAATATCCATGATTTCTTTCGTTGCACTGGAATTCAGTGCTCCGGTAGGTTCATCCTCAAACAGGATGTCCGGATGGTTGATCAAAGCCCGGCAAATAGCCGCACGCTGCAGCTGCCCTCCGGATACCTTCTTAATGTCATGATCCGCTATATGGTCAATCCCTGTTCGTTTCATAAGTTCGTCAGCATATGTATTTACCTGTTCCCTGGACTCCTTCTTTGCCTTGAATCCCGGAAGCACAATGTTGTCACGGATGGATAACGTCCGAAGCAAATAGGACTGCTGAAATATAAACCCCATTCTTCGCAGCCGAAGACCACTCATTTTCTCATCACTCAAGCCGGAAATATCTTCCCCATCAAAACAGATTTCACCCTTCGTTGCCCGATCCATGCCGCTGATATTATATAAAAGAGTGGATTTTCCGGAACCCGATTGTCCCATGACCGCCACAAATTCACCTTTTTTTATGGTAATATCAATTCCCCTTAAAACTTCTGTCCCATCAAATTCTTTACATAGTCCTTCTGCCTGTAAGATTGTCTTCATTATTTGTCCTCCAAGTCTCCCTTTATTCGTTTATCAGTGAAATAATATAATATTCCTTTATCTGTCCTGAACTGAACATTGTCATTCCTGCCGCCACAGCCAGAAGTACCACAGGTATAAGAAAAAACGTTATCCATGGGTTTATAAAAAAAGTGATTCTGGTTATGCCCAGCCCCATCATACTAAAAGCCATACTTGCAATGTTATCCCCCCAGAAATTAGAAACCAGCGTTCCTGCTGCTATCCCGATGACAGCCACCAAAGAAATCTTATAAAGATACTGTTTCCTTATATCCGAATCGTTAAAACCGATTGCTTTCATTGCAGCAATCTGCGAAGCGTCTTTGGTAAGTCTAAGCTTCATGAATAAAAGCACAATCAATGCGACAAGCAGAATTCCAATTACTACGACTGCGATGGTGGCAGTTCTTATCTGTCTGGTGACACCGCCCAGCGTCTGATTGATAAATTCCTCCATTGGCTCTATTGTATAACCTCCGCCCATTTGACTACTCCACAGGTCAGCCTTTTCTCTTACTTTAATTCCGTCCCCCAGATTTACCGAAAATGAATATTGTTCCGAGTCTGCTCCCGCAAACCCATGTACTGCCTTGGCGCTATATCCGCCGTTTGTCACATCTTGATAAATTCCGGAAATCGTAAACTTTTTCTGAGAGCCCTCCCAACTCACCATGATCGTATCCCCTGTACTTTTTCCGATTTCATCAGCGTTCAGCTTGGAAAGTGCCATCTCATTTTCCATGGAAGGGGTGTTACCATTCAGATATACCAGCCCCTCACCCACATGATCTCCAGAATCAATATGAAGGATCATCTCTTCCCCTTCTGCATTCATTACTACAGCACGTACTCTCCTGAATTCCTGATACATTTCAATATCCGCATCATGATCCAGGAGCTGTATCATATTCTCATACCGGTTTTCGAGATTTTCACCCTGTTCAAGCTCAATTAATATATCATCCACAGAACTTCCCATATAGGAAATGAACTCTTTGGATTCCATCGTAAGCAACAAATTCACTGGGACAATCATAATTCCGGAAACGATACTTTATGCATCTGAAGAAAATGCGGCGGTTTTGCTGTTTCATACATTCCATTTATGGAAGTGAACAGTTGTGTAACAACTATCGTGGCTGCCACTACAAGACCTGCCGCCAGTGCCATAAATAAAATCAATGCCATATTACCCGCACGGTTTCTTTTAAAATCACTTTTTAACATTTTAAAACTCAGATTCACTTTGCCACCTCAATTTCCCGTATGCTCTTTCGATTGCCAAGAACGAATGCAACAGCCACCATGAGTAATCCTGCAAGAATAAGCATAAGTCCGATTCCCCTGCCTTCCCCTGTTCCGATCACTTTTCCTATGCTGGCAGCGAAACGTCCATTTTCCAGCATTACCGGTTCAAACACATGGTCCGCAAGTATTCCGCAGACTGCATACGCAGCCACATATCCGATTTGAGTGAGAAGACTGATCAGTCCCCAAATCCTTCCCTGCACCTCATTGGGTATGCTTACTCTGATCAGTACGTCCGCACAGGTATTTACGAATGGGAGCGTTGTAAAGAATAAAATGCTTGCCGACAAAATAAATGCCATATCGGTACTTATACCTGTCAGCGCCATGAAGCAACCGCAAAGGATCAAGGCTGTCACAAGGATTTTCGAATAATGCTTTTTAATACCCAAAATGCCGATTACCATACTGCCTGCAAGCATTCCGATGGCGCTTATGGATTCCATAATTCCTACGGTTCGGGCATTACTGATCGGTAATACCATAGGTATGATTAAGGTCTGAATAAATCCGATAAAAAAGCACATAAAGGCCATTAATAGCACAAGTGCAGTGACACCCTTATTCCGAACGATGATCTGCATTCCTTCTTTAAATTCCCGAATGAGATTAAACTTGTCCTGTCTTGGTTTTACTTTTTCTATGGTTCTTCGAACGGAAGCTACCGCAAAAACGGTAACAAATATCGTGCATATATCTATAATAAGAATGACTCTTATATCCGCAAATCCCAGAATCAGTCCTGCAAGGGCCGGCGATATCAGGTATTTGGCATTTCCCGCTATCTGTACCAGACCGCTGGCTTTGGCATATTCTTCTTCCGTCAGTAAATCTGTTACGGTTGCCTTATAAGAAGGATCCAGCAATGAAACGAATACGGAATTAATGATTAATCCGATCAGAATAGGTGTCATGCCGCCATGTCCCGTCTGAATGCTTATGAGTATGTATATTAAGCCTATCGCAGAGAAGAGATCACCGCAGATCATCATAAGGCGTCTGTCAAAACGGTCCGCCAGAATTCCCCCAACCGGATTTAAAAGAATGGTTGGAAGGTAAGCAAGTATGGTAATAACAGATACCCAGGTGACACTTTTGGTAAGCTGATATACATATACGGATAAGGCAAAGGCTGTCATTCCGCTTCCGATATTTGCTATAAATTCTCCTGCCCATATAGTCATAAATTTTTTCATAGTCATATTCTCCTTTTCAACGTCTATGCTTCCTTTTATTATAGTTATTTTATCGTCAAGAGCATTATCCCCAGTATTGCTTTGCTACTTCCCATACAGACTCATCCGAAATTCCCAGCATTTTCCCGAGCAATGCAATCAATGCCCTTAACATCATCTGTTGTTCTTCCGGTTCCACCTGAAAAATCCCATCATCTAAAAGGGTGATAGCAGACGTTATGAAAATCTGCATATACTGTACAGGAAAATCCGAACGAAAAATTCCCCGGCCGTTTCCATCCTCTACTACTCCTACCAGAATCGGCGTAACTCCCTTCACCATAGAACTTAAGGATTTTTGGTGCATCAACGCATTTTCCGGTTTGTGAAGTTCTTCCAAAAGATCTTGGCCCACTTCGTTTTCTACCCTCATAGAAAGGAATATGTGAATTATCTTCATAATCTGTGAAAACTCTGGATTCGATGCAACTTTATTTGCCCTGTCAACAACCATCTCCGTGACTCTCTCTATGATTGCATCCAATACGTCTTCTTTCGATTTAAAATAATAATAAAAGGTTCCTTTTGCGATTCCAACGTTATCCAGAATGTCATTTACCGTACATTTCCCATATCCTTTTGTGGAAAATAGCCTTCCGGCCACATCCAATATTTCATTTCTTCTTTCGTTATAATCTTTTACAATTCTCATCTTACCTGGCTCCCTCTATAATAATCGATATCTTATAGACCGACCGTCGGTCTATAAATAATATACAATAGTCTTCTATGTTTGTCAATAGCTATTTCTATTGACAACAATAATACCACCACTCACCAATAACAATCCCATCAGGTTCTTCAGCGAAAATATCTGCTCTCCCAGTAATAGACCGGACAAAAACATGCCAAACACCGGTATCATAAATGTAAATACAGATACTCTTCCAACCGGATTGTATTTTAACAACAGAGTCCACAAACTAAACGCTGCTGTTGAAAGCAGTGCCATATACAAGAATAATACTGTTGACTTTACGGTAAATCCGGTAACTTCTCCTCCCATGAGCCATCCTATAACAATCAAAACCGTACTGCCAAACAGTAACTGATACGCTGTTATGGCAATGGGGCTCTCCCGATGAGATATTAATTTCAGCATTACTGAACTGATACCATATGCTGCAGCGCTGATTAAAACCATGCCTTCTCCCATTAAGCGTGGTCCTTCTCCCCATGCGCCTCTTGTCAAATTAACCACCACCACACCGGTAAGACCGAGGATACACCCCATCCATTTTTTCCAGGTCATCTTTTCGGATTTTAATATAAAATGTGCTGCCACAATTGAAATCAATCCATTTGAACCGCTTATGATAGCTCCCTTTACACCAGTCGTATTTGCCATTCCTATGTAGTAGAATATATATTGTACCGTTGTCTGCAGAATTCCCTGCCCAAATATATATGGAATAGAGCTGCGTTTCAACGTTAAGATCCGTTTCTCAATAATGCACCCAATCAAAAACGTAAATAACCCTGATAGGAAGAAACGATAACCGGCAAATAAAATCTGACTTCCCGCTCCCTCAATCCGAAACCATTGATACCCTATTTTTATGCACGGAAATGCACTTCCCCAGAAAAAACATGATAACAACGCCAAAGCTGTTACAACCGCAGGTTTTTGTAATTTTTTATCCATTATAGCAATTATCCACTTTCCTGATGCCATATTTCCCTGCATTCAGTATAACATGCGTTTCTTCTCCTTTACAAGTCCCCAATACGTTTAGGCACGGGAACAAATGGCAATATTATCGCCTCCTTTACTCGCGTTCCTGGCGGTATTTCATTTGCTCTGTACATTGCCAGTTAGGCAATATAAGAGCCAAAAAACCGCACTAAGTAAGTATGATACGGAGAATATGAGGTGTCGCTACAAAAATGGGAATTTCCCCCTGCTCATTGGAAAGCACCAAAATGCCATATTCATTGCGGTAGACGGAGCCAGCAACGTTACCAGATGCGCCAAAGCTCATATAGACATCGGTTCCCAGGGACAGATAAGACTGTATGGCTGCGATATTATCTGCGTCACAGCCCAAGGGAAGTGGATCCGGCGGTGGTAAAAAGGTGAAATTCGGGTCATACTCCGTTCCGATTCCGGGAGTAGCCGCAGTGATCTTTGCAATAGTGATCGCTTCAGTATTGCCGTTAGCATTGACCAGCCTCAAAAAACCGGGGCCTGTAGCGTTGGGGGATGTGTAGATATCCAGGGGCACACCCAAATAATTGGTAACGGATTGCGTAGTGACCGTCCACGTCGTTGTAGGGTATGCCGTAATCATTTGGGAAAGAATATGGGACAATTGCGCCACAGCGAAACAGTTCATCGTATTTGCCGTTGTTATAGGACCTGCCGGCCCCATCGGACCGGTCGGCCCGGTTAAGACGCCGCTTGTCAGCGCTTGCTGCAGCTTGGACCGCAGAAGTGTCTGGCTTTCCGTTGCGTGCTGCAGCACGGCGCGAACGCTTTCATTCAACTTGAGCACGTCTTCTATCGTTGCGCTGGGACCGCTTACGCCGGGAATTGTTCCTAAAACATACTGCAGTTTTTCTCCCTCGGCATTGATAATATGGCTTATCCCGAGCTCTTCCATCGCAATGGATGATATAATCTGGTTGATGGCGTCCTCCCGGGAAAGCGGAGGAGTGATTGTTGGAAATTCTGGCATTGACATAAGTACAGATCGCCTCTCATTATAAATATTTCATATGAAAAATGGATATCTTGCTTTTTTGTCTAGTATATGGGGGATATTATATTGTATGCTGTATCATCCCCTGCTGTTCTTTGTTTTTTCATCATCTTCAGATCGGAACAAGATTCCATTGTAAAGAGTGCTATCATTACATTCTAGTGAAGCTCTTTGTATATGCTATTGCCACCCATAGCGATTAGTAAATGACCGTGAATAGTTACCTTTATTCTAATTTACCTAACATATAAGTAATAAAGAATGAAAAAATTGCAATAAGAACACTTAACAATGTCAAAAGATCAAATCCCATTTTTCCTCGAAGCATTGCGGGAACCGTTGCTATGACAAAGCCAACGATGGCGTAATATGTAAAGCCATAAAAATTCTTTAGCAAATACTTCATAAGAACAACAAAAAAAATTGCTCCCAAAGCGAACCCCAGTATTACCGGAATAAAAAATAAAATGTTTATTTCTGCCAGGGCCTTTAAGTAAATGTCATACATGCCAAATATAGTTAATAATACTGTACTGCTAATTCCCGGAATAATATCTCCGGAAGCCAATACAAATCCTAACTCTAATTTTTGAAAAAAATTTATATTCGATAACTGCGTAAAATCAGCTTTCGTTTCCATAATCGTAAGCATCAATCCTAAAAAGAATGAAATAAAAAAAATATTATAATATTTTTTTTGAAATCCTTTTTTATCTGCTTCTTTAAAAATAAAAGGAATCGTACCTAAGATAAAACCCAAAAAAGCAGCAGAAGTCGGCAGAGGAAATTTATCCAGTAAATATTTTATAATCCTCCCAAATAATAATATACCTAAGACTATGCCAATTAAAATGGGAAGTAAAAATAAAATATTTTTTTTGATATTTTTTAGATGTATAAGTTCATAAATGGAATTTATGCATTTTTCATAGACATTTAAAATCACGAAAATAACCGAACCACTTAAACCCGGAACAACCGCTCCAATTCCGCCCGCTAATCCTTTTAAAAAATTAATCATATTTTCCTCTGAAATCAGTGCTTAATAAATTTTATTTTTCCTAATGTTTGATTATGATTAAAAACAAAATATAATCCTATGAAACCGAATAACCCTCCCATTCAACCGGGATAACTATTCGGCAGTCAATTCGAAAGTCTGTGTTCATCACAAATATAGGAAATGTCTGTTTAACCCTTTTAATATATGGTAAACAGGCCTAAATAAAATTAATACCAATACAAAATTACTGACCCCATGAATAATATCAAACATGATTCCTGCCGACCACCAGGTAAATCCTGCCATAATTCCCCCAATTACCGCATAAGGAACGGCACAAAGAGCCCCAAACGCTAATCCAAAAAAAGCGCTGATAACCGACCATAAAATGATACTTTTATTGAATCGAAGCAAACGAACGATCCAATAAAGTATTGTCCACACATACAGATACATGATCCACCAAACACCAAATCCATAAATAACACCTTCTAATATTGCAAAGCTATAGATAATATAGAGCGTTTTTCTCCCAAGCACCAGCGTATAGATCATAATAAGCAATGATACTAACTCAATATTCGGCAGAAAAGCCAATCCCACCTGCACTACCAACAACAGTGCCGTCAGCAGTGCCAGCTCTACCACATCTCTGGTTGTAATTTTCATACTATTCTCCAATTGTGTACACGATCTTGAAGATATCTCCATCTGCTATTGGCTGTTCCGAAATACCATAATTACAATATTCGTCATTTACAAAGAAGCTCCAATAAGCGCCATTTCCGCTATAAGAAGCCGTTTCACCGTTAATGGTATCTACCATCAATCCATAATCGCCTTCTTCTCCCGAATACGTAAGGTCTTCTATTTCATCCATAGCCTGCTGGAGATATTGTGCATCTGTTTTTGATTCATACTCTTTTTCACTCTGGTCTTCAGATACTACCACAATATTTATGTTTTTTGCTCCTTCATGGACCCCCGGTTTTAGTACCTGATACCCTATTGCCATAACTGCAATTACAGCAGCTAAAGCAATCATGCTCATTATTACCTTTTTATTCATTCGTCTTTTTTCCATCTTTCTTTCTCCTCCTTTTTATTTTTAATAATGAACACAAAAGTCACGAAAACCGCAAAAAAACCTTCCACAAATATGGAAGGTTCTATAAATTACGCAGTGCATACTCCATGCATAAAATATGTACCTTTCACCAAGTCCTCGTGGCTCTTGTACGAACATGGCAGGCAGGTCTTCTGGCTTAAGCGTCAACACCATTCTTTTTCCTTCCCGGATACCCAGTGGATATTTTAAGAATGGCTCTTCTATTACAGCAACGAGATTGCATGGGATTTACACCCATTTCCCTTTTCACTTACACAAGGCAAGCACCTGTAGTTCAATATGTTTTTAATTATACTACATATGTTAGAATAAATCCATAACTTTTTACATACTACTATGCTTACACCCTGCAATCCGACGGAGGTTTTAATGCGTTTGCGAGCTTATTGATTACCGTCTGCTCATCTGCCACAAAAAAAATGTCATTTCCACGATTGCACTCATAAATAAAGTCTTTTATTTGAATGCTCCGTTTTTTCATACTGTAAATTCTCCTCATATCTTATTCTTACATATCAGACTTACACTTGTGATCCCAACAGCCTTTCTGCTTCCTTCATATTTTCCATTATCGGCACACCAAAGGGACAGCGGCTCTCACATTTGCCACAGCTAATGCACTCATTCCCATTATGGGACATGCTTAAATAGTGAGAATGGACAGATGGGGGGATGTGCGCAGCATCCAAGCGGGCAATGTCCAAATACTTATTGACAGATGCAATGTCGATTCCCGCCGGACAGGGCTGGCAGTGGCTGCAATATACACAATTGCCCTTAAAATCATTGCGCATGGTACTAAGAGCCTCGGCATAGTCTTTCTTCGAATCGTCCAGGTCAAAATAATGGACAGCATCCAGCACCTCTTCCGGCGTTTGGCAGCCAAGTAACACGCTATCCACAGATGGTCTTGACAGTGCATAGTGAATACACTGCGGTACCGTCAGCGGTTTAGCGAATGGCGTATGATCCGGGGACAGTAACTTGCCTGCTCCAAGAGTTTTCATCACCGTAATTCCGATTTGCTTTTGCGAACAGAGCTTGTAGAGCCTGGCACGCATGGGATCAATCCCCCGTAACATTTCTGTGTCCAGGCCTTTGCCTAAATGATCAATGATATATTCTTCGGATGGCAGCATATCAAACGCAGGATTGATGCTAAACATCATCATTTCAGGCAGACCTGTGTTGATCACCTTGATGGCTGTTTCCGGATTATGTGAACTAAAGCCGATATGCCCTATGTAACCTTGTTTTTTAAGCCGCTCTGCATATTCGGCAAAACCTGTTTCAAAAACATTTTTGTAGTCTTTTTCAGAATCAATGAAAAACATCATCCCAAAGTCAATATAACCGCCAAAAATACGCAAGATATCCTCAAAATAACGTTGTACTGTGGGCATATCCCGGCTTATATCATACTGTTGGTTCACATCCGTGGAACCGATATGTCCTTGTATCATTACCTGATCACGCTTGTTTCCCAGTGATTTTGCAATATTCTCCCGAATTTCTTTTCCCGGCATGAAAACATCTAAAATATTGATTCCCTGTTCCAGTGCGGTTTCAATCGTATCTTTGACCTGTGTATACGGTTTCCCGTCAAGATGCTCACAACCAAGTCAAATTACACTGACATTTTGACCGGTTTTACCAAGTTCTCTGTATAACATATTAATATTCTCACCTCTATTCTATCTCCTCTTTGCTTTTATCACTTTTTTCACATTGTCCTGCATCAAACGATCAGAAAATTTCTCTAAGCAATAATCTCTTATCGTATCCGCTAATTCAACAAATCCATTACCATAAGATGCAACCCCTTTTAACATTTCCTGGTTTAACTTATCAATATTAAAATAATCATGGATCGGACTGTTTCGTCTTTGCATATACTCTAATGCTTTCTCTCCATCTTGGCTTATCTTTATATCCTTACTCTGTAATACTCGCTTCAAATAACTCAGGGAATCATTTTCCAGATATCCCTCTTCATTAATTTGGACATAGGCTACAATGTCTTTAAATGCCTGAACATAATGATTCAGTCGGCTGGCAATCGCTTCCCCCAGATCATCCCGCAGCCTCATATCATCTGACTTGCAGTATCTGTCATAAGATTCCAGGATCCGTTCACCTTGCTTTTTTAATATGGATAAATTATTCTCAACTGTTCTTTCAACATCTTTAATTTCTTTTGGTCTGATTCCTGCGAGTTCTTTAATCTCCTCTGGTAAATCCACCATGCTATCGCCTCCTTGTATCCATCTTATCTCTTTGTATAATGGTACCCCAACGCAGATATTTTTCCTTTTCCATCTGTTCTCTCTGTTCCCGCTCAAATGACTTCCATAAATAAAAAAGTTCATCTTTTAATTTTTTTGGAAAATAATCTGTCATTTTCAAAGATGTCATGATGGCTACATAAAAGATAGTGGCATATTCTGAATAATAATATTGCAGCACATCACATTCAATTCCTTTTGATGTGAAGAAACACTCAGAAAAATCAGAAATAGCTCTTTGTTTATCTGATTCTTCACAATAAACTACTATATCGATATCGCTTCGTTCAGGATGAAAATCATTACGAATGAAACTGCCAAAAACAAAAACATTATAGTTCACTTTCGGAAATTGTTTCAAAAGCTCTTTTTGATATTCCTGCAAAAGAAGCCTTCGATTTTTCCAATCCGCTAAATCCTCCATTTTCCCCTCCTTGACTTTATATATTCACTATCTATCAACACTGCCTTAATTTATATTAGTATATCATAGTTTCCTGTTTTTAGCATCTTTGTTCTCAAAGCATTTTTCCAATATAAATTACATTACATTTTTTACAATAAATATGATTAATTATTAATATTTTTCACATTTTTGATATGTTTTTATGTATTTTTAATCGATTCTATGTTAAACTATAACAAAATATTGACAATTCTACAAAGATAATATGGAGGAATCGCTATGAAGATATCTTTTCGTGATGGATTCTTACTCGGGGCAGCATCGGCCGCTACACAGATTGAAGGCGGTGAACTGAATCACAGTTGGACAGACTGGGCGAAAAAAGGCCGTATCAAAGACGGCTCCCGGCCATCCCGGGCTAACAACCACATAAGATACTGGAAGAATGACCTGGATCTGATGAAATCTATGGGCATCAAAATCTATCGGCTGGGCATAGAGTGGGCACGCATTGAGCCGGAAAACGGTGTTTTTGACAAAAAAGCTATTGAGTTTTACATGGAACTGCTGTCGTATATGAAGGAGTTAGATATTAAGCCTCTTGTAACACTTCACCACTTTACAAATCCTATGTGGTTTGAACGGTTGGGAGGATTTACCCGGGTGGAAAACGTGAAGTATTACCTGCTCTTTGTAAAACGGGTTGTTTCTGCTTTCGGCGGACTTGCAGGCGAATACATCACAATCAACGAACCCAATGTTTATGCCACAAATTCCTATTTCTACGGTGAATGGCCGCCGGGAGAAAAATCTCTGATGAAAGCGTTGACCGTCATGTCTGTCATGGCCGCCTGCCATATTAAGGCATATGAACTGATCCATTCCAGACGCAGGTCAATGGGGTTTCATGATACAAAAGTGGGGTTTGCCCATCATATGCGGGTATTTCGTCCCAAATCCCGTTTTAACCCCTGGCACAGGCTCTGTACGCATGCAGTACAGCACCTCTTTCAATCCTCCGTAACTAAGGCTTTTTGTACTGGAAAGTTTTCCTTGCCGCTGAAAAAACCCTTTCAGCTTCCCCAAGGCGAATTTTCAGATTTTATTGCAATAAACTACTACTCCCGCTCTACCATCTCAGGTTTTGGAGACGGCGCAGCTAAGAATGTGCCGAAAAATGATTTGGATTGGGAGATTTACCCCCAGGGCATCGAACTGTGTGCCGAAGAACTGTACCGGGTACTTAAAAGGCCTATATACATCACTGAGAATGGAACCTGTGACAACCATGATACTTTCCGCAGCAGATATATCTACGACCACCTGAAGGTTATTTCTGAAAGCCGGCTTCCCTTTGAGCGGTATTACCACTGGTGCTTCTGTGACAATTTTGAATGGCTGGAAGGAGAATCCGCCCGGTTCGGACTGGTTCATTTGGATTATCCGACTCAAAAACGTACCGTGAAAAAGAGCGGGCATTTTTATAGCAAAATAATTGAGCATCATGGCGTTACGAATGAAATGTATCAAGAATCTGTACAGCCGGAACACTATCACAGGTAGTCAAACACCCCGCATCAAGGTACGAGGAGTGTTACCCGCTCATTGCTCATGGGTATAATGAAGGGAGAAATCAATTATGATTCATATTTCATCAGAGGATTCTCGCCAAATATTCATATTAGAAACAGAAAATACAGGTTATATTTTTCAAGTAACGAGATTTGGGCATTTGGAGCATATCTATTATGGCTCGAAATTAGCCAATTATGATTTAGATGGACTGCGCCGGAAAAGGAACGTGGTCATAGGTTCAAGCATTGTTTATCATGCGGATGACCCTCTCTATTCTCTGGATATTATCCCGTTGGAGTGGTCCGGTATCGGCCGGGGCGATTACCGTTTTTCCCCGGCTGAAATCAAAATGCCGGATGGGAGTTTTGTTTGTGACTTCCTCTATACGGATCACAAAATACATGAGGGCTGTGTACCGTCTGCTGAACTTCCCACTGCCTGCGAAGGGGAAAACAATGTCAGGACTCTGGAGATTTTAATGGAGGATCGCAGCAGCCAGGTGGAGATCTCCTTATTTTATACCGTATTTGAGGAAAGCAACGTAATTTCCCGCAGAGTAGTTCTGACGAACCGCAATCCTTCTCCTCTGACCATACGAAGGCTTTTGAGCATGTGTGTGGATCTTCCAAACCGAAATTTCCGTATGATTACCTTCGATGGCGGCTGGATCAAAGAAACCCACCGTCACGACCATATGCTCCAGTATGGCATGGCCGTAAACTCCTCCACCACCGGGGGAAGCAGCAATCGCCACAATCCCGGTTTTTTATTGGCTTGTTCCGAAACTTCAGAAGATCATGGTGAGGTTTATGGCTTTAATCTGGTCTATAGCGGAAACCATTTTGGCTGTGCAGAGCTTTCGGAGCGGCAGCTTGTGCGCATCTGTATCGGGATAAACCCCCACTGCTTCGAATGGGTACTAAACCATGGGGAGCACTTTGAGGCTCCGGAGGCAGTTATGACTTATAGTTCCTCCGGCTTTAACGGCATGAGCCAGAATTTTCATGGATTTATTAACCGGAATATTATCAGGGGTGACTGGAAAGGAAAGGAAAGGCCCGTCCTCATCAATAACTGGGAAGCGCATTTTTTTAAATTTAACCAAAGAAAGCTTTTCCGTCTTGCCCGTCAGGCGAAAAAGCTGGGCGTAGAGTTGTTTGTCTTAGACGACGGCTGGTTTGGAAACCGAAATAGCGACCATGCAGGCTTAGGGGATTATACGGTCAACCGCAGGAAACTTCCCTGGGGACTGAGTCACTTCGCCGGAATGATCAAGAAACTGGGACTTGATTTTGGCTTATGGTTTGAGCCGGAGATGGTAAACCCGGACAGTGATTTATACCGTACCCATCCTGAATACGCCGTCGTCATTCCGGGGAGAGAACCCACTTTAGGGAGAAATCAGCTTGTTTTGGATCTCTGCAACCCCAAGGTCAGAGACTATATTGTAAGTTCTGTTTCGCAGATTCTGGATGATGCGGACATCTCCTATGTGAAATGGGATATGAACCGGCATATTTCAGAAGCATTTTCTCCCTATCTTGAAAATCAGGGTGAATTTTTCCATCGCTACATATTGGGTCTCTATGATATTCTCTCCCGTATCTTTGGCCCCCGTCCTCATATTCTGTTGGAAACCTGTTCCAGCGGAGGTAACCGTTTTGACCTGGGCCTTCTATGCTATTCACCCCAAATATGGGCATCGGACGATACGGATCCTGTGGAGCGCCTGCATATCGTTTCCGGGCTTTCTTACCTTTATCCTCTTTCCACGATTGGGGCTCATGTAAGTGAAGCGCCACACCAGCAAACGCTTCGCCAGACCCCTGTTTCCACCAGGTTTAACGTCTCGTGTTTCGGCTGTCTGGGGTATGAGATGGATCTTAAATATCTCTCTTCAGTGGAAAAGAAGGAGATAAAAGAGCAGATCGCCTTTTATAAGCTGCACCGGGATACCTTCCAATATGGCAGTTTCAGCCGTATTGAAACAGGTAAATCCAATAAAGTCCAATGGCAATGTATAAAGCAGGATAAAAGCACCGCCGTTACAGGGTTTTTCCAGACTCAGGCAACTTCCGCAGAAGCGCCTGACTTACTCCGGATTCCCGGTCTTGACCGCCTTTTACGCTATAATGTCCGAACGAAGCCCCAGCGGCTGTTTATAAAGCGGTTTGGGGGACTGGTAAAGCATATACTTCCTGTGGAATTAAATCCAGGCGGTCTGATCCTGCGTTTGGCAAACCGTTATTATGCATTAACAGATTGTGTGGAACATTACAATGTGGGAGGCGACACGCTTGATGAAGGTATCTTTTTGAATGATCAATTCATGGGCAGCTACTATAATCCACAGACAAGATTGCTTGGCGATTTTGGCTCAAATTTGTATGTAATTGAATTGGAGGTGCAGCAATGAATTCAAAACGCAACCGATATACTTTTGGACTTGGCACAATTGGAAGAGATATGGTCTATTCACTTATCAGTATGTATCTTATCTTCTACTTAACTGATATTCTTGACCTGCCAACGGATATGCTGTGGTGGATCACAGGGATCATTTTAGCTGCCCGGGTGTTTGACGCGTTGAATGACCCCATAATGGGTGTCATCGTGGACAATACCCACACCCGCTTTGGCAAGTTTAAGCCGTGGATCGCCATAGGCGCCTTTTTATCAGGAATCTTCACCATCCTGCTTTTTACGGATTTTCATCTGACCGGCACAGGCTTTATTCTGCTGTTTGCATTATTTTATTTACTCTGGGGGCTCAGCTTTACGGCAAATGACATCTCCTACTGGTCTATGATGCCGGCTTTAAGTGTCGACCAGAAAGAACGGGAGAACATCGGTTCCATCGCCCGGATATTTGCCAATATCGGACTTTTCTTTGTGGTAGCGGGCATTGTTCCCATCACAACCGCGTGGGGGGAACGCTTTGGCAGCCTGCAAAAAGGCTATTTCTACTTTTCGATGATGGTAGTGGCTATCATGTGGGTGGGTCAGTGTATCACACTCTTTGGGGTGAAGCAGGAAAAAATCGTTACCCAGGATAGTGAACACACTACTTTACGGGAGTTATTCAAAATTATTATTAAAAATGACCAGCTTTTTTATACTGCCTTCTGCATGGCGCTGTTCATTATTGGTTATATGACAACGACGAGTTTTGGCCTGTACTATTTCAAATATATATACGGCGACGAGGGAATGTACTCTATTTTTGCGGTCATCCTGGGTGTGTCACAGATTGCGGCACTTGTGATTTTCCCACTTTTCAGCAAACGGTTTGAACGGAAAAGCCTCTATACCGCTGCCATTATTTTGGTTTCTTTTGGATATATCCTATTTTTCTTTGCCCCTACAAATACCATGCTTTTTATAGGTGTTTCAGGAATCCTGCTCTTTGTGGGGCAAGCTTTTATACAGCTTTTAATGCTTGTATTTCTTGCGGATACCGTGGATTACGGTCATTGGAAACTTGGCAGGCGTAATGAATCCGTAACGTTCTCCCTGCAGCCCTTTATCAACAAAATGGGCGGCGCAATTGCCAGCGGTATTGTAGGTGCGGTGGTCATTCTTTCCGGGATCAAAGGCGCTGATTCTGCCGCAGATGTAACTGCAGGCGGCGTTTTCATGGTTAAAACTGCGATGATGGTCTTTCCGCTGATTTGCATTCTGGTAAGTTATGTCATTTACCGCAAAAAATATAAAATAGATAAAGAAACCTATGAAAAGATTATTGAAGACCTTAAGGACCGGGGTGAAATTTCAACCGCCGCAGGTAAGGAGAAGCAGCTATGAAATATACATTAAAAAGCAAAATCAAAGATGTTTATAAAAATCCCGTGGGGCATGACGTTATCTCTAAAATCCTGCTGCAGCTGAACCTTCCAACGGTTCTGATCACCAATCCGGTTGTCTTTAATTTGACTCTTGGACAGATAAAGGCACTGAGCCGCCGGCGTCTCAGTGAAGGTTTTTTTGACACTCTGATCGATTTGCTTTCCTCTGTGGAACCTCTATCCGATGAAAAAGCAGACCAAAACTTTCAGAAAGTCTGGTGGAAAGAAGCTGTGTTTTATCAAATCTATCCGCGCAGCTTCATGGACGCAAATGGTGATGGTGTCGGAGATTTAGAGGGTATTACAATGAAGTTGGATTACTTAAAAGCACTGGGCGTGGATGCTATCTGGCTCTCTCCTGTTTATGACTCACCAAACGATGACAATGGCTATGACATTCGGGACTACGATAAAATCCTTGATGAGTTTGGTACCATGGAGGATTTCGAAGCGCTCCTTGACGGTGTCCACCGGCGTGGCATGAAGTTGATCATGGATCTGGTAATCAACCATACCTCTGACGAACATATATGGTTTCAGAAAGCACTTAATGATCCTTCCTCTCCTTACCGGGATTACTATCTTCTGCAGTCGGCCACGAAGGATTCACCACCTAATAACTGGACATCCTTTTTCAGCGGATCAGCCTGGAACCTTTACCGGGAACAAAAGCTCTGGGGATTGCATCTGTTCTCTAAGAAACAGATGGATTTAAACTGGGAAAATCCTGCACTCCGGGAAGATGTATATGCCATGATCCGGCGCTGGCTGGATCGGGGTGTGGATGGCTTTCGACTGGACGTCATTAATTATATTTCGAAACGACCGGGGCTCCCTCCGGGAGATGACACTATTGGAGCTATGATGAGGTACTGTGGAATTGAGCATTATTTTTATGGGCCAAGACTGCATGAATACCTGCGTGAAATACGGGAAAAAGCCTTTGCTCCCTATGAAGCTTTTTCCGTAGGTGAGACCCCCGGCGTCGGTATGGAAATGAGCAAACAGCTTACGTCTCCCGACCGGAGGGAACTGGATATGGTCTTTTCCTTTGATCATTTGGAAACACCGGGACATACACGATTTGACAACTATATATATGATTTAAATTATCTGAAACATTACCTGATCGATTGGACTGTGCATTACGGAAATGGTTGTTGGCAGACTCTCTTCTATGAGAATCATGATAACCCCCGCATGACCTCTAAAATCGACCCCTCAGGGCGATTCAGGATTCAGGTGGCCAAGCTCCTTGCCATGATTCAGCTGACGCTTCGAGGGACGCCTTTTATCTTCCAGGGTCAGGAGCTGGGTGCGGTAAATAAAGCATTTGAAAATATTGACCAGATTCAGGATGTGGAAAGTATAGGTCTTTATCATGAATTATCAGCCTCTGGAATGGATGGGAAGGAGGCTTTTTCTAAAATACTTTCCGGTACCCGTGACCACGCACGTACGCCCATGCAGTGGGATAACACAGAATACGGCGGTTTTTCATCCAACACACCCTGGATCATTGGTGACAACGATGGAATCCGATGTAATGCCATGGAACAAATGGATAATCCAGCGTCAGTCCTAAGGTTTTTTCAAAATTTGATCGCATTGCGAAAAGAAAGCAACGCTCTGATTTATGGTGATGTATGTTTTATCAGGCCAAAGCGGAAGAACTATTTCGCCTATACAAGGAAGATGAATGGGGATATGTTTGGTGTGGAATGTAATTTAAGTGTCGGTTCTTTGAAAAGAAGCGAGAAATGGGAAGGACCATTGCTCTCCAACTATGAGGAAAATGGTGAAACCTTGCAGCCTTTTGAAGCACGTCTTTATCGATTGACATAGAAAATTAGTATTGCGAGAAGCAAAAGAACAACGTATACTAAGAGTATGAGCAAAGGAGGTATGCGGTTATGAGTGTCAATGAAAGAAAGCAGGTTCCGATTGGGACAAGTGACTTCAAAAAAATCGTATCAGATTATTATTATTATATTGATAAGACATTGTTTATTAAAGATATACTAGACAAGAAGTCGGAAGTATTTTTATTTTCCAGGCCAAGACGCTTTGGGAAAACTTCTAACTTGAGTATGCTGAAATATTTCTTTGAGAAAACAGAGGAAGATACGTCTGTACTATTCAAGGATTTACAAATATGGAATCAGGGAGAGGTCTATAGAAAAGAACAAGGGAAATCTCCTGTTATTTATTTGACATTGAAAGATATAAAATTCAATTCCTGGGAAGAAACTTTTCGTGGATTGAAAATGATTATCAGCGAAGAATATACCCGCCATAAATATCTTTTACAAAGCGAACAAATGAATATAGAAGAAATTCAATATTTTAAAATCATAACTGAAATGACGGGGGATGCTATCGCTTATCAGCGCTCCTTGAGCCGTCTGACCCGGATTCTCCATAAGGCTTATGGAGAAAAACCAATCTTATTGCTTGACGAGTATGATATCCCCATACAGCAGGGCTATGTTGCAGGGTTTTATCAGGAAGTAATATCCTTTATGAGAAACTGGCTCTCCGGAGGATTAAAGGACAATGTAGATTTGAAATTTGCGGCGTTAACCGGCATATTGCGTGTAGCAAAAGAGAGCATTTTCAGTGGATTAAATAATCTGGAAGTATTTACGATTTTAGATGAACCTTTTCGCCAGTACTTTGGGTTTACGCAGGGCGAGGTTGAAACACTGGTCAAAGACTATGATTGCCTGGACAAGCTGGGAGAAATCAAGAACTGGTATGATGGATATTATTTTGGGAATCTGGACATCTACAATCCATGGTCCGTATTGCGCTATATAAAGAATGACTGCCAACCGGAAGCCTACTGGCTTAGCACTAGCAGTAATGATATCATTGGACAGCTTTTAGATGAAGCCAGGCTTGACACACGGGACATACTGAAACAGCTTTTGGATGGTGAATCTCATTATGCGGCAATTGACACAAACATTGTTTATCCTGAGATTTTTCAGAATGAAAATGCTATTTTCAGCTTTTTAGTTATGACCGGCTATCTAAAAGCCAAAAGACATTATTTAAATGAAACGTACTATGATTATGAATTAAGAATTCCAAATAAAGAAATAAGCATTGCCTATAAAAGTGAGATTATCCAAAAATTATCTACTGAAAACAGAAAGTTTTCGAGTTATATCAATGATTTTATGCGTGCAGTATATGGCGGTAATGCGAAAGAAATAGATCGTCTGCTAAAACAGATAGCAGAATACTCTATAAGCTATTATGATGCAGAAGAAAGCTTTTATCATGGATGGATGCTGTCGTTGACCGGTCTGTTTTTAGACACCCATTATGTTTCCTCTAACAGAGAGACCGGCGAGGGAAGAGCCGACCTGCTATTGGAACCGAAGAGCAGTGAATATCCGGGAGTCGTTTTTGAGTTCAAGGTTTTAAGAGAAAAGGAAGAAAATAAGGAATTTTTGGATGAAAAACTAAAGGAGCTGGCAAAAAATGCTTATCAACAAATTTTGGATAAACAGTATGATGCAGAAATAATGAAAAGAAATGTAAAAACTATCTATAAATATGGAGTGGCTTTTTACAAGAAAACGCTATCCGTATATGGTGGAATAGAGGTATAAGTTTATGGCAAATTTACAGGGGACGTTGTGACTCGCATGAGTCACAACGTCCCCTGTCTTAGACTATCTGTTTCCCGACAGCCCCTTTTTTTGTATTACCGAATCGTGGTTCTATTAAGTTCGCTTAGATATCATCCACAATATTTATTACTGATAATCCTTACGTAATTTTCTGGCAAATTCCGTATTTAATTTTGATTCTCTTCTGGCCTTATTCTCCTTGATTCGAAATTGTTGAATGCGAGCCTCGCCATATTCTTCATATCTCTTTTCAAAGGATTCTCTGGCTTGCTTCATTTCTTCAGTTAACTTCGGCAGTTCTCCCTTTGGTGCCTTTAATTCCGGCACATTTGGAAGTCTTTGTTCCACCGGCAGCACCCTGAGGGGTATCGCCGTCGGAAGCACCTGATACCAATATGCAGTAGAACTCCAATCATCCGACAGATGATTCGCATGTCCATGTTCTATTGTCACCTTCAATTGTTTTTCAAAGCGAACCGGATCGGTTATATGGAACCGATAAGATACCTGGAAACCATCCGTATCTCCTTCATGTACGATTGTTCCAAAGAATGGAAATGCATTTCTTTGCATCCCCCATGCATGATTGAAGTAATCTTCTGTTCCGGTGCCATTCAAACTGGGGTATTCTTCTCCGTCAATAAAAAACATATCGTTTCCTTCACCCCACCAGCTTCCCTGATAGTGTTTTACAGTGAGATTGCAGCCAACATAATGCCCTTTTCCTTCTACGTCCAGCACAACATAGTTATTTTCGCCTTTCAGGTTGCTGACATTATTTACCTCCGGTGAATTTACCTGGATATCATTACCCCAGCCTTTACAGGGATTTTCACGATTCCAGCAAGCATGAAAATAGGCTGTTTCCTCTTCAAGAGGCTCTTTATACATTTCATAGTCAATGTTAAAGTATAAAATAAATGGCATATCATTCTCGTTAATAATCTCAATCCTGGCTTTTTTATCAAATGGCATTGGAAAATAGCATGATACCGAGCAGGGTGCCCCATATCTTCCGGCTTCTTCCGGCTTCAATGAAACGTTAAACGGCAATGATGAAAAATTGCCCGGATAGCAGTTTCCAATACAGAAGAAATCTCCAAACGGTACTAGTACACTGGGAGTATCCTGATCATCCCAGGTCATCTTGATAAGAACTTTACGATAATAAAAAGGATCATAATCATCCCAGATCACCCCTAAAGCCGGATGGATTTCCATAACCGGTGCTGCCAAGGCTTGCTGCACCGGATCGAGTATAGCCGGTGCTTTTACTCTGCGGCAAGATGATGTCATCCAGATATGGGTAATGCATCCCGGTCCTTCCACTTCTCCAAGTGAAATCGTCTCTCCTGCCGGAATCTCCCAGTAATCCTGATTTTTCCCCCGCTGGTCCCAACTGGCCAGCCGGCCATTTCTTGCTTCTTTTATCTGTGTTAAGTCTTTAAAAAATCCTGAAGTATTACTCATCGTCTTTCCTTCCTTTTCATTTTATCCTTTAACCGCTCCGGCGGTCATTCCCTCTACGATATTTTTCTGGAATATACCATAGAAGATCAGTTCCGGTATAATAATCATTACACTAGAGGCAATTATCCCACCGTAATCAACTGTATATTTCCCTTTAAAGAAGGAAGCACCCATAGATAGTGTATAATCGCTAACATTTCTAAGCATAACCGATGCAAACGGATATTCATTCCATATATAAAGTACATTAAAAATTACAACTGTCGCAATCACCGGCTTGGTCATGGGCAAAATCACCTGCCCCATCAATTGCCAGATATTGCACCCGTCCACTATGGCTGCTTCATCAATTTCTGTGGGAAGGTTCTTTAAATATCCAACTAATAACAATGTGTTAAAAGAAATAGATGTCGCAACATATGGCAGCACCAATGCCAGTTTTCCGCTGAAACCAAAGAGTGTGTTGATCTTATATACCGGAAACAATAAAATAAACGGTGATATTGATAACCCTAATATTAAAAATCCGTATAACAAATTGCGGATCTTCTCATTGAAATGCATTCTCGCAATCACAAAAGAACTGAAAAATGTAATTACCAGTTCTATCACAATCGAACACAGACATACAAAAATGGTATTTCCATATAATTTTCCATAGTCCAGAACTTCAAAGGCTCTTTTATAATTATCAACATTGAATATCTGCGGAAGTGCTAAAGGGTCTGTCATAATCTCTGTATTCGTCTTGAATGACAAAATAATCATCCACACAAAAGGGAACACTACCATTACTGTAATTACTGCAATCCCTACTATCAAGGCAATTTTTTTTCTTTTACTGATCATGGTCAGCCCTCCCTACGCTTCTTTTTCCCGAAAGAATCCTAAATATGCTGCCGTTATCAACAATGATACCAGGAAGGTTATGGTTGCCAGCGACATTCCATATCCATATTCACTATTCCCAAAGGTGGTTGAGTAACTATATGTAACCAATGTTTCCGATATATGATTTGGGCCGCCGCCGGTTGTCTGCTGCACAATCTCAAATATTTTAAATATGCCGGTGATCAGCAGTACTGCTACCGTAGATATTGTTGACTTCATTAAGGGAATCGTAATGTGCCTGAGCTTCTGAACCGCATTTGCACCGTCTATCCTGGCTGCTTCCATCACCTCTTCCGGAATCATCTTCAGACCTGCTATGTATATGGTAACCAGATATCCCAGCTGCTGCCAGAAGTAAATGATCGAAATACTATAAGGTGAAAGTTTGTCTCCGCCCAGCCATTGCTGCTTCCATCCTGAAAGTCCGATCGCATCCAGCAGTGCATTCAGCGCCCCGACTTCGGGATCCAGTATATAAACCCATATGATTCCAACAATGATCGGCGCGATAATAGCCGGCGAAAAGATAAGCGACTTTGATACATCTGTAAATTTAAGATGATTATTCAAAAGCAGTGCCACAAAAAATGCAACTACCAGAAGCAAAACAAATGCTGCCCCGAAAATGATCATTGTATTTTTAAATGCGACCCAAAATGTTTCATCTGCAAATAAGCGCTTATAATTAGATATGCCGTTAAATTCCGCCTTTCCGATCCCGGAATATTTTGTAAAACTATAACCCGCCGCCATAATGATCGGCAGCATAATGTAGATGCAGTATACAACAAGCGTAGGAACTGTCAGCCCGATAATATACCGTTTTTTATTAAGCCAGTACATGGTTTTCTCACTCCATTCGTTAATCATTAAGGGGCTGATTTAAAAAGCCCCTTTACATCTCGTAGCTTCTAATACTCCATCTGCTGATCAATTTTATCCAGTGCTTCGTCTGGTGTATAGTTTCCTAACAGAACTCCAAAGATAGAATCATACAATTGACTCTGCACTGCCGATGAAAGAATCTGATCCGGCTGTGATGCCGGGCTGACCCATCCCTCATCAATACTCTTCATAACTTCTGCCAAAGCATACTGAGTTTCTCCGGCTTCTATTCCCGTATAATTCGTTGATGGAAATGCGGATCCTTCATATGACACCGTTGCTGCTTCCTCACTGTAATAAAATTCCAGGAATTTATATACAGCATCTTTTACCTTTTCATCTTCCTCAATTTTTGCACTTACACACAATGGTGCGGAAGGCACTTTCATCGCTGCCTGTTGATTATATGTGCTGTCAGAGACGGTTGGTCCCCACCAGAATCCAACTTTGTCGCCCATCTTTTCATCCAATTCAGCACAATCCCATGCACCGGTGTTTAGAATTGCAGCTTTTCCGGTCATAAACAGTTCTTTCGCATCAAAATATTCCTGTGTTGCCATATTGTTGGCAAAAGCATTTGATTTTCCCAAAGTTTCCAGCTTTTCAAAGCAGGCTTTCATATTGGCATTATTAAACTTTTCTTTCCCATCCAGGATATCATATATATAATCAGAATATCCATATCGGTCCATCAGTGCCAGATATCCCCAAATAGCATAACTACTATTCATACAGCCCTGGGCAATCGGTGTATATCCGGCGTCATTGCATGCTGCTATTATTTCTAAAAGCTGCTCAAACGTAGTTCCATTAGCCGGGGCATTAATACCCAGTTCTTCAAAAATTTCTTTATTGTAGAAAAATCCTTCCACATTGCACTGATACGGAAGGCCATACAGAATATCACTTTTAAAGGCGGCCTTCGCACTCTCATCCAATGCCTTATCAACATTGCTGTATTCTGACAGGAAGGTGGACAGATCAGTCAGATATCCGGCTTTCGCATACTCCGGTGCTTCACTGGAATCCATCCAGAATATTTGCGGCAATGTTCCGTCACTGGCCTGAAGTTTCATATTCTTCGTATGTGACTCGGTATCTGCAGCTTCAAACTCTACTTTATACTGCCCATCGTATTTTTGGTTAAAAGCCTGGACAATGTCGTATGTAACTTTTTCCTGTGCTTCCGGGTCTGCTACATGAATACCGAATTTTATAGTCGTAACCTTGCCTTCAGCGGAATTCAAATTATTTCCGTCAGTACTATTTGTTTGAGCGCATCCGGATGCTCCTACCGCCAAAAGCCCACAAGTGATTATTATTGATACAATTTTTCTTATCATACTCTGTTCCTCCTTTTCATTGCGGAATCGGTTCTATATTGCATAAATTTTTTAATATTCATCTGTCCATGCAGGAATTGATTCCCCATGAAACAATACTTTTGAAAACAGCTTCACCTTCCTGCGCCATCACAAAATTTTGATTTTGTTCCGATGATGCAAATACATTACATGAATGATTATTCTGATAGTTAGAGCTGAATACTTCGATAGAGCTTTGGTCAGAGAAAATGTGGATATCCAGCGTTGTTTTATTTTTTAGGCTCAGCGGGCTCCTTGAACAACCTGTACTCCAACCATCACTGTTATTCCTGTCAAAAGTCATTTCCGCCTTCTGAAGATCCAGGCAAATCAAACTTTCTTTTCCACCTTTGCACCTTAATTTCAATAAAATACGCTTGGCTGTTGTCCGTTCTAAATCTAATACCAATTTACTTTCAAATGAAACTCCATCTCCGCCCGATATGCTAAAAGGTGTTTCCTGAATCTTAATATCAAAATATTCTTGCCTTTCACCCCGAAGTTCCTCCAATTCTTTGATTGGAACAAACTGCAGTGTGTGGTTTGGCATCATCCTGACTTCCCGGGGTATATTATACGCTCCACACCAATCTTCCTGATACGTAGGACCCCAGTCTTTCCACCACGGCATCCAGTCCCACGCATTCGCCCATGCCACAACAATCCTTCTGCCTGCCCCATCCAAAAATGATTGTGCCGCATAAAAATCAAATCCCCAGTCAATTTCTCCCATGCTGGTTGGTATGAACTTCCCAGTCTTATAATCCATATCGCCAACCAAATACACGGCGGTGCGTTCATGAAGTCCCATCGGCGAGAACATCAGTACATATTTATCATCCATTGGGAAAAAATCGGGGCATTCAAACATATAACCATATTCCCCCCTGCTTTCAAACAGGACATTCATAAATTCCCATTCTAATAAATCTTTTGATTTATAAATCAAGGCCTTCGCCAGGTTATCCTTTTTAGCTCCACACAACATATAATAGTAATCTTCGTGCTTCCACACCTTCGGATCCCTGAAATTTGCCTGGTCATAACCTGGAGGTGCTACAATGACCGGATTATTATCATATTTTTCAAAACAGAGCCCATCTTCGCTATAAGCCATGCATTGTGTTTGAGCAAATTCATCTCCCTGTTTTGCTGTTCCTGTATAAAACAGATACAATTTCCCATCATGTTCAATTGAAGTCCCTGAAAAGCATCCTCCCCTTTCATGGTTATCATATAGTTCGCTGGGAGCAAGTGCAACCGGGAGATACTCCCAATGAAGTAAATCACTGCTAACAGCATGCCCCCAGTGCATGGCGCCCCAATAAGAATCATAAGGATTGAATTGATAAAAATAGTGATACTTTCCGCGGAAGAATGTAAGCCCGTTTGGGTCATTGATCCATCCTTCTTCCGCCATAAAATGATATCTCTGCCTCATTTCTGCACCTTTTACCGATGCCCTTTTTGATGCTATTTCATCCTGTGCTCTGGAAATGTTTTTTATATGTATTGCTTTTGACATTGCGTCACTCCTTCTCTTCATATGGAACCGGTTCCCTATGGTTTGAAAAATGAATCCAAATTTCTTTGGATTTTTTTCATATTATTCTGATAATTCTTTTAGAATAATCTTTTTGGCTTGTCGACTAATTTAATAATAATACAAAATTTTTAACTTGTCAATTAATTCCATGCAAAAAACATCCACAAAATTTCCATGTGTAACGGGTTCCATTTATGATATTTTTATTACTTTTGCACAATTACGTTGTTTTCCCCTTTCTTAGTGATACTTCCACTATAACCCTTTTATTCTCTATATCAATTCCATCTATCCGCTTCATTAATAATCTTGTACATTCTTTTGCAAGTTTATCAAATGGCTGCACGATTGCTGTCAACGTAGGATAACTAATCGTAGTGGGCATAGTGCCATCATAAGCAATCACCTTAAGATCCCCTGGTACTTCCTTCCCTTCCTCCATTGCAATCTTCATATAGGCCATAGCCAATAGATCCGTGCCAAAAACTCCGTTTGCTTCCGGGTGCCTGTAGTACACCTCCCGTACGACATTATTAAAATATACGGCTTCAAATCGATTCCAGCTAAGTTCAAAAGAAAAAACATCAATTCCTGCTTCTTTCATTTTTTGTTCAAAGGAGTCATGCCTGTCACGAGATGGTGAATTAACAATCTTAGCTCCATAAAAGTGAACTACTGATGTCGCACCTGCGCGTATCATTTCTTCTGCTGCCAGAAGTCCTCCATTCCAATGATTAGCAGATACTACAGGAATATCCGATCCTAAAAAGCGGTCAAACGAAACTATTGGCAAGTCAGTATTCAAGTATTCATCTATATCCAATGAATGAACCCCTGTGATTACTCCATCTACGATATGCCTTTTAAGCATATCCAAATATTCACTTTCATAATTCTGCTCACTAACGGTGCTGCAAACCATTGTTTTAAAACCAATCTTATATAATTCTTTTTCAATACACCTGACAAGTTCAGCAAAGACCGGATGCGCTATATCCGGTACTAACACAGCAATAATGCCACTGCGCTTTTGGAATAAATTCCTTGCCAGTTCATTTGGTGTATAATCCAATTCCTTCATGGCCTTTTCTATTTTTCCCTTTGTACCCGCAGCAACATAACCACTATTGTTCAGAACTCTCGAAACAGTGCCAACGCCAACTCCGGCCCGCTTTGCAACATCTCTGATACTTGCCATATATGGTATCTCCTTTTGTATGCTTTCATTGTATTATAAAAGATTTATTCATCGCTTGATGCATTGATTATATGTGAAACTACAAATTAAATCAAGCCTTGTATAAAATCCTTGTAAATGAGTAAGAACTATGCTATTATGGATTCGAACAGTGTTCTAAACCGTGTTTGAATCGACAGGAGGACTTATATGAAATCAATTATTATTATCGGAGCAGGAATGGGCGGCCTGGCTGCCGGCGTTTACGGACAGATGAACGGATATCAAACCACCATTTTTGAAATGCATACAGTACCCGGGGGTCAATGCGCATCATGGAAAAGAAAAGGCTATACATTTGACGCTTGTATCCATCACTTGATGGGCTGTAAAGATGGATCGAAAATTAATGGACTGTGGCGGGAGCTGGGAGCAATGCCGCGGGAAATGGTTTCCCAGAAAGAGAGCGTCGCCGTCGCAGATTCGAATGGCAATATATTTTATGATTATAATGATCTGGATGAGTTACGGAATCATATGCTTGCCATAGCACCGGAAGACAGGGAAGAAATCGAGAAATATGCAAAGGGAATCCGGTCATTTACCGGTAAGGATCTGATGGGGAATATGGTCATTGACGGCAAACGTGGTATGATAAAACTGCTGCCGGCCATGATCCGGAATATGAAATACATGAACCTGACTCTGGATTCATATGCAAAGAAGTTCAAAAATCCGTTGTTGAGACGCGCAGTCGCATTACTGGAATATTCCGTGCCGGAAATACCTGCCGGTATCCATTTTGCAAAGCATGCGGCCGGTACTTCAGGTGATATTCTATGGCCGATTGGTGCCAGCCTGACTTTTGCGGAATCGATTGCTGAGAAATATAAAAAGCTTGGCGGTAATCTTAATCTGGGAAAAAAGGTTGCAAAAATCCTCACAGAAAAAGATAAAGCCATCGGGATACGGCTGGAAGACGGCAGTGAACACTTTGCGGATATTATTATTTCCAATGCTGACGGTAGAAAAACAATTTATGATATGCTGGAAGGACGCTATAAAAATGCTGAAATAGAGAGTTGGGCAAAACTGGACGGAGATGAAACAAACTGGGGTACCATGGTCTATCTGGGCGTTAACCGTGATTTATCCAGGGAACCCTCTGCGCTGATAATGCTTTTGGAGCAGCCGGTAACACTGACGGGAAGATCCATTGATTCCCTTGAAATGCAGATTTATGGTTTTGATCCTACAATGGCTCCGGAGGGAAAAGGCGTGATCAAAGTTGAAATGGTAACGCCATACGCCTACTGGGACTGCAATACGGCGGAAGAATATAGGATCAAAAAGAAGCAGACGGCGGATCAGGCGATTGCCATTTTGGAAGGATATTTTACAGGGATTACGGAACAAGTCGAGGTTGTTAATGTGGTTACAATTAAAACCTGGGAGCGGTTTATGGGCGGAACACGCGGCTTTGCTAACGGGCCAACCAAACCTTTCAGCCTTGGAACCCTAATGGGGGCAAGTCAAAATACTCTTCCGGGTCTTGATAACTTTTACATGACCGGTGTCTGGGTTTCGGCGACGGGAGCGGTTTTCTCCAATGCGCTGACCGGGAAAACCGCCATAAAGAAAATCTGTAAGCACGAAGGCAGAAAGTTTGAGGTGAAGTAATGGAGGATATCAAGGATAAGATCATTTCCACTGTTTCGGAAATGCTTTCAAGTGGGATGAACGCAGAAGAAATCACCGTACGGGAAATAACTTCCCGTATGGGGATCAGTGTCAGTACGGTGAACTATCATTTCGGAAGCAAAGACAATCTAATGAGAATTGTCATCAAAAAGCATATTGATGGTGTTATTGCAAAGGTACCGGAACTACTGAATCAAATGGACGGCCTGCCGGTAAAAGAAAAACTTTGCCGAATGGTAAAGCTGACCGCAGATTATTTGGTGAAATTCCCCTCGATTTCACGAATATCCATTTTGTCAGACTTGATGGATGGCCATGGAAATGACAATACATTCGGTACCATCCGCGCGTATGAACCAATGATCAGGAAATTGGTTGGAAACGAAGCTGCCGATATCTACGGCATGGTTCTGTGCTTTACTCTCCAGGGAATGTTCATGCGTATGGATGTCCTAAAGGATGAGAGTATTGCTGATCTATCTGATAAGGCAGCGCGAGACCGGATCATTGACCAAATCTTTGGAATTATACTGACTTAGTGCTGTCTGGCGTAAATATGCACCCCAAATTTTGGCTGAAATTTTACGACAGCTCCCATGTCGATAAACGCTTAATATAAATGCCTCCGTTTTTTCCTGCTATATAGTTCCCATTCTGATTTTCACCTGCAAATACATTACAGGAATGAGTTGTCTTATAGTGATCGGTAAACACTTCAATGGAACTTTTATCCGCAAATATATGTATCGTCAACTGACGCCTGTCCTCCATCTTCAGAGGACTTTTTGTCCTGCCTGCACTCCAGCCATCACTAAGATTCCTGTCAATATACATCATTTGATGCTTTAAATCAACTTCAATAACCGTTTTCTTCTCTCCGTCTGAACGCAGTATCAAAGTAAAAGATTCCGCATCCGACTGATCCAGGTCTATCAGCAGCTCCATTTCATATACATTGCCATTTGATAACGGAATCTCATATAATGTTTCCCCTGCCTTCACATCTTTGACTTCCATTTCATGTTTGCGAAGAGATTTCAACTCCTCTACCGGGATAAATTGAAGCGTATGGTCTTCACACATTCTCACTTCTCTTGGCAGGGCAAACGAACCGCACCAGCCTTCTTTGAATGTCGGTCCCCAATCTTTCCACCATGGCATCCAGTCCCAGGCGTTTGCCCAGCCTATCAGGATTCTTCTTCCTTTGTTATCCAAAAAGGACTGCGGTGCATAAAAATCAAACCCCCAATCAATCTCACCGGTCACCGTATAATTGAATTTGCCTGTCTTATAATTTAAATCTCCAACCATATATACTACAGTGCGCTCATGAACACCCATCGGGGAAAACATCAAGACGTGCCTGTCACCCAAAGGGTAAATATCCGGACATTCCCACATATATCCCCATTCTCCGCGGCTTTCTGCCAAAACATTTAGATATTCCCATTCCAGTAGATTCAAAGAGCGATAAATCAAGACTTGTGCCAGATTATCTTTCCCGGCACCGCATATCAAATAGAAATATTCTCCGTGTCTCCATACTTTCGGATCCCGGAAATTAGCCGGGTCATATCCTTCAGGGGCTGTGATCACCGGATTATGTTCATACTTCTTAAAATGTATTCCATCACTGCTGTATGCTGCACATTGCGTCTGAATAAACCCATTTTCGTCTTTTGCCGTTCCAGTATACAATAAATATAATTTCCCGTCATATTCAATCGCACTTCCGGAAAAACAGCCTCCTTCTTTATGATTATCATAGTACTCGCTTGGTGCCAGCGCAATGGGCAGGTATTCCCAATGAATCATATCATCACTGACCGCATGCCCCCAGTGCATTGCCCCCCAATAGGAATCATAAGGATTATATTGATAAAACAGATGATATTTTCCTCCAAAAAAGATCAATCCATTGGGATCGTTTATCCATCCTGCTTCCGCCATAAAATGATACTTTTGTCTCATTTTCCCTTGTTTTACAAGCAGCTTTTTGGCAGCTATGTATCTGTCGGCTTCTTCAATATTTTGTTCATGTAATGTTGTTGACATATTAATTCCTTCCCGATATTTTCGTCAAATTTTTCGGCACTTATCTTTTCCTCCAATACAAAATTCTTATCTGGGCCAGCGCTCTTCCCGTTCTGCCAGTTTAGGAAATGGCACATGCGGTTCTGTCTGATACCAGTATGCAACCGTAGACACATCATCCCGGCGTTCAAAAATCCCTCTGTGGCAGGAGCCAATTTGCTGGAGAGTCACCCGTATATCCTCCCGAAAGCATACCGGATCAGGCAGATGAAACCGGTACAATCCCCGCATAGGCGGACAGTCATCGTTGTGGTAATTATTTTGTATCTCATCGTCCTGTTTCGAATAAAACGGATATCCCAGGAATGGTGTATTGTATGTCTGCTCTATGGTTTTTCCTTCTTCTATTCCTGCAAAACTCCACGCCCCGCCAAAATAATCTTCTGTACCCGTACCACATATCGTTGGGTATTCCTTATCACCGTCCAGATAAAATTTCACTTCCCCTTCGCCCCACCAATAACGTTCCAGTGTGGACAAAGCCAGAAATGTACCGATATATTTTCCTTCTCCTTTTACTCCATCCAGAATTATGTGATCCTTCCCCAATTCAGTAACTTTAGTACGCCGCCACTGAGCATGGAAATATCCCATTTCTGTTGGCAGGGTATCATGCAGGCAATAGTCGATCTGATAAAAGAAAGAAGGTATGGCCTCTTCATTCTGGTTTTCTATCGTAATTATTACATGCTTCCGAAACGGCATGGGAAAATAACTGTTAAATCCACTATGCGGAACTACTGCTACAGGCATAGAATTCACCGGATAACTTTTTCCAAACCCACAGCAGAAAAAATCTCCCAAAGGACATTCCACAGAAGGTGTCTCTTCTTCATCCCAATACATGCGAAGTACCAGATCACGGAATACAAAGCGGTTTTTATCACTTATCTTATCCGTCACAGTAATCCAGATATGATTTATGATTCCGAGTCCTTCAATATCTGCCAGCACCTTTATCTCCCCCGGTTTTATTTCGGGAATACAGGGTGACCCTTTCCTTGACGCACCCAGCCTGCTTGCCATCATACCTCCCTTTCCTTTTTCCCCTGTAGGATTTTCCGCATTAACAGCACGGCTCTGTCCGCCGGACAGCAATGCCGCATTTGTCATTCCTCTTAAATCAAACATTCTGTTCCTCCTTACTATCCATCGTTTCAGAAATGCTGTTTAATAGCTTTATACTGCTCCACCGTACACTCCCGCATTCTACAAACAAGCCGATCCCTCCATCTTTTGCGCTGTAACATCTGGTAGTCAGTGCAGTATCATTTACATAGGCCTGCATAATATTCCCACTGATAAGAAGTTTTATTTCCGCTCTGTTTTCCTCCAAACGTATCATCCGTTCATCCGGATAGGACTGATCTCCATCTATTCGGTTATACCGGTCCATAACCAGTTTTCCGCGCTGCGGCTCAATGCGCAGCTGACACCATTTCTCCATTCTTTTTCCGCTGGTATGAATCATAAGTCCCAATGCCTGTGTTCCTTCTTCCCATACCACCGTACCTTCCATCAGCATGTTTCCGGAGATTTTTCCAATCTGAGCCCATCCAAATCCACTTTTTCGTTTCCCTGAAATTTCTTTCCCCTCTTCCCATACTCCCAGTACCTGTTGTATATTGATGGGAACCGGTATCTGAAAATCGTTCCGTACCGTCTCCGGCATTGCAACTCCCAGTGTCTTGTCTGCCCGCCGGCATATTTTGTGAACCACCACATTGCCTCCCCAAACAAATTCCCCTTCATCACTGCAGTCCTTCCGTATGGATTGCCACCCTACTAGATAGCGTTCCTTCCCATTTGAAACGCTTTTTGCTGCATAAAACTCTCTTCCGTCAAACATATCATCCCATACAGGTGTCTCCCATGGACCATCAAATTGTTTTGCCATCCGATATCTGGTTTCCCACCAACGGCTGTAAGTGGAAAAAACCAGATACCAATTATTGCCTATCTGAAATGCATCCTGGCACTCATGGGTAGGAAAAATATCCGGCGCATAAATGGTCTTAAAATAGGCCCACGTCCTGACATCATCGGAAACATAAACCGCCGTACAACCGCTGCGCAGACAGGCACCATCCTTTGCAGCGGCAGTTATCAACATGCAAAACTTCCCAATTTCCTCATTCCAGAATACATGGGGATCACGCCAGTGCTGACCTCCAAAATACCTTGTATCCGGGTAGAAAAAGAAATCTCTGTCCTTCTCCCAGTTATACAAATCGCTGCTCATCGCACGCAAAATTGCCTGTTCATATTTTCCTTCTTTGTCCCGGTTCCCTTCGCAGAATCCGGTATAATAAAAATAAAACATCCCATCATGATAGAAAACGCTTCCGGTAGCCGCATGCCAGTCCTGTTCCTCAGGGCTGCCGTTCTGCAAGATAAGCCGGCATTTCTCATAGTGAACAAAATCTTCCGTCTCTACAGCATAGATGCAATATTTATACAGAAAAAACAGCGTGTATTTTCCCTCCCAATAAAAAGGCATAATGTCCCCGCACATTTCTCCATGAGGCATTCCCGGGTACTGTTCTTCCGGGGTATAAAAGATATAATGATTTCCTTTCATTTAAATTCCCTCCTTAACCTTTTACTGCTCCCGCAACTACACCTTCTATAATATATTTCTGTAAAAACAGGTACAGCGCCAGTATCGGCAGGATCATCAATACCAGTGCAGCCAGTATGAGTCCCAAATCCGAAGAAAATGCGCCATAAAATATCCGGGTTGCAATAGGAAGAGTATACAGCTTACTGTCACCCAGAATCAAACTTGGCAGCAGGTAGTCATTCCATAAATTCAGTGTATTGATAATGACCGTAGTCACAATGGTTGGTTTCAGCAAAGGCAATACTATCTGAAAAAATATTTTAAAACTGCCGCATCCATCTATGGCCGCCGCATCTTCTAACTCTAATGGAATAGTGCTTTTAACAGCTCCATGAAACAGGAAACAGCTCATGCTCACACTAAATCCCAGATGCATGAATATCAATGTGGAGCGATAGTTCAGCATATGGAAAATACCTCCATAAATGGATACCAGCGGTATCATCAATACCTGGAAAGGTATTGCCAATGATAATATCATAAGCACATGAAAGAGTTTACATGCCATCCAGTTTTTCCTTGCAATGATATAAGCTGCCATCGCAGAAATGATAATAATCAGCAGCGTACTGCTTCCTGTTATGAGCAATGAATTCCCTAATGCCCGAAAAAAATCCATCTTTCTCACTGCTTCCCGGAAATTACTCAGGATAAAGCCACTTTTTCCGATAAGAGCCATGGGGTTCTTTATAACATCTGCTTTTTCTTTAAATGCATTGATCAACACCATGAAGAACGGAAAAATATAAATCAATAGCAAAAGTGTCAGCACTGCATATTTAATAACACTGCCCAATTTTCGTTTTTCCATTATGCATTCACCTCATTTCTCTTTCCAATATATACCTGAGCAATGGAGATCGCCGCACAAATCAAGAATAAAACCACTGCCTCTGTCTGTCCTGCTCCATAATTCTTAGATACAAACGCCTGCTGATAAACATACATCGCCGCCATCTTAGTACTTCCAAAAGGACCTCCATTTGTCAGCGACAGATTCAGGTCATATGTCATAAAGCACCTTGTAATAGAGAGGAACAAACAAATAACAAAAGAGGAATTCAACTGCGGCAGTATAATATAACGCAGTGACTGTCCCTTTCCACACCCATCTATAATTCCAGCCTCTAATAGTTCCTTTGGTATACTCATCAAACCCGCAATGTAGATCAGCATCATAAATCCGGAATACTGCCATACCGATACTATAATCAAAGCAGCCAATGCTTTTCCCGGATCCGACAGCCATGAGGTGGATAAAAATCCAATATTCAGATAATTTCCTGCTGAAACCATAGCTCTGGAAAAAATAAACTGCCAGATATATCCCAATACCAGCCCCCCAATCAGATTCGGGGTAAAAAAGCCCGCCCGGAAAAAATTCTGTCCTTTCATCCCGCCAGTCACCAGATATGCCAATCCAAATGCCAGCACATTTATGAAAACAACCGATATTGCAGAATACAGTATGGTCAAACCCAGTGAATTCCAAAACTGAACATCCTGAAATATCGCTGTATAATTTTCAAACCCGACAAATGCCTTATCTGCTGAAATCCCATTCCAGCTTGTCAGCGTCAAATATATACCATAAATAAATGGAATTACCATTACCAGCATAAAGCAGAAAACAGCAGGTCCTGCAAATCCCACAAACAATAATGATTTATGTAAAAACGGCTCTTTTTTGTTCATAATATTCCTCTGCTCCATCATATATAGTCTTTTGAAAATGGTGCGCCGGCAGCAGATTCTGCCAACAGCACCCTTCCTGTTCCTATTTCTGTTTTGCCCAGTATGATTCTACTTCCGAAGCAAGTTGCTCACGGTCAATACCCCCACTTAAATATTTCTGCAGCATTGCTCCTACTTCCGTTCCGTGGTCTCCCGGAATAGTCTGATACCAGAATTCCGTAGCCTGATTTTGAATAAATTTCTGAGCAGATACACTAAGCGGTGCAGCCACCTCTTTATTAATGTTTGCAAACGCAGGAATAATACTGCAATCATCCACCATAAAACTTTGACCCGCTTCATCATATACCAGCCAGTTTAAGAAATCTTTTGCTGCCTGCTGCTGATCTTCCGTAGTATATTGCTTGTCAATAACCAGTGTCTTGCTGGCTCCTGAGATCAGTTTGTCATTTACTCCTTCTGCCGCATCGCTCTGGGGAAGCGGCATCATGCCTATTTTATCTGTCTTTTCATATACTTCTGTAGCCCAACTTCCATTAAACCAGAATGCCACATCTCCTTCTGCAAAACAGGTGTTATTCATATCATACTCTGCCGAGAGCGGATCTGCTTTATTGATATTATAATCTGCCAAAAGATCAAAACTATCCATCAGAGAATTGAAACGTTTGTCATCCGCCAGTTTTGTATTTCCTTCTTTTAGGGAATCTATAAATTTCTGAGAACCTTCTGCAGAATTACCCTGTTGGTTATACAACTGTCCGAAGAAATGGTTTGCTAATGACCAGTCTTCTTTATTAATGGCAACCGGGTTCTCTAAACCACCCTGAACCAATTCATCCAGTAATGCTCTAAACTTATCTATTGTATTATAATCAGACCATACAAATTCTTTACCCGTAATATCTTCAATTACCTGCGCATTATAAAGAAGACCTACAGCTTCAATCAGCATTGGAAAGCTGTAAATTTTCCCTTCAATAGTTACCCCATACGCAGAACCGCCATCCGGCACCCACTTTTCATCGCTTAAATCCAACAAATATTCCTGAAAATCATATACATCCGGCCGGTCTACCATCATTATGGTATAAGTATTTCCCGACGCATATTTTTCTGCCAAATGGGTACTTACCACATCACTGGTAAACACCGTTTCTATATTTACACCTGTCTGCTCTTTATATTGTTTTGCCATAGTTTCAAACTGTTCTACCAGCTCGGATTTTGTATTTAATAAAGTAATGGACACCTCCTCTTCCTTATCTTCCTTATCTTCCTTAACTTCCTGCTGACTCTGCGCTGCACTGCTGTTTTCATTTCCGTCGGTTACTTTCCCACATCCCGCAAACATCATAACTGTTACCGCTAATGCTAAACCAATGTAACTTAACTTAATCTTTTTCATTTAAAATCCCTCCATACATTTTTACAAGTTATAACCATTATACCTTTTATCTCTCGTTTTTATTTTTCCATCATCACCTTCTCTCCTTATTTTAACATTTGTTTAATTTTACATTTGTTCAATTTTTAGTTTCTCTCTGTTTATACTTTTATTTTTACTCTATTTTCATAGTAATGTCAATATTTTTTCAATATATATTTACTTTTTGTACGGTTTTCACAATTTACTTGTTTTCATTTTGTATATATATTCTTTTCATTTGTTCAATTTATTTTAACATTAAATTAATGCTGTCCAGTATTTTGTCTTGCTTTTTTTTATATTTGTAATATAATGATACCAGGGTCAAAAGGTCATGCGTTTCATGCTTGCATGAAAAAACATGATGTTGGGACCCGCAACATCAAGATTTAGAAAAAGAAAAAAGGGGAAATGTTATGTCGAAAGAAAAGGTTACCGTACAAGATATTGCAGATGCGCTGGGTTTTTCCCGCACTACCGTATCCAAAGTTTTAAACGGAGCTCCAAATATGCCGGAAAAGACTATAAATAAAGTATTAGGAAAAGCAAAGGAAATGAATTATAAACAATTTTCCTATCTGCATCATATGGAAAACCACGCGGCTCCTAAAAAAGGAGGGACATTTGCCCTTCTGGCAAATTTTCTGCCGGAACGTTTTCATATAGCTTCTTCAATTATTGCAAGTCTGGAACAGGAAATCAGCGGTTACGGATATTCTCTTACCATCCATATGCTCACCCCTGACGATATCCGCAGCCTGCGCCTTCCGCAAAATTTTAAACCGGACCAGATTGACGCCATCCTTGGCATAGAGATCTTTGATGAAGGCTATTCCAGGATGCTGTGCGAACTGGAAAAGCCTGTACTTTTCTTTGATTGTTTCTATAACTCCAGGAAAGACCCGCTAAATGTTAATATTCTATTAATGGAAAGTAGAAACGCTACCTTCCGCATGTTAGACAGCGTACTTTCTTCCACTGATATACAACACATGGGATTTATTGGGGATTATAACCACTGCATAAGCTTTCATGAACGTTATGAAGGTTACCGCAATGCCCTTTTTAGTCACAATCTCCCTTATGAGGAATGTTACTGTATCACTCAGGATGACAGTCTGTTTCAGAAACCGGATTTCCTGGAATGCCAGTTAAGGCAGATGAAACAGTTCCCGGAAATGTTCTGCTGTGCAAATGACCTTCTTGCCTGGAGGACCATATCTGCTTTAAATTCCATGAAACTTGAAGTCCCAAAAGACATTTTGATCTGTGGTTTTGATGACACACTTATCCTTAATTCCCTGAATTCCACATTAACAACCGTTACTACTCCCAGTATTGAAATGGGCGTTATGGCCGCGCGGATTCTCCTGGACAGGGTAGAAAATCCTAAGCTCCCGCCCATTACTGTCTACTTGAATTCCAGAGTTCAGCTGCGTCAATCCACGATACCGCCAAAAAAAAGTTGAAATTATCTTAGAAGTTAAAAAGTTACCGTTTCCGGTAACTTTTTATATTAATTACATAATTTCACTGCTGTACGACTGCTCCTTTTTTCCAGTCACTCTATTTTGCCGTTTTGATTGTCATCGTCTTCTTATATCCGGTAGATGTTTTGAAAATATTCTTATACTTTGCCTTTTGTTTCTTTGGACAGGTTATGACTGCTTTGGATTTGATTCCTTTGATCGCATTTTTTTCAACCTTTGTCAGAACGGTGCTCTTAATGCTGATTTTATTCAATTTTTTGCATTGATTGAATGCATTCTTACGTATTATTTTGACATTCTTACCAATGACTGCACTTGTTGCTTTTGTGCAGTTTTTGAATGCAGATTTCGCAATCACCGTTACTTTAAAACGTTTTCCTCCAATTGCCACCGAATTTGGCACCTCAATCTTCTTTAACGTTTTTTTCTTCACACCGGTAACTGCCACAGTACCCTTTCCGGAAAGGTTGGCATTTGTTATTTTATATTTGTAGTTTCCTGCATAATAAGTTGAATTTTTCTTTACTACAATTTTAAATGTCTTCGTAAGATTGCCGGTATAATCTCCTTTTCCGGTGATCGTCACTTTTGCTGTTCCGATGTTTACATTGCTGCTATAAGTAATGATATAATCTTTATTAGTTACCAGTTCCTTTCCTGCATAACTTAATTTAACAGAAGGCTTTATTGCTTTCCCACTATACTTCTGATCCGGAATTGATGCAACGGATGCCCTGGTTATTGAAATCTTAGTTTCTTCACTTTTCTTTTTCAGTTCTAAATAGCGCTGCTCTGCCTCCATCAGCTTGCTGATGTTTGTTACCAGCTCTTTCTGTACCGGTGTTAAGGCCTCATAGGCTGTCCTTGCCGTATCTATCAGAGCTTTGGAGTTTTCTGTATATTCCACATTTCCGATTGCATTGATTTTCGCAATCGCTTCATTTGCTTTTTCCTGATCTGCCGGCTCATATGCAAAGATATTACGAAATTTTGCATTCGTATTATATATTCCCAGAGCAAAGTACCCATTATCATAGATTCTGCTGCCATCCGTCACCGTATAATGAATATATTCCGTATCATTTACCATGACATTTATTACATTTTGGTTCTGTTCATTTTTTGTTACCGTGATTTTTACCCGGTATATATTGTCATTGGGAATTTCCAGATTTTCATTAACCGTAAACGTTTTATCCTGCCTGAAGTCAAAGAGCCTTACCCTGTTTCCTACAAGCTGTACACTGTAGCATCCCTCATATGCATTCGTAGTGGCTGAGGCAAATATAATATTTACGATACCACTTTCAAACTCCACGTCTGTCTTATAAGTATATTCCGTATACTCTGTTTTTTCTCCGGAGTAGAAGAATGCATTGTCATTACTATTGCCGTAATAGTAATCACCGTCCGCATACCATTCTCCGGCTATCGCTCTCCATCCTTCCAGATTTGTTTTTACATTGTTTTCCCTTACGGTAATCTGACAGCTTGTTTTCAGAGACGGTTTCGCAGCAGATACTGCAGTCACAACGGCAGTTCCCTTTTTCAGTCCTTTTACTTTTACACCTGATGCAGTATTCGTCAGTTCAATTACATCCGTATCCTCTGTACTCCATACGATTTCCTGTGAAGCTTTCTCAGGTGAAACAAATGCCTTTAAATCCAATTCCTTTCCTAAAGAAAGTGTGGCTTTCTTCTGGTTTATAGAGATGTATCTGGGCTCAGTGTCTTCCGTATCAATTCCCCATATACTATTTAAATAACACAAGGTAATATCTGCACTCGTCTCTCCTCCTCTTGAAAAGACTTCTATTCCTTTACTTCCCACTTCCGGAAATATCTGTAATGCACAGGCCATGGTATAATCCTGCCCAAAAACTTCTATTGAGGAACGATCCACAAAAATATGCATTGTGATTCCATCGTCGTCTTCATCTACTACAATGTTTTGTTGATACTCCTGCGAAAACAGAGCACCTGGAGACAACCCGGATTCTCTCCGGTCCACAGAGAGCCGCCTGGTTTCTCTGTTATATTTTATTTCTGTTTTTTCATTTTCACCTTTCCTTACGTAGAATCCAAATTCTTTCACATTATCTTCCGGTTGGAATTTGGCTATGATTTCATAGGCATCCCCGGTAAAATCTTCCAAAATATTTTCTCCCGGACGGATTACGGCATTCTCAAAGCGATAAGTCTTTTCTTCATCCCTCAGCTCTTTATATTCCTCAATGGGAGTCTGTTTCAACAAATATGTTCCATTCGAGTCTTTTGCCAGGGACAATTCCAGCTGTAAATTGAAGGTTCCATTAAAGCGGTCATTGCCGCTGGCATCATCTACGTTATTACAATAATCCCAATTATTCATCCAATTAATTTCAATGACTCTCGGCTGCACATCGTCATAGGAATTGATATAGTATGTCATCGCAGCATAAGAATCTTTTCCAAAATTCATGATTCCATCCTGATTTTCATATGATTCATCCGGAACAAAGGTCCAATTTCCGTCCACCTGTTTGAAATCTCCTATTTTATAATTCCGTCCCCCTCTGCTCAGTACCCACTTATAATCTATTCCGTCTTCGGTTTCATAGGGAAGCCGATACAGATCCGGGCACTCCGTATGAAGATCCGGATAAACGGATTCCGCTTCCCAGTCTCTTAAGTTATCAGAAGAATAGATACGCAAAGGCCCTCCGGCAATTACCATAAACCATTTATCTTGATAACGGAATACTTTTGGATCCCTGAAATCTCTGTTTTTTAGCGGATCTTCTGTCCAGTCTGCCGCAACATCTTCTGTCTTTTCCCAGTGTTCACCATCCTGGCTATAGGCCAAAATTACACGCTGCCCATTTCCACTCGCTGTAATCAGAGCCACCAGACCGCCTTCCTCACCATCGCCGAACAATCCGGACGTATTATTTTCGTCTACCACTGCACAGCCTGAAAACATCGTTCCGTATTCATCCGGATAAAATGTGATGGGCTGCTCCTCCCAGTGGATTAGATCTGTACTGACCGCATGAGCCCAGTGCATCGGTCCCCAGTTCGTATCATTGTAAAATTGATAGAACAAATGCCATTTCCCATTGTAATATACCATTCCATTGGGATCATTGGCCCATCCTTCTTTTACCGAATAGTGATATTGACCGCGGTAAGGTTCGTAATAATAAGAATCCGCAGCTGCTCTTCTATGGATGTAGTATCTGTATACCACGGTTGCTTTTGTAATCTTATGGCTCGCAGTTACTGTAAAGAGATTTTCTCCTTCTTCCAGAGACACCCTTTCATCGATGACCGTTCCATTGCGGTCTGTAATTATAATCTCCGTATCTGCATTAACCGGTGTCGGTAAAATCTTTGCCGTAGTTGTCTCGTGATCTACGTATTGAAGATATGAATATTGATAGCTCTTGAAATTATTCGGAGCTTCTGCTTCCCCTCCAATTGCCTCTAACTGAAGATCAGAGAGCAATGGTGAATTATCATTTTTGATTTCTGTGTAGTATACATTCTGGTAGACTGCATTTGCATTCCAGCTTAACAATCCATAATGCCCTTCGAAAATTGCCGTATTCTGCCCGCCGAGCGTATCACCGGGTGACAGCAGGTAGTCTCCTGTATTTGCCACAAGAATCTCGTCTACATAGAAGAGAATATGTTTTCCAATTGCAACCACTTTCAGATGGTAGCTGTCTTTTATTGGCGCTTTCGTTGTTTTTACCAGATTTATTCCATCATTGTTCTGAAATTTAAATAATCTGGCTTCTCCATTCTCCCCATTAATATTCGCTACGTAAGAATTTTTAGGATTCTCTTTATTATTTGAACGAAATATTAATGAAGCTGCTCCTCTTGCTTCCTTGAACGTTACATCAGCCTCATATATAAAATCCGTACCCTGGCTTTCTGATAATATAAAGTTATCACCAGTGCCTGATCCATGAAGTCCTTCTTCCGTGATCTCCCAGGAACCGCTGCCTTCCCCAATTTTTAATTCTTCCAGATTCGTATGTAAGAGCCCCTCCTCATTATCCAATGAATCCTCTTTTGCCAATACTGTAAAATCCACCGGTACCGAAAAAAGCATACAGACAGCTGCGAACATTGCAACTCCCTTTTTAAATAATATTTTTCTTTTACTTTCCAACATCTTCTCCGTCTCCTTTCATGCTCTGCATTTTCTTAGTTCCAGATACTATTTCATTATAATAAATGCCTGCATGAAAAGTAATTATCGTTTGTAATATTGATGGAGTTACATATGTAATATATTCAGTTGACTTTTGTCATCTCTTGGAAAAAGTAACGAAAAATATCTGAGCCAACAGATCTATTGGCTCAGATATTTATTAATCGTATGTTGGAAAATACCTGCTGATTATTCTTCGATTTCCTCATCTCCCAGCATACTTTTCAACGCATTTAAAAGTCTTCCTGCTACCGCTTTTCCCATAACAATAGAATCAACATTTTCTACCACTCCCTCTGTCTTTTCATACTCAGAATCAAAGTGGGGAACTCTTTGTATAAAATTTATTATGACTGTGTCATCATCCTTGTTGACTGCACATGAAAATCCATTAGTAAAATTCAACATTTAACTCTCCTTTCTAATTATAAAGCATAAATTCCTTCATATTTTTATTGCAATTATCAGAAAATACTTTTATATTAGTAAAATCATCAATTTCACAAAACGCATTCCCTATATCGAATTGATTGCTGCAATCAATATATAATCGTTCTTCTGTCTTAGGTATACATACCACTTTCATCTCTCTCAGCCTGACACTAAAATCCAAATCTAATTTTACTGCAATTTCAGCTAATGCTTTTATTGAAAAATTATAATTCTTACTCTCCCACTTTGACACCATGCCCTGCGTAATACCCATATGTTCAGCAAATTCTTTTTGTGTCACTTTCATATTTATCCTATGTTTTGTAATTATTGTTGAAACTTCCGCCAGAACTTTAGCAGATAAAATATCTTGTGCAGATACATCTTCATCAAAAATCTTTAATAATTCATCCAAACCACAACGATATTCTTTTTTCATGATATCACTCTCCAATCATCTCCTCATGTCTTTCTTTAATTACAGGTATCCACAAATCATAATTTGTTACTCTTTTTCCTGCACGCTCATAAAATGCACTCAAAAACAATGGTGTATTGTTATTATCAAAAGTTATCAGCATTCGAATATTAACAATTTTATCTTGAATATGCAAAGAATAATAATCTATATTTGTATTTGTTCCTTTTAGCTTTTCGTTGCTATCTGCCTCATTTACCCTGACCCCCATATCTTTCACAAAACTAAGCTGTTTAATCAATAAACTAAAAATCTGCTTTTCGTGTCCACTTGCTTCTTTTAATAAATTACGAAACTCTTTAATGAACAGGCTATGAAATACAAATCCTAAACTATTATATTCTAAAAGATATTCTTTCAGCAATTCAAATGCCTTTTCTTTATTCATTTCTTCTTATACCTCAATTATATTACCTATAAGTAATATTTTCAACTGTTTATTGTAAAATTTTAATATATAAACTCCCTTTCACTTCTATACTCCTTTATGATATCATACTATCGAATAAATGTGTACTCATTTTATAAAATAATGTTGTTTATAATTTATAAATAGACTCACAACATTTAATATCGCATCCAATGGTCAGGCCGCTGCAAATAATGTCAACTCATGAAAAGAAGCAACGAAAAAATATCTGAGCCAATAGATCTATTGGCTCAGATATTTATTAATCGTACGCTGGAAAATTTTTAGAGAACTCCCTATATTTTTATTATTCTCAATTATATTTAAAATCTCATTATCTGCCAGTAAAAGCGCTTCTTCATATTTTTGAAACTTAGGTGCAATTGATCCGTTTTCAATTACCTGGCTTAAAAACTCATTATCAATAATCTTTTCATTTTCTTCCGTATTTTTCATCAGGATTTCTGCTGCTTCTTCAGAACCCGTGACTGCTTTCAATACGGAAACTCCCTGGGAGTACCGGAAAATATTCATCTGTGTTTCCTCATCATATGTAAGCAGTTTTAAGAATTCCCATGCAAGCTCCTCGTGTGCCGTAGTATTACTGATGCCCATAAGAAGGCTGTTCACCTCGGAAACATTACCGCCGCTTTCTCCCGCCGGCATGGTAATGCAGTCCCACTTAAAATTCGAATATTTTTTTATTTTATAAGGATAGGCTTTATAAGTACGGTATTCTGCAAATGGCAATGGCATAAATGCCACATTCCCTTTGTTGAAATCATCCTGGGTAACCTTTTGCCCCTGATTCAGCTCATATAATTCTTTCGTGAATTCGATAGAGCGAATTACAGTTTCGTCGGTAAAAAGCCCCTGCGTCCCGTCCGCATTAAACAGATTCCCTTCATTGCTGTACACTGCTTCCATCCAGCCATAATTATAAGCGCCGAATTGATCCAGAAATCCATCCCCGTCCGTATCCTTTGTCACTCTTTTACAGATATTTCGCAGGTCATCCCATGTCCAGTCATTTTCCGGTACTTCTATCCCTTCTTCATAAAGCAATGTCTTATTCACAAACATTAATGTCGGCACTGTTTCGTATGGCAGTGCGTATTGTGTTTCCTGATATTTTCCCGCATTCAAAGCCGTGGTAAAATAAATGTCCGGATCAAAGTCATTGTCTTTTTTACTCAGATTTTCCAGATTTTTCAAAATACCAACTGATGAAAACTGATTAAAATCACTGGTCAGTACCATAAAAACATCAGGTGTTTTTCCAAGTAATGCCTGCTGCGACAGCCATTCGGAATAGTCTTCTTTTAAAATTCCACTATTATAATGGATTTTCACATTTCTGTGTTCGTTCTCGAACCGTTTAATTGCCTGGTCAATAATGATATAACTGTCGGCATTGGCTACATCCCAATTACTTCCGGCAAACATTCCAAATTCCAGTACGATGTATTCATTATTTTTCTTTATGTAAATGGTCAGGATCACTGAAATGATCAGTATCAAAGGGATACCCAGAAACAGGTATGTTTTTTTATTCATAAAAATCGTCCTCTTCCGGCTTGCTGATACCGGTCTGTACTGCCCAGATCGCAAGCTGCGTTCGGTCTCGCAGATCCAGCTTATTTAAAATGAGGCTTAAATAATTTCTGACCGTTCCTTCTGATAACTTCAATTTCTCCGCGGCTTCTTTGTTGGAAGCGCCCCGGGCTATCTGCGCTACGATTTTCTGCTCCGTATTTGTCAGTTTATCATTTCCCTTTTCCCCTACGGAAATGGTATAATCAGTGTTTGCCATCTGCGAAAACAGCTTTACCACTTTCATTGCAATATCCGGATTGATCATTGCTCTTCCGCAGTGTACGGTATTAATGGCATGAACCAGTTCGTCTATGGATACCCCCTTCAGCAAATATCCGCTGGCTCCATATTTTAACGCATTATATACGTATTCATCATCATCAAAGGTGGTCAAAATAATGATTTTTATCTGCGGGTAATTTTCTTTGATGATTTGTGTGCATTTCACACCATCCATTTTAGGCATACGGATATCCATCAGTATCACATCCGGCTTTTTTTTCCGAATGCTTTTTATAACCTGAAGGCCGTTTTCTACGGCATCCGTAACACAGATATTCTTCTGGTTTGATAAAACAATTGACAGGCTTTGCCGGATCAATTCCTGATCGTCAGCTATCAATACTTGAATCATAATCTTCCCCCCATCTGATTGGAATCCTGGCATCTATGACAAATCCTTCCGAACCATCGAAGGATACGGTACCATGCAGGATTTCAACTCTCTCCATGATATGCCTGGTTCCAAAGCCGTTAACTATTTCTTTCGCCCCCACTCCATTATCTTTCATGATTAACGTAAGTTCAGAACCTTCTTTTTCCAGAGTTATCCAGATTTTGGTAGGCTTTCCGTGACGGATCGCATTGGTCAGTCCCTCTTGTATAATGCGGTAAAGTGCATTTTCCTCATCTTCGTCAAATTTCAAATTCTTCAGATCGGAATGAAAGAAAATTTTTGTGTCGGTAGTCTGTGTGATATTCGTGATCATATTTTGAATTGCATATTCAAGGTTCAATTTTTGCAGGGAATCCGGCCGCAATTCCCGTACCGACTGCCTGACATCCGTGATTCCCTGTCTGGTAACATCGGCTAAATATTCCAGACGTTTCTTCGTTTCCGCCGGTTCTATTTCCAGAGTCGTGATGCAGGCATCCAGACCGGCTGAAATCCCTGTCAAAGTATGCCCCAGCGTATCATGTATTTCCCGGGCGAGACGGTTCCGCTCTCTTGTCTCTCCCAGTTTTTCCGTGGTCACTGCGTATTCCTGCAATTGCAGATTCGCATTCTCCAGATCCTCATTCGCCTGTGACAGGCGACCGGACAGCCGGTTCACTTCTTCAATCGTAGCGCGCTGGGACTGGATGATCAGAATGCAATATATGATAAACATCACAATGTTGACAGAAACCAGCAGGTTATAAGATACCATAAGATATTGCTGTATCGCGGCATTATAAAAGTTGATATAATCATTGATGGAATACAAAGGTGTACTAATGGAAATCAACTGATAATCCGCAATCAGGAAACTGGTTATGGCTAAAAACATCAATAGATATCTGCCCCTGTTTCCTTTTATATGGGAGACGATGTTGGCAAACACATAAAGCAGAATTCCATTATAATTAAAGTTCAATACCAGTACAAGCAGGAAACTCAGGAAGAAATCAAGTATCAACGTGGAATAAATGACCGTATTGTTTTCTGTAAAAATAATTTCCCGTATTACAAAAGTCAGCACAAAACAGCCGGTCAAAATGATGGAGTAGTATATCTGCTGCAAAGGACTGCCGGGAAGGGCAACTATATGATTCATAAAATCTCTGGCAATATAAAAGGAGCATATTCTTTTTGTAGTAATATATATAAAAACCGTAATCGCCAGTACGGCAAATATATTGATAAAAAGCATAATAAAATTTAAAACTTTTACCCGATTATTTCTCATCTCAAAAATCCTTTACTGCCATTCTGTTATAGCGAAATCACTCAGATTCACCCGGGTGATCAGCTCTACATCCACAGTTATATATTTCTCTATCTCTTTTCCATCCAGATAATCATAGGCAGTATATGCGGCCGTAGCACCCATTACAATGGGATACTGGGCGCTGGTACCGCTCATATATCCTTCTTTGATCATAGCCTTTGCATCCGGAGAACCATCAATTCCATAAATATATTTTCCACTGATATTATTTGCCTGCAAAGCCGCTAACGCTCCCAGAGCGGTAGGATCATTTTCACCGAAAACAACATCAAATTCCAGATCTGCTTGAAGCAGTTCTTCCATTACATGCATTGCAACTTCCAGTTCTCCACCAGAATCTTTTGCTGCAGTTATGATATACTTTCCATTTCCGTTTTCTCTTAAGGTGTCCAGGAAACCATTCACTCGTTCCGCTGCCGAATTCGCATCCGGAGATTCAAGTACCACGATATCTGCTCCCCCGGGCAAACGCTCAATTACGTCTAATGCACACTGCACACCGGCGCTGTAATTATCTGATAAGATGACCGCTTCCACATATTCTTCATCATCTACTTTTGCGTCAACATTAAAAACCGGAATGCCGGCTTTTTTACAGGCTTTCAGTGCCGGCTCCACATCTTCTGAGTTTACCGGATTCAGAAAAATAGCAGCTACGCCCTCTTCAATGAGATCCATGATCTGTTCATTCTGTTTCGTCTGGTCCTGAGCCGGATCCCGTGTCAGCAGGATATCACCGTTAGATTCAACGACTTCCCGGATGCTGTTATTTAATGCTTCAAAATAAGGATTGTTCATCGTCATATAAGTAGCACCAAATTTTTCAGGTGTTTCCGATGAATTTTCATAGAAAGGCATTTCATTTTTATAGATAGAACAGCCGCCGAGAAAAACAAATATAATGCAAAGGCATGGGATCCATTTTGTTTTCTTCATCTTTTCATCCCTCGTATTTTTATATGACGATAACTTCCCTGTTCCGGATAGAGCGTGTTTGGACAGGGAAGTTTCTTCGATACGTCAATTATAAACAAAAACATGCTTTTTGTCTATCATTTCGACTTTTTATTTTTAAAGTAGTCTATAAATACCGCCAGTAAAATTACAACACCTTTTACAACATCCTGCCAGAATGTATTTACATTCATCAGATTCAATCCGTTGTTTAATATACCGATAATGAGCCCGCCGATGATCGTTCCGCCGATCTTTCCCGCACCGCCGGACATACTGGTACCGCCCACTACGACTGCAGCAATGGCATCCATTTCAGCTCCCTGACCGGCAGTAGGCTGACCCGAATACATACGGGATGCCAATACGATACCGGCAAGGCCGGCCATGATACCCGAAAAAGTATGTACAAAAAACTTTACTTTCCATACTTTAATACCTGAGAAGGTGGCGGCCTGTGCATTCCCTCCTACGGCATAAATATGCCGTCCTATTTTTGTTTTATTCATGATCAATGCGGTTATGATCAATATAATGGCAAGAATGACCACCGGGGTAGGAACCGGACCGATGTACCCGGCGCCTAAAAACTGCCACTCAGAAGACACCACACGTACCGGAGAACCCCCGGTATAGATCTGGGCTAAGCCTCTGGCAATGTTCATGGTAGCCAACGTTGTAATGAATGGGGGGATTGTAGTCTTTGCAATTACATATCCGTTAAACATTCCCACCAATATTCCGATCCCAAGCCCGGCCGACAATGCGATCACAATCGGCATATCATAACGGGCTACGCAGCCTGCGGCAATACATCCGGAAAGAGCGATTACCGAACCGACAGAGAGGTCGATCCCGCCAAGTATAATGACCATGGTCATTCCGCATGCCAGATATAAATTCGAGGAAATCTGACGCAATATATTAAATATATTCTGCTGTGTCAAAAATGACGCACTGGTAAGCGGATTCACTGCTAAAAATACACATAAAACGAGAAGGGCAATTATAATACCCAGATTTTCCTTTAAATAACTTTGGACCGGTTTTTTAATTTCAGTCATAATAGCATCCTCAATTCCTTTCTTTTATTTTGTTGCCAATTTCATGATTTTCTCCTGATTCACTTCCTCATGATCAATGCAACCCGTGATTTCTCCTCCACACATTACATAGATCCTGTCACTTAAGTTTATGATCTCGGGTAATTCGGAAGAGATCATGATGATGGAAACACCTTTTTTGACCAGTTCATTCATGATCATATAAATCTCAGATTTGGCACCTACATCAACGCCTCTGGTCGGTTCATCCAGAATCAGGATTTTAGGAGCCGTGGCCAGCCATCTGCCGATCATTACTTTCTGCTGGTTACCGCCGGATAAATTACCGATGATCTGATCCGTGGAAGGTGTCTTTGTACGCATCATATCTATGTAATTCCGGGTTATTTCTTCCTCTTTTGCGGAATCTACCATAATGCCTTTTATAAACTGGTCTAAAATCTCTATCGTAGAGTTATAGCGGACGCTTTGGATCAGATAAAGTCCTTCTTCTTTCCGATTTTCAGGAACCAATGCTATTTTATGTTTCATAGCATCGTCAGGAGACTTAATATGAACCTTCCGATCCTCAATATAAATGGAACCGGAATAATCCTTCGTCAGGCCGAAGATACATTTCATTACTTCGCTTCTTCCGGCCCCTACCAGACCGGCAAACCCTACAATTTCCCCTTCTCTGATTTCGAAAGAGACATTTTTCACCATATTCTCATCCGACAGGTGTTCACATTTCAGCAATACTTTCCCCGGCTTTGCATATTCTCTGTTGTAATAATTTGTCAGCTCTCTTCCAACCATCATCGATATCAATTCGTCTTTATTTGTTTCTTTTACCGTCCTGGTTCCGACGTAAGTACCATCTCTCATAACGGTCACACGATCACAGATCTCCTGCAGCTCGCTCATCTTATGGGATATGTATATAATACCTACACCTTTTTCCGTTAAAGTGCGCATTGTCTTAAACAAAAAACCAACTTCTTTATCTGAGATGGAAGAGGTAGGCTCATCCATGACCAATATCCTGGAGTGAAAAGAAATTGCCTTGACAATTTCCACCATTTGCTGCTGTGCAATGGTCAGCTTTCCCACCAGTACTTCTGCGTTTATATTCATTTCATAGGCATCCAGTAACTCCTGTGCATCCTGATTCATCTTTCTTTTATTTACGAATCTGCCGCTCATAGGTTCTCTGCCGAGAAATATATTTTCCGCTACCGTCATGCAAGGAACCAATACCAGTTCCTGATGGATGATCGCAATTCCATTGTTGTGGGCATCTTTTACATTTGTAATTGACCTTTTCTTTCCCTCTATGATGATTTCGCCCTGATCAGCCGCATAGATACCGCCAAGAACTTTTATTAAGGTGGATTTACCCGCTCCGTTTTCTCCCAGAAGCGCATGGATCTCTCCTGATTTTAATTCAAAGTTTACATCCTTCAATGCATATACGCCGGGAAACTGCTTGTGTATATGTTTCATTTCCAATAAAGCATTGTTACTCAAATCATCACCGCCTTTTGATTTTCTAATAAGGATCTGCCGGGAAATAACTTGTAAGATGCATAAGTTATTTTTCGGCAGATCCTAAGTTCAAGTACGTCAACAAGTGCTTTCACTTCTGCCAAAGGAAAGCACTAGTGCTGCCTGAATCTTACTGCCAGCCGTCCGTTCCGAATTCGCCTACGTTATCTGCATTAATAAGGAATGTTTCTACAGGATATCTTTCATCCACATTTTCACCATTCATTATTTTATACATAACTTCTGCCGAAGTGATCCCAATTTGATTCGGAGACTGTGCGCCTGTTCCTGTCAATAAAGTACCTTCATTTGTCAGTTCCGCCTTCACATCGGGAGAACCATCTACGCCATAGATATAACACTCTGTGATATTAGCTGCATTCGCTGCCGCCAACGCACCCAATGCCATGGGATCATTCCCGCCAAACAGGCAGACAACATCACTGTTTGCCTGTAATAAATCCTCACACACGCTCATAGCTGTCTCTAAATTCCCTTTTCCGTTCTGCTGAGATACCACTTCGAATCCCTTATCTTCCAGTGCAGCCAGAAATCCGTTTACACGGTCAACCACAGAGTTTGCTGTCGGTTCGTCCAGAACAATGACTTTTCCACCTTCCGGGCTGCGTTTAACCAGGTCCTCGCCGCATACAAAGCCCGCATTATAGTTATCGGAACCAACATATGCAGTTATGTAACTCATATCCGCCACTTCCGTATCAAAGTTGATAATGGGGATACCTGCTTCTTTCAGCTTATCCAATGCCGGTAAAATACCTTCTGCTTCCGCAGGATTTAAAAATATGGCATCGATTCCCTGCACGATCATATCCTCAATCTGGCTGATCTGTTTATCTACATCGTCAGACGGATCCGTTGCGATCAGCTTATCTCCATTTGCTTCCACTGCTTCACGGATCGCATTCTCAACGGCAATGAAAAATGGATTGCTGCCGTCCTTCGCCGTATAACCGAATGTGTAGCCGCCTTCTTTTTTTTGAGGCGCTGTTTCACTTTCGGCTCCGGCAGTTGTCGGAGCTTCCGTTGGGGCTGCGTTTGTGCTTTCTGTCCCATTGGCGGAAGCCGTACTGTTATCGCTGCCTCCACAACCCGTCAGCATACCAACTGCTAATGTCATGCTTAATAAGATTCCAATCATTCTTCTTTTCATATCCTACCTCCTGAAATTTAGTTTGTTATTTGTTTCTGTACTTATGATACTAAACAACAATTATCAGCACACCTGTACTTTGTCACGAAAAACACATTACAATTGTAATTTGATATGATTACATTTGTAATGCATTTAATTATTTTTTCAGATCGTATTGCAGGAAACAATAAACAGGCAAGTCCCCCCACCGCTTTCATTTCGCTTAGAAGCGGGGGACTTGCTTGATAGGTTAAATAATAGAAGCAAACTTAATCCTCTCCAATTTATTTTTTATCTCGTCTGACAATTCCTGAAATACCTCATAGTAGGAACATTGTTTATCCGTTATCAGGTCACACTCATGCCCATTCAGCAGACAATGGTTTAATAATACCGGACCCTCCGTTACTGCCAAAACGTCATACAAGCTTATGTCTGCGGCCAGCTTACCCAGTTCATAACCGCCATGGATTCCTTTGTATGAATTTACGATTCCCGTACGCACCAGTTTTTGCAAAATGTTTTTTGCAAACCGTAACGGTACCGCCGTTGACTCACAGATAACCGCCGCACTTGTTAAGCTGCCGTTGCGCGCCATGTAATCCACGATCCTGATTGCATACTCTGTCTCTTTGGTGATTTTCATGTTCTTTTCCTCCTTAGTTGTGGCAATGCCGGTGCTTCCTCCGCCGACCGGCGGCTTTTTCATATGGAAATTGCGAAAGACCGTATTTCTGATACCAGAAACACGACCTTTCTTTTTCCATGCATTTATGGAACCATAAATATATATAATGAACAAGCTAACCAAGAGCGTTCTCAGGACTCTCGCAAATCATGTTGTTTTTTCCGGCGGTATATCCAAAACAGGAACGCCATTCCTGACAGGGAAACTGCAATCAGGCCTGCCCAGAAGGATATTCCGGCCGTATCGCCGGTCTTTAATATTCCGGAGGCTGTGCCTTTACCCGTCCCGGTTTTGGGTGCCTCAGTACCTGCTGTTTCTTTCTCCCATTGGGCATAAAGGGTAAGGTTCGTGTTCAGTGTCACCGTATCTCCCGGTGCATATGAGGTTCCGCTGCCATTGGCCGACGTGTTCCATTTCAGGAACTTATAGCCGCTGCGGGCGATGCCCGTCCCGGACAGGGCACTGACCGTGGCGGTTTCTCCCGCCGTTATGTCCGGTCCGTCATATCCTCCCGTCCCGCCGTTGGCATGATAGGTGATGTGATACATTTGGTGCTTGTCTGCAGACTCGCCTGATTCTTCAATATGCCCGTTGACCTGAATGGATGTTGATGCAGAGGCAGTCGATGTCACCCGGAGCATCATTGCCGCCGCAAGAACCAGTCCCAGGAGCACCTTGCTAATACGCTTCATCAATCGCCCCTCCTTCTTTCTTTTTGGGTCAGAATAATTTCTGTCAGAATGAGAAGCCAAGAGTCATGGTGTAAGCTGGCGTATAGGACGTGTTTACATTTCCGGTCGCCGGCGTGTACTGTCCGCTGAAGCCAAATGTCCAGCTTGTGCCGTTCTGCAGCGGAGCAGTATAGGCTATGGATGATCCCGTGTAATCACCGGAAAGGTCTATGGAACCAACGCCGTCAGCGGCCAGGTCATCCGTCAGAAACAGGGTAAGGTCCGGGTCAACCGTGTTTGCAACGGAATCCCCGACAAAGGAATCAAAGCTCACGTTGACGTCCGCAGCCGAATTGTTGTTTTGGATGGCGTTGACGACGGAGGCGTTTGCCCCGGCAGCGTCACCATTCACTACATTCGGATAAGAGGCCTGCGTCACCCACCAGTGGACAGATGAACTGAATGTTACATCGTATGTAGCGCCGGTGCCCGGGTCAGTGCCCGGATTCGTTGGGTCCCCGCCCGGATCGATGGTGGGATTTCCGGAAGTTCCGATGTGTCCCGTTACGTCCACGTTGCCCGTGGCTGAAGCAAAAGCAGTGATTGAGCAGGTAAGGGCCAGGGTCACTGCCATCATGGCGCTGAGTAATTTTTTCATTTTCATTGTTCTAATCTCCTTTTAGTTAGTTTTCGATCGTAATGACCAGATTGAAATTCGCAGAATTGTACTGCGCGTCCGGATTGTCCGGATCAAATAATGTAACATGGGCGATTGCATTGTGTGCGCCCTTTTCGAGAACTTTTGCCAGCTTGTCATTATCAATGTAGTGGTTGGGGGGAATCGCCCCCGATTCATAGATGACTTCCCCCGTATCGTCCAGCCTGATCTCTGCTTTCATGTAAAGCAGGTTGGCTTCGGGATTTACGATATTTAAATCCCCCGCGCTTTCGCCGTCGGCAAAGACGGGGCGGCTGTTGATCTTAACGGTCATGTTGGCTTTTCCATTGGCACCGGCCTCAGACCCGTCCTCCCGGATTTCTGTTTCACCCGTATTCATTTCGCCCTCCTTAACGCCTGCACCGATGACGATATCGGAATCGTTTTCCTGCCTGCCGCCCAGGTAGCCACACCGGTACAGACCAAAAAGAATCAGCAGGATGATGAGGATGAGGGCGGTGATGCAAAGGAGCCTTTTTTGTTTCTTACTCTTTTTCCCGTCTTTTGGATGAGAATATTGCTCTTCTGATATTGTCTGGTTTTCTTCCGTCAAATATATCTACCGCCTTTCTGTTAAGGTGACGTCACCAGCGAATAGGTGAACACGAATTTCAATGCCGGCTGCTTTGCCGTTGAAGTCAGCGGTCCGTCATAGGTGCCGCTAAGTGTGAGATAACCGGTATCTCCCTGTGTTGCTGCACTGGAACTGACTGCCTGCCCCTCCAGCATACCAAGGGATGTTGTGTAGTTGGCCATAGGATCCAGACTGCTTACACCTGCTATAAAAGCATTGGTGCTGCTGCCAGTTTCTGCAGGATCCGGAATATCCAGATTCAGAACAATTTCCGGATTGCTCCCACCAGTGTGCACCGGTAAGAAGCTAATTCCATCGGCAGTAACAACTTGCATGGCATTGAACTCCACGTCCACCGGGTAATCTGAATTATTGACAAATGCATAATATATATTGCTCTGACCAAAGGTTCCTGCTTCCACATTCGGATAGATGCTCTGATCTACATGGAAATCCATATTGGCAGTGGGAAAGGTAACGTTTATTGTCGTATCCGCTGCGATAAAGTCATCCGTTACCGCTTCCGCTGTACCTCCCGGGCCCACAGCTTCAACCTTAACGTAATACCGGGTGCCGGCTATGAGACCTGAAAGGCTGGCGGTGTATGTAGTATCCGTGAACGTTACCCCGCTATTACCGTCTATTGTCATAACATTTTGACTAAATGCGGCATCCTCGGCATAAGTGATAATTACATTACTGATATTCTCGCTTCCAAGAACAATTGTTCCCGAAACGGCAGCAGTATTGGAACCTGTTACCACGATGTTCAGTGTGTCAATCTGCGGCAGGGTTGTGAATGTTCCAATTCCCGACCAGGTTCCACCACCATTGTTTTCTATATATACCTGCACTTCATAGGCAGTGTTTGGCGTCAGGGGAATTCCGATCTGTCCAAAACGCCTGTAATACTCCCCTGTATTGGGATAATTCTCCTGAATGCTGGCAGTTTGCCAGGTCGACGTACCCGCCACCCGGTACTGATATTCAGCCTTTACAAAAGACCCACCGTTTAAATCGAAAGTCCCTACTATATT
>Ga0153929_1000054_pt1 | contig 57244 bp, 56 predicted proteins | sample TSNJ013MetaG_FD_104689 | JGI IMG/M metagenome (GOLD analysis project Ga0153929, IMG submission 104689) | Attine ant fungus gardens microbial communities from New Jersey, USA - TSNJ013 MetaG | ecosystem: Host-associated > Fungi > Mycelium > Unclassified | place: USA: New Jersey, Wharton State...
GCAGAAATTTGGAGCTAAAATCACATAAATATAAAAAATATAAAATGCCAACACCCAGAGAGCTAAATAAAAAACTCTGGTTTGTTGGCATCTTTATTTTAATCAGCCGTGAATAGTAACAAACTTTTATTTATATTAAATTATTAACGCTTGACTTTTAAATCCTACAGGCGTAATATAAAACTCATTACAAATATTACAAACGTAAGAAAACGTAGGGGGGTTAATTTTTGAAGGGAAAAATAAAAATATCAAGACCAATAGTATTAGCAGGACTGTTTTGCATAGCATCCTTTATTTTGATTGGAAGGTTATATAAACTTCAGATATTGAATGGAGAATCCTATGCCAATGAGTTTGAGTTAATGACAAAAAAAACGCTGGTTTTGAAAGGTACAAGAGGAAATATCTATGACCGCAACGGTAATCTTCTGGCAGGTAATGAGTTAGCGTATTCTGCCACTTTAGAAGATAACGGGGAGTACGAGACGGATAGAGAACGACAGCTGACCTTGAACAGCATAGCATACCATATAATCAGGCTTTTCAAAAAAAATGGAGAAACGCTGAATAATGAACTTAAAATAATCATAAATAAGGATGGGAATTTTGTGTATTCTGTTGAGGGGATATCACTGAAAAGGTTTAAGGCTGATATATTCGGGCAGGCATATATCGAGGATATGAAACCGGAAGAAGTTAATATTTCAGCTGAGGCTATGGTGGAATATCTATGCAGCGAAGAAAAATTTTCGTTATATAGTGAAAACGAAGAGCCATATTCGAACAAAGAGTTAGAGAAATATCAATTAAATCATGAATATAGCAAGACAGAACTATTAGGTATTATAGGAATCCGCTATATGCTTTTCCTGAATTCTTATCAAAAATATCTTCCGGTAACGATAGCAAAGGATATATCGGAGGAGACAGCAGCATATCTACTGGAAAACAAAGATACCCTGCAGGGGGTGAATATTGAAGAGGAGTTACTCCGTGTGTATGAAGCCGGCGAGGCTTTTTCACATCTACTGGGCTATACAGGAAAGATTTCCTATGAGGAATTGGAGGAATTAAAAGAGTATAATGATAACTATTCGCTCCAATCGATCATTGGAAAGGCTGGAATCGAGCAATATATGGAAGAGTCACTGCAAGGGAAAGACGGAGAAAAAGAGGTTTATGTAAACAACACCGGCCGTGTGCTGAAGGAGGGGGAGAGTATATCAGAAACGGCTGCAGGAAAAAATGTCTATCTGAGTATTGATAAGGACCTGCAAACGGCTGTATATAAAATGTTGGAACAGCGTATTGCAGGAATCCTGGTCAGTAATATTATTAATACAAAAGAATTTGATAAATCGAATATAGAAGATGCATCAGAAATAAAAATACCAATTTATGATGTTTATAATGCATTGTTTCAAAATGGAGCCATTGATTTAGAGAGGATGGATAAGGAAAAATCTACAGAATTAGAAAACAGTATCTTGGAAAGAGTGAAGGAAAGAAAAACGGAATTAGTGGCAGAGCTGCACGAAGAATTAACCGGAGATGGAACTATTTACAGGGAACTGCCAAAAGAGCTGCAAGTTTACGAATCCTTCATTGTGAATGAGCTTGGGCTATTGGAGGAAACTGCTGTTGATACCGCAGATGAAACTTATGTTTCCTGGACGGAAAATAAAGATATCAGTTTAAAGGATTATCTGAAATATGCTGAAAAAACGAACTGGATTCATCGTGAGATGCTGCCTGAACAGGAAGGATACCTCACGTCAGAAGAGATTTATCAGGCAATCGTTGAGAAAATATTGAATCAACTTAGTAATAACAATATTTTTGACAGAATGATTATCAAATATATGCTTCTTGATGACGCGGTAACGGGGATGGAGGTATGTAATCTGCTATATGAACAGGGGATATTCAGTAAAGATGATAAGGAATACGAAGCCCTGCAAAGCGGCAATTTGGGGGCTTATGATTTTATTATAACGAAAATCAGTAAACTGGAAATTACACCGGCCCAATTAGCATTGGAGCCCTATTCAGGATCAGCCGTTATATTGGAATCCGGGACAGGAAAAGTATTAGCATGTGTTACATATCCGGGCTATGATAATAACCGGCTGGCAAATGTGATGGATGACCAGTATTATGATCAGCTTTATCAGGATTTATCCATACCTTTTTATAACCGGGCAACCCAGCAGTTAACCGCTCCCGGATCAACATTCAAGCCAATCACAGTCATAGCAGGCCTGGAGGAAGGAGTGATCCACTCCGGCTCATCGGTTTACTGCGATGGGATTTTCGATCAGGTAGCCCCTTCTTTAAAGTGCTGGAACAAATCAGGCCATGGCGAAATAGCGAATGCAGCAAGTGCCTTGAAAAATTCCTGTAATGACTACCTTTGCGAGACTTCTTATCGTTTAGGGCAGATTGGCAGACTTGAATTTGACGACAACCAGGCGCTTGCATATTTGCAGGATTATTCAAAGCTGTTTAATCTGCATAAAAAGTCAGGAATAGAGATAACAGAAAGTGAGCCGCATGTTACGGATTATGCAGCGGTACCATCCTCTATTGGACAAGGCACCCATAATTATTCTACTGTACAATTAGCCAGATACGCAGATACCTTAGCAACTCATGGCAATAGCCATAAACTTTCTCTTATAAGGGAAAGTCAAGGCACTGATTCAGATGAGTTTGCCCCTAAAATAGAAGGACAAATCAATCTGCCGGACAGTGTATGGAATACGGTAGAATCGGGGATGTGCCAATTCATCCAAAGTAATGAACTGTTTAAAGATTTAAATCTTACCATAGCAGGAAAATCCGGTACGGCTCAGGAAGTAGAAGACCGTCCCGACCATGCACTTTTTATCGGATATGCGCCGGTAGAAGAACCGGAAATTACGATGGCTGTCCGCATTGCAAACGGATATGCATCCGGAAACGCAGTTGCTCTTGGCAGGGATATCATAAGTTATTACTTTGATTTGATATCAGAAAGCGATTTGATTTCCGGTAATGCATCCGAGGCTGTTAACGTCCGTACTGATTGAAAAATGTAGCAATTGTAAACATTTGTGTTGACAAATGCGGTTATTTTGTATATACTAAAAGTAGGAAAGGAGTGTTTTAAAATGGCTAATGTTAATATTCGCGTTGATGATACGTTAAAAAAGAAAGCCGAAAAAATCTTTTCGGAATTAGGTTTGTCTATGTCTACCGCAACAAACGTTTTTTACAAACAAGTGGTAAGATATGGTGGGATTCCGTTTGATTTGCGTATTTCCGACCCCTTTTATTCTGCCGAAAATCAAACCCATTTACAGAAATCTATCAGTGACTATGAAGCCGGAAAGAGTAAGCCAATCGTAAAGACAATGGCTGAGTTAGAGGAAATGGCCAGTGAGTAATCCAGTACAGCCTTGCATAAATATCACAGCAATGAGCACCCACTATTTGCGCCAGTGCCGCGTTGTCGTCAATCAACGATGCCACCGCATCGCCTCTTTCCTCCGCCTTGCCCTGACACAAATATTGAGTACTCATTGCTGTGATATTTATGCAAGTCTGTACTAGTGTTCCTGCCGGAGGGCTGGGAAGATTATCTCTATTGGCAAGGACAGGACAAAAAGACGCTGCGCAGGATAAACCAGCTTCTACAGGACATTTCGCGGAACAGTGTTAAGGGATTAGGGAAGCCTGAACCGTTGCGGGGCAATATGACTGGGTGGTGGAGTAGGCGCATAGATGATACAAACCGCTTGATATACCGTATGCAAGGAAATGGTAATATTGAGATAGCTCAATGCCGTGGACATTATAACGACAAGTGAGAGGGAAGTAGAAGGCGTTGACGTGTAAGCTCTTCATAAACATAGACAAATGACGGATTTATAAACCGTCGTTTGTCTTGTTTTAATAAATACGTTTATCTTTTAATATTGAAAGTGTAATTTCTACGGCAGTGCTGCCTCCGGCATTATCCTTGCCTTGTATATTCGCAGCAAATATATAGGTGTGTTCGCCCTGTTCCACATATCCGACGAACCAGCCGTTCACTGTCTTATTGTTAATGGTACCGGTGCCGGTCTTTCCGGAAAGTACAGCGCCGTCCTGCTCGGACAGGCGCAGTATGCTTTTTACGGCATCTACATGCTCGGGTTTGAATATAGTTTCATTTTGGTAAAGATCTTTGAGAAGCTCTACCTGTTCCACCGGTGATATCTTTAGAGAAGATTCCATCCAATAATTTTCAATCCCGCCGGACAGATCATGATTTCCATAAGATAGTTGATCATAGAAGAGACGAAGTTTCTGCATTCCAACCTGTGCGTCAATGTCCTGAAAATACCAGCTCACCGAATTTTGCATGGCTGACATCAAATCCTGATCACGGTTCCATGCCTCGAAAGGAAAACTCGTTCCATCCCAGTTTTGCACTGAGTTACCGGTATCAATGACACCAGTTTCCAATGCGGTCAAGGCACTGTATATTTTGTAGGTAGAAGCAGGAGATACCCTTGTGACACTCTTCTCCTTGTTATAGATGCTATATTGATCCGCTTCCATATCATAAAGAACAAAACTGCCCGTGGAGCCATTAAAATAAGAGGCTAAATCTTCATATATGACGTTTTGGGCCTGAAAGTGAAATTTACCGCCGTTGTTAACAGCCAGTACCGTAATTACCGGAATCTGGAGCAGGATGAATAAGAAGGTAAGGGAAAAAACACAGATGCTCTTTATCTGCAGTCTTTTCGATTCCATTTTGAAGGAGGCAATACCTTCAATGCGCCTTTTGATCTGTCGTTTTGAACCGCCCATATCTGTTGCAAAGGACAGTGTTTTAGAAGGTGATTGTCTGTTAACGAATTTTAAGAGTGTCTTTCCGTAATCGATATAATGTTCTTCCGGAAGTAGTTTCAGTACGGACGCGTCACAGGCGATCTCCCTGTCCTGACGAATCTCCCTGAAGGCTGGAAAAACTAAGGGATGAAACCAATATAATATTTGAAACAGACACATAATGTTATTTACCGGCAGATCCCTCTTTTTGCAGTGCATTAGTTCATGCAGCAAGATATAGCGTATATCTTCCATAGACAATGTTTCCATGATTTCAGCAGGAAGTATGATGCGGGTTTTGATAAGTCCGACACTTATGGGCGACTTTATAAGTATGGATGTTCCGAACAATATATTTTTCTTAATGCCCTGTTCAGATTTACATTGCTTGAACAATTCGTTTAGCTTTCTATCTTCCATGGGTTTCATAGACTCTTTGACAAGCCGCAGCTTCCAATTGCAATATAGAGTGAAAACCGCAAACACAGCAATGCCTGCAAACCATAGCCCGGCAATAATCTCAGGAATGTATTGTGGGGTGGAACGGTCCACTGACACCGAGAAGTCCTGTAACCAGTCGATACCATATCGGATTGGAGACATTTCACTTCCGGCTGTACCCGCATTTAGCGCTGTATTTCCTCCGGGAATTAGGCCATTTAACCAGCTTCCCGTTCCTGAAAATGAAAGGAAACCGTCAGGTATGAAGGGAATGACCATTAGAATTAAAATCAACAAATCCATGTTATACTGCCATCTGGCAGAAAGGTGATTCTTTAACCTTTTTTTGACCAACAGGATAAGCAGTAATAAAACGGAAACAGCAAGGCTGCTCATTATGAAGTGTATGAAAAAAAAATCAATCATTGGATCACCGCTCTTTCGACAATTTCATCTCTAAGATATTCTTTAGTTCATTTATATCATCTTCAGATAGTTTATCCTGTTCTATATAGTTTACAATCATAGAGTTCAGAGTACCGTCGTAAAACCGGTTCAGAAAGGTATTGCTTTCCCGTTCCACAATCTCCGATTCCTGTACCAGCGGAGTATAAACAAATACCCTGCCGTCTTTCTCATAATTTAAAGCCTCCTTCTTAACCAGTCGGGAGAGCAGCGTCTGAATTGTTTTCGGTTTCCAATCCGTGGTTTTTTCTAACTTTTCAACCACCTCGTTGGTACTGATAGGCGCATTTGCCCATATGATTTTCATAACCTGATACTCAGCATCTGAAATTGTTGGTATATTTCTCATTAAAATCCTCCCATATTCTTACGTGTGTAATATTTTTTATTATAGCATTTCTCTTATGCTTGTCAAGTATATGCTTGTATATTTTCAACTTAGGAAATATAATAATGTCATGATACCAGGGTCAAAAGATCATGTCATATATGCGGACATAACAGGATTTTTTGATTAAGAGGAGAAAAAAATTGAGTGAGCATTCAGACAAAGCAAAAGAGTTGTTTAAAAAGGGTTACAACTGTTCCCAGGCTGTTTTTGCGGCTTATGCAGACGAGATGGGGCTTGATTTTGAAACCGCATTAAAGATAGCATCTTCTTTCGGCGGTGGTATGGGGAGACTAAGAGAAGTATGCGGAGCAGTGAGTGGAATGTTTATGGTTGCCGGAATGAAATATGGCGGCACAGACCCAACGGATCAGGGGGCAAAAGCGGAGCATTATAAGCTTATTCAAGCCTTGGCTAAGCGTTTTGAGAAAGAAAATGGTTCCATTATTTGCAGGGAGCTTTTAGGGCTGGCTGTTAAGAACGACGATCCGCAGCCTGAAGTCAGAACTGAGAAGTATTATAAAAAGCGGCCGTGTATGGAGCTTGTTGAGCGGGCGGCAAAGATACTTGATGAGTAATTCAGGCCCTTCGGGACCTGAATTTTTCTTTCTGGAAAAAATCAATAGAATGCCTTATTTATTTGGGTTTGGAGCAGCTTTCTCTTTTGGTTATATAATAAGGCAGAAAAATTTTTAGCGGAATATGATGCCCATTTTGTATACGGTCAATTAGCATTTTTACAGACATTTCTCCCATCTCCTTAATAGGTATATGTACAGTAGTTAGCATAGGGGTTATATATTGTGCAATTTCGATATCATCCACACTTATGATAGAAATATCTTCCGGAATGGAAATACCTGCTTCATGCAGGGCATGGACGGTGCCGACAGCAGTAGAATCATTCGGGCAGAAAATAGCGGTAATATCTTTTGTCTGTGAAAGAAGTTTTTTTGCGCCCCGGTATCCGCCATCGGAGGATAACAGGACACTTACTATATTTTTGTTATTAATAGGAATGCGGTGTGCGGCCAGTGTTTCACGATATCCGGTATAACGAATTTCATTTCTTGTTTCTCCTATATATGCAATATTTTTATGGCCAAGTTCAATTAAATGATTTACAGCAGCCTTACTTACCTCTAATCCATCACAGATGATTTGGTCGAATTTCATATCTTTAGGAAGGGGATTTAAGCCGGCATATATAACAAAATGAAAATTATTTTTTAAAAACTGTAAAATTTGTCTGTTGCATCGTCCTAATATTACAATTCCATCAACATCAATACTGGTTATAAATTTTAAGGATTTGAGGTGCTCAAAATCGACTGCGGTAAAAGAATATTTAACAATATAATTTTGTTTATAAGCGTATTCTTCTATACATCTTGCTAATTGAGAAAAAAACGGATTATCGATATCTGCTTCTGTACGCGCAAAAATACATGCAATTGTATGAGTGGATTCGATTTCCGGATTCCTGTCTCCCCGCCTCAGGTTTTGAGCGGCCGTATTTGGTATATATCCTGTTTTGCGTATAATTTCCCAGATTTTATCCTGCGTTTCCTGGCTGGCTGCTTTTTTATTTTTTTGATTGATTACCCTTGATACAGTTGAAATAGAAACACCGGCTTCCTTGGCGATGTCTTTTAGTGTCATAGTATCCTCCTTTGGATATCCAGATTGTATTTACATAATAATTATACACGAAAATAGAAAAAAATCCATATAAAGAGTTTGATTAAAGAACAAAAATTGTATATATTTACTCAAACGTTTGATTAAAGAGAAAATTGATTTATGCAAATGTTTGATATAATTGAATCGTATAATGAAAAATATATGCAAGGTGGTTCCGAAATGAAGATTCTGTTTTTTTTGGTAAGTTTTGCCGCATCTACTGTCGGTGCGATCTGCGGTATTGGAGGCGGTGTCATTATAAAGCCGGCTTTAGATATGTTTCAAATGGAAAGTGTCAGTACCATAAGTTTTTTATCAGGCTGTGCGGTCTTATCTATGTCCCTATATGCTGTTGCCAAAGAATTACTTACAGGTAAGAGTAAAGTAGATTTAAAAGCCGCTACCCCATTGGCAGTTGGTGCGGCCCTGGGCGGAGTGTTCGGTAAACTGATTTTTACTTATATAATAGATATGGGTGAAAATGTAAACGGGATAGGTGCCGTGCAGGCTCTTTGTCTGCTCATCATAACGGTATTTACTTTGGTCTATACTGTAAAGAAAAACGAAATAAAAACACGTCATATTACCAGTAAATCTATTTGTTCAGGACTTGGAATACTTTTAGGTATCACGTCAAGCTTTTTGGGAATTGGCGGAGGACCGGTAAATATAATCCTTCTGCATTATTTTTTTACTATGGATTCGAAAACAGCGGCTCAAAATAGTTTGTATATCATTTTCTTCAGTCAGGCCGCAAATTTAATTGCAACCCTGATTACAAATACCGTTCCGGATTTTAATTTTCTATATTTACTCCTGATGATAATGGGCGGCATTTTGGGAGGCATGACTGGCAGGCTTTGTCACAGGTATATAGGCACACATACCATTGATAAATTATTTATTCTATTAATGGGAGTGATCATAATTATTAGTATTTATAATGTGTTCCAATACTCTGTCGGTTTATAGTCAATATAATGAAAACGTTTGCGTAAACTTTCGTTGATACTGGTAAATATTATTGTATAATGAAATTAAATCATGAATAAAACAGTCAAAATAACGAAAAATGAGGTGTAGTTATGAAACATATTTATTTAAACTTGAAACGTTTTGACATTCCGGCAGAATATGATGGCATAAACAATCTGGCGTCAATAGATCAGTGGGCTGAATGTATTATCAGCAGTACACAGGAGGTGTTAAAAGAAATAGCTATTCAAAATATGGAGTATACAATGTTTTTCCCGGAAGCACATTTACTTTCAGCAATGAAAGCAAAAAAAGCAGACAGTCCTATTATCATTGGCTGTCAAAGTGTATTTCGTGAAGATACGGTAAAAAATGGGAATATTGGCGCATTTACCACGAATCGGACAGCAAAAGCAGTAAAGGCCATGGGATGTGAGAGTACTTTGATCGGACATTGCGAAGAACGAAAAGATAAAGCCGGAATTCTGGCGGAAGCTAATATTACAGATACATATGCAGTAAACAGATTGCTGAATAAAGAAATCAAAATGGCACAGGAAGCAGGGTTGAAGGTGTTATACTGCGTCGGTGAATCGGCAGAAGAACAGGAACGTTGGGAGGTGGTTTTGAAAGAGCAGCTGGAGGTTGGACTCAAAGGAATTGATAAAGAAAATGTAGTAATTGGCTATGAACCTGTCTGGGCCATCGGTCCGGGGAAAGTCCCGCCGGGAAAAGAATATATCACGAAAATTGTCAGGTACATAAAAGAAATTACCGGTGGTTTAGAGGTTGTATATGGAGGTGGTTTAAAAGCTGATAATGCAAAAATGTTATCAGAAATCAGGGAACTGGATGGTGGATTGATCGGATTGACAAGATTCCAGGGTGACATCGGATACTATCCGGAGGAATATCTGGAAATTATCCGGTTGTATGCGAATCTGTAAGGAGGAAAAATATGAAGTTGGAGTTTGAGTATGGACAGGGAACTATGGAAGCAATTCTTCCTGAAAGCACGGATGTATTCATTCCGGGAGAAACATATCCTGATCCACCTTGCATTACGGAAGATAATATAGTAGAAGAAACAAGAAAATCTATTCGGAATCCAATTGGAATGCCTGCACTTGGAGAACTGGTACATCCGGGAAGCAAAGTCACGATTGTAATACCGGATATCGTAAAAGGAGGATGCCAGAAAACAGCCCATAGAAAAGTGTCCGTATCCGTTATTTTGGAGGAACTATATGTGTCAGGGGTAGATAAAAAAGATATTTTGCTGATTATTTCCAACGGCCTGCATCCAAGGGCAACCGAAGGGGAAATGAAAAAGATATTGGGAGAATTTCTGTTTCATGAATTTTACTATACAGATCAGATTATCAGTCATGATAGTGAAGATTATGACCATTTAATCGATTTGGGATATACCATTGGCGGAGACCGGGTGATTATGAATAAATATGTTTATGAATCAGATCTGTCTATACTGATTGGTCATGTACAGGGAAATCCGTATGGGGGATACTCCGGAGGGTATAAACACTGTTCCACGGGAATCACTCATTGGAAAAGCATAGCAGCTCATCATGTACCGAAGGTCATGCATAGAAAAGATTTTGTCCCTGTTTCCACCCACACAATGATGAGGCACAAATTTGATGAAATCGGAATGTATATGGAAACATGTATGGGTAAAAAGTTCTTTTGCTGTGATGCGGTTCTGGACACATATTCCAGACAAATTGCTGTTTTTAGCGGCTATGCAAAAGAGATTCAGCCGGTTTCATGGGAAGTTGCCAATAAAAGAACTTTCATACCCTGGGCTGAGAAAAAATACGATATCATTGTATTTGGCATGCCTCAGGATTTTCATTATGGCAATGGTATGGGGACAAATCCAATTCAGCTGATGCAGGCTTTATCTGCACAGGTGATACGGCATAAACGTGTTATGAGCGATAAGTGTGTGTTTATCTGTTCCAGCATCTGCAACGGCTATTTCCATGATGAGCGTTGGCCGTATTTAAGAGAACTGTATGAGATGTTTCAGAAAGATTATATGAATACGCTGGCAGATATGACAAGATACGGAGAGTATTTTGCAAACAGGAAAGACTATATTGATAAATACCGTTACTGCAATGCATTTCATCCATACCATGGATTCTCGATGATGAGCTGCGGCCATATTGCGGAGATGAATACTTCTGCTATCTATATAGTAGGTGCTCAGGCGACGGGCTATGCCCGGGGGATGGGATTGAAGACCAGGGCTGTATTTGAAGAAGCACTGGAAGATGCAATGAGAAAATATACGGGACCCAATCCAAATATACTGGCGTTGCCGCTAACATATAAAACCGGTGCGGTACATTTAATGATGAAAGATGATCAGTTATAGGAATAACAGGGATTTAGCGAGGAGAATGCTATGTTGACATTGGAAAAGAAAAAAGAATTGGAGCAGTTTGCGGTAGAAATACGTATCAAATGCATGGAACAATTTGCCGGGATCGGAATTGGACATGTGGGCGGCTCTATGTCAGTCTGTGATTTGATGGCTTGTCTGTATGGATGGTTATTAAATGTGGATCCGGAAAACCCGAAATGGGAGGAAAGAGACCGGTTCATTATGTCGAAAGGACATGCCGGGCCGGCGCTGTATTCGGCTCTGGCGCTAAAAGGATATTTTGATACAAAAGAGCTTGCGACATTAAATCAGCCGAACACCAGTCTTCCCAGCCATACGGATAGAAATAAAACGATTGGAGTGGATATGACTACAGGCTCTTTGGGGCAGGGATTCTCCGCCGGTCTGGGAATTGCTTTGGCATGTCAAAAGAAAGGTCTGAAAAATAATATATATATTCTATTAGGTGATGGAGAATGCCAGGAAGGACAGATATGGGAATGTGCTTTGTTTGCTCCGGCTTATAAATTGACAAATGTAATTGTATTTGTGGATTTTAATAACAGGCAATTAGACGGAACCATTGATGAGGTCCTGGCGTTAGGTGACCTTTCTGAAAAGTTTGAAGCTTTTGGATGGCAGACGATTGATGTGGCAGACGGGCATGATATTGAGCAAATCTGCAGCGCTGCCGATACTGCGAAATCGGATAAGACCCGCCCTTCTCTGATTGTCCTCCATACGGTAAAAGGCAGAGGGTGCTGTTTTGCTGAAAATGAAGCTGCGAATCATAATATGCCTGTTACGAAAGAAATGGCGGAAATTGCAGTCAGGGAGCTGGAATTATTAAAAAGTAATTTATAGTATGGGAGAAAAATATGAGTATTATACTTTCGAATGACAACAGCCTTGAAAAGACACAAATGCGGGAAGCATATAGTAAAACAATAATGGAAATAATAGAGGAAGGCAAACCGGTCATACATATGGATGCAGATTTGATGAGGGCAATTGGATTGCTTCCTTATCGTGAGAAGTATCCGGAGCACATTTTAGAATGCGGAATTGCAGAGGCTAATATGATGGGAGTGGCGGCCGGACTTTCTTTGGAAGGATTTATTCCATTTGCTCATACATTTGCCGTATTCGCGTCACGAAGAGCATGTGATCAGATTTTTATGAGTGGGGCTTATGCCAGATTAAATGTAAAAGTAGTTGGAAGTGACCCGGGCGTCACGGCTGGTTTAAATGGAGGAACACATCAGGCATTTGAAGACATTGCAATTATGCGTGCAATTCCAAAGATGACAATTGTAGAACCCAGCGATACTGCAATGGTAAAAAAAACCATTAGAATTGCATTGGACACTTATGGTATGTTTTATTTAAGAATGTTCCGTATGAATGCGGTTCAAATTTATGAAAAAGACTCTGAATTTATAATTGGCAAAGCAGTAAAACTACGGGAAGGCAGTGATGTTACCATATTTGCCTGTGGAGTAGAAGTAATAGAAGCGGTCCGTGCGGCGGATTCATTGAAGAAGGAAGGGATATCTGCAAGAGTATATGACATGTTTACCATAAAGCCGGCAGACCAACAGGCGATATTAGAAGCAGCAGCAGAAACAGGGGCAATTGTTACCGCGGAAAATCATAATATAATAGGCGGATTAGGATCGGCGGTAGCGGAAGTTTTAATTGAAAATCATCCTGTTCCGATGGAACGGATCGGCATTTCCGATACGTTCGGAGAGGTGGGCCAGACGGATTGGCTGAAAGAAAAATTTGAATTGACATCCCGGGATATCATGAAGAAAGTGTATAAAGTAATAGAACGAAAAACAATTAAATAAAAACAGCAAAGGAGAATGTAAAATGAAAAAGTTTTTATGTATGTTTTTGGCCACATGTCTGTTATTTGGACTGATTGGTTGTTCAGGGGCAGAAAGTAATAAGGATGAAAGTTCGGCGAACCAGGAAGCAAAAGCAGACAGCAGTTCTACCACATATGGCATTGATCCAATGAAGGAAAAAACAACCATTAATATTGGATACTTCTCGGGAACCCTTCATGCCGTTCCATTTTATATCATGGAACAGGAAGGATGGCTGGAAGAATTAAATATTGAATTCAATTACCAGTCATTTGTAAACGGACCGGCGATGATGGAGGCTAATAATAGCTGGGATATTGGAACTGCCGGTGCGCCCGGGGCGATCACCGGCATTCTGGGTTATGACGTTTCTGTTATCGGTATTTGTGACCATGAGGCAATTCTAAACTTATATGTGCGTGAAGAGTCCCCAATATATCAGTCCGGGAATGGAAATATAGAAGGCTATGAGGAAATTTATGGAACTCCCGAAGACTGGAAAGGGACTACCTGGATCCTTCCGGTCGGAACTACCATGCATCAGGTGTTTGCTTCCACATTAAGTAAGATGAATCTTACTTTAAATGATGTCACGATCATCAATATGGATGTAACCAGTGCTCTGGCCGGATTTAAGGCCGGTGAAGGCGATGGTCTGGGCTGCTGGATCAGTATCGCACTGTCGGCGGAAGAGGCGGGATATAAAAAAGTAGGCGGAGCTGATGTGAACAGTGATATTGTTGCAACTGCCATTTTGGCCAATGATGCGGCTTTAGCGGATGAAACGAAATTTGAAGCGATAACAAAGATTTATGAATTATACTACAGAACCATTGAATGGTGTTATCAAAATGAAGATGAATTCGCACAGCATTTTTACGATACCTGCGAAATAGAAGGAGTTGCCTGTTCCGAAGAAGTAGCAAAAGAGGTTGTTTCCAGATTCAAATCCTTCGAGTTAGACTATATGCTGGAGCATATGACCAGCGAGGTTGATGATAAAAGGGAACTGGCATCCCGCAAGTTAAACGGCGCAGAATCTGATTTGATGGAAACATTTGATTTCTTTATGGACATCGAGAGCTACACGGAAGAAAACAGAAATTACATCTTAGATAATAATAAAATCACGAATGTAGTGGCAAAGGCCATCAAAGAGAAACAGTAGTTATCCGGCTGTTTCCGGTCTGCGGAATGTACACCGGAAACAGCCGGTTTAGGGCATCATTCAAAGAAGAAGGAGATAGGCTCATGAATAAACCATCAAAGGCAAAGGATCCGTTGGGACGCGGCAGAGGCTGCAGCTCTTATATGTACACCATGTTGTCAGCAGCCGGTGTTTTGAGTTTCCTGTTTTTGTGGCAGATTGCCTTGGAGGCGGGATTGTTATCTGACCGGTATGTGTCCAGACCAACGGAATTGATTTTTTTATTTTTTCAAAAATTTTCTGATACAACTCCAGACGGTTCCACATTACCGGTTGCAATTTTAGCAAGTTTAAAAGTATCCCTTACAGGATTGATCGTCGCAATCTTTACCGGCATTCCATTAGGCATGTTAATGGGATGGTACAAAGGGATTGACAAGTTTGTACGGCCGCTGTTTGAAGTACTTCGCCCTATCCCTCCTATTTCCTGGATTCCACTTACCATTGTGTGGCTGGGAATCGGGCTGAAAGCAAAGGCATTTATTATCTTTTTTGCAGCATTTATTCCCTGCGTGATCAATTCCTATACAGGAATCAAACTGACAAGTAAAACATTGATAAATGTAGCAAAAACTTTTGGCGCTTCAAACTTTACAACATTCATCCGGGTCGGTATACCGTCTGCCATGCCGATGGCATTTGCCGGAATCAGGGTGGCTTTGGGTAATGCCTGGTCTACCCTGGTGGCGGCTGAAATGCTGGCTGCTACAGCCGGCCTGGGTTATATGATACTGATGGGCCGTAGTTTTGCCCGCCCTGATATTATTATGCTTGGTATGATCGTGATAGGCGCATTGGGTGCCCTGTTTACCGGAGTATTGAATTTCTTCGAGAAAAAAGTGATTAAATGGAGGGCTGCAAAATGACAATGAAAAAGAAAGAACACTTTGGCGAGGTAAAAAAATATACAATATTGGATATTGTATATAGGATTCTGCCAATTCTGTCAATTTCATGCATCTTCCTGCTTTGGATTTATGTATCTGCTGACAAACCACAGTTATTCCCTTCCTTGCAGGCGACATGGGAACGGTTCATAAAATTGCTGGAAAAACCGGTAATGCGTGTCAGCTATCTGGGACACATCTCTGCCAGCCTGAAACGGGTATGCATAGCATTAGCCGTATCCTGGATCATTGGTATTTCATTTGGCGTACTGATTGGCTGGAATAAAAAAATGGATGCTTTCTTTGGGAGTATATTTTCTTTTATTCGTCCCATTCCGCCCATTGCATGGATTCCATTGATTACGATTTGGTTTGGAATTGGTGAATTTCCGAAAATAGTAATTGTATTTATTGGTGCGGTAATGCCGGTTGTTGTTAATACACAAGCCGGATTAGACAGTGTGGAACAGATGTATTTAGACGTGGGAACGGCTTTTAATACGAATAAAAAACAGATGCTGCTTGAAATAGCCATTCCTTCTGCTTTACCCTCCATATTTGCAGGTATCCGGACATCCACAAGCACAGCCTGGATGGTAGTACTGGCAGCGGAAATGCTGGGGGCAAAATCGGGTATCGGTTTCCTGGTATCCCGGGGTATGGAGGGAGATGACTTGCCATTGGTATTGGTGGCAATGATCACAATCGGGGTGATCGGTGCGTTATTGGGAGTAGTAACAAGTTTTATTGAAAGGAGGCTTTGCCCATGGGAAAGGATAGGTTGAATAAGCAAGGAGCCAAGGTAAGATTACGGATATCCGGTTTGTCAAAATCATATGACGTAAAGAATGGGATTTTAAAAGCGGTAGATAACATAAACTTTGAGGTATATGATAATGAATTCCTTGTTATCCTTGGGCCCGGGCAATGTGGGAAATCGGTTCTCCTGAATATGATAGCAGGGCTGGAAGAACCAACGACCGGTACGATAGAACTGGATGGTAAAAAGATAAACGGAAGTGACCCCAGGATAGGTATGGTATTTCAGAAAATTGCATTGATGCCATGGAAGACGGTTATGCAGAATACCGAAATCGGACCTAAATTTCGTGGTATAAATAAAAGAACCCGCAGGGAGAAAGCTCAAATGTATATTGATTTAGTGGGGCTAAACGGGTTCGAAGATTCTTATCCGTCTCAATTATCGGGAGGTATGAAACAGAGAGTAGGAATCGCCCGGGCATATGCAAATGATCCGGAAATCCTGTTAATGGATGAACCTTTCGGTGCCCTGGACGCGCAGACAAGATATGCAATGGAAGAGGAAGTGGCCAAAATCTGGCAGAAGGAAAAACGTACGATTATATTTGTGACAAATAACATTGAGGAGGCATGTTATCTGGGAGACCGAATTATCTTATTCAGTGAATCACCGGCCAGAATCAAAGAATTGTATGTAGATGATTTACCGAAACCAAGAGATATTGTATCACAAAAATTTTTAGAATTACGGACCATTATCTCTGAGAACACGGACCTTGCTATTTGACAAGAGAGTGTCTGACTTGTCAGACGTGAAGTCAAACAAATTAAAAGAGAGGAGCTATGGTAATGGAAAAGCCGGATAATCGTGATATAAAAGTGGAAGTAAAACATCTGACAAAGTATTTTGGAAAACTTCATGTGTTAGATGACGTATCATTCAATATAAAAAAAGGCGAATTTCTATGTGTAGTAGGGCCTACCGGCTGTGGAAAAACCACATTTTTAAATGTGTTGACGAAAATCTATGAAGCAACAAGCGGCGAATTAAGAATTGACGGAGAATTGGCTGATCCCAAACGGCATAATTTAGCCTGTGTATTTCAGGAACCTTCTGCCTTCCCCTGGCTTACGGTTGAAGAAAATTTAAGATTTGGATTAGAAATCAAAAAATTACCGAAACAAGAAATAAAGGAACGCGTAGAACAAATGATTCAACTGCTTGGTCTTGAAAAATTCCGTAGTACTTATCCGGATCAGTTGTCCGTAAGCTCCGCACAACGGATCATTATAGGAAGGGCTTTTGCGATGAAGCCGGATCTGCTGCTGATGGATGAACCTTATGGACAGATGGATATTAAGTTACGTTATTATCTGGAGGATGAAGTGCTGCGGTTATGGCGGGAAATAGGGACAACTGTTGTTTTTATTACCCATAATATTGAAGAAGCCGTCTACTTATCGGAAAGGTGCCTGATTCTGACTAATAAACCGGCTGCGATTAAGGAAATTGTTGTGAATGATCTCCCGTATCCAAGAGACATTACCGGTAAGGAGTTTATAGATTTACGAAAGCATATCACAGAACAGATCAAATGGTGGTAGAAAGGAGAATATTGTGAAAGAACTAAAATGCACGGCAGCTTCACTGCTGAATTCAGAAACGACAGGTTTACAAAGAATAACCGGCGATGAAATGTATGTGGAACGAATTGAAAGCCAGAGTATCAGTTTAGAGCTTTATGATGATATCCTGAAAAGAGGAAAAGCAATAGGTGTAACGGATAATTTCAAGACAATTATTAACTATTTTAAAACTCCGCAAAAGGAAACACCACCCGGGTTTCGCGTGGAGTATCAATTGATGGGTGATGGAGCCGTTCTGGCGGATCTCAAACGGGACATTTCCTATGATAAAAATGGGATCAGACGTCCGTCTATGATTTTATTCAGTGCTGATTCCGCAAATCCATATGAGGTTGCCGGTGTGAAGGATTTAATTGGGAATTTAACCTGTAATCCTGCTATTATATATAATTTATTCATTAATGATCCCAAAGAAAATATTGGGTTGCGGTATAAAACACGTGATGAGGTCTTGATGGAAATAGGGAAAATACTTGGCCCTGGTTGTGATATCAGTGTAGAGCTCAATGATCCTTTTTCGGCCAGTGACAATGAGATTTTGGAAGAAGCAGCCAGATTCAAAGAAATGTTATCGGAATACCGCGTTGTAATCAAAGTGCCACATACAGGCCCTGTCAATGCATCTAATGTCAAAGAGTTAATGACTGGAGATAAAAAATTCAGTAAACGCTATAACCAGGGGACTTCCGCAGATGCATACAGAGGACATAATATTGCGCTGATGCTGAAAGAACATGGATACAGGGTGAATTTTACTTTGATGTTTGAACCCTATCAGACAGCAATGGCTTTGCAGGCAAGACCGTATTTTATCAATAGCTTTATCATGTTCCGGCATACGCAAAGCAGGCATATGGCAGGATTATTACAAGCTTATGAAACTACGGGAGATATTCAGTTTGTGGAATTACTGCAAAATTATATGTTTGAAAATGATTATTTATCTTCAAATGAAATTGGCGCAGATATCTTTTCTGCATATACCCGGGCAAAAGAGATTCTTCAGTATCGGGGATTTTTACATAACCCTGCGGCAGATGGCTTAGATGGAATCCGCCATAATTTAAGAGTACTGCGTCAGGCAAATTTGCCGGATTCAAAACTGATCATCTGCAATATGCAAGGCGAAAATTATTATCCTTATATTGATAAGCTATTAATGGAAGCCGAATTTATGGATATGGCAGACAGAGTGATCATAACTGCAGCTCCGGACTTATTGGCGCAGTTTACTGCGAATCCTAATGTCATCCAGTTCCAGAGACGGTTTATGAATGCTGCGGACGGTGCGAAATAATCAGAAAGATCTGTGGAAGGGAGGATATTATGGGAGCAGGTGCAGCATTGGATCTCCTGCTGGTTTTTTTGATTGCATCAGTATCCAGTTTTATACATGGTTATATTGGATTTGGCTATTCAATCATTGCAATGGCTGTAATGCCGATGTTTTTTTCAATGGTAACAAGCGGGGCAATTGGAACTATGGCTTTGCTTGCAGTATGCTGCCGGATCGCATATTCTTTAAAATCACATATTAATTGGAGAAAAATATGGATACCTACCATGTTTATGGTCATTGGAAAAATTCTGGGGACTTTTCTGCTGATGAACATGGTAGCGCAAGTACTGGAAAGCATACTGGGTCTTTTCCTGATATTTTATTCGCTGAACGCTCTCTTATTTCGAAAAAGCTTAGGCATAAAAGGGACGAAGCTTCAGGGAGGCCTTTTGGGGTTTTTAGGCGGCATTATGGGCGGACTTTATAATATGTCCGGTCCAGCCATTGCTGTTTACTATATGGCTGTCTGCAAAGATGATATAAAAGAGTATTCTGCATGTATCAATTGTTCTTTTGTTCCCTCCACAATTGTTGGAATGGGAATGCATCTGTGGTATGGTAATTATACGCTGCCGGTAATTCAAATGGGTCTGTTTTCTATGCTGGGCGTTTTAATTGGGGTTTCAGCAGGAATACATTTCTTTCAAAAAGCAGATGTGATGAAGGTGAAAAGAATAACCTATATTTTTATCGGAAGTATGGGAGTATTTATATTTTGCAGCAGCCTGATATTCTGATCAGGAGTAAAATATATGATGAAAGAAGGAAAAAATATGAATATAGTTATTGGGGCTGATAAAGGAGGCTTTTATTTAAAAGAAGCAGTTGCAGATATGTTAAGAGAACATGGGCATAACATAACGGATGCAGGAACACTCTCTTTAGAAAGGCCATGTACGTATACAATAACTGCCCAAAAAGCGGCCGGAATGATTCAAAATGGTAAAGCTGATAAAGGTTTGCTCTTCTGTGGTACGGGAATGGGAATGAGTATGGTTGCCAATAAATTCAAAGGAGTATATGCGGCGGTGGTAGAAAGTGTATATGCTGCTGAATACTGCCGGAAAATCAATAATGCAAATATTTTGTGCATGGGAGGCTTTATCATTGGTGAGACAATGGCGAAAGATATGGTACGTGTTTTTTTAGATACAAACTTTGTACAGGATTTTCCGGACTGGCGGGTGGAATTTTTAACAGAACAAAAAAAATTAATGGAAGAGTTGGAAAATAAGATGTTTAAGTAAAAGGAGATTATAATCTTGAAAAGCTTGTTTGTGGAAGAAAAATATAAAATGCATGTGAAAGAAATTGAAAGGCCTGTCCCTGAAAAGGGAAAAGCAATTGTGAAAATCCACATGAGTGGTGTCTGCGGTACGGATGTTCATTCTTATTCCGGTAATAATGCCAATACAGTTTATCCATTAGTCATTGGGCATGAAGCGGTGGGGACAATCATACAGATAGAGGAAGAAAATGAGCAAGGATTAAAAGCTGGCGACCGGGTAGTTATGGAGCCGTATATTGGATGCGGAAAATGTTATGCCTGTATCCAGGGCAGGTATAATGCATGCATTGATTTGAAAACCCGGGGCATCCATTTTGATGGAATGATGACGGAAGAAATCAGTCATCCTGTGGAAAAAATTTATAAGATACCGGAGCAGATAACAGATAGACAAGCCTGTATGATAGAGCCATTTACGATTGGAATACAGGCTACCCGAAGAGTCCGGTTAAAAAAGGGAGAATACGGTGTAATCATCGGAGCCGGTGCTATCGGCCTGGTTTGTGCTATGGTAGTTAAGGCGTATGGAGGTATTCCGATTCTTCTGGATCCTGTGGAGGGACGTTTAGAAAAAGCACGTGAAATGGGATTCCAATATACCTTTAACAATATGAAAGGTGATTTAGAAACTTATTTAGCTGAAATAACAAGTGGAACTATGCCCAGTATAATTTATGAATGTTCCGGTGCGAAACCAATATTAGAGAATATTCATAATTTAATCAGTGTCTGCGGGCGTATTATACTCATTGGATGGCCCCACGTACCTTACAGCCATATTGATACATCTCATATTACCAGAAAAGAACTTGATGTCATTGGTTCGAGATGCAGCTGTAATTGTTTTCCGGAAGCTATTGAGTTAATAAAAAGCAGTCAAGTAGATGCAGATATTTTTATTTCACATATGATTGAAATGAAAGAAGCTGCAGAAGTCTTTGAAGATATGATTGCGGATCCTGGAAAATATATGAAAGTAATAATTAAATGTCAGCAATGATAATATCATTTTCAGGTCCTAAGGGACCTGAATTTGTGCTTTTGTTGCCATGCCATGATTTCTTCGATCGTTTTTTGCCCCACATTCCTAATGCATTTCAGCTGTTTGGGAGTGGCTGCCAAAATTTTGGATTCTGTGTGATAACCGGCCTTGTAGAGTATATTTCTGGTTTTGGGTGATAAATCTGTATCGAGTATGATTTTATCTTTTAGAAATGCGGATTCAATACCGGACTCTTCAAAAGCATGGATAATTTGAAGTGCCATATTTTTGTCGTAGTGAAATAATTTGTAAAATGCAGAAGTTTCCATAGATTTCAATTCCGTAATATGAGTGATTTTTTTGCGAATGAGAAATTTTTTGATTTTATCAGGAATTGGGAGAATTTTAATGGTTCCGGACAAATGTGCTTCTATATCCACTTTGGTTTTGGCAACTGCTTCCCGGATCACCTTTTCACTTTTACATCCGATCCCTCTGAAATGAGTATAATTTCCCCAGGATTGGTTGAGTAATTCTTCAACCATATAAATGTTATTTTTATTTAAAAGTCGTACGAACCGTACAGGCAAATCCAAGTCGGAAATTTGGGTGGCCAATGCTTTTCTTTGAAATTCATTGTCTGAAATCATCAATAGCTCTCCTTGTTTTCAAGTTTGCTAATTAGTACTTTGCAATTACTAATTACTAGTTTATTATAGAAAATCAAATAATGCAATACAAAATATTTGCAAGGAGGAAAAAATAAATTTATTATAATATTTTTTGGAAATATAGATAAGTATGATATAATATGAATATTATATAGATATGAATAGATGAACAGGAGCTTATACCCATGAAATTTATTAGAAGAATAAAATATAATTCCCCCGTAATATTATCTTATGTAATTATTTCCCTGGTAGTTTTACTATTAAACAATCTGACTAAAGGTTATACAAATGTTCATTTTTTCAGCGTATACCGCAGTTCGGTGCTAAGTCTTGCTTTCTGGATTCGATTATTTGGTCATGTATTGGGACACGGCAGTGCAGCGCATTATATGTCAAATATGATGCTGATGCTTTTAGTGGGCCCGATTCTGGAAGAAAAATACGGTAGTAAAATGCTTCTGATTATGATTGGGGCAGTAGCTGTGATAACAGGACTAGTCAATATTATTTTCTTTTCGCAGGCAGCCCTTCTTGGGGCAAGCGGAGTTGTTTTTATGATGATTATAATGGCTTCCGTAGTTGGTATGAAGAGAGGAGAAATCCCTTTGACACTGCTGATCGTGGCGGTTATTTATCTTGGTCAGGAGGTTGTGAGCGGTATATCGTCTACGGATAATATCTCTCAATTGACTCATATTATTGGCGGTGTCTGCGGCGGCGTTTTTGCACTTCGGATGAATAGATAAGTACGATTTAGTGATAGATGGCAAAGGAGGGCATAAAGTTTGAAAACACTATTTATATCAGATTTAGATGGAACACTTTTAAATAATAATGCAGAAATAACGGAATTCACCAAAAAAACACTGAATGAGGTTATGAAAAAAGGCGTAAATTTTTCAGTAGCGACTGCCAGGACAGCGGCTACCGTACTTCACATGCTTGAAGATGTTTCCATTAACGTTCCGATCGTATTGATGAATGGGGTGGCTGTTTATGATATTACTGCAAAAAAATATGTAAAGACACATACCATTGAGACGGCATCGGTAGAATATATGCTGCAGGTTTTAAAGAGATATGAAATAACCGGTTTTTTATATACGCTGGAAAATGATCAATTGCATACTTATTACGAAAAGATATATTCTGAACATGCCAGACGCTTTATCGAAGAACGTATCGTAAAATATAACAAACAATTTACATATATAGACAGTTTTACTTTGGTCCCGGCACAAAGTGTAATTTATTTTTCCGTCTGTGATAAAGAGGATAAATTGCATTCTCTGTACCATGAGCTTTCAAAGGATAAAAGTCTGCATATAGAGTTTTACCGGGATATTTATGAAGAAGAGCTTTGGTATTTAGAAATCTGCTCATCCTTTGCTTCCAAGTATAATGCCGTTAAATTTTTGCGTGAGGAATTTGGTTTTGAAAAAATAGTTTCTTTTGGAGACAATTTGAATGATCTGCCAATGTTTATGGCCAGTGATGAGTGTTATGCAGTTGCAAATGCCAGAATGGAAGTAAAAGAAAAGGCGACCGATATCATTGGCAGCAATATGGATGACAGTGTTGCCAGGTGGCTGCGGGAGCGTGTTTGAAAAAGCATTGTTGTAAAATTTGATTATTTGCATATATTTTTATGGGGTGTATTATGCAAATAAAAATTAACCGAAAAATTCTAAGTTCTTTTGGCTGTTTTCTGGCCATGATAGCAATCATTTCATTTTTTATTTTTATTCTAAAATTTCTCTCAAAGGATAGAATGCTTGGCGGTATGTTATATACTGGGGATAACCTGAATCAACACAGTATTCAGACCGCCGGTCAGCAGAAGAATAATTACAGTGAAAAATATCAGCGCCCGTCGGGACAGCCGGAACTGTCAAATCCATTTACACTGCAGACATTTATTAAGAGCGAAAATACAATTATCTTCCAGAATCCGGAAGATGTTATTTATGCATATTATGGGATACTCAAGGAAGCTTCTGACATGTATGGGTATTCCGGCGGATGCGGTACGGTCGGTGAGGCCGATATACCATATCCATATGCATATCGGCTTTTTACATCCAAAGCAAGACAAGAGATGTCATTGCAGGAATTTAAAGATTCCTTCAGAGGAACCGGTCACATTACATTTTTACAGATTCATTCCCTGCCGATACCTCCGAAGACACCGGCAGATACGAGATATTTTATGGTGGAAATCGAAGTGATTACCGGCAGGCAGGTGAAAAATGATGCTATTTCATCGGAAGAACAAATCAGTTATTTTGCGTATTACTTTGGAATAATTACGGTGGAAAAGAGTGAGGACGGATGGGAGATTCAGGAAATTAATTATTATCCGGAAAATTTTTTGTGTGCTCCTTACCATGGGTGGAATTATGATGCAGAAGTGATGGTTAATATTGTATTTAAAGATAATTTAAAAGTAATCGATCAGATCATGAACAGAGTGGAAAAGGATGGGATGATTTACATTTTCGCTCCCGGTGGGAAACGTCAATACCGCTTTGACTTTGTAAGATTAACAAATGGGCATGATATTTTGATCAATGAAAATATCATGATTAACGGTAAATGGCGGCCGACAGAACTGCTGACTGCTGACTGGAAATACTTAAAGCTGCAAAAAAGTCTGTTCACATCTTAGAAATAGGATTGTGGATTCCATAAAAAATTGATATAATATCGTTTGAACAAGAAACAGGAAAACACGAATCTGACAAAACGAAGGGGATAAGTAAAGATGAACATAAGAATTGGTATATTAGGTTACGGTAATCTGGGAAAGGGTGTGGAATGTGCGGTTCGGCAGAATCCGGATATGGAATTAACAGCTGTATTGACGCGCCGTGCGCCCGAAAACGTAAAGATACTTACAAAAGGTGTGAAAGTTTATCCGATAGAGGCTGCATGTGACCTGGCGGATAAGATCGATGTTTTAATATTGTGCGGAGGCAGCGCCACAGATTTGCCGGTACAGACGCCTGAATTTGTAAAGCTTTTTAATGTGGTAGACAGTTTTGATACGCATGCAAAGATTCCGGAGCATTTTGCGAAGGTAGATGCTGCGGCAAAAGAGCATGGTAAAGTAGGAATCATCTCGGCAGGATGGGATCCCGGCATGTTCTCTATTAACCGGCTGTATGCAAATGCCATCTTACCGGAAGGAAGTGATTATACATTTTGGGGCAAAGGTGTAAGCCAGGGGCATTCCGATGCTGTCCGCCGAATCAAAGGGGTAAAAGATGCGAAGCAGTATACCATTCCGGTGGAGCGCTCATTGAATGATGTACGTGCAGGAAAAGCCCCCAGGCTGCTTACCCGCGAAAAGCACACCAGAGAATGCTTTGTAGTAGCGGAAGATGATGCAGATACGACCCGCATAGAGCGGGAAATTGTAACTATGCCAAATTATTTCAGTGATTATGATACAATAGTGCATTTCATATCAGAACAGAAACTAAAGAAAAACCATAGCGGGATACCACATGGTGGATTTGTAATAAGAAGTGGAAAGACAGGCATGAATAATGAGAATAACCATATCATTGAGTATAATCTGAAGCTGGACTCTAATCCTGAATTTACTGCAAGTGTGATAGTTGCCTATGCAAGAGCAGCCTACAGGATGCATCAGGAAAATCAGAGCGGCTGCAAGACGGTATTTGATATACCTCCCGCTTATTTATCAGCGAAAAGCGGCAGTGATTTACGTAAATCACTACTATAAGATTTAAGAGGATTGATGCATGTATAAATATAAGAAATTTTTCAAAGTTATGCATACATTTAGTTGACAAGCATACTTATAAATGTTAAATTTAGCAGGTAAATATAATGTTTTAGGAGGAAGATTTTATGAAAAAATTAATTGCAGCTGCGTTAGCAGTAACTATGGTATTTTCAATAACAGCATGTGGAAGTAAGTCCGCCGAAACGGAATCGGCGAAAGCGGCATCAGGGGCGACAGAGGGAACGGATGTAACAGTGTCAGAGCAGAGTGGTGCAGCAGGCGGGACTCTGGTCATGGCTACGAATGCAGAATTTGCACCTTATGAATATCATGAGGGAGATAAAATTGTTGGAATCGATGCAGAAATTGCGGAGTCCATCGCAGCAGATTTGGGAATGGAACTGGAAATACAGGATATGGCATTCGACTCCATTCTGGCATCAGTTCAAACCGGAAAGGCAGACATCGGCGTTGCGGGGATGACAGTTACAGAAGAACGCCTGAAAAATGTTAGTTTTTCGGATTCATACGCTACTGCGGCTCAGGTAATTATCATAAATGAAACCAGTGATATCCAGTCACCGGATGATCTGGCAGGAAAAATTATCGGTGTTCAGTTGGGAACTACAGGGGATATTTATTCAGAAGATGCAGGAGCAGAACGGATAGAACGCTACAATAAAGGTTTTGAAGCAGTACAGGCACTGATTCAGGGAAAGATCGACGCAGTTATCATTGACCGTGAACCTGCAAAAGTATTTGCGGAGCAAAATGACGGCTTGAAAATCCTTGATGAAGAATTTACGGTAGAGGAATATGCAATTGCATTGTCAAAAGATAATGAGGAACTTCTGGAAAAAATCAATGCTTCTTTAGCGAAATTGAAAGAATCCGGAAAACTTCAGGAAATCATTGATAAATACATCAAAGCAGAATAAGATAAGGAAAATATAAGTTATGTGGGAAAAAATTTATGATAGTTTTATCGTAGAAGACAGATGGAAATATGTTACAAACGGTCTTTGGGTGACTTTAAGGGTTACGTTTTTTGCAGTTATCTTAGGTGTTATTTTGGGTTTTCTGGTAGCCATCATCAGGTCTACCTATGATAAAACTACGAAACATAAAATTTTAGATGTTCTACGTAACATCCTGACTAACAGCCCGCAGAAATTAAACACAAGTGAATTTTTAAAATTTATTTTAAAATATTTTTTGAATCTTATCTGTAATGTCTATCTGACCGTGATCAGGGGGACACCGGTAGTAGTTCAGTTGCTGATCATAAACTTTGTCATTTTTGCATCTTCCCGAATCAACACGCTGTATGTGGCTATTTTAGCATTTGGGATCAATTCCGGTGCATATGTGGCTGAGATTATCCGCGGTGGTATCATGTCTGTCGATGAAGGCCAGTTTGAAGCAGGGCGCAGCCTTGGATTTACTTATAACCAGACTTTGATTTATATCATTTTACCGCAGGCGTTTAAAAATGTGCTTCCGGCCCTGGCGAATGAGTTTATTGTATTACTGAAAGAAACATCGGTGGCCGGCTACATAGCCCTGCAGGATCTGACGAAGGCGGGAGATATTATCCGAAGCCGTACTTTTGATGCATTTACTCCACTGATTGCAGTTGCATTAATTTATTTGGCCATGGTCATGGTGTTTACAAAATTAGTCAGATTACTGGAGAGGAGGCTGCGCAGCAATGAGCGTTAATGAACCTTTAATTCAAGTACGGGGATTGGGAAAAGCCTTTTCCGGTGTGGCGGCATTGAACGGGATTGATACGGATATCAGGAAAGGGGAGGTTGTATTTGTTGTAGGCCCCTCAGGTTCCGGTAAAAGTACTTTTTTACGGTGTCTTAACCGTTTGGAGGACCCCACGGATGGTCATATTATATTTGATGGGGTGGACTTGATGGACTCCGGGACGAATATCAATAAGCACCGTCAGAAAATGGGAATGGTATTCCAGCATTTTAATCTGTTTCCGCATATGACGATTCTTAGAAATATGACGATTGGACCTATAAAGCTGCAGGGGAAAAGCCAAGAAGAGGCGGAGGCGGAAGCGATGAAGCTTCTGGAACGCGTCGGTCTTGCAGACAGAGCGGGTGCTTATCCGAGCCAATTATCCGGTGGGCAGAAACAGCGGATTGCCATAGTACGGGCGCTTTGTATGAAGCCGGATGTGATGCTTTTTGATGAGCCTACGTCAGCTCTGGACCCGGAGATGGTTGGTGAAGTACTGAAAGTTATGGCTGATCTTGCCCGGGAGCATATGACCATGGTGGTAGTCACTCACGAGATGGGCTTTGCCCGGGAAGTGGCTGATCGGGTTCTCTTTATGGCAGAGGGTAAGATTGTGGAAGAGAATGGGCCGAAGGAATTTTTTGAGAATCCGAAGAGTGATAGGTTGAAGAGTTTTTTGAGTAAAATGATTTAAGGGATTGGGCAGGAGTTGTGGCGTTAGAGGAACGCCGGGAACCCCTGCCCAATTTCTTATATTTCTTTATAATAACACAAAAAATTTAAGAAATACGAATAATCGTGCTATTATCGGATGAAAAGACAGCAAATATCGTAAAATGACGTATAAAATACTACGATTGGTACTAGACATATCTGCTCACTATATTATAATAGGAGAGGACAAACATAAGAGAAGACAAACATAAGAGAAGTGGTGAACGATTTGAATTATACAGAAGCAGTGGAATACATTTTCAGCATTCCTAAATTTACGACAAAGAATAAAATTGATAATACCGTAGCACTTATGGAACAATTAGGCCGACCCGACCGGAGTATGAAAATCATTCATGTAGCAGGAACCAACGGAAAAGGATCCGTATGTGCATTTATATCTTCCATTCTGGTAAAAGCGGGAAAGCTTACGGGGCTTTTTACTTCACCTCATCTGGTAAAGATCAATGAGCGTTTTCAAATAAATGGAAAATCCATTTCAGATGAATCATTCCTGGCTGCATACGAAAAAGTGCAAGCGGCTGTGAATGTGATACAGCAAGAGGGATTTGCACATCCTACATACTTTGAACTGCTTTTTGCAGTTGCCATGATGGCATTTCAGGATGCCGGCGTAGAATATGCAGTTCTTGAGACCGGTCTTGGAGGACGCCTGGACGCAACGAATGTGGTGGAAAATCCTGTCGCTGTGATACTGACCTCAATTAGTTTGGACCATACAGAGATATTGGGAGATACGATTGAAAAGATTGCCTGGGAAAAGGCGGGGATCATAAAAGAAGGTGTTCCCGTTATTTATGATGGAAGAGATCCAGAGGTAGAACGTATAGTACGAAAACAAGCCGCCATAATGAATGCGCATGCATTTCCGCTCTATGAAGAAATGTATGAAATTTTACTAAATACGGATAAAAGCATTGATTTTTATCTGAATTATGAGTATTATGAAAATGTTAGAATTACAGTGCCCTATGTTGCGACGTATCAGGTAATCAATTGTGCACTGGCGCTTCTGGCGATGAATCAGATTAGCAGGTTATGTGAAATACCGATAGAACTTCGCATTGCAGGGATACGGGAGACGACCTGGCAGGGGCGTATGGAAACGGTTATGCCGGGCGTAGTACTGGATGGTGCTCACAATTTAGCTGGAATCAAAGAACTTATCAAGACGATTCAGAATTTGCAGAAGGAAAACAGGATTGTCATGTTATTTTCGGCGGTGGCAGAGAAAGAGTTTGAAGAAATGATAAAGATGATTTGTCATTTGACGAAGTTGTCTGCCGTAATCGTGACGCAGATAGATAATGATCGCGGGGTGTCTGCAGAGCAATTAGCAGAGGCTTTTAGGAGATATACGGATGTTTCAGTTCGTATATGTCCGGTCATAGGGGAGGCATTTTGTGAGGCTTTGAGAGAGCGGCAGGATGGAATTTTGTTTTGTGCCGGTTCTTTATACCTGATTGGAGAATTGAAGTGTATAATGGAGGGAAGTACTTATGATTAACTATGAAGAAGAACTGAAAAAATTTCGTCCCAGTCTGGATGTGAATGAAGCAGAGGATGCCATTTACAACCGTGACTTTACGGATGTTACCGATATCTTGAAAGAAATGATTCAAGAGGAAAAAAACAAGAGAAAATAAGGGGATAATATGAATTGCATGTACTGTGGCGTGCCTTTATCGGGTATTGATTATTGTACCGGATGCGGGGCCGATATTACCATACAGAAACGAATCATCCGCATTTCCAACCTGTTATATAATGAAGGGCTGGAAAAGGCGACTGTTCGTGACTTGTCGGGTGCTATCGATTGCTTAAAGAGGAGTTTAAAGTTTAATAAAGAAAATATTGGGGCCAGAAATTTACTTGGTCTGGTTTATTTTGAAACCGGTGAAGTGGTTTCCGCCTTGAGTGAGTGGGTAATCAGCAAGAATATGAATGTTCCGGGCAATGCGGCGGATTTGTACATTTCTAAGCTGCAGGCAAATAAAAATAAGCTGGATACCATCAATCAGACGATTCGGAAATATAATCAGGCATTACTTTACTGTCGGCAGGATAATGAGGATATGGCTGTGATACAGCTGAGGAAAGTTTTATCCCAGAATACAAAGCTGATCAAGGCTTACCATCTGCTGGCGCTGCTATATCTGAAGAAGCAGGAGTATGAGAAAACCAGAAAGCTTCTGAAAAAGGCAGCTCATATTGATAATACGAATACCACTACGCTGCGCTATCTGCAGGAAGTTGAGGCGGCTACCGGTATCAGTACCAATCTGGATGTGAGAAATAAGAGAAAGTATGCGAAAGAGAAAGTGAATAAACTGACAGGAACTATGACTTATATGAGTGGGAATGAAATGATCATTCAGCCAACTACTTTTCGTGATAGTTCTGCGGTGGCTACTTTTATTAATATTTTTCTGGGACTGGTGGTAGGGGCAGCGATAGTGTATTTTCTGATTGTACCCGGAACCAGGCAGAAAATATATGAGGATGCTAATTTACAGGTGACGGATGCCAATTCTAAGGTGGCAGCGGAAGCGGCAAGGGTGCAGGCCCTGGAGAAGGAGATTGAAGGGTATAAGACTCAGATTGAGGAGGCAGATAAAGCCGTCACAGAGGCAGATAGTAAAGCCGGATCCTATGATAGCTTATTGAAGGCAATAGATTTTTATTTGGATGATAACCAGTCAGGAGCTGCTGAGGCTTTGGGTGAGATTGATGAATCGACATTGACCGGTATTGGTAAAGACGTCTACGATCAAGTAAAAGAAGAGATCAGTGATTATCTGTATACAAATTACTATAATACAGCGGAATTGGCATATAGTGTACAGAACTATGCCGATGCAATCGAGAATTATAAGAAGGCACTGGAAGTAAAGCCGGATGATTATAATGCAATGTATTATTTAGGATTTGCTTATTTTAACAGTAATGATAAGACGAATGCAGATAAGATTTTTAAAGAAATTATTCAGAAACATCCGGCGGAAGCTGCTGCGAATAATTTTTCACAGTACATCAGCAATGCCTCATCATCGGGTAGTACGGCAGGCACTACCGGTTCATCAGAAAGTAACCCAACTGGTACTGATAATGGAAACACAGATAATATGCAGGATGATGCTTTATCAAATACAGGGGATGGAACGACTGGGAATGAAGATATGCTGAATACTCCGGACCAGAATCAATAGGTGGGTATGAACTACACTGGGAAAAGCAATGATCACACTACTAAAAAGAGGAACCTCTAAGTTGGGGACGTATATTGTATATACGTCTCCTTTTTGCGAAGATAAGAGGCAAAAGGACAAGGAAGTTTTACGGATTACTTAGCAGCGAATAATGAATTTCCAATGATACAAGAAAGGGGAGTATTGATGGAGGAGTATTTTGATATTACGGGAACCAATCTAACAATCTTTGTTCCAAGAGAACTGGATCATCACAATGCAGAAATAATAAAAGAGGGTGCGGATAAGTTACTTCGAACACATAATATTCGCAGAATCATCTTTGATTTTGGAAAAACCAGCTTTATGGACAGTTCCGGTATTGGAATGATTATGGGGCGTTATAAAAATATCCGGTTCACTGGTGGAACTGCGATTGCCATCAGAGTAAACGAACGTATAAGCAGAATTCTAACACTGTCAGGTGTTTATAAGGTGATAGACATTTATGAGGGATTGCCGCAGCAGTCACCAGGATATAAAGGGGGAGCAATATGAGTCATTCAAATGAAGCGCCCAAAGGGCATACCGGATGTCCAAAAAGCATGGACATAAAAAATGAAGCGCCCAAAGGGCATATCGGATGTCCAAAAAGCATGGACAGAAAAAATGAAGCGCCCAAAGGGCATACCGGATGTCCAAAAAACATGGACAGAAAAAATGAAATGAGGTTGGAATTTGATAGCAGGTCTTGTAATGAGGGATTTGTCAGAGTCGCAGTGGCAGCATTTTTGACTCAGTTAAATCCTACATTGGAGGAAGTGGCAGATGTAAAGACTGCTTTATCAGAAGCGGTCACAAACTCTGTAATACATGGATATGAAGGGGATGTTCAGAAAATCACAATTATATGCTATATAGTGGAACAGGAAATCTTTGTGGAGGTTGCCGATAAAGGGCGTGGAATAGAAAATATAGAAAAAGCCATGGAGCCTTTGTTTACGACAAAGCCGGATTCCGAGCGGTCCGGAATGGGATTTGCATTTATGGAGGCATTTATGGATGAGGTGAAGGTGAAGTCGGCGGTGGGAGAAGGAACTACCGTGTTCATGAGAAAGAAAATCGGTCAGGCGTATAATAAATTTGACCAGTGAAAGGAAGAGCCTATGGAAGATACCCTGGCGTTAATTGAAATGTCACACAAAGGGGATAAGAAGGCTAGAGAGACACTGGTGGAAAAAAATATGGGTCTGGTGTATACCATAGTAAAACGCTTTGCCGGTCGGGGGCATGAAATGGAGGATTTGATACAAATAGGGAGTATTGGATTAATCAAAGCAATTGACAAATTTGACAACTCTTTTGACGTGAAATTCTCCACTTATGCCGTACCTATGATTTCAGGTGAAATCAAGCGGTTTCTGCGTGACGATGGTATGATAAAGGTCAGCCGTTCATTAAAGGAAACGGCAAGCAAAGCATATATGACCAAAGAAGTACTAGAGAAAAAACATGGGCGTGAACCTACTCTGGAAGAGATTTCAAAGGAGATAGGGGCGACCAAAGAAGATATTGTTCTGGCGATGGAATCGGCAGCAGAGGTGGAATCACTCTACAAGACCATTTATCAGGGAGATGGGAATGACATTTTTCTCATGGACAAGCTGGAAGAAAAACATAATGCAAATGAGGAATTGATTGATCATATGGTTTTGCGGGAAGTTTTGGATAAACTGGATGAAGAAGAATTACAGTTGATACAGTTGCGTTATTATGAAGAAAAGACGCAGGTGCAGGTGGCTGAGGTGATGGGAATGTCACAGGTTCAGGTTTCCAGATTTGAAAAGAAAATATTGAAAAAAATGCGGGGAAGGTTTTTTTAACTTCTCCGTATATTTTTGCCAGAAAATCAGATAATAGACAGAAATGATAAAAAAAGGAGAGTGGTCTTATGTATAAAAATAAAATTATGACCTGTGTTACACTATTGGTCATGATAGCGATACTTGTTGGTATCTTTTTTTATGCATCTTATGTACGAAAAGATGAAGCAAAGAATAAGGGAACGCTTGTAAATGCATTTGATCAGAAAGTAGTTGAGGTCTGCTTATGACAAATGATACGTTATATTTAAAGTTAGATCAAAATGTACAGGTGCATGATAAAAATGTAGTGCTGAGTGATATTGCACAAGTGGAATGCAGCAATAAAAATATAGAAAACAAAATAAAAACCATGAAGATTCCCGGTGCAGTCAGCCGGAAAGCAGGGCGGCACGCACTTTCCGTAATGGAAATCATTCATCTGATCCATGAGGAATACCCAAGCCTGGAAGTCAATAATATAGGTGAGGCTGACTTTATTATTACCTGTGAAAATGAAAAGCATCCCAGCCAGGTGATTTCCTGGATAAAGACCATTGTCGTTTGTATTCTGGCATTTTTTGGGGCAGCTTTTACAATTATGACATTTAATAATGATGTAGATATACCAAAACTATTCGGACAGCTTTATCAGCAGTTTACCGGAATGCAGTCGGATGGATTCACTATTTTAGAATTGACGTATTCCATTGGAGTAGGAGTGGGAATTTTGATTTATTTCAATCACTTTATGGGAAGGAAACTGACGAAGGATCCTACCCCTATGGAGGTAGAAATGCGTCTCTATGAGGATGACATTAATAAAACTTTGATGGAGTCCGGTAAGCGGCAGCCAAAAAAGGAGAAAGAACAGGAAAAAACAAAAAATTAGAAAGGAGTGCGTATGAAAGGATATATTTTGCTTGGACTGATGGGAATCAGCGGTGGATTTATTGTTGCAGGCGGGGTCATAGCCCTTCTGATTGGCTTACGGATCATTACCCGTTATGCAGGACTTACCCATACCGGAAAGAATGTGCGTTTCTATGAAACCTTTATATTTTTTGGAGCTGTTTTTGGAACGCTTATGACGGTATATCAGGTATCGATACCTGTTGGAACAATAGGATTAGCAATTTTGGGATTTTGTTCAGGTATTTTTGTGGGCAGCTGGATCTTGGCATTGGCAGAGATTGTTAACATTTTCCCGATATTCTTTAGACGCGTAGGACTGGTTAAGGGATTGAGCTGGGTTGTGATTAGCATAGCGATGGGAAAGACGGCAGGAAGCTTATTACATTTTTATATGCGGTGGTAAGCGGATGTCCAGAATACATGGACATTAATAAGGAAGCACCTTACGGCATATCGGATGTCCAGAATACATGGACATTAATAAGGAAGCACCTTACGGCATATCGGATGTCCAGAATACATGGACATTAATAAGGAAAGGAGATTGATATGGCTGATGTAAGTAAAGAACGAAAAAATAAAGAGTATAATGATTATGTGAAACAGGTTACTCCTACTCATAATCTACCCCTGAATATGGCTAAGGCGTTTCTGATAGGGGGGATTATATGTGTAATAGGACAGTTTATTATGAATTATTGCGGGAAACTGGGGCTTGATAAAGAGACTTCCGGCGGATGGTGTTCATTGATTTTAATATTGATCGCTGTTATCCTGACAGGATTCAATATTTATCCGAAAATTGTAAAGTTCGGCGGAGCCGGTGCATTGGTACCGATTACCGGATTTGCCAATTCTGTGGCAGCACCGGCAATCGAATTTCAGAAAGAAGGGCAGGTATTTGGGATTGGATGTAAAATATTTACCATCGCCGGTCCCGTGATTTTGTATGGTATATTTACCAGCTGGGCATTAGGTTTTATTTATTGGATATTAAAAATATGCGGAGTGGTTTAAAAAGATGGGAAGTACCCTGTGGGTATTTCAAATGTCCGGAAAACATGGACAAAAATTAAGAGAAGAGGTGACGATATGACACAGATGATGGGACAGCAGAGCATACAATTTGATAAGGCAGTGCATATTATCAGTGCTGCTTCCGTTGTGGGAAAAAAAGAGGGAGAAGGTCCTCTTGGCAATCAGTTTGACCTGGTATGTGAAGACCCTATGTTTGGTGAAAAAAACTGGGAAACGGCAGAAAGTACAATACAGAAAGAAGCCGCACAGACAGCTCTTGGTAAGGCAAAACTGCTGCCGACACAGATCAGATATTTATTTGCAGGAGATTTGCTTGGACAGCTCATTGCCACATCCTTTGGTGTGCAGGACATGAATATACCACTGTTTGGCATATACGGAGCGTGTTCGACCTGCGGAGAATCCCTGACCCTGGGGGCAATGACAATAAACGCCGGATATGCAGATCGTGTAATGGCGTTGACTTCCAGTCACTTTGCCAGTGCAGAAAAGGAGTTTCGATTTCCCCTGGAGTATGGAAATCAACGTCCCCTTGCAGCTACCTGGACGGTTACGGGAAGTGGTGCCTTTGTACTTGCAGAAAATGGAGGACATGCACGAATTTCGGGAGTTACCCCCGGAAAGGTGGTGGACTTCGGAGTCAAGGACTCACTAAATATGGGAGCGTGTATGGCCCCGGCTGCCTGTGACACGATTTATCAGAATTTCATGGATTTTAACCGACAGCCTGAAGACTATGACAAAATTATTACCGGAGACCTGGGTTATGTGGGACAGACGATCCTGGTTGATTTATTAAAAGAAAAAGGATTTGATATCAGTAAGGTGCATATGGACTGTGGAATTGAAATATATGACAGGGAGACACAGGATACTCATTCGGGAGGCAGCGGATGCGGCTGTTCCGCAGTTACATTGGCTGCAATGATCTTGCCTAAGTTGGAAAAGGGAAGCTGGAAGCGCATTTTATTTGTGCCTACCGGGGCATTGCTATCACCGGTCAGTGCCCATGAGGGTGAGACAGTACCGGGGATTGCACATGGCGTAGTAATTGAGCATTGCTGATGCCTGCGGGCAATGAGCCAGGCGTAAGCTTGCCTGCATTTGGTGATATAAGATTTCAAACGTATGAGAGGAGAACATTTATGGACTATATCAACGCTTTTTGGGTTGGCGGACTGATCTGCGCCCTGATTCAAATATTAATAGAAAAAACACAGTTAATGCCCGGCCGTGTCATGGTTATTCTGGTATGTGGAGGTGCAGTGCTGGGAGCATTGAATATTTATCAGCCGATTCTGGATTACGCAGGTGCAGGTGCCAGCGTAGCCCTGCTGGGATTTGGCAATATCCTTTGGAAAGGCGTAAAGGATGCCGTCGATGCAGATGGATTTATCGGTATCTTCAAGGGTGGATTTACCGCATCTGCAGTGGGTGTATCTGCAGCGCTGGTATTTTCCTATTTGGCAAGTCTGGTATTCCGGCCTAAAATGAAAAAATAAGTTGCTGCGTAATAGGAATAGCAATCAGCTTGGTTTCGTTTAACCAAAAAGAGCAGATAGAAACCCCGGAGAGTCGGAATTCTCTGGGGTTTTGCAATCCATTTTCTTTTAGCTAAACGCAACTCTTTAACAAATGGAATTCAAATATTTAGCACAAATATTTATCACCTGTTTGATAAGGGACATAGGATGTGCTATAATAGGCGTCAGAAAAATCAATTTAAATCTATAAATGATTATAACGGAGAAAACTATGGTACTAAGTCTAAGAGCAATTCGTGAAGAGAGCACTCCTGCCTCCTATACACGTGGGAATACAATACTCAAAACGGATAAAGTATGGAACCTGGAAATTAAAGAAAATGATTCTTTTATAGATATGCATCATATGGTGTCGGCAGTTGTAGAGGGAAGCAGCGGTGGCTCTTATTACGTAGAGTTATTGATAGATGTGGATGAAGATGAAATTTTAGAATACAAATGTGATTGTCCGGCCTATTATAGTTATGAGGGTATGTGTAAGCATTGCGTTGGTACAGCATTGAAATACCGGGCAATTATGCTGGAACAGGAAGAACCGGAAACTGTTTTCAAACAGAAAAAGGACGCCAAAAAAGGAGTTAGACGTACATCATCTATGGTTACACAGATGATTTATCATTATTCCATGAAAGAAAATGCCCGCTATTTTCAGCCGGATGTGACAGGGAGTATTGAAATCGAACCAACCTTGCATAATACATACGATGGATGGACCGTAGATTTCCGTATAGGCGGGACGAAGAAGTATGTCTTGAAAAATGTCTATGCATTTGTAGAAGCTCTGGAAAATAAAGAGAAAGTAACCTATGGTAAAAAGCTGGCGTTTATCCATGAACGGAGTGCATTTACACAAAATGCGCAAAAAATGATTGATTATATGGAATATTATATAAGTTTGCATTCACAAATGTACTCTGCCCAGTATTATTATGGTTACGCCTCCGCATCTGCGAAGAGATACTTAGATTTATCCATGGAAGAGCTGATTCATTTTTGGGGGCTAATGTCTGACCGGGAATGTCTGCTGGAGGATTACCGTTCCAAGGATAAAATTCTGAAAATCAAGGAAGGTGACCCGCCATTTTGCATAGATTTGCGTGAGCAGGAAGGCGGAGGTTTTACACTTCTGATCCCTGCGGTAGAGAGTTTCTGCGGACAACGGGAAATGTATATCCGCAAAGGGAGTGTGTTATATCATTGTACAAAAGAATTCCAGGAGGATATGCATGATTTTTTTGAATTGGCAGAGCAGGGAAAACCTGCCAGCCTGGAGGTTGCAGAACGTGATATGAACGCATTTTGCAGCACCATTTATCCGGTATTGGAAAGGCATATACAAATCAATAAAGCAGGAGAGATTGAACAATATCTTCCGGCAGATGGCAATATACATATTTATCTGGACAAAAGAGGAAGATATATTACCTGCCGCATGGAAGTGCATTATGGGGACAGGATTCATAACCTCTTAGATTCATTGCGGATAACGGATATGTATCGGGATGTAGCAAAGGAGAGCAAGGCAGTCTTTACGGCAGGAGCGTATTTTTTTAAACAATCGCAGGAAAAGGAGCTATATCTGGAAGAAGACGAAGAGGATAAGGTGTATCAGTTGTTTTCCACAGGAGTAGAGCAGCTGAATATGGTAGGTGAAGTCTATATTTCAGAAAGCCTGAAAACCATTTCAATTAAAAAAGCACCGAAGGTAAAGATCGGTGTATCAATTAAGAGCGGACTTTTAGAATTGAATATATCTGCACCGGAGCAGCTTCCATACGAGGAACTGGAAGGATTGTTGGACAGTTACCGGAAACGGAAAAAATATTACCGGCTGAAAAACGGTGATTTTATTCAACTGGAGGACAATTCAATAGAGACTTTATCAGAATTAACAGAAGGTTTGGGGATTTCCGAAAAGAACTTGAAAAACGGGGATATCACAATACCAAAATATCGGGCCTTCTATTTGGATAAAGTGCTGAAGGAGAACCGGGAAGACATTGAGATTACCAGAAATTCATCGTACAAGTCGCTGATTCGGAATATCAAAGATGTTGAAGACAGCGATTATGAGATACCGGAACATTTAAGAACCGTGCTGCGTAATTATCAGAAGACAGGATATCGCTGGCTTCGCACCCTGGAGAGCATGGGCTTTGGAGGGATATTGGCAGATGATATGGGATTGGGGAAAAGCATCCAGATGCTTTCGTTTCTGTCAGCGATGGTACAGGAAGGAAAAAGTAAAGACACACGCTATACCAGCCTATTGGTTTGTCCGGCGTCTCTGGTTTACAACTGGGAGGAAGAAATCAGGAAGTTTGCTCCTCAATTAGAAGCTTTGATTATCACTGGAACAGCCGGAGTGCGGGGAGAAAAGATTCTTTCATATCAAAGGTATGATATTTGCATAACTTCTTACGACTTGCTGAAAAGAGATATGGAATATTATAAAGAGTGTTCCTTTTATTGTCAAATCCTTGATGAAGCGCAGAATATTAAGAATCATACAACGATAGCAGCGAAGGCGGTAAAAGAAATTCAGTCCCAAATACGATTTGCGTTGACCGGAACCCCAATTGAAAACAGGCTCAGTGAGCTTTGGAGCATCTTTGATTACCTGATGCCGGGTATCCTGGACAGTTATCAGAAGTTCAGAAAGAATTATGAAATGCCGATTGTACAGAATCAGGATGAGATCCTGGCAAAACGGCTGCAACGGATGATAAAGCCTTTTATTTTACGGAGACTAAAACAGGATGTACTGAAAGAACTGCCGGATAAAATAGAAAATGTAATATATGCCAAACTGGAGGGAGAGCAGGAACGCCTGTATAATGCGAACGTGCAGAATCTGAAGAACATGCTGTCCAAAGAGACTCCGGATGAATTTAAAAAAAGAAAGCTTCAGATATTGGCAGAAATGACCCGGCTAAGGCAATTGTGCTGTGCCCCTCAGCTTTTGTATGAAAATTATACCGGTGAAGCGGCAAAACTGGATACCTGCATTGCATTGATTGAAGGTGCCGTAGAAAGCGGTCATAAGGTGCTTCTTTTTTCCCAGTTCACCAGTATGCTGGCGCTGATAGAACAGCGGCTGAAAGCTGCCGGGATAGGATATTACCTGTTAACCGGAAGTACTTCCAAAGAATTGCGGATGAAAATGGTCAATGCATTTAATAATGATGAGACACCGCTATTTTTGATCTCCTTAAAGGCAGGAGGTACAGGATTGAATTTGACATCTGCAACGACTGTGATTCATTTTGATCCATGGTGGAATGCAGCGGCTCAGAATCAGGCAACCGACCGTGCCCATCGTATCGGGCAGAAAGACACCGTAACAGTGTTTAAATTAATAGCAAAGAATACGATAGAAGAGAAAATTTTGAAGCTGCAGGAAGCCAAGAAAGAACTATCAGATCAAATTATTTCAGAGGGGGGCGTCCTTGCTTCCGAATTAACTAAAGATGACTTTATGGAATTGTTGGGTGACTAGTACAGCCTTGCATAAATATTGCTGTGATATTTAAGCAATGCTGTACTAGTGTACTGTCCGGTTTCCGCCTTGCAGGCTGGTAAAATATGAAGCACAGTTTCACTAAAGATGAATTGGACATTAGAAATAGGGTTACAGTTCAGCCATAAGCTCGATTTCGCATGGCTGAACTGTTATAAAATAGGAGAAAGAAACAATGAAAAAATATATCATGGCACTTGATCAGGGAACGACCAGTTCCAGATGCATTTTATTTGATAAAAAAGGAACTATGCTCAGCGTAGCACAAAGGGAATTTAATCAGATATACCCAAAGCCGGGATGGGTAGAACATAACCCAATGGAGATATGGTCTTCACAAATCAGTGTGGCAGCAGAGGCTATGAGCAAGGTTGGCGTAAATGCTGAGGATATAGCAGCGATTGGAATCACAAATCAAAGAGAAACTACCATCGTTTGGGAAAAAGCAACGGGAAAGCCAATCTATAATGCAATCGTATGGCAGTGCCGCAGGACTTCTGATATGATCGAAGAACTGAAAGATCAGGGATATGATGCTGCTATACGAAAGAAAACGGGACTGATACCGGATGCTTATTTCTCCGCAACCAAATTAAAATGGATTCTGGACCATGTAAAAGGCTCCAGGGAGCGGGCAAAAAGAGGTGAACTTTTATTTGGAACCGTAGATACCTGGCTTATCTGGAATCTGACAAATAAGAAAGTGCATGTAACAGACTATACCAATGCTTCCCGTACAATGCTTTTTGATATTCATCGGCTGTGCTGGGATGACGAAATATTAAAAAAGCTGGATATCCCCAAAGAAATGCTGCCCCAGGTAAAACCCTCCAGTTATATCTACGGATATACGAAAGATTGTATGATAGGAAACAACATTCCCATTGCCGGAGCAGCAGGGGACCAGCAGGCTGCACTGTTCGGGCAGTGCTGTTTTGCATCCGGCGATGTGAAAAATACATATGGCACCGGCTGTTTCCTGCTGATGAATACCGGGGAAAAAGCGGTAGAATCCGATCATGGTTTACTGACTACAATTGCCGTAGGACTGGACGGTAAAGTTCAATATGCCTTAGAAGGAAGTGTGTTCGTGGCGGGTGCTGCCATTCAGTGGCTGCGGGACGAATTGGGCTTGATTAAAACAGCAGCCCAGTCAGAAGAAGACTGTCTGGCAGTGGAAGACACCAATGGAGCCTATGTAGTGCCTGCTTTTACCGGTCTGGGAGCTCCCTACTGGGATCAATATGCGAGAGGTACCATCGTAGGTCTGACCAGAGGAACCGGTAAAGAACATCTGATCCGGGCGACGGTAGAATCTCTGGCTTATCAGGTTTCAGACATTATTGATGCAATGGAACAGGATTCCGGGATACATCTGAATGCAGTAAAAGTAGATGGCGGTGCGTGTGCAAATAATTTTTTGATGCAGTTTCAGGCTGACATCCTGAATACGGAAGTAGCCAGACCAAAATGTATTGAAACCACGGCTCTGGGTGCAGCGTATCTGGCAGGATTGGGGGTCGGTTATTGGGAGAATCAGAAGGATGTATGTGAAAACTGGGCTTTGGAGCGGACTTTTGTACCGGAAATGGAAGAATTGCGCAGAGAAAAGCTGTTGAGGGGATGGAAGAAGGCTGTGAAATGTTCTTTTGGATGGGAGAGGGATTAAGGGTTTAGAAAGCAGTCGCCACTCGACATTTGTAAATATCCTTCGGGATAATACAAAAAGCCATGCATAACTTAACCTCCCAAGCAAGTCCCCCGCTTCTAAGCGAAGCGAAAGCGGTGGGTGGGACATGCTTGTTTCAGTAAGATTTGGGAATGCCCTTTACAATTAGTCTAATTGTCTTAGCAATCTAATATAATGATTTGATTCACGCAGGACATGATCTGCCAGCAGAGGTAAAATAATACTGCGTATTTTACATTGGGCTATTCCTTTCGTTCCCGCTTCTTTGAAGTCACGGTACTTTAAAGTTTCTTGCAAGGTTTTATCTGTTACGCTGTGAATCGTCATATCTGTAGCCGCTTTTGCTTCCTGTATCAGGGCAGCATATTCATTTGCAAAATCATTTGACGTTAGTATGAGGGTATTCTCCGTTGGATCAAGAAGTCCTCTGATAAATAACGCATGCTCCATCATGATTTGATCCCAAAACAGTTCGGTTTCTCTTATATTATCATCAGGACTCTGACCTTTTTCCAGTGCAGCTAAGTGGCTTTTATACATATTGGCCTCACGTAATATATGTTCAATGAGAAGCGGGTAATTTACCGTAAACATACGGCATGACAAAACTCCGTTTAAAATTCTCCGTTTGAAATCAATCAGCCCATCTAAAAGTGGTCCGGTTCTCATATTTAGATTTCTTACCTTCTCTACCAGCATGGGCGTTATATGCGGACTCATGCTGCCGTAAATACGCGATTCCATTCTTGTAATCTCTTGATTAATGGTGATACCCGTAAAATGCTGCGTACTTTGTTCGCTTCCCAGCGTATATTTGGTGACGATCTCACCGGAGGATACCACCTCAGGAGTTATAATGCCATTCCCTAACTGTACGGCATCGTTTAATATTACCTCAAACTGTTTTTTGAATTGATCCGCATTTCTGGCGAAGTCAGCATTGGCTGGCGTAAAACCTGCCTCCAAAAACAATGAATGTTCTTTCATAATGCGTCCAAAAAATATATGTAATTCAAGGGATAAAACTACATATTGCTGTTCATTGATCATTTTAAAATCCTTATTGTTTTCTATATGATATGCTTCAAATGATTATTTGACACAAAAATAGTAGACATTCATATGCAGCCTGAGTAAAAATAAAACAAAAATATTTGACAAGAAATATATCTGACAAGATTCTAGATGCTTTTGAAAATCAGCCATCAGCTCGATTCCGCTTCGCTACATCTCACTTTGGCAGAGCGCCAAATATATTTTCTCCACTATGCAGAAAAGAAATTTAATGTTATACTTTATGTTAAAACAATAACATGAAGGAGAAAGTAATGAATACAGTACTTTTCGATTTAGATGGAACCCTGCTCCCTATGGATCAGGAAATATTTATTAACAGTTACATGGAAGCAATAGCCCGAAAATTTGCCCCTATGGGATTTGAACCAAAATCTTTAATGAAAGCAATTTGGATAGGTACGGAAGATATGGTGAAAAATGATGGCAGTATGACCAATGAAGAGAGGTTCTGGAAGATATTTGCAGATGTTTTAGGGAAAGATATTATAGAGAAGAAGCCATATTTTGATGAATTTTATAAGAATGAATTTAAAGAATTAGGAAAAATCTTTACTCCAAATCCAATGGCTGCAAAATGTATTGATACTTTAAAAGAAAAGGGCTACACGTTGGCAGCCGCGACCAATCCCCTGTTTCCCAGGGCAGCAACTCTGGCACGTATGGAATGGGCCAGGGTAAATCCGGAAAGCTTTGAACTGATTACTTCATATGAGAAGAGCTGTTTCTGCAAACCGAATCTAAACTATTATCGTGAGGTACTGGATAAACTGGGAAAGAAACCGGAAGAATGTATGATGGTGGGTAATGATGTGGCAGAAGATATGTGTGTATCTGAATTGGGCATAGACACATATTTATTAACTGATACTTTGATTAATAAAGATGAAAAAGATGTTTCACAATTCAAAAACGGTGATTTTGCTGCACTCTATGATTATCTAAAACTTTTACCGGAAGTATAAAAGAAATATAGGAAAGGACATAAAATGGATCGGAAATTTAAAGAAATACTAGAGAAAAACTTAGCAAAAAAACGGGTCATATTGCAGAAGCTGAGGGGAATGGATGAAGTCTACGTGTTATTTTCCAGATGTACCAATATGCCGTATGTTTTATGTGAAGAGAAAAATTATAATGATCAAATCTTTGTTTTTGGTAAAGAAGAAGATGCAAAGAAAAATGTAAAAGAAAGAGCAGAGGAAGATATTGCTTTAGTAATTGTAAAATTTGAAAAGAATCAATTTCTATCATTTTATGCCGGTTTATATCTGATAGGTGCAAACGCAATTGTTGCGGATCTGGACGGTGAATCAACGGAAATCATGCTGGAAGAGCTTATAACAAGACCGGATGATTCAAAGCTGGCCAGGGGAAAAGTTCGGGTAGATAATCCGCAGCTGCATCTGACAGCCCTTTATTATATGCAGGAGTTGAGAAGATATCCTGCGGAAAAACAGAAAGTGACTCCGGAATTGAAAGCATTGGAAGAGGAAATGCTATCTAATTTGATAAAAGGAACATATATTATTCCTGTACAGGATAAAAATAAAATACCATTTATGAAATTTAAAAATGGGGATCTTTATCAACCGGTATTTACGGATTTTACAGAATTCCAAAAATTTAACAAGGAACAAAAATTTCGGGCTGTAGTAATTCCATTTTCAGATTTTAAAAAAGCAATCGCAGAGCAGTCAAAAGGATTTGTTATCAATCCGATGGGATTTCATCTGATTATCTTACAGGGGCAGCTGAACAAAATAGAATAAAAGATTTGCATAATTCTAAACGGAGGCATACATGGCAATCAATAAGGCAATGCGAAAGGTGCTCAAAGCACTATCTTATGGAGGGATTGAGTTGGAAGCCTCCAGACATTTGGTAAATATAAAGGCATTGGATCCAATAAAGTTTTTTCATAAAACAATAGATTCTAAAATATTCAATCAGGGTTATGGAATTACCACACGTATTTACATGCCGAATGAAGAGGCTATGACCAGAGCTTTTAGGAACAGCAATACTTATCCGGTCCTGTTATTTATACATGGAGGCGGCTGGGTTACAGAGAGCGTGGAGACCTATAACCGTATTTGTGCCCGTATGTCACAAAGTACGAATCATATCGTAATATCCATAGAGTATCGACTTGCACCGGAGCACAGATTTCCCGTACCGCTTGAAGATTGCTATGCGGTAGCAAAAGCAATCTTTGAAGGTAAATATATTTTGGATATTGACCCTGAGCGTATTACCGTCATTGGTGACAGTGCGGGTGGTAATCTGACAGCAGCATTATCTTTGATGGCCAGAGACCGGGGTGAATTTATGCCAGAGCGTCAGATATTGATTTACCCTGCGGTCAACAATGATTATACAGAAAATTCGACCTTTTCATCCGTTCATGAAAACGGCACCGATTATCTTTTAACTGCAAGAAAAATGGAAGATTATTTAAATTTATATATGAGTGATCAGGCAGACAGACAGAATCCTTATTTCGCTCCAATCCTGGAGAAAGATTTGAGCAGGCAGCCAAAGACTTTGATTTTGACAGCGGACTTCGATCCTTTGCGTGACGAGGGTGAATTATATGGTGAGAAGTTAAAAAACGCCGGCAATGAAGTAGAGATACATCGTATCAAAGATGCTCTGCACGGGTATTTTGCACTGGGCATTAAGTATAACCATGTTCAGGAAAGTTTTGAATTGATCAACAGATTCTTAAAGGGGGTCTGAATATTGTGAATGCAAAGACAGCTCGTTGGAGAAAACTTGATAATGCGGCAAAAATATTTCCCGCAACCAGCGGGAGAATAGATACGCGGGTTTTTCGGTTTTCCTGTGAATTAAATGAGGCAATTGTTGGCACCCTATTACAGACGGCTCTTGATAAGACGATGAAAGTTTTTCCCATATTCTGTTCTGTTATGCGCAAAGGTTTTTTCTGGTATTATCTGGAGAAGAGCAGACAAAGACCGCAGGCGGAGGTGGAATCCAGGCCTCCATGCAGCAGCATTTATATTCCGGATCAGAAAAGCTTATTATTTAAAGTGACTTATTATAAAAGCCGTATTAATTTTGAGGTTTACCATGCACTGACAGACGGAACCGGTGCCATGCAGTTTTTAAAAGAATTAGTAAAAAATTATATAATGGAAGCGCATTCGGAGGAGATAGAAGAAGAAATACCAATATTAGATGAAACGATTACGATCCATGATAAAGAAGATGACAGCTTTGCAAAATATTATACAAAGACAGAAAAGCGTAAGAAGAAAAAGATTCGTTCTTTCCAGATAAAAGGCATGCATACGGAACCGGGTCAGTTTCAAATTATGGAGGGAGCAGTATCTGTAAAGGAGCTTCTTCAAAAATCAAGAAAGTATGGAGTATCCGTTTCCGTCTTTCTGACTTCCATTTTTTTATGTGCGATACATCAGGAAATGAGCCGGTGGGATGAGAGACATCCTGTGGTGCTGATGGTGCCTGTCAATCTGCGCAAGTATTTTCCTTCCGAATCAATGCTGAATTTTTTTAGCTGGATCGAACCGGGATATCGGTTTGAATCAGGCGTTTCCTGTTTTGAAGATGTGCTGGAACAGGTCAGGGTTTATTTTGAAGAAGAATTGACGAAGGAAAAAATCACAAACAGAATGAACGAACTGATTCGTCTGGAACGAAATCCATTTCTACGGATCACCCCGCTTGAATTGAAGAACATCTGTCTTCAGGCAGGAGCCAGGCTGGCAAAAAAGAATGTGACGGCCATATTATCTAACATGGGAGTCGTGGATATGCCGGAAGTTTACCGGAAATACATCCGGGAATTTCATGTATTCACCAGTACACCAAAGATTGAAATGTGTATGTGTTCTTTTGAGGACCGAATGGTGATGAGCTTTACCTCCCGTTTTGAGAATATTAATATTCAGAGAAACTTTTTTCAAATACTGGAAAGTGAAGGAATAGCTGTCAGCATAAAGGAACCGGATTATCCAAAACCTGAAAAACCGGTCTATCAAGAGCAACAGTTTTTTAAATGGTTTTCTTTTCTGTGCATTGTTGCAGTTGCCATTGGAGTGATGGCAAATGTAATTCTGACGCCGGATTTGAATTGGTCTTTGATTATGGCAGGCGGAGGATTCAGTATCTGGCTTACTTTGGCAATCGGCATTTATAAGCGGAGAAATCTTCTGAAGAATGCCATGTGGCAGCTGCTGCTGATTACGGTAGGCAGTATTATCTGGGACATCAGTACCGGCTGGCATGGATGGTCTGTAGATTATGTTTTCCCCGGAATAACCTTATTGACGAATATTTTTATGGTAATTATAACCAGGGTACAGCGGTTGGAAGTGAAGGAATATATGATATACTACATTATGATATCCCTGGTTGGTTTGATTCCGGTTCTGCTATTGCTTATGAATGTATTGACAGTGACTTATCCGTCTGTTATTATGGGAGGAATCTCTTTTTTATTTCTTATAACACTTATAATTTTTAAACGAAAAGCATTTATGATGGAACTGTATAAAAAGATGCACATATAATACCGGTATGCTGCATTAAGAGGAGGCTTTATTGTGAAATTTGACATGCATTGTCATACGAAAGAAGGTTCAATTGACAGCAAGGTCAGTCTGGAGAAATATATTTTGTTATTGAAAGCAAAGGGCTTTGGGGGAATGGTGATTACGGATCACAATTCCTATAATGGCTACCGTCACTGGAAAAATAATTTAAAGGATAAAAAGTATACGGATTTCGTGGTCTTGAAAGGTATCGAATACGATACGATCAATTCCGGTCATATGCTGATTATCATGCCGGAAGGAGTCAAGCCCAGGATTCTGGAACTTAGGGGGATGCCGATATCACTTTTAATTACGATCGTTCATACTTTCGGAGGTATTCTTGGACCGGCTCATCCCTGCGGAGAAAAATATTTAAGCTATGCAAATACGAGATCATATAGGAAAAATAGAGATTTGCTTAAGAAATTTGATTTTATAGAGACATTTAATGCCTGTGAATCGCCAGAGAGCAATGAAGCAGCAAAAGCTTTGGCGAAACATTATCAACTGCCCGGAATCGGCGGCAGTGACGCTCATAAAGAAGTATGCGTAGGTTATGCTTATACGGAACTGCCGGATTCTGTTACCTGTGAATCCGAGCTGATTACGTATGTGAAGTCAAAACCGGATATACACTGTGGAGGCAGTTACTACCGGGGTACTACAAAGGAAAAGATGGGTAGGATTAATCGGTTGTTGGTTTATTCCTTTTGGGTCTATAATAAAACTGCCGGTTTTCTGAAGGTACGCAAGCGACGCAGCCAGTCGAAATTCCTGAAGGTCAATATGGGAGACGGCAGCAGCAGTTGCAAAAGAGATTTGCCAAGCAAAGCTTAGCGCAATAGCTGCCATTCTTCATCGGACTTTCATAAGTGTTGCCCATGGAACTATACCAGGTCCCGCCGAATTCCAGCTGCTGCAGGAACTGACGGTATTCCATATTGTCCGGTTCCAGAGCAACGGCCTGTTGTGCCAGTGTTTTTGCATTGATATTGTTTCCAATGCCTGCATTGGCGGCGGAACTGAAATAATACCACTGGGCAGAACGGCGGTCTACACCAGAGAGTACATTTAGGGCTTCTGCAAAGTGCTGCGAATTGATATAGTTTGCAGCAGCCTGCATTTTGAGAGAATCCTCGCCCGCATATTGATGATGCCATGAATTATCACCGCCATAGGAGTGAAAGGAGCCGGAAGAATAACCGTGCTCACGTTCATCCATGATCTGCTGATAAGCCTGCTGGATGTCTTTAAATTTTTCTTCTATTTGCTCAGGATTTGCAGCATTGATATTGGCATCCGGATGATATTTACGGCTTAATTTCCGGTAAGCTTTTTTTACTTCTTCATCAGTTGCGCTGCGGCTGATTCCTAATACATTGTATGGATCTGAAATCATTTCTTTATTGTTCTCCCACTTTCTGTTTTTGTCCCTGTTTATACCCTGAAGGGTATGCGTGTCTATGCTTTTTAGATATTTGGGATATCCGTAGGGTTCTTCTTTTTTATGATGGCTGCATACTTTATCCAAACACCGGAATATAAAATATTTCTTAGGATTTCCGCATCCAGCAATATTGGTAGTTTTTCAAATTCTTTGGCACAGTCTGCCATCATCATATGCAGGATATTTTTACAGCTATCTTCAAAATCCGGATCATTGGCATAGGGCAGCCAGGGATTATAAAGATGCTTTTTTTCATCCTTTGCCATATCGTCATAGGCATCCATGAGATAAATGAATTTTCCCATGTAAAATCCCATGCGGCGCAGTGTGTCTGCCCATGCGTCCTCTTTCCAGACGAAAAGCTCTCCCAGCAGATTTCCGGTATAACCGGATACCAGGTCTAAATCGAATTTATTTTCGGATTCACTCTTTCGTACCAATTCCATATAGGTATTCATGGCGGCGCTCTGGCGTGGATATTGTCCGGCCAATTGTTTATATTTTTTCTCCAGAAGTTTGGCGGCAGACAGCTTCACAAGACTTTTGTCATCGAACCAGTCATCCATGCAGTTATGATAGGTGAGGAGTATGTTCATATCTGCGGCATATGAGGTACAGTCGTTCCAGAACATGGTATGTTTTTTTCCCGGATGGACGAGACAGCGATGCTCTTGTGTGGTACCTTCTATTTCGTATAAGCCTGTGAGCAGTATGACAAGGAAAGTCATATCATAAGACAGGGTTATCTGACCAGCCCTGCCAAAACGTTCTTTGAGAATTCTGCAAAGCCCGCAATAATAGGAACGGTAGCGGCGGTAATCCTTTATCTTGAGCTCTGATTCGTTAACGGTAATATATCCAAACATGATTTGTCCTCTTTAAGTCTTGTCCGTGATGTCAGCTCCTTTTAATAAATTCGTTCCGGCATTTTGGACAGGTAACGCAGACCTTCCCCTTTCCTTTGGGAATGCGTATTTTTTGTTTGCAGGAAGGGCAAGTATAGATTCTGTATATTTTTTTCTGCTGTGCGATATTTTTTTCTTTCTTAAAAAAGCAGGTTACCTTATCTTTATACTGGAGGAACTTTGTATTTTCCCGGTAACGATTTTGGTAGTTTTTAGAAAACATACGGAAGTAAGTAAGTACCAGAAGCAGTAGTAAAAGGGCGTTTAGGGGTCCGTTCCGTAAAAATAAATTAATAACCATAAGTGCGATTGTAACGTAGAGTATAAATCTGGAGAGGTCGTCTACGCCGTAACGGCCTGTCATAAATCTTTGCAGTTTCTCTTTCATAGCTTTTGCCTCCTATTCTGGTAAACAGGATAGCATATTATTGAAGGAAATAACAGTTATGAAATATAAAAAAGTATGAAGTATTTATAAAATGTGCGGCAATAGGAAAAGATATCCGTTGTATTAGCGTTTATGTGAGATTTTTTGTGGCCAGCCGGAAAAGTTGGCGTTTAAAATGGCGGTAAACATGCGCTCGCGGGTTCCCGGGTGTTCCCGGGATAGTTGTTTGACCAGGTTTTTAGCGTATTCGCGTTTCGTATAGCCGTCAACAGGGCAGGGACTTTTGGCAATGGGAAGATGATAGCTGTTTTTGAAGCCGATGATATCAGCTTCGTCAACGAACATGAGCGGCCGGATGACGGTCAAATCCATGCGATCCAGATAAGTACGGGGGGAGAAGGAGTGAAAACGTCCTTCGAAAATCAGTGAAAGCAGCATGGTTTCTATAATGTCATCTTTATGATGGGCATATGCGACTTTGTTGCACCCCAGGCTCTTGGCAGTTTCGTTAAAGGCACCTTTACGCATTTTGGCACAGAGGGAGCAGGGATTGCTTTCACCGCGTTGATCAAAAATGATTTTGGCGATCTCAGTTGGAATGATAGTGTAACGGATGTTTAATTCATTGCAGAGTTCCTGAATATGGGTCAGGTCAAAATTTTCAAAACCCAGATTGACAGTGATAGCTTCGATCTCGAAATGATTTGGATAGAAACGCTTTAGACCGTGAAGAGCATATAGCATAGTCAGACTGTCTTTACCGCCGGAAATGCCTACTGCAATTCTATCACCTTCTTGAATCATCTCATATTCGTCTACCGCTTTGCGGGTAAAACTCAGTAATTGTTGTAATTTCATGTAATAGCTCCTTTTTCTAAATGGTATTATTCTGTAAACTACTCACCATCTACTTCGTTGGTGTGGGAGTATTCTCACCTATTTTAGATAAAAATGAGAATAATAAATTATAAGTTGTAATTGTTAATAGTATTGTTGTATAATAAAAACAAATTATATTTATAAATTATAAGGAAAAAATGGAGGTTTTGCAATGATTATTATTGGCGAAAAAATCAATGGTTCAATTCCGGCAGTTGGAAAGGCGATTACAGAAAGAAACACAGAGTTTATCAAAGAGAGGGCGAAAATGCAGGCGGAATGCAATGCTACATTTTTGGATTGCTGTGCATCGGTGGAAGAAAAGATTGAAGTGGAAACTTTGAAGTGGATGATTGACCTGATTCAGGAAGTAACGGATGTTCCGATTTGCGTGGATAGTCCAAGCCCTGAATCATGTATAGCTGCAATTCCATTTTGTAAAAGACCGGGACTTGTAAATTCCGTCTCTATGGAAGGAAACAAGATTGATATGATTTTCCCTGTGATTGCAGATACTAAATGGGAATGTGTGGCACTTCTCTGTGATGATAAGGGCATTCCGAATTCGGTAGAGCGCAGAATGGAAGTATTTCATAACCTTATGGCAAAAGCAAAAGAATATGGAATTGATCCATCCAGGTTACATATAGATCCATTGGTAGTAACGCTTTCTACGGATGAAGAAGCTCTGACCACATTTGCAGAGTGCTGCCGTCAGATAAAAAAAGAATATCCTACGATCCACATTACCAGCGGACTTTCCAATATTTCTTTTGGATTGCCGGTCAGGAAGAATATCAACCAGGCATTTATGGTTCTGGCTATGAATGCTGGAATGGACAGTGCGATTGTAGATCCGACCAATCGTGAAATGCTTGGTATTATCTATGCAACAGAGGCACTTTTGCAACAGGATGAGTATTGTTTAGAATATATTGGCGCATATAGAAGTGGTTTGATTGGACCTGTAAAGAAGTAATTTGAGGTTGCGGGTAAAACAATGGATATCAGGACGCCACTGTGTGAAGCATATTGTCTCCCACAGTGGCTGTTCTTTTGGGCAGTGTTTAAGCTCTTGTGCCTCTTGTGCATTATACGAAATAATGAACAGATCCATAACAGTATAGAATTTAAATGAAATGTAACTGCATATATAAAACGAATACTTAGCATAATATAAAAATATAAACAGGAGACAGAGCCATGTACAAAGAGCGTATTGATCAATATATTGATGAACACAAAGAAGAGATGATAAGAGATCTAAAGATGCTGGTGAAAATTGACAGTCAGAAAGGTGAGACGAGACCCGGAATGCCTTTTGGTGAAGGACCGGCTAAGGCAATGTCAGCTGCGGAAGAGCTGATGAAAGGCTATGGGCTTAAGACCAGGAATTATGAGAATTATGTTGTAACCGGCGATTTTAATGGGAAGGAAAAACAGCTTGATATTCTGGCGCATTTAGATGTAGTACCGGCATCGGAAGACTGGGCGGTGACACAGCCATTTGAGCCGCTGGTAAAAGATGGGAGAATCTATGGACGCGGAACGGCAGATGATAAAGGACCGGCTGTGGCTGCTCTTTATGCATTGCGGGCAATCAAAGAATTGCAGATTCCACTGAAGAAAAATGTACGGTTGATATTGGGAGCAGACGAGGAATGCGGTTCCTCGGATTTGGAATATTATTATAAAAAAGAGCGGGAAGCACCTATGTCATTTACACCGGATGCGGATTTTCCGGTAATCAATATTGAGAAAGGCAGACTGGCAAAACAGTTTAAAGCATCTTTTGAGACGTGTAAAGCACTTCCGCGTATTTTGCAGATAGAAGGCGGAAGTAAGGCCAATGTGGTTCCACAGAGTGCATTTGCAGTAGTGGAAGGGGTGGAGCTTCCTGTATTGCAGGAGGCAGCTGCCAAAGCGGAAGCAGAGTGGAAAGCATCATTTACCATTTTACCGGAAGAAACAGGAGCCAGAATCCGGGTGCGGGGAAGTGCTGCTCATGCATCCACACCGGAAATGGGAAATAATGCGGTGACAGTCCTTTTGCAGATGCTGAAGCAATTGCCGCTGGCAAAGAGTGACGGTCATGATAAAGTAATAGCATTGGCAGAGTTATTTCCTCATAATGATTTTGGCGGAAAGGGGCTGGATATTGCTATGGAAGATGATATTTCCGGTGAACTCACCATTAACCTCGGGATTTTGAAATATTCACCGGAACGACTGCAAGGAGAGATTGACAGCAGAACCCCAATTTGTGCTGACGATGAAAATGTTACAGAGGTTATTCGGGTGAAAATGAAAGATAAAGGGATTTATTTAGAAGAGGGAAATATGATACCGCCGCACCATGTACCGGAGGAAACGGTATTTGTCCGGGCATTGCTTGAGAGTTATGAGCGTTATATGGGGATCAGGGGGAAAGCTATGGCAATTGGAGGCGGTACCTATGTGCATGAATTGAAACGGGGGGTAGCATTTGGATGTATGGTTCCGGAAGTGGATAACCATATGCATGGTGATGATGAATTTATGGAGCTTGAGATGCTTTTCACCAGTTCGAAAATTTTTGCAGATGCAATTATTAAATTATGTAATATGTATGATACCAGGGTCAAAAGGTCATGCGTTTCATGCTTGCATGAAAAAGCATGATGTTGGGGTCAAAATACCTTTTGACCCCAACATCATATGTATTAATTTAAGGCTTGTCATCCTGAGCGAAGCGAAGAATCTTTCCAGCGAGGGTAAGATACTTCGCTAACACTCAGAATGACAGCGTTTGTGTTTTTTTGATGTAAATGCTAACCTCTCTCTACGGAAGAAAAGCTTCCATATATTTTCTTACCACTTACTGTCCGGTAAGCCCTTACCTTATAATAATAAGTTTTCTTTTTCGGTACCTTGTCAGTATAAGCGAGGATAGAACCCTTTCCAATGTTTTTTACAAGTTCAAAATTGTTTTTCTTAGAAGTACTTCGGTAAATCTCATAGCCCATGGCTCCGTATACCTTTTTCCAATTTAATTTCCATTTGCTGCTTCCGGCAGATTTAATTGTTTTAATGCTGACCTTGTCAAGTTTTACTTTTATGGATTTTTTGTTTGAGTATTTACTATAAGCCTTTGCCCCATTTATGGTACGGTATGCACGGATTTTGTAATAATAGGTTGCTCCGGGCGTCCGTTTGGAGTCTACACAGGAAAGCGCAGTAGTTGTTGCAATTCGTTTGTAGGTCCCATTTTTAGCAGTGCTGCGGAATATCTGATACCCTTTGGCATTTGCAACTTTTTTCCATATCAGCCTGGTTTTTTTGCTGCTGATATTAGTAAGAGAAGAGATTGCAGGTTTTTTCAGGGTGGAAGTAATCGTATCGACGTTCGTAACTCTGGCAGTCGTATTCGATGTAAAGGCTTTGATACGTGCCGTAGCAGAGGATTCAGTTTTGTTCAGGTCTTTCCAGGCAGTGGAAGAGCTTTTCTTGTAGAAACTCTGATCGTTGGAAGCATTGGAGTAAAACAATATGTTGGAGATTTCCGTAGTATAATCAATAAAAGTCTCGATACGATTGGAACCGGATGTAAATGTGATCACTACAGAAAACGTATCTCCCTGGGCAAAAACAGGCTTCGTGGTCAACGGTATGGTATAATATCCGCTATACGTAGTACTGCCTTTTTGCGGAGTGGCGAACATGGGAGTGCCGCTGGCAGGTGCTCCTTTGTCCGGATTTTTGTAAACCTGGATGCTGTAATTTACATTTTGCGTGAATAAAGAAAAAGAAACAGCTTCCAGTTTTTCATTGCTTTTGGAAGTTCCTTTTACTTGATAGATATTGGATACAGAACCTCCTGATTTTAATTCTAAGAGCATAGCACCATAGGAACCGTCATACTGATAATTATAATCATAATTTGAGGCGGATTCCATATCAAAGGCAAAAGATGTGGAAGCATTTCCCAGAGATGCATCCTCGTAGGAAATATAAAAATAACCATTATTTCCATAGTCAGTTCCATAGCTGTTTTTTACAATCCATGCACCATTTCCTGTTGGGCGGTTGATAAAGTTAAAATTTTCTTTGGGATATTGATCATCCCAGCCAACCAGTGTAACGATATGGTTATTACCGAAAGATATATTTGTGGTAAGATAAGCGCTGGTAGTATCGTTAAAAAAAGCATGATCATAATACATATTCGTAGAAACAGCACCATACTGCATGATTAGATTCTTTACGCTGGTACGGTCCTTTGTATTGACAAAACGTGCATTCTGCAAATGTGCCGTATCTTTATAAGCCAGGGAAGAATTTAATGAAGAAACGTAGGTAGTGCTGTAAGGGGCAGTTTTTTCAGCGGCAGCTCCAACCCATTTGGATAATGCAAACATCGTAAAAAAATTGTTGCCGCCGCTGTCTAAATAATTCTGATAGGTATAATTATAAATGGTATCCCCAACGGTATTGCCCAGCGGGTCTGCTTTAGGGTGATAGAAAAAGTATGCAAGATGCAGTTCCGACAGATCAATGCTGGTATTTGCAATCCCTTTTTTAACCAGACTGGCTTCGCCGGATGCCAATGCACCGAATGCCCAGCAGGTACCAAAAGGATCCTGGTCACGAACGGGTGTTATGTATCCTTTGCTTCTGGAGTCATAGGACGAGGGCAAGACTGCCCTTGCCCTGTTATAATAAGAATAATCCGCTTCATAGCTCGGTAATTCCGGAAGACCGGTATCCGGCAGCGGCGGCGCCACATCCTGTGAAGCAAATGCGGTGCTCATATTTAATATAAAAGCAAAAAAAAGCGATAAAAATAACAGATAGTAACGTTTCACATGGGTGTATTTTTTTATCATGAAAATAATCCTTTACTAGAACAATTTTGACGGGTACATCCCGGAATCTATCAGGGATCGAATGGAGTTAATTACTGCCTCTTTATCTTCTTTGTAAGTGACTCCAAACCATTTGTCTTTGCTTTGCAGTACTTTTACCTGTGCCCGGTTATCTTTAATCATTTGATCTACGATCGTTGGCAGCAGGTATTCTGATTTGATATCTCCGGGTGTCAGTGAGGATAAAAACTTTACAAATCCAGTCTCAAGTTCGTCCAGTATTTCCGGTGTAAATCCCCACATATTCATAGAAACCGGGCTATTGGCATCGATAGGAGTATAATTTCCGTGCCCGTCAGATATGCCTGCACCATCCGGCGTTTTTATAATATCAGATGTTTCATCCACATCAGAAAGATAGCCATCCTGATCAGCTTTACAGATACCGCGTGTTACCGAACCGTTTTCACTCAGGGTATTGCCCAGAATGAATCCTGCCATACAAAAATCAAGCTTCTCTTTGGAGGGATTCATAGTTTCCAGATAATCATGTACTTTTTGAAAACCTTCTCTGCCATAATAATCATCTGCATTGATGACCATAAAGGGTTCATTTACAATCCCTTTGCAGCACAGGATCGCATGTCCGGTCCCCCAGGGCTTGATGCGGCCTTCCGTTTTCAAAAAGCCGTCCGGAAGGTTGTCAGTTTCCTGATAGGCATAATCCACCTTGGTAATTTTTGCTATACGGTTACCGATAATCTCTTTAAAATCATGTTCAAGATCTTTTCGTATAATGAAAACAATTTTATTAAAGCCGGCTTTTAATGCATCGTATATGGAATAATCCATGATGATTTCACCATTTGGTCCGATGGGTGCTAATTGTTTGATCCCACCGCCAAAGCGGCTGCCAATACCGGCGGCCATAATTACGAGTGTTGTGTCTTTCATTTTTGTTCTCCTTGATAATTGATTTACCGTATTATAACATAAATAATGTAACTTGTCATGGAAATCCTGGGGTTTGTTTTGGACATATTTTAAAAGTGCGGGCATTATATATATTGGCAATCAGGACGCTGCCGTGGGAGGCGATATGCTTCACGCAAACAGGGCAACGCTCTGGCGAACTAACAGCTAACTCCGACCAGGTCAGCGCCCAGGAACGCCTGGGCGCCGAGGTCTGGTGTGCCCGGTGGGCACACGTTCTAACGGGTGAAAGTCCC
>Ga0153929_1000057_pt1 | contig 55001 bp, 43 predicted proteins | sample TSNJ013MetaG_FD_104689 | JGI IMG/M metagenome (GOLD analysis project Ga0153929, IMG submission 104689) | Attine ant fungus gardens microbial communities from New Jersey, USA - TSNJ013 MetaG | ecosystem: Host-associated > Fungi > Mycelium > Unclassified | place: USA: New Jersey, Wharton State...
AGATGAGATATCCCCCGCAGAAGCGGTAAGACCCCTTGAAGACGACGAGGTGGATAGGGCAGAGGTGGAAGTGCAGCAATGCATGGAGCTGACTGTTACTAATAGGTCGAAGGCTTAACCAGAGAGAAGGAAAGGAAACGAGTACTTCGAAGAGGGTAAGGGAAAGAAGGATGTAAGAAACAAATCTGTATGTGGTTTTGAAGGCATATGCCGAAAGGGATAGCCTGGAGAAATAATCCTCGATAGCTCAATGGTAGAGCATTCGGCTGTTAACCGAAGGGTTGTTGGTTCGAGTCCAACTCGGGGAGTTTGGATACACTAAGCGGGACGGGAGAGAAAGTGTCATTCAAGAAAAGAAGAAGAAAGCGGCTCCTTGGTCAAGCGGTTAAGACACCGCCCTTTCACGGCGGTAACACGGGTTCGATTCCCGTAGGAGTCATTTTATTTTAAACAAATAAATGCAGTTATAATGGTTTAAAAAGAAATAGCATATTACAGATATGCCGATGTGGCTCAATTGGCAGAGCAGCTGATTTGTAATCAGCAGGTTATCGGTTCGAGTCCGATCATCGGCTTTCTGGACCTTTAGCTCAGTTGGTTAGAGCAACCGGCTCATAACCGGTCGGTCCTGGGTTCGAGTCCCCGAAGGTCCATTTTATTATTTGGTTTTAGTAAGGCCCAGTGGCTCAGTTGGTTAGAGCGCCGCCCTGTCACGGCGGAGGTCGTCGGTTCGAGTCCGATCTGGGTCGTTTTTTGTTTTATAAGTATTTATGGGATCTTAGCTCAGCTGGGAGAGCATCTGCCTTACAAGCAGAGGGTCACAGGTTCGAACCCTGTAGGTCCCATTTGGTGAAAACCAAGAAATGCCGGCGTGGCGGAACTGGCAGACGCACAGGACTTAAAATCCTGCGGGCTTAATCGCCCGTACCGGTTCGATTCCGGTCGCCGGCAGTGATGAAAAGAAGAGGAAACGTTGATAAATACAGCGTTTCCTTTATTTTTTTATTCAGGAATTTGTATGTATACTTTAATTTTTATGCCCCAGAAGCCTTTGTAATGAAGTTAAAGGCACAGCATTGGATAGAGTATAGAAGTGTGTTGATCACAGAATATATATGAACGAGATGTTGATGATTTTGGATTTGGAGAAATTTCAATTTGATTTTCTGGTTGCCATTTATAGGAGCTTAGTAAAAAATAATCCCAAAAAGCTTGATAAAACTTTTTAATGGATATAATAATATTTAGTAAAGAAAGACTTTAAACGGTGATTATAAAAAAAAGATTAATTTGTAATGAAAATTATTGACATTTTCATTACAAATCAATATAATAGATATATATTAAAGAAAGGAGTATCATTATGGGACAGACAACAGTTAATTTTCGCATAGACGAGGAAGTTAAAAAAAGTATGGAGAAAGCTTGTAAAGAAATGGGTTTAAGCATTACGTCGGCTTTCACTATCTTTGCAACAAAAGTTGGCAAGGAGCAGAGAATACCATTTGAAATAGCAGTAGATCCATTTTATTCAGAAAGTAATATGAAACGCTTGCGTAAGTCGATAGCTCAAATGGAGGAAACAGGAGGAACAGTTCATGAGGTGGATTTATATGATTAAATCATGGTCAGACAAGTCGTAGGAAGATTTCACATACTGGACGGAACAGGATAAAAAAACCTTAAAAAGAATACTAAAACTGTTAAAAGACATTGATAGAAATGGTTATGAAGGAATAGGAAAACCTGAAAGATTAAGCGGTGATTTATCTAACTATTGGAGTAGGCGAATTGATGATAAAAACAGGATTGTTTATCGCATTGAGGAAGATGTCTTGAAAATCGTTCAATGCGGCTCGCATTACCGTGAAAAATAAGATTTGCATATTGAACACTTTGGCTTAATCGTGCCCAAATGGCGGACTTGTTTGGACGAGATGTAAAAACCATTGGAAAACATATTAATAATGCCTTGAATGAAGAATTACAAGGAGATACTTCAACTGTCGCAAATTTTGCGACAGTTCAAAAAGAAGGTGAAAGATGAGTGGAAATATGGCTCTGAGCTATACGGTATTCCTAGTACTGCGGCTCCTGCACTTTTTGTAATAAATGATGATATTTGGAGAGAAGCAGGACTGAGTGATTATCCGGCAAATTGGCAGGAAGTATACAAAGCAGCGCACACAATAAAAAACGCCGGATATATGCCATTATGTATAGAGATTAGCAATCTTTATCATATCACTCAATACTTACTGTCGTTTGGTGGGAATTGGAATGCCGGTGTGGATATGAATACAGCAGAAAACCGGGAAGAAATGCAAGTTCTTTTATTCTTAAAATGTTTGACGAAGGTTTGAAAATCAGGAAGAATTATAATCTTGATATTCCTGACGAATTTTTAGAAGAAGCAAAGTTGGCAATGGCATATGGGATGAATAAGGATATAGAGAACGCAGGAAAAATATTGGAGCCACTTCTGGTACAGGTAGAAGAGATGGCAGAATCAAGCATTCCTAAGCACGAATTAGAGGAAGGTTTGGAAAGGATAGAACAGGATGAATTACCGGAAAGCGTGAGGAATCATTTTCAAAAAGCAAAAGAAGGATTGGACGCATACGCTAAGTCGGGACAAGAGTCATTCGGGATATTCGATATCGTGGCAGAGGTTTTGTCTAATGTTGGGAAATAATAAGTTTTCTTTGCAAGTCAGTTTTATGTGATCATGCTATATACAACAATGAAATTCTTTATATTTTGCGTTAGATGCAATATTTTCTTTTCAAAAAAGTATAAACAAGGGTTGATTCTCTAAGTGCGTGAGAATCAACCCCTTTACAATTATTTGGGTTATTGGTAACCGATACGCCAGCCAGTAAACCCCCACTTATTTCATAAGTGCCTAACGGTAAAGGGGTTGACAGGCTTTTGGATTAGGTTTTTCATTAACTAATTCTTGAAGATATTTTTTGTTGCACGTTTCTTTATATTAGCTTTTGTTTTTTAGGATGCCAAGCATGAATTCTGCACCTAATTTAAAAGAACATACAAATTGATCTTCCAAAAGAGAATCCAGAAGTTTCCCCTTTATCCTACTAAGTTGAGAGTATGAAACGTGTTGTTTTTCTGTTAAAGATGAAATATACTTTTGTTCTTTAGAATCAAATTTTTCACATAGCATTTTACTTTCTGATGATTCTTGAAATAGTTCTTTTGCAAATATCTTACTTCTATAAAAGTTTCTTAAAATAGGAGTTTGAGAATTTTCTTTTTCAATAAATAAATTCAAACCATTTAAAGGTTTTTGACTGTCATAAAGTCCGGCGATATAATTTAAAGTGCCATATTCAGTATTACAAGCATCCATTAGTGAAAGCAATTTATCAACTACCTTCTTTTGTTCTTTAGTCAAATCTAATTTTCGATATTCTTGTTCGGCTATATCCTTTTCGGTATATATTGTTTGATAATGTTTATCATGAATGAGTATTTCAATTAATGTTTTTTCTTTTAATTCGTTAATTTTGGATTTGATGGTATCATTAAATTTTAATTTTCTCATAGAAAAATCCCCCTTTATTTATAAGTCTTTTGATAGCGAATACAGTCAAAGGCATGACTATTAATATATATTATCTGTATTACAGATAAAAGTCAATATCTTGATTACGGATATTTTATAATGACAATAAAAATCGGGAGATAAAGATGGTATATAAAAATATTCGGGGAATAAGAGAAGATAATGACATCACACAGGCGCAAATGGCAAAGTTGCTTAATATCTCACAAAATACATATAGCCAATATGAAACTGGAAAAATAGAATGGACAGCAAGTACTTTAGTGAAAATTGCAGATTTCTTTCATGTCAGTGTTGATTATTTGTTAGATAGGACTGATATGAAATAAGAGAATTAATAAGGATAAAATAAAATATAGAACTATGTATAAACTTAAGGCAGAAAAATGAAAATAAAATGTTTATTTTAAATACTCTTATAGGAGATAAGTGATGAAACAAATAATGGAACTATGGAAAGATGAATATTTCAAAGAAAAAGGTGTAAAATATAGCAATCATGTAAATAAGTTTATTGAATATCTTATAAAGATAGAGAAAGTAGACAAGCCTAAAGGTGTTACACTTAGTGATGTTGATGATTGTATAGGCTGGTATGCAGAAATAGGAAAAATTAATTATCGTTCATCTATGGAGTCGCATTTGGAATCTGTGAAGAGTTATTATGATTATTTAAGTGAAACAGATAAATCATCAGATATATTTTCAAATATAAATTATGAAAATTTCAAAGAAGAATTGTTTAGTAAACATAATCTTAACGAAGGTAAGCCACGAGAGAGTTTTCCTATGGAATCGGTTTTGGAGATACTAACATGTTTGGATGACGATTTAAAAATGTTCTATGATGGAAATCCTACAGATATTAAAAGAAAAAATTTAATAAGAGCCATTTTAAGAATTTATATAAAAATAACTCTAATTGCACCAGCAAAAAAGAATGTGATTTGTAACATAAAATTTAAAGATTTCAATGATTTTATGTCTTTAGATGCATTTAGATGGATAATTATTAATGGTGTAAAAATTAATATACCTAATGGACTAAAGCGTGATATAGAACAAGTAGTATTGTTTGCCACACAAAATCAAGGGAACGAACCACAAGGAGACATGAGGTTATTTGATTATATATATGGGAAAAAATTTTCAAAAGGTTATATAAATGAGTGGTTTTATACTTTTGTGAAAGCTCATGATATTTTTGATTTACAAGATGCTGTAAATACATATCCAATAGAACCAATTATGATTACTGCTATACAAGCTATGGTAAACAGAATGGCTAATCCTGCGCTTATTGCGAGGATTTGTGGTGTTAAAATCGCAAGTATTGAGAATAAATATTATGCAAATAGAGAGTATGTAATAAAATATGAGGAAACGCTTGATCAAGCTATTAACTGGGAAATCGCTAAGAATGAATATTATACTTATATTTAGTGTTTTGAGTTGAATTAAAACAGGTCAGCATACCAAGGCTTTTTGAAAAGGTAATTGGACTACCTAGGTAAAATCGCTTGAGTGGGGTAAAATTTAACCCCACCTTTCAATTTTCTAAATACGAATGTTTATTCTAATAAAAGATTACCATCGAAAGAAAAGCACGTATTAAATTTTTGCCATAATTTTCATAATATAATGTATGTATTAATATCAGAAGTTTCGAAAAATCCCCTTTCTATCAGTATTTTAGATGGTATTTCTAGTTCGATTCAGGTAGTTGATAGTACTAATTCTAATGCGTTGAGTGCGTAAGATGAAAAGATCATAATATAAAAGTTATATGAGGTGATTGTTATAGAAAAAAATATAGTTATTTTTGAAACACAAGATGGTGGTGTCCAACTTCCGGTAAATATCGAGAATGAAACGGTTTGGCTTAATCGTGCCCAAATGGCGGACTTGTTTGGACGAGATGTAAAAACCATTGGAAAGCATATTAATAATGCCTTGAATGAAGAGTTGCAAGGAGATACTTCAACTGTCGCAAATTTTGCGACAGTTCAAAAAGAAGGTGAAAGAATTGTTGAAAGACAAATTGAACATTATAGTTTAGATGTAATAATATCAGTGGGTTATCGTGTAAAATCTCATCGTGGTGTAGAGTTTCGTAAGTGGGCAAATCAAGTGCTTCGCGATTACATAGTAAAAGGTTATGCCGTAAATAATAATCGCATGAATCAATTAAATGAGGTAGTGCGAATTATGAAACGGATAGAAAACCAGTTAGATGCAAAACAGGTATTATCTGTTGTGGAGCAATATAGTACAGCATTAGATATGCTGGATGCTTATGACCATCAGAAATTATTAAAACCAAAAGGGAATAAATCTATTTATGTGCTAACATATGAAGAATGTCGAAGTGTGATTGATACGATGAATTACGGAGAAAGTAGTGATTTGTTTGGTAAGGAAAAGGATCAATCTTTTAAGGGGTCTATAGGTGCAATTTATCAAACGTTTGGTGGAGTAGAGGTATACCTGTCTTTAGAAGAAAAGGCTGCTAATCTATTGTATTTAATTACCAAAAACCATTCTTTTACGGATGGAAACAAGAGGATTGCAGCGGCAATATTTTTGTACTTCCTTGATAAAAATGGAGTGTTGTTTTCAGAGGGAAACAAAATGATTGATGATTATACTTTGGTAGCGTTAACAATTATGATTGCAGAGTCAAGACCTGAAGAAAAAGAAATGATGATTAGCATTATAATGAATTGTTTGGTCTAAGTTCAATGGTATTTCTGTGGAACGAAAGAGAAAAGCCCATTAAGCCGAATATAAGTCTGTATGTACAATGTATGTATCAGTGTCAGAAGTTCCGGAAAATCCCCTTTCTATCAGTATTTTAAGGTGGTATTTCTAGTTCGATTCCGGTCGCCGGCAGTAGTTGAAAGTGCTTCAAACGTTGATTTTATAAGGGCACTGAAAAAGTCCGATTTTCGCTGAAAATCTGGACTTTTTCAGTGCCCTTTATAAGAGGGTTTGACACGATTGGAAGGGGAGAAAGTTTGCAATCGTATTTTTCTTCAAAAGGTAAGGAATAACAACAGAGTAACTTAGAGTGCTCTTATAGGAAAGGAGGAAGTGATATGCTAAAGACTAAGAAAATCAAAAAAATTGGTGACAAAGAATTCGTTCATGTGTCAGGCCAAGAAAATTGCAGTGTAGTTGGTAAGCCACGTATATATGAACCTGGACAAAACTGCTTAAATGATTGTACTTTAAAAGGAATGCCCGCGCATTATTTATCGCCGTACACCTAAAATATCAAGAAAGGTAGTAGACATGTTCTGCTACCTTTTTTGAGCCACAGAGCTAAGAAATACAGTATGGATTTAGGGTTTCTCCGCCTTGTGATATTTTACAAAGTAAAAAATTGATAAACTAGGGTTTGTTTGTCAGGACGCAATATACTATAATATACATATCAAGGCAGCAAATGATGCATAGGCAGGAGGGGTAATATGGAGATATTGATTGTTGAAGATGATATAAACTTAAATGAAGGATTGAAGTTTGTATTACAAAGTGAGGGATATACAATCATTTCCACAACAACAGCTAACCAATTTTTAATTGAATTTGAAAGAAGAGATAAAATATCACTTATTATTATGGACTGTAATTTGCCTGATGGCAATGGGTATGACCTGTGTGGTAAAGTCAGGGAAGTGTCACAGGTGCCAATCATTATGTTAACGGCCAGGGATTTGGAAATTGATCAAGTCAGGGGACTTAAAATGGGTGTTGATGACTACATCATCAAACCTTTCTCGGTACTGATACTCAAGCTGAGGATAAATGCGTTATTAAAACGGCGCAGTGCTAATAGCATGATCACTTCTAACGGGATAAATTTATATCCCATTGAGCATAAAGTTTCAAAAAGTGCTGAGTTCCTGGATTTGAGTAAAACGGAATACAATTTACTTTACTATCTCATTATAAACAGAAACCAAATCCTGTTAAAGGATCAAATAATAGATTACTTGTGGGGTGCAGATGAAAAGTATGTTGATGATAATGCACTGTCCGTTAATATAAGACGTTTACGAAAAAAAATAGAAGATGATCCATCTGATCCTAAATACATAAAAAATATATATGGAATGGGGTATATGTGGGATGAATTATTTTAGTATTATTTTTTTTATGCTTATATTTTGTGTCTTCGGTGCAGGGTTGTACTTTTGCTTTAAAAAGAAGAATGAAAAAGAGAAAATTCATCTGATTAGATTACTCCGTTCAATTTTAAACAGGGAGACAATAACGGACTCTGAAATAGATGATAATATAAACGCGGAGCTGGTTTTTATTATCAAACAGATACAACAAATGTATAATACGGAGGTTAAAAAAGGAATAAATGAGAGTAACATTATAAAAAGTCTGATATCTGATCTGTCACATCAATTAAAAACACCTCTCACTAACATAGCATTATATAATGAAGTGCTGGAAGATAGTAAACTAAGTGAAGAGAATAGATCTGATTTTGTTGAGAAAATAAGCCAGGAGGCAAAAAAAATTGAATGGCTGCTGAGCAGCCTGATTAAGGCATCGCGGCTGGAGATAGGAGCCATAGAGTTTGAAAGTTCTTACATATCAATCAAAGAAACTCTGGTTATGGGGATCAATGCGGTTGTCAGGCAGGCAATCGAAAAGAAGATAGAAATAATAATTGAAGAATTTGAAGATGTTTTACTATATCATAACCGAAATTGGACGGCAGAAGCAATATCTAACATATTAGATAATGCAGTGAAGTATTCTGCTGAAGGGTCGACCATTACGATATCAATTAAGAGGCTTGAAACATTTTCTGTCATAGAGATATCTGATGAAGGTATTGGTGTATTAAAAGAAGAGTACAGTAAAATATTTCAAAGATTCTACCGGGGGGGAAATACCGGGAACAGTTCGGGTTCAGGCTTAGGCTTATATCTGGCAAGGCTGATATTATTAAAAGAAAAGGGAAACGTTACAATTGCATTAAATCGAAAAAAAGGTACGTGTTTCAAAATATTATTACAAAACTTTAATAATAAATTTGGATAATGTAAGTTTTCTGTAAGTATTAAAAAGTATAATGATTTCTGGGTACACGAGTTTGGCAAGAACTCATTTAAATATCTGTAATACTGGGAGGGTTTCATATGAATATACTTGAGACTTACGATTTGAAAAAAATTTATGGAAATTCAGAAAACTGCGTAAGAGCCTTAGATGGTATCAATGTTTCAATAAAACAAGGAAAGTTTGTAGCAATTGTCGGAGCCTCCGGATGTGGTAAAAGTACATTTCTAAATATGATTGGTGCATTGGATCATCCTACATATGGCAATATATTTGTTCAAGGCAGGGATATTGCTACCTTGAACAAAAATGAACTCTCAGTTTTTAGAAGGAGATATATAGGTTTTGTATTTCAGAATTATAATCTGCTGCCTGTCATCAATGGTTATGATAATATTACACTGCCTATATTTTTGGATAAGGGAAATATGATTGACAATAATTATATAACAAAATTAATAAAGACATTAAATATTGAGAAGCAAATGGGCAAGCTGCCAAGTGAAATGTCGGGGGGACAGCAGCAGCGGATTGCAATTGCCAGAGCCCTGGCTAATAAACCATCACTGATATTAGCGGATGAGCCAACAGGCAACTTAGACAGTAAGGCTTCTCTGGAAGTGATTTGCCTTTTAAAGCAGATGAGTGAGGAGTTCAACCAGACAATATTAATGGTTACCCATAATGAAGAGCTTGCACAGATGTGTGATTATAATATTTATATGAAGGATGGTAAGGTGATTAAGGACCGGGGTGGGGCTTATGAAAATGATGTTTAAATTGGCATTACAATATATTAAAAGAAGCAAAAGGAAATCCTGCTTTATCATTTTATGCGTTGTTTTTGCAGTTGCAATGATAACAATAGTGAATACTTTGCAATATAGTTCACATCGGTCAGAAATTGAATATACAAGGCAAAAACATGGTGATTTCCATTATATATATAATGTGGATCAAGAGCAGCTGGACGCAATTTATCCTAGCCTAATGGAAGATCATATTGAAGAACTGGGCAAGACCCGGCATATAAGGACTATAGAGAATCCATATGTCATGGAGCTGGTTGTGCCAGACGAAAAATTTCTTGAGATGACGGGGGCAACTTTGCAAAGCGGAAGACTGCCGGATAAAGAGAATGAGGTGGCCATGGAGGAATGGACGCTAAATAATATAGGGTATGATATTCAGGTAGGTAATAAAATTTACCTGGAAGGAAATGAATACATTCTAACCGGTATTTTAAAGGATCGGGAGATGATTAAAGATACAGGACTCAAGCAGGTCTTTGTTTCTCCAGATTTTATGGACTACCAATCAAATAGCTATAGAATTTATGTGAAATTTAATGAGAATAGAGATATTGAAGAAGATTGTTATGCTTTTGCTGAAAAATATGCAATCATAAAAAATCGGGAAGATAAAAAGATTTCTGAAAATGCATCATTGTTGGAAGAGTTAGGTGTAAATAAAGTGCTTGATAAAGCAAATCTCCTAGATGCCGCTACGATAAGGGGGGTAATAGGGAATACCGGGTTTCGTTCTAACATCATTATTGTCGCAATTAGTATATTTGGTGCGTATATTATATATAGTATCTTTTACGTATCGGTTCATAGCCGATTAACTGATTACGGTATTATGATGGCACTGGGGATAAAATGGATAAAAATTTATTTTATTACGACATTGGAATTATTACTGCTGTTCCTGATTGGGCTGCCCATCGGGTATCTTAGCGGAATCAGTACAATCATTTTGTTTTACGACAAATTTTCCAGTACTTTTCTGGTTCCGGGTATTACTCCCGGTCCGATATACTTTCCAATAGATTTATTCATGAAAACTTTTATAGTACTAACATTCTTAATATTTGTGATTTCTTATTTTTTAGTTAGAAGAGTAGGTACATCGCCAATAATAGATACAGTCAGAACAGGAAGATATCTGAAAAACCAATCATATAAAAAGATAAAGTCTTATAGTGATAAAGGTAAAAACATGGTAAATGTCGTCATGTATAAATATATGGTCAATAGAAAATTATTATTGGTTAGTATATTGATATCTTTAGCATTAGGCGGAAGTATTTTGCTTTCCACAAATTATGTTATTGACCAGACGATAAAGAACAACGAATTAACCCTAAAGGCTGATGATGGAATCAGTTCCGATTATCAAATCTCAGTTGATGATGCCAGGATTCAGGAGGCATTTAGTATTGATCAAATTAGCCGGATTGCAGATGTGAAAGGTGTTTCCGAGGTGCATCCAATACGATATTTTTTTGGTGGTATCGTATTGAAGCAAGATAAGCTATTAATGAAAGAATACTTTGATTTTCAGAAAGATGTAAAATATATTGATAATGTCTTTGGTGGGGTATGGACAAAAGAGAGTGACAGTGGTGATTATCTGTTAAAGAGTGGAATATATGGTTTTGATGAAACAATGACAGATACGATGAAGGACTATGTCGTAGAAGGAAATATAGAGTACCAGGATTTAATATCTGATAGCAAGGTATTGGTACGATTACCTATGGATGGTGTGGGAAATTTTAACTCTATTGACTTGCACCCTGGTGATAAGATAAAGGTGAAAGTTCAAAGGACATTAGAAATTAATGATGAACTTTTGAAATTCCCATTGGATAAAGAAGAGGCTTATGAGTATAAAGAATTCACGGTTGCGGCAACAGTAAAAAGGTCTTTAATCACGAATGACTATTTTATTGGGGATTATGGGGCAGATATTATCATGGCAAATAGTCAGATGGATAAAAACTTTGGTGTAAAAGAATATCAGATGGCATCTGTCATCAAAGATGGGAAGACCGATAATAGTTATATAAGAACAGAGCTTCAAAAAATAGTTCATGAAGTAAAGAAAGCTACGCTGCGAGATTTTACTGCTGAAATTGAGAAAAGAAACCATCATTTGTTGCAGGGCAGGATATTCATGTATGGTATAGTAACCATAATCCTGACCGTTAGTCTATTTAATATTTTTAATAGTATAACCTATCTTATGATTGCAAGAAGAAATGATTTTGCAGTTCTGCGGGCCATGGGGATTACTGATAAAAGATTTTGGATTATGTTATTACAAGAGGGATTCCTATATGGTCTGTTTTCAAGTATCATAATGGTCAGTATGTCATTACTTATACAGCAAGTTATTAAGTACTTGCTGGGGCATGTTTATTTGTACATTAATGTGGATGGAGGCGTACATATTATTCAATATGCCATATTAACAATTCTTAATATAATGATTGGCATGACTGCAGTAATATTTCCTGCCAAAGACATGCTGTCTAATAGTATCATAAGTGAATTATCATCAACAGATTAATAGAGGGTATTTATGGAGAATAAAGATAGGATTGCGGTTATTGATTCAGGTGTGAATATTTGCCATCCTTATATAAAAGGCTATATTGCAGGGGGAATATAATATCCTCATTGGCAAACAATGCTGCCAAAAGTTATCCGGCAATACTGCCGTCAGTTATAGGGGTACAGGGTTTTATACTTGAGAGCAGTCAAAGTTACTGGTTTAATAAGTATAAAAAAATACAGGTTATTATGGATTCCAATTCGTATTTACATGCGGATCATCAATGTGGGTATAGACTGTTTGGAAAATGCAATAGCTATGCAGCGGCAAAAATGTGTGGAGTAATTGCGAAATATATGAGTAGTGATAAAGCTTGCGGATAAGGCTCTTGGTGAAACAGAGTAGTGTTTTATACTGATACCAAACCGGAAAAGGATATGCTTTCCTAACTTAGGGTAAATTATAACAAAATATTAAAAAAATGCAAAGAAATCGTAAAAAAATACAAAGAAATCGTAAGAAAATCAACCCGTTGAGAAAGCATTAAAAAAAACGTATTTTATCCTAAATATTGAAGAAATTTTTCAATTGTAGAAAATTAAATTTTTGGTAAAATAGAGGTATTGTATATTAGCATTAATCACCACTAGACGAATAGGGCAAAATATGTTAATGACTTCATCAGGGATTATTAACAAAAGGTAAATGTTTTGATGAGAATGGGTGATTTAAAAAAAGAATGGAAAACCTTACTAAATGAGGTGTTGAAATTCTGAAACTTATGTTTATGAAAGGGAGGATGATTAAAAGATGAAATATCCTGTATTTAAGAAATTTCTTGCGGTGATAACCGCAGCAGCAGTAGCAGTGATGCCGTTAGCCGGAACTGTTTATGCAAGTAAAGCTTCCGAAACGGCAGAGGCAAGGGATGCAGTTAGTGTTTTGGAAACAGCACTGGCATCTTATGATTTTGATGATTATCAAACAGCAACAGATGGTAACTCGCTGACAGATGGAACGCATGTACTCGCATTAGAGACGAGAGGCAGCGGAACTGCTCCAACACTGGTGGACGATCCGGATACTGAATATGGAAGAGGGCAGGTACTGCAGCTGAATTCCACTTCTTTTGCCAATAGAGGCTATGCATTGTTGCCGGAAAATCCTTTTGAAGGAAGAACGGTAGAAGATGGTTTTACTTTGAATTTCTGGACAAAGACTAATGGAACACAAAGCGACTATAAGAATAAATGTCTGATTGATTTTGAGGTATATCCTGCAACGGACGAAAATGCGACGGCGGATCCAGATAGAGCTGGCACTTTTGCAGTAAACCAGGCTATGATTTATTGGAATACTACTAGTCAAAATGGCAACTTCATGGATTTTGACACAGCTGATTTAGGTCTGTCTACACAGGGGAGCTGGAAAATGGTTACGATTGCTCTGACTACGAACGGACTTGCCGCTTATTGCGATGGAAAGAAAATCGAAACCCCAATTACTGCTTCGAATGCGACTAATTATGAAAAAATGATCAGCGATCTGGCAGGAGAACTGTTGGATGAGGAAGATCAAAAGACGAACGTACGCCTGGGAGCCAGCCTGGCTGCCTATTGGTATGGTGCGAAGGCACTGCTTGATGATGTTTCTTTTTATGGAAAAGCATTGACAGCTGCAGAAGTTAAAACACTATATAATGAAACAAAAGTAAAGGTTGATTTGGAGTCTATCACTATTTCCGGCGATACTGCAGTGGATGCAGGAAAGAAGATTCAACTTAGCGCAGCTTTTACGCCTTCTAATACAACGGAAAAAGACCTGGTATGGGGCTCCAGCAATACAAATGTTTTGACTGTTGATGAAGACGGAAAAGTAACTGGTGTTGGAAAAGGGAAGGCAACCGTAACTGCATCCGTAGGGGATGTTACCTCCAATGCAATCGAAATCACGGTAAATGAAACTGTTAAGTCACTGGTACCGGGTCGTTATCTGACGGTTTATTCGACTACCACGAATTTTTATCCTACGGGAGAACTTAGAGAGCAGGAAACACGCAGTGTATATATGGCGGTGAGCACAGACGGCAAAAACTTTGAAGTGTTAAATAACGGCGGCGGTGTGATTTTCTCAAAGAACTCAGGTGGAACGCTGCAGATTACCAATCCGTTGGTATTTAAATCTGAGGGTGAATTTACGGTTGCGGCTCCTGATGCGACTGCTTCGAAAGGAATCCATCTTTTTACTTCCACAGACGGTGTACATTATTATGATGACACACTTGTACCAACAACAAATTTAGATGCATTATCATTAAATAAAGATAATTTCAATTTGATGTTGAAGGGAAAAAATATTCTGAAAACAGATCTGAATATCACTCTAGGTAATGCAGTGGAGCTGACAGAGGAAGAGTATACATACATCGTAAATAAACTAGGTACGGTAACCAATAATGGTCTGGAAAGTTTAAAGGATCTGAGCACTGATACGAAAACAGGATTAACGGAAAGTAAGCTGGCTGAACTTTATCCGAATGTCAATGCTACATATACAGATGGCTCGGTGCAAAACTTTAATATTGACTGGAGTGGTTCGCTGAAGAATGTAGACTTAACAAAAGCAGGCACCTATACACTGACCGGAAAGGTAATACAAACAAAATATCTGAATAATTTAAAAGCATTAAACGGAAGTATACTTCCGGAAGATGATCCGGACAATGAAAACCCGGATTATCCGAATAATTATAATGAAGCAACAGGAACTACCTATTATGATGAGACGAAATTTGTAGAAGGTATGGCAGATCCCTGCATTTACTGGGATGAGCAGACAGGGTATTACTATATGACAGGATCTTATTTCCCGGAAGAGGGAGATCAGATCGATGAAAATGATAATTTCGAGCAATATGACCGAATTGTACTTAGGAGAGCAAGGACATTGGAAGGCCTTCAGGATAGAAGCACTCAGGTGACCATATGGAAGGTGGGAAATCAGGGTTATTATGACAAGGGCAATTATGTAAGCAGCGGACAACGTTATATCTGGGCTCCGGAAATTCACAGAGTGGGTGATAACTGGGTAGTTTATTTTACAGAAGGTCACCTCGGAGGAGATAACTATAATATTTATTGTCATTCATTAGTGCTGTCAGGTAATCTGGATCCTTATGAGACTGCATTGGAGGCTTCTGACCAGGTATCAGAGTGGACGGATTACAGAGTGACAAAGGGCTCTGATGTCACTGATCCGGTGGATTCTCTTAACAATCGGTTCTGTCTGGATATGACGTATTTCAAGGATGAAGTAAATGACCAGTCTTATGTTATCTGGGCAGGTACGCCAACAGCTTCTTATCAGGGTGGCAATACGGATTTATTCATTGCTACCATGGATGAAGAACAGCCATGGGTAGTAACATCGGCGGCAACCCGCTTAACCTGTTCCGAGTATGGATGGGAAAGAATCAGATATTGTGTAAATGAAGGAGCCACCGTATTACAGAAGGATGGAAATATATACATGTGCTATTCCGCATCCGGTACCGGTTCGGAATATGCCATTGGTATGTGCAGTGCGAAAGGCGGAGCAGACCTGCTGGATATTGGACAGTGGACGAAGAGTCCATATCCACTTCTGACATCCAGGGATGTGGATGGAGAAGAAGGACCTGGTCATAATTCCTTTACCGTAGACAAGGATGGCAATGCAATCTTTGTATATCATGCAAGACCAACGTCACATAATGATGAGAAATGCGGATGTGATGAAAATGGAAATAACAGTTCCTATAACAGTGAACCTTTAAATGATCCTTGCCGGCACGCACGTTTGAAACGAGTACACTGGGCAGCAGATGGCACGCCTATTTTGAAAATGACTTATGATGATGAGCTTTTGGATGAATACAGTACCGTATCCTTAAAAGTAACTGTAAAAGCAGTTGACATACCAGTAGAAGATAAGGTAACGCTGGATAAGTCAAAAGTATCTCTGAGTGTAGGAGGAACAGTGACACTAAAGGCAACTGCTACAGGTAAAGTAACCTATAAATCATCCAATGTTAAAGTTGCAACAGTTTCTTCCGCAGGGAAAGTAACTGCTCTTAAGACCGGAAATGCAACAATAACTGCTGTATGCGGAAAAGCGACGGCTGTTTGTGAAGTAACTGTGAAGAAAGACAGCATCAAAGTTAATTCTGTGAAAGTAGGTAAGAAATCTGTTAAGGCATCGAAAAAGAAGATTACGGCCACAAAGGGTAAGAAAGTTATCATTCACATTAAAAAGACAAATACATTAAATAAAATTAAAGTAAAAGTATCCAATACGAAGGCTGTTAAAGTCGTCACTGTAAAGAATACTACCAATAAATCTATCATTACATTGAACGTAAAGAAGGCTGTTAAAAAGAAAGTAAAAGTTACAATTAGCTGCGGAAGCCGGATAATTACAAGACATATAAAAACAAAGTAGTAATTAATATCTGTTTATAAGTATCCGACGGAATAAAGAAGGCTGGCAGTTGACAAATGAGGGTTCGGCTGCCGGTTTTTAATTAAATTTAAAGAAGTATTAAGGAGGAAAAGATGAACAAGAGAATCATTAAGATGACAAAAGCAGGAATCGCTTTAGTCATGGCTTTCTTTATGATAGCCAGCGTATTGGCACCTGTAAATTCGGGTGAAGTTGAAGCTGCAGATCAAAAATATTATGTTGCGGTATATACAACGACAACACCGTACTTTACAAAGAACATGGTGGCCGATAAGAATGATGGAAATATACCAAATGAAACACAAAGTGTATACTTTGCCGTAAGTAAAGATGGTGTGAATTATGAAGTTTTAAACAGTAACAGTGGTGTTATTTTTGCCACATTAGGATCAAAGCGTTTAACCAGTCCTTATATCTTTAGGAAAGATAATGGATTTGGCGTAATTGCGGCAAATAGCAGTTCAGTGAAAAATGCTCATGTTTTCGAATCTAATGATTGTGTTGCATTTAAGAACGAGCATTTGATTACGTTGTCCGATACAAATAATGTAAAATCTGCACAAGTGGTTTATGAATCGGGCAATTATACAATTCAGTGGTCAGATGGAACAAATGCGTTTGAGGCATCTACAAATAATATTTCCACAACACAAACATTGACATCTGCCAGTGCTGCATATACACCGGATCAGTTAGAGGACGTTGCTGTAAGCGGATTTCCTGAAGATGATAATCTTTTATTAGGCAATGCACTGGAGATTACAGAAGCAGAGTATACTTATATTGTAAATAAACTGGGAAAAGTCGTAAATAACGGTTTGGAACAGGTAAAAACTTTAGAAACCCCTGCCGGAACTAAGATTACCCAGGAAACTTTAGAAAAAGAGATCCCCAGTGTAAATGCTACTTATACAGATGGTTCCACGCAGTCATTTGGTATTGACTGGACGGATGCTTTAAAAAATGTTGATTTTTCAAAGCCTGGCACTTATACAATCACAGGTAATGTGCAGCAGACACAGTATCTGAATAATTTGAAGGAGATAAATGGTAGCACATTACCAGATGATGATCCTTTGAATGTGGCTCCGGAAGGAATTACAGGAAATTTTGATGCGTCAACCAGTACGGCTTATTTTGACGCTACAAAGTATATTGCAAACCGTGCGGATCCGAATATTTATTGGGATGCGGAAAGCGGTTACTATTATATGACAGCTTCTTATACTCCAACCAATGCTGAGATGTCCGCAAAGGGAACGGGTTTTTATGATCGTGTTATTTTACGCCGTTCCGAAACATTAGAAGGTTTGCAGGATGAAGAAAGTGAAATTACCGTATGGAAAGCAGGAAACCAGCCATGGAACAACACAGATACGGGTACTACGGGAACGGCATACAAGTACATTTGGGCTCCGGAATTTCACAGAGTGGGTGACTACTATGTAATTTATTTCACAGAAGGCCATGGTGGTGGTGATTATAATATTTATTGTCATGCATTGGTATGCAGAGCTGACGAAGAACCCTATACGGCACTTGCCAGTGATTCTGCAGCCAGTAGTGTTTGGACAGATTATGTAATGCTTGCCGCAGATGGTGATACTTCTCAATACAAATCATTTCAAGCTCCATTTACTCTGGATATGACCTGTTTCCAGGATGAGGTAAGTGGTAAATCATATGTTATATGGGCAGGAAAGCCAGGCGGTAATTCTGATTTGTTTATAGCAGAAATAGATCCGGTGCAGCCATGGAAATTGACTTCAAATAATATGCGTTTGACGATACCGGAATACGGTTGGGAGACCATTGCACATTCAGTAAATGAGGGAGCTACCGTATTGCAGAGAGACGGAAAGATTTATATGTGTTTCTCTGCCTCCGGAACCGGTTCGGAATATGCAATCGGTCTGATGACGGCTGACCAGGGAAGTGATTTAATGGATATCAACAACTGGACGAAGACTCCTTATCCATTATTGACTTCCAGAGATGTAAATGGAGAAGAGGGTCCCGGACATAATTCGTTTACAGTAGATGAGGATGGTAATGTTATTTTTGTATACCATGCGAGACCAACCAGTCACAATGCAGGAAATGGCAGTTGTGGAAGTACAAGTGGGGCATTGACGGATCCATGTCGTCATGCAAGATTGAAGAGAGTTCACTGGGCAGCAGATGGAACTCCAATTCTCAAAATGACTTACGATGAGGAGCTTATACCGGACAATTATACGGTATCTACAACAATCACGGTGAAGGATACCACTGTAGGAGTTACGGGTGTAAAACTATCTCCTACCAGTAAGACGTTAAATGTCGGTAGTTCTGTGAAATTAACGGCGGAGGTACTTCCGTCAAATGCAACTAATAAAAATGTTAATTTTTCAGTTGATAAGCCATCTGTAGTGTCGTTGAGCACTTCAGGTAATACGGTTACCGTAAAGGCAAAAGCAATCGGTACGGCTAAAGTTACAGTGAAAACTGCGAATGGAAAAACAGCCAGTGCTACAATTGTAGTAAAAAATCCCATTAAAAAACTGAAGCTTAGCAAAACATCGTTAAAACTAACTAAAGGAAAAACAAAGACGTTAAAGTTAACGGTTACACCTAAGCAATATACGGGCAAGGTTAAATGGAAATCAACAAAACCAGCCATAGTGAAAGTGAACCAAAAAGGTAAGATCACTGCAAAAAAAGTTGGTACTGCTTATGTTAAGGTATATTCAACCGAAAATAACAAGATCGTTGCGAAATGTAAAGTAACGGTAAGAAAATAATCTTAAGATAATAACAGGTAAGAGCATTGCTGATTGAAAATATTTTCGAAAATATTTTCATCGACAATGCTCTTTTTTAGAAATCCCTTGACATTGACGTTACGTTAAGGCTTATACTGTGTACATCAGAAGAAATGAGTTGCGAAAGGGAGTATAAATATGGAATATACCATTAAGAAACTGGGAGAATTAGCAGGTGTCAGTACACGGACCTTACGCTATTATGATCAAATCGGTTTATTAAAACCTTGCCGTATTAATTCTTCAGGCTACCGCATTTATGGCCAGAGTGAGGTAGACACTTTGCAGCAGATATTATTTTACCGTGAAATGGGGGTAGAATTAAGCAGGATCATACAAATTTTACAGGATACTGAATTTAATCATCTGCAGGCTTTGGAAGAACATAGGGCAAAACTCTTACAGCAGCAGACCAGGATAAATCTTCTGATAGATACTGTTGATAAGACGATATGTCAAATGAAAGGTAAAGGAGGAAAATATATGACGGATAAAGAAAAGTTTGAAGGATTCAAAAAAACCCGGATTGATGAAAATGAGAGGAAATATGGAGATGAGGTGGCGAAGAAATATGGGGAAGAAGCGAAAGCCAGGAGTAATGCAAGATTCATGAATCTGTCTCAGGAAGAATATGACAAAATGACAGCACTGTCCGCAAAAATTATTGAGAAGTTGGAAAAAGCGGTACAGGAAAATGCAGATCCTGACAGCGAGGCAGGTCTTCAAATTGCAGAAATGCATAAAGATTGGCTGCACTATACGTGGGAAAAATATTGCAAAGAAGCGCATCGGGCACTGGCGCAGATGTATGTGGATGATGAGAGGTTTACGGTATATTATGATAAAAATGTAACCGGTTGTGCAAAGTTTCTGCGTGATGCAGTAGCGGTTTATTGTAAATAATATAGTTCTAATCGGCAGCAGGTGCTTATTTGACTTACTGCTGACTTTTCAATTCATAGAAATGGTGCCCTATGAATTGAAAAGAATCTGGGAATTATAAGATTAAATTCAATTATTTTTTGTAAGATTAAATTTAATTATTTTCTTTACATTAGATAAAAAGTATGTTAGAATAAATTCTGTTGTCAGGCAGAAAGTTATTCTGTGGATTCAGCTCAGGTGAATAGAGCGTTGACTACGGACCGAGAGGTCAACACATAATAAGTTACAGAATATTGAATAAGTGCGTGTAGCTCAGCTGGATAGAGCGTCTGGCTACGGACCAGAAGGTCGGGAGTTCGAATCTTCTCACGCACGTTGAAGAATGCCCTGTTTTGGGGGTATTGCGAAAATGAAAAAGCATCCTTGAAGGATGCTTTTTCTGATTTTTGCCTATCATTTAAGCAGCCTATTTCGATTTGCTTTTTTGTTAGTAACAAACGCATATGATTTCAGCTTAGATGCTTTAAAGTATTTATTATAATATTTATTAAAAGTTTTTTTACTGCAATTCTTATTATTGACAGCAAATGTGTCGCTTAAATTATGGTTTTCCCATATGTGAATTGATTCATTCAGTTTACCATTTTTCAATTTATATAAGCTGTGAAGTAGAAAGCCAGTACCTCCATCACGACCTACCAGCCCTTTGTATTTTGCATTATATAATACACGTCCAGAATTATATTTACCAGCAACTCTACCTAAAAACTTTACTTTGCCATTTTTTATAGTAAATACATAATTATCCCAATCATATTCCGTATTCTTAACAATTAATTCCTTGGGCCCTCTTTTATCAATATTTATTAATACAAAATACTTCATCTTAACTTTTTGCCTGTACTTCCCATTGGAACCGTTGATAGTTACAGAGGTACTTCTTTTTTTTAAGAACTTTTTATAAATCTTAGCATTTTTACTTGCTGCTTCTGTACTCATGCCAAAGAATAAAAACATCAGGCATAAAATAAACAAATAAGTGATACTCTTTTTTATCCTCATAACCTTCACTCCATCATTAAATTATTTTACTTATAATTATACTACACATTCCAGAAAAAACCATATAATTTAATGAATTTATTGTATGTATTGTACTGAATCTATCAAGAAAACGAATGGGTTGAGTGAACAGACTTTCATTTATCTGGCAGTATTACCATTCTAATATTTCAATCTCCGCTTCCTCTCTTTGAACAGACAGCCAACAATCGAAAACATAATCATAAAAATCCAACTGATACTCTTCCCAAAATTCATCTTTACTCATTTCATCCTGCATTTCATTCTGCAATTTTATAGACTGATAAAATTCATCGAAAAGCTTATCTTCCTCTTTTTGCAGTGTTTGTTCAACTATTTCTTCATATATTTCATTATAAATCAACTGCATTTTAAAGCCTTCAATAAACTCTGTCTCCCCATATATTTCAATTCCTTTTTCATAGATATCAGGAAGGGTTATTTTATATTCCTCTAATGCTGTTTCCAAATCTTCATCTGTTATTTCTATTCCTAAATCGGTTGCTCTTGAAACCACTACAAATTCATCAATTAACGCCGTCAATACATCCGTTTTTGTATAGGAATCGTCTAATTGAAGATAAATATTATCAACGTCTTCTGAATATATTTTTTCTCCGTTAACCTTAGCAACCACACGGTTCTTAAATGAAAAGAAACCTAATATAATGAAAATGGTCATACTACAGAACATAAGCATGATTAACATTATTTTTTTAATCTTAACCAGTATAACTTCATTTGCGCATAAGGTGAATTCTGATCCAGAGTGCACGTTACCTGTATTCATCATAGACACCTCCTGGTGTGACCCACATGAATTAACTACATGTTTTACTTGTAGTATTTTCGATTTCTCTTCCATTTTTTTAAATGAGCAGAACAAAATCTATTCAAATATCCAAAACCTTCACTTCTCATAACACAATTTTTTTTACAATGACCAAGATCATAAGTATGACCTATTTCATGCTGTACCGTCTCAGTTTCCGCTGCATATGTGGTTGCAAAAATAAGAACCCTGGGTCCCCCTTCAATTTGTCCCATATAGGCAATACCTGCTATATGTGCCGGATTTTTACCTGAAAAACCAATTACCATATTAACTTTTTTAGTTGCTTTATTTTTTTTTGCAAAATTACCTAACAATGTAATAGCATTGGAGGATTTGGCTGATTTAAATGACACTGCTTTTTTCGGAATAAAATAAATATTAAATTTAGAATAAAGTGCTTTCGTTCCATTTTTCACGATCTTTTTTGCTCGTACTTTCCAGTCTTGCTTATGTAATTTTTGATACTCCTTATCGCACATCGTCTTAACGTTAACGACTATACAACCTTTTTTCAGTTTTGGGACTGCTTCCGGGTTGTTTTTTAAGACAGCAGTATCATATGTACTCTTTTTAAACTGGTTATTAGTTTTATAAGCTTTTATTTCATACTCTGATGATACGAAATGTTTTACATATACGTTATATACGCTGCCGTTCATTTCTATTAATAAACAAATGGACAATAATATTGCAACAGGAAATAATCTTTTCTTCATAGTCATTCACCTCATTTCAGCAAACATATTCTATTGTTAATATTATAATAGAGGATAAAAAAATCGCAGACAACGACCAATCAGACAAAATTTTTGTTATACTGTACTACACATTACGAATGGATTATGCTATACTATTTTAAATAAACCAAAAACTAATAATAGGTAGTGAAAGGGGATCCCGAAAGGAAAAATATGAAAGTAGATTTAGAAAAGGTTAGCCCCAAAGATATTGAAGCACGCAGCTTTGCAATCATTACAGAAGAACTTGAGCGGGAACTCCCAGAAGAACTGGCACCGATTATCAAACGCTGCATTCATACCAGTGCAGATTTTGAATATGCGGATAATCTTTGCTTTTCAGATGAAGCTGTCAAAAAGGCAAAGGAGGCGATTCGAAAAGGTGCATGTATCGTCACCGATACCCAAATGGGGAAGTCAGGGATTAACAAGAACATACTGGCGAAACATGGGGGTGAAGTATACTGCTTCATAGGAGACGAAGACGTAGCTGAAGCAGCACTGAAAAAGGGAACGACCCGTGCAGTGGCAAGTATGGATAAGGCGGCAGCTTTAAAAAAACCGCTTATATTTGCCATTGGAAATGCACCGACTGCTTTGGTACGTCTCTATGAACTGATCAAAGAGGGGAAGTTACAGCCGGAGCTGGTTATTGGGGTACCTGTGGGATTTGTGAATGTAGTGCAGTCCAAAGAGCTGATTATGCAGACGAATGTTCCCTATATTGTAGCCAGAGGGCGCAAAGGGGGAAGTAATATTGCAGCATGTATTTGTAATGCACTGCTGTATGAGATATTATGAGCAGGGAATAAACTAATAATACAACTTAATACCTTATCACGCTGTAGATTTTCAAGTCTACAGTATTTTTTTGTCCAAAATCAGATAAATAATACCACGTATGTTAAAAGAACATAAATAAAGGCAGTTAAAAACCAGGAAAATAATAGAAAAATACATTTTGTATAACACTTATACAAAATGTATTGACAAAATAGAATAATAAAGATATAATGAGTTCATCATCAAAGCAGAGTATTAAGAAATAAAAACCTAATCAAAAACGAAAATAAAATGTAAGGAGGTGAAAATGTTGAAAGTATTATTAGTTGGAGAGAGTTGGAGTTCGAAAGGAAACAATACAGTAGGGCTGGATATTATAGGTATGGGGTCTTATACAGAGGCAGCAGGAGCTTTTATAAAAGCATTAGTGGAAAAGGATATTGAAATCGACTACATCCCAGGACATAAAGCAAGCATAGAGTTTCCGATGACAGTTGAAGAGATGAATACATATCAGGTAATTATTCTTAGCGATGTGGGGAGCAACACGTTGCTGCTGCATCCTGAAGTACAAAACCAGTGCAAAAGAATACCGAATCGATTAAAAGTATTAAAAGATTATATAAAAAATGGAGGCGGGCTATTAATGTGCGGAGGATATATGGGATTCTCCGGATTTATGGGAAAAGCAAGATACGGCATGACTCCTTTAGCAGATGCTTTACCGGTAGAGATTTTGAATTATGATGACCGGATAGAAGAACCTGCAGGCATAGTTCCCGGTATAAAAGAAAAGAAACATCCTATTTTAAATGGAATCGATGAAGAGTGGCCCTATTTCCTTGGTTATAACCGTTTAAAAATAAAAAAGGAGGCGATAGAGATTGCAACCGTAAATGAAACAGATTCTTTTATTGCGGTAAAAGATTACGAAAAAGGGCGCACGGGAATATTTGCAAGTGATATTGCGCCCCATTGGGCACCGCCGGAATTTACTGACTGGAAATATTATGGGACATTTTTTGCAAACTATATCAGGTATTTAGCCCGTGAGATATAGTGTACTGTACCGCTCATAATTAGCAAAACTGCACTCCCTATTTTGCCATCTGCTGCGTTGTCATCAGTCGACGTAGCCACCGCTACGCCTCCTTCTTCCGCCTTGCAGGCTGACAAAATATGAAGCACAGTTTTACTAAAGATGAACGGTACAGTACACTAGTATAAAATCAGACAGAAGTTGTGTCAGGAGGTAATTTGAAATGGGGTACGACAGCAGTTACTCGAGGTACATAGATCATACGGTTTTAAAACCGGGAACAACGAAAGAAACATTGAAAAAGTTTTGCGATGAAGCAAAGGAATATGGCTTTGCAAGTGTTTGTGTAAATCCTGCCTGTGTGCCATATGTAGCAGAACAGTTAAAAGGAAGTGAGGTGAAAGTCTGCAGCGTAATAGGTTTTCCTCTTGGTGCCAATACTACCAGGGTAAAGGCTTTTGAAACAATTGACGCCATAGAAAATGGAGCCCGGGAAGTTGATATGGTAATTAATATTGGAGCATTAAAAAATAAAGAATATGATTTGGTAAAAGACGATATAAAGGCAGTAGTAAATGCGGCTCATCCAAAAGCAATCGTAAAAGTAATTATTGAAACATGCCTGTTAACGGATGAAGAAAAGATAATCGCATGCAAACTAGCGAAAGAAGCAGAAGCTGATTTTGTTAAAACATCAACGGGATTTGGAACAGGCGGTGCTGCGGTGGAAGATGTTCGCTTAATGAAAAAAACAGTTGGTGATATGTTAGTAAAAGCATCTACAGGTATTAACAATAGAAAAATCTGTGATAAGTTTTTAGAAGCAGGAGCTTGCAGAATGGGAACAAGTAAAGGAATTTATATTGTAAAAGATGAAGAACCGTCTTTATAAGGAGGAAGAGCATGAAAAAGCTATTGAGTTTAATTATGGTAGTTGTACTTGGAATTACAATATTAACAGCATGTGGAACCGGAACAGAAGAAAGTTCAAATGGCACGGAAAATACGGCAGGTAATACAGCAGAAAATACTGCAGATAATACGGAAAGCAGTACAGAGAGTGGTTCAGGTGCTGCGGCAGAAGGCGGCAGTTATAAGATAGGACTTTCTTTATGGGGATATGACAATCAATATTGGGTAGAGTTAAGAGACGGCGTACAAAAGCGTTGCGAAGAACTAGGTTTTGAACTTGTGGTTGCAGATCCGAATAATGTTGTGTCACAGCAGGTTGCAGATGTTGAGAACTTTATCACCATGGGAGTAGATGCCATTATATTGGCTGCCATTGATCCCCAATCGGTAGAAGGAGTTGCACAAGAGGCAATGGATGCAGGCATAAAAGTAATCGCACAGTCCATTGAAATAGAACAGTGTGATGTATATGCATCGGCGGATGAATACGGTATGGGATACGTTGTAGGCACCGGTGCAGGACAATGGATTGCGGACAATTATGGGGAAGATGCCGAAATTGAATGTGCAGTATTAAATTATGACTCTAATTCCTCTTGTATTCCCAGAGGAAATGGATTGGCAGAAGGAATCCAGGCGATTGCACCCAATGCGAAAATCGTAGCACGTCAGGATGCGAGTACGACAGCGGACGGACAAAGTGTAACAGATTCCTTATTACAGGCAAATCCGAATCTGCAGGTGATTGTCTGTCAGAATGACTCGATTGCCCTGGGAGCCTTGTCAGCAGTTCAGGCAGCAGGAAAGGATACAGAAGATTTTTATATTGGCGGTTTGGATAATACTTCTGAAGCCAGAGATGCAATCGCAGACGGAACGGCACTTAGAGCCACTCTTGATAATATTCCTTATGATAATGGCGTCCAGGATGTTGACCTTTGTGCCAAATTGCTTGAAGGTGAAGATGTGGAGTGGAGATATGTTATTGAGACATCATTAGTTACCTACGATGATGTAGTAAGCGAAGAGAAATAAATATATCGGCAAACAGCTATAGGGTGAGCGAAAAGAGGACGCCAGGAATTCTTGGCGTCCCCCTTCCAATACTTTTCATAAACTAAATACCCATTAATGAGTAAGAACCTAAAAATAAATTCTTAGCAAATTTATCAAATTTCCAGAAGAGGTGACGAAATGCATAAAGAATTGCTTATAATGAAAAATATTATAAAAACCTACGGAGGCACCGTGGCCCTGAATAATATGCAGCTTACGGTAAAGCATGGTACGGTACATGCTCTTCTGGGTGAAAACGGAGCAGGAAAATCAACGTTGATAAAAACTCTTGCAGGAGCAATTCAACCTGACAGCGGTTCCATAGAATACGATGGGCAGACTTATTACGGACTAAAACCGAAACAAGCTTTAGAATTAGGAATAGGGGTTGTATATCAGGAATTTAATTTGATACCGTATTTATCAGTTGCGGACAATGTGTTTCTTGGTAATGAACCAACCAGAGGGATTACGTTAAATCAAAAGGAATACGCAGCAAAAACAAAAGAAATTTTTGATATGCTGGGCATCGATATTGATGTAAAGAAACAGGTAAAAGATCTGTCGGTTGCATATCAGCAATTAGTAGAGATTGCCAAGACGGTATCGAAAAAAGTAAAGTTGTTAATTTTGGATGAACCGACGGCAGCATTATCCGAAACAGAAGTAAACGCTTTATTTCAACTGATACATAAGTTGAAAAAGCAGGGTGTATCTATTATTTATATATCTCACCGGATGGAAGAATTATATGAAATTGCAGATGAAGTTACTATTTTAAGGGATGGAGAGTACGTGGATACCATGGCAATCGATGCCTGTTCCAGAGAAGTATTAATCGCAAAAATGGTAGGAAGAGAACTCGGAAAACATTTTCCGGCGGGACATTTTGCAACAGATAAAGTTGTGTTGAAAGTAAGTCATTTGAATAATGATTATATAAAAAACGTGAGCTTAGAATTGCATGAAGGTGAAATACTGGGATTTGGAGGACTGGTAGGTGCGGGACGTACGGAGGTAGCAAGAGCAATTTTTGGTGCAGATTATGCAACGGGTGACATTGAAATCATGGGAGAGCCTGTGAATATGAAATGCCCAAGAGAAGCAATAAAAAATGGGATTGCTTTTATTACGGAAAACCGGAAAACAGAAGGACTTATCATGAAACAAAATATCCGGGAAAATATTACAATCAGTTCTCTTCGTAAGATGATACAGCATTGGCCTTTTATCAATAAGAAATATGAAGTGAAGACTGCCAGGAAATATGCAGATAAATTAAAAACAAAATTGGCAGGTCTGGAACATTCGATCTCCAGTTTATCAGGAGGAAACCAGCAGAAAGTGGTGCTGGCTAAATGGCTGCTGACAGAATCTAAAATAGTGATTTTTGATGAACCGACAAGAGGGATTGATATAGGGGTAAAACAAGAAATTTATCAAATCATAAAAGATTTGGCAAAAGAAGGAATTGCTATTATTATGATTTCCTCTGAAATGCCTGAGCTGATTGGAATTTCAGATAGAATTATTATTATGAACAGAGGCAGGATTGCCGGTGAAGTAGAGGCTGAAACCTGCAGCCAACAGCTAATTTTAGATATTGCTTTACGGGAAGATCATTAATATAAAAAGGAGTGTTTTTATGAAAGGACAAGCAAAAGATATTTTCCGGAAATATGGAACTGCCGGAATTTTAATCGTATTATTTATATTTTTTTCAACACAATCGGATTCATTTTTATCAGTAAATAATATACTGAATTTGTTAAGGCAAACATCGATTACAGGTATTATATCGGTAGGAATGATGATTGTAATGCTGACAGGTGGAATTGATCTTTCCGTAAGCGCGATTGTTGCTATTTCTGCTATGGTTTGCAGTGCCTGTATGGTCAATCTGAATATCAATATGTATCTCTCGGTGCTGTTTGCACTGGCAGCAGGCTTGGCAGCGGGACTTGTCAATGGTGCATTAGTCACTTATATCAAGATCCCTCCGTTGATTGCTACGTTAGGAACACAGACCGCAATACGAGGATTGGCGTATATTATGACAAATGGGTACACGATATATGGATTCCCTAAGGCTTTTAATTATCTTGGAAAAGGATATGTGGGAGTAATACCTGTTCCGGTTATTATCATGGTGATTGTATTAATTGTTGGCTGGTATGCGGTCAATCATACGAAATTTGGACGTTATTTATATGCAATTGGTGGGAATGGTGAAGCTTCAAGATTATCCGGTATTAATACTAATCTTAGATTGATCATTGCATATGTAATTTCTGGTGGATTAGCGGCATTGGCAGGAGTCGTAGAGTTGTCAAGATTGAATTCAGGACAGCCAAATGCAGGAGAAGGATACGAAATGTCAGCAATTACAGCAGTTGTTTTAGGCGGAATCAGCGTTTCCGGAGGAGAAGGAAAATTCAGCGGCGTTGTATTTGGTATTTTAATCATGGGGATTTTGTCAAGCGGTTTGGTCATGATGAATATCTCTACCTATTATCAGCAGTTAATTAAAGGTCTGGTGCTGCTCTTTGCAGTAAGTATAGACCAAATATTAAAACTTAATTTATTTTCAAAGAGTAAAAGAGTTCGCTCTTAATAAAAAGGGGGACATGACATGTTATCAGAAAGATTAAAACGGATAAAAAACAGGGTGTTTGATATTGAGTTTCATGACCCAAATACCTGGTACTTTGCAGATGTAAATATATTGAATGATAAAAACAGATCAGAACCGCTCGTAGTACGTAAAGGATTATCGTTCAAGTTTCTGGGTGAAAATTTACCGGCTTATATCAAAAAGGATGAACTTATTGTTGGCAATCCCAATATGAACAGTGTGGGGTTTGGTCTGGTAGTACCCAAATATGCAACACCGGAAGAAGAGGAATATGGAGCAAAATTTAAACTGAATGAAAAATCTATTTGGGGGCACCATCCTCCCTTCTGGGAAAAAGTATTGCAGATAGGATTTAAAGGAATTATGGAAGAAATCCAAATTGCAATTGCTAAGCAGTATGAAAAAGACGAACCTGACAGCAAGGCCATTGCAGAATACCGGGCAATGCTGGCGGCCATTGAAGGTGTTATCATTTTTGCAAACAGACATGCCGGGGAGGCGTTAAAAATGAGTTCGCTGGAAGAGGATCCGGTGCGCAGAAAAGAATTGTTTCTGATATATAAAATCTGCAGTAAAATTCCTTATCATCCTGCAGATACGTTGTGGGAAGCATTACAGGCATACTGGTTTGCCTACTGCATGATAAACAGTGGGGGAGAATTTGTACCATTGGGCCGTGTAGATCAAAATGTATATCCGTATTACAAAAGGGATATAGAGAGTGGAAGGATAACGAAAGAGGAAGCAAGAGATCTGTTGGGCTCGTATCTCGCTAAATGTAATGAACGTGTTTGTACGGATACTAAGAAATGCAAAAACTATTATGATTTTGGCATCTTTTCACAAGGCGTCCCTCAGGAATTTGCCACAGAGATGGAAGAAACAGGTGGGCATGAAAGTGGTAGTTATGACAGCAGAAGTCTGATGTGGGATGAGAAAGAGGATCCATATAGTGAGCATAATTTCAACTTTGGACAGTCAGCCAATGATTGGCTGATGAATATGATCATCGGCGGGCTTAGACCCGATGGAGAAGATGGAACGAATGAAGTATCTTTTGAATTACTGTATCTCCGTTTTGAAATGGGGTTTGTTATGCCGACTCTTTCGGCCAGGGTTTCTTCCAAAACACCGGAAGCATTTTGGAAGGCATTGGCCAAATGCTTAAAACACAGCCAGGGAGAGCCGGCGATTTATAATGATGATTTGATTATTCCCGGATTCCTTGATATGGGAGTTCCGATTGAAGATGCAAGAAATTATACAAACGATGGCTGTTGGGAATGCCTGATTCCCGGGAAGAGTCATTTCAGTTATGCTCATGTACAGAATTTAAGATGCCTGGAGTGGGTATTGACTAGAGGCAAGACTTTGTTAACGGGTGATATAGAAGGGACAGATACAGGGGGTTTGTCGGAATTTAAGGATTTTGACAGTTTTTATGAAGCATATTGTAAGCAGGTGAACACGCAAATTGATATGCAGGTAATGAAAAGATTAGAGAATTTAGGTCTGTCATCTATGATAGCTCCGGATCCGCTCATTTCCACTATATTTGATGGCTGTATTGAAAAAGGGCGGGATCTGACAGAACGGGCAATTGTTCCTTATACATTTCATTTAATTGTATTAACGGGATTATCCAACACGGTGGATTCTTTAGCAGCAATTAAAAAACTTGTATTTGATAATAAAGAGGCCACGTTGGAGGAATTCCGGGACGCAGTGGCTGCTAATTGGGAAGGCTTTGATGAATTATATTTTAAAGTTCAAAATAAGTGTCCGAAATATGGAAACGATGATGAATATGCAGATGAAATCCTGATGAAAGTGTTAAGAGATTTTGAAGACCAGGTGACCGCCTGGCGGAAGCGGCAAATGGAGATTAAAGTACCATGTGGAATTGGAACATTTGAAAATTATGCGGCTCTTGGATGGAATCTGAGTGCAAGTCCTGACGGGCGGCTTGCCAGAGAGGCGTTGGCCCCCAATTATGCACCAACTCCGGGAGTGGATGTGAATGGCCCGACTGCTGTGATTAAAAGTGCCACGAAACCGGATTTGTTAAAGTATTATTGTGGATGTCCACTGGATATTTCTTTAAATGCAGATGATTTTCAGGGTGAAATCGGAACAATGCGTATGGCAGGTATCTTAAAGTCATTTTGTGAGCTTGGAGGTTGTATTGCTACCATTACAACTTGTGATATTGAGGAATTAAAAGATGCAAAAGTAAATCCGCAGGCACATAGAAATCTTATGGTTCGTATGGGCGGGCTTTCTGCTTACTTTATTGCAATGTCTCCGGCGCAGCAGGATAATATTATTCAGAGATTTTCTAAAGGTGCTGTAGTTAAATAGCAGAATAAAAGGTGCTGATTATGGAAAGAAGAGCGTTGATATCAAATATTCAAAAATTCTGCACTTATGATGGTCCCGGGATTAGAACCGTTGTCTTTTTTATGGGATGTCCTCTTAAATGTAAATGGTGTCAGAATCCGGAAAATCTGAAAGCAGGTCCTGTTATGATGTTTGACAGGGAAAAGTGTGTTTCCTGTGGAGCATGTATTTCAGCCTGTGAAAATAATGCAGTGAAACGAAATGAGAACGGGCAGATAGAATTTGCCAGATCACTTTGCTGTGGGTGTGGCAGATGTTTAGAATATTGTTACCATATGGCAAGAGAAATCTGCGGCAGTTCCCGGACAGTGGCGGATGTTTATCAGGAAGTCATGAAAGACGAGGTTTTTTTTAGAAATACAGGAGGTGGTATAACCTTAAGCGGCGGTGAAAGTACCTTATATCCAAATTATGTTAAAGAGTTATTGGAAAAAATAAAAGAAAAAGGAATCCATACTGCCGTAGAGACATGTGGGTATTGTAAGGAAGAACATTTGAAAATGATCATGGACAGTGTCGATTTGTTTTTGTATGATTTCAAACTGTATACGAATGAATTGCACAAAAAGTGGACAGGACAGGAGAATAAATTAATAAAGCAAAATCTGGAATACTTAGTGAAGCATGAAAAAGACATTGTAATCCGCATACCGTTAATTACAGGTGTTAATGATGGAGAAGAGTTTGAAAAGATCTTACATTATCTGGGGCAGTATCCATCCATTAAAATGATTCACATTATGCCCTTTCATCAATTGGGTCAATCTAAATATGAACTGTCGGATACATCTTATGAAATGTCAGAGTGGAAAGAATGTACGATGGAAGCGGCGGCCAAATGCGAAAAAAAAGCACTAAAAAAAGGTTTTTTGATAAATGTTGGCGGATGGAACTTGTAAAAGGATTTTTACCATTATATAATTAGATTTATTAAAAATTGTCAGGAGCAAAAAGTTATGATAAAAAATACTAATATTGTAAAAAAAGCAAATCAGGCATTAGTTCTGGATTCTATAATGAAAAATAAAAAAATTACGATTGAAGAAATCATGAACCAGACCGGTCTGAGCCGCACAACCGTTTTATCAATACTCAAAGACCTGTCGGAGAAAAAATTGATCGAGAAGCGGGGGCGTGTACACCAGTCAGTGGGAAGACAGCCGGTATTATATGCTTTGAGCAGGGATGAATATTTTGTGATTGGTGTTGATGTGGACGTTGCCCCGATTTACTTAAATATTGCAAGATTAGATGGAAAATCAGTTTATTCCAGACAATGGGAAGTATCTTTGAATGCCAATGCAAATGAATTGGAAAGCGCACTCATAAAAAATATCGAAACGGCATTGTCAGTGGCAAAAATAAGCAGAAAGAAAATAATAGGACTTGGCTTAGGACTTCCCGGCATTATTAATGTGAATCAGAACAGGGCAACGGAAATCAGTCGTATTCGTGGATGGAAAGAGGATAATTGCATAGCGGAGGTTTTAGAAGAAAAATTTGGATTTCCGATCTATGTAAGAAATGATACCCATCTGCTTGGACATATGGAAGTTACCTCTGAAGGTGAAAATATGTTATACATACTGCATCGTTCAGGCATTGGTATGGCACCGGTCATCAATGGTGAGGTTTATGAAGGAACATTTGGCAATTCCGGCTATATTGGACATACAAGGGTAGACTCAAAGGGTAAAATATGTAATTGCGGTGCCAAAGATTGTTTGGAATTATATTGCTCCAAAAGAAGTATAGAAGCGGAATATGAGCATGCCAGCGGTAAAACTTCAGGTTATGATGAGTTGATTTCTTTAGCGGAAGAAGGCGACCCTGCGGCAATTAAGATTTTTGAACATGCAGGACACTATTTGGGGATTGGCATTTCAAATGCAATGAAAACTTATGATATTTCAAATGTAGTATTGGGAGATTTAAGATGTGATGAAAATCATGTTTTCTATCAACAAATTTTGCTTAGTGTGAAACAACATATGGTAAATGTCAGTATAAAGGAACCTACGGTAATTTTAAGTAAATATACAAAGGAGATGTATGGATTGGGTGCTTGTCAATTTGTATTGGAAAATTTTTTTGAACAACCTAAACTACATACAAACATAGACGAAAACGGTGGTGAATGGCTTGAGAACGAATCGCTATAATATTGGAATTGATATAGGAGGAACGAAAGTTAACATTGGAATTATAAAAGAAACCGGTGAGATTGTAGATAAAGTTAAAATAAGTTCTAAAAACAGTAAAAAAGTAAAGAGTTTTGTAAATGAAATTGTAAATAGATTAAAGAAGCTATTGGAATCTAATAAATTAAATTTAGAGGAAGTCTGTTTTATTGGAGTAGGCGTTCCCGGTACGGTTGATATTGAAAAAGGGATTGTAGAATATTGCCCGAATTTATTCTGGGAGATGGTACCTTTGGTTAAATACTTCAGTGAACGGCTTCCGCAAAAAGAAATCAAAATAATTCAGGATTCCTGGGCGGCTGCACTGGCAGAACATGAATTCGGTGCCGGAAGAGGATATGCACATATGGCTTGCGTTACCCTGGGAACGGGAATTGGCGGGGGAGTAATTTTGAATAATAAAATATTCCAGGGCGGACTTCATTGTGCCGGAGAAATAGGTCATATCATTGTTCAGAAGGATGGGCGTAAATGTAACTGCGGAAATAGTGGCTGTTTAGAAAAGTATTCATCAGGCAATGGAATCTTTGAACAGGCAATCGAACAATTTCCGGAAGAATTTGAAGGCAGAACTCTTCAGGCAGAAACCGTATTCCAAATGGCTTATGAAGGAAATCGATCAGCCCTGGATTTGATTGACAATAGTGTTCAGATGCTGGCAATAGGCATAGCGAATATGGTTGATATTCTGTCATTAGAGGCAGTTGTAATAAGTGGCGGGCTATGCATACATGAAGAATTGGTGGTGAATCCGTTGAAAAAATATGTGAAAAGCTATGGATATTACTCATGGACGCGTCAGGAACGATTTGTAATTCATTGTGCTGAATTAGTGAGTGATGCTCCAATGCTGGGAGCGGCATTTATTTATAAAGGGTTACAGTAAGTAAATAACAGGAAATTATTATAAAACATGAGCAGGTGAACGGATGAGACGAAAACATATAACGATTATCATACTGCTGTTCGTGCTGGCAGCGTGTTTCACTTTATGGAACAATCTGCCAGGAGTCAGCTACACATCGGTTTACGGCGTGGACGGCGTGTGGGATTTGCGTGATTTTGACTTTGCAAACGGGAACGTGAATCTGGAAGGGGAAGTGCAGTATATTCCGAACGCACTTTTAACCCCGGAGGAATTTGCCGATCGGGAGGATGAGGCGCAAATAGGCCACCCGCAGGAAGCAGGTCAGTATGCCACCAGCAGAATGCGCATATTAGTGCCAAATGACGGTTACTATACCTTTTCCATGAGGAGCATTGATTTTTCCGAACGGCTGTTCATCAACGGCGAATGGTTTTGGGACATCGGGAGTCCGGACGAGACAAAAGAGTCCACCGTTCCGGATACATCCAAAATGACTTTTGTCGTTCAGTCCCAAGACGGTGTCGTGGAGATTGTACAGCAGGCTGCAATCTTTGTCCACCGGGAAGGCGGAGGCCACACCGGCTGGCTTATGGGACTGCCGGGGATGGCGAAGGCTGCGGTCCGGCGGGAATTGGAAGACGCAGTCACCCTGGGCTGTTACTTTGCGCTGTTTTTTATACATATTCTACTGCATGTGTTATTGAAACGTTACCGGGCGAACCTGTATTTTTCGGGTTTATGTATGATGTGGTTTTTGCGCGCCGGCGTCGTCGGTCCGAAAATATTTTCATCCCTTTTCCCATGGCTGTCATGGACGTTAAAATTCCGCATTGAATATTTGACCTTTCCGGTTACGGCGGTGTTGCTGCTGTTGCTGCTGGACACCATTTATCCACATGTTTTGCATAAAAAATTCCTGTACGCAATGTATAGTGTTTCGGCTGTATTTGCCGGTTTGTTTTTATTTACGGACACATTGTTTATGAGCTATGCCCTGCCGGTTTGCGAAATGATATACGTTCCGGCAATTCTGTATATTATTGTCCGCTTTGCAATGAAGGTGCGCAAAATCAATTTGGAGCAGACGGTTTTCCTCACCGGCGCAGGTCTGGTATTCTTTTCCTTTGTATGGGATATGTTTTTTTATAACAACATTATCCGGTTCTGTATTCTTGGTTCTGAATGGTCCATGCTGATATTCGCTTTTTTTGCGGCTGCGGCTATTTTCATAGCCACCATGCGAAAGGTGGAGGAGGCGAAGGCGCAGGAGCAGCGACTTGCCGCCGAGAACCTGGCGCTCGACCGGATCAACCGGCTGAAAACAAACCTGATGCAGACCATATCCCATGAAATGCGCACGCCGCTTACCGTCATGAATATCTATGCGCAGCTTGCCCTGGAAACCCTCCGGGAGAGCGGAGTGGATGAGCAGACCACCGCCGACCTTGCCATGATTGGCGGCGAGGCGAAACGACTGGCGGATATGGCCAGCGGGTTCCTTGCGCTGACAAAGGAACAGGAAAATGAACAGACCTGGGGAGCCGTCGATATGGGCGCCATTATTGCCCAGATGATCCGGCTGTGCGAGCCGATGATGGCGAAAAACAAAAACCGGCTGGAACTTAACATTACAGAGGATTTACCCGCCATTTACGGCAACGCAGGCGAATGTACCCAGATTTTATGGAACCTTTTGGATAATGCTGCCCGGCACACGCATAACGGAGTGATCACGGTCAAAGCGCAAAGCGCAAATGACAAATCACATATAAAAATCAGCGTTATTGATCAGGGGACGGGTATCCCCCCGGAGCTTTTGCCCCATGTATTTAAACGACGCATCGCCGGGGACGGGGAAAGCACCGGTCTCGGTCTTGCTATATGCAGGGAGATCGCAGAAACCCACGGTGGAAAAATAGAGATAGAAAGTAAGCCGGGGGAAGGTACCACCGTTACCTTTACCCTGCCAACGGATAGGGGTGATAATAATGGATACGAAAGCAATCATTCTTTTGGTGGAAGATAATATAGCCATACTGGAAGCAAACAGGCGGATACTTAGCAAAGCCGGTTATAAAATCCATGCGGCAAAGACGCTGGCCGAGGCACGGAATGCCCTGCGGGAAGCACCACCCGATGCGATTGTGCTGGACATCCTTTTACCCGACGGTAACGGTCTGGATTTCATAGCTGAGATTCGGAAAATGACCACCGCACCTGTGCTGCTGCTCACCTCTCTCACCGAAAAGGAGGAGCGGCTTGAGGGGCTGCGCGCCGGAGGTGATGACTACATTACAAAGCCATATGACATGGAAGAACTGCGTGAGCGCGTGGCGGCATTCCTGCGGCGTGATGCCATGCTGCGCCGAACGGAACCGACCGTCACGCTTGGGTCATTAGAGTTGAATGTAGTATCGTCAAAGGCATTCCTGGATAATAAGGATCTGCTGCTGACGCAAAAAGAATTTGCGCTGTTGCTCCTGCTGGTGCAAAACGAAAGCGCTGTAATGCAAGCGAATACCATCTATGAAAAAGTATGGAACCAGCCTATGTTGGAGGATACGAATGCCATCAAGATTGCGGTATCGCGTTTGAGAAAAAAGCTTGAGAAAACTGAATTTTGCATAACGAATCTGCGGGGCGAGGGCTATCGCTTTGAACGGAAGTTTTGAAGTAAAAGGCCGAAGGTAACATTTATGAAACCTTCGGTTTTTGGCGAAAAAAAATGGTATAATGTGCTTGAACTTAGAAGGCTCGTGCTTAGGCGCGGGTCCTTATTCATTAGTGGGTGATGGGTGAGTGAAAAGAGGATTTCAGAGGACTTCAGAGGATTTCAGAGGACTTCAGAGGATTTCAGAGGACGCCAGGAACCACTGCGGAACGATCTTATGCGAACCGGACTCCTTCGGCGGTCGTTCGGAGCCCCTGAAAGCAGTCGTCACTCGGGAATGCCCTCGTGACTCCTTGGGTCTCCTCTCTCCCTTACGCTGCTCCGCAAAAGCGGCACAGCTACCCTCATACACCGGATTGTTCGCATAAGATCGTTCCGCAGTGGCTCCTGGCTGTTTCTTCAAGGCGATTCCGTCTGCTCCGGTACTTTTCCTTTTTGGCAAATCACTGAGTAGATTAGTGTACTGACAAGTTCATAATTAGCAAAACTGGATGGTACACTAGGATGATTATATTTTAAGTATTTGACGAAACTTACAATATTTTGAAAACCAGCCAGGAATCCCTGCCAACTATCTTATGCGAAAGATCCGGTGTATGAGGGTAGCTGCGCAGCTTGCGGAGCAGCGTAAGGGAGAGAGGAGACCCAAGGAGTCACGAGGGCATTCCCGAGTGACGACTGCTTTCAGGGGCTCCGAACGACCGCCGAAGGAGTCCGGTTCGCATAAGATAGTTGGCAGGGATTCTTGGCGTCCTCTTTTCCAATCCCTTTAATACTCAAAATCCATTAATGAAAGAATAATATTAATCAAAAAGAGGAGGATTAAGTAATGAAAACAATTAAAAAAATTCTGTCATTAGTCATGACGCTGGCGATGGTGTTGAGCATGGGTTCAATAACTCCCATCACAACGCTCGCTGACAGTAATATCTACGAAATAAAAACGGCGGAGCAGCTGAAGACGTGTGCCAATCTCGTGAATAACGGGACAGCCGGCTACTGTGAGGCAGATGTTACTTACAAGCTCGTGAACGATATTGATCTGTCTCAATATACTGCAAGCGGAGGCTGGACACCCATTGGCAGTGTCACCAAGCCCTTTAACTGTAACTTTGACGGAAATAACAAAGTGGTGACAGGTCTGAAAATCAATCGTACGGGCACTGATTATCAGGGTTTATTTGGTGTCACCTCATCTACTTCCGAAATTAAAAACCTGGGTGTTAATACCTGCACCATAGAGGGAGGCAGTTATGTGGGTGGTATATCCGGCTATGCCGGTGGCAAAGTATCGAACTGCTTTGTTACCGGATATATTGTAGGAATCAATAAAGTTGGCGGCGTAGTGGGAGTTGCTGCAGATGTTCTGGCAGATTGCTATAGCAGTGATTTGACCGTCAGTGGAACGGATGATACAGGTGGCATTGCAGGGGATGTTGGCGGTGTTGTATCCAACTGTTACAGTACCGCATTGATTAGAGGAAGTGCCGGGATAGGGGGCGTGGCAGGTACTGTGACCGCAGCCGGCGAAGTGAACAATTGTATTGCTTTAAATCGCTATGTCAGAGCCACGCTAAGCAGCGTTGGACGTGTGGCGGGAACGAATGCCGGCACACTTTTGGGAAACCTGGCTTTTGAGGGAATGACTACCTCAAGTGGTATTGCTTTTTCCGGCGAGAAAACGGGAGACGGTCGTGACGGTGCGGATATGAGTAAGCTTGAAGCTGTAAATGCCGGTATATGGATGGATATGGGCTTTGATTTAAGTAGATGGACATTTGAAATTGGACTGTTACCGGTTTTGGCAGGCATATCGGGTCAAAATGGCGATCCGGGTCTTTATCTGACGGTATTACCGGGAAATAATTCTATGCTGAGCATCACGCCTGAACAGTCAGAATTTCGTATGTCAGAGTTACCCAAACAGATTGTATTTACCGTTACCGGCATGGAGGGGTGGACACATTCGAGAATTGACTGGACAACGACACACGGTCTGTTGTCCTATCCAAATGATAAAAACGGAGAAGCTACACTGACAATTCCGGAGAATATCGAGCCGGACACGATTATCACTATTACTGCCAGCAATGAATCCAGCGGTAAGAGTGTTCAGGCGACCGTAGTGCCAACTATAGTTGTTACGGGTGTGTCACTGAGTGAATCGGCCTTAACGCTTGATGTCGGGGATTACTTTGAGCTTAACGCAACGGTTGCACCGGAAAATGCTGCGGATCGGGCGGTAACATGGTCAAGCGAGGATACGTCGGTTGCAACGGTAACAGACGGTGTGGTCAGAGGAATCAAAGTGGGTACGACAAAGATCACGGTTACGACGAATGATGGCGGAAAAACCGCAAGCTGTACGGTGACGGTAAATGCGGTTACCGTAGCTGTCACGGGCGTGACGTTAAATAAAACCTCAACAACGCTGAACGTGGGAGATGAGGAAGAGTTGTCGGAAATGATATTGCCTTCCGACGCCACAAATCAGACGGTATCATGGTCGAGCGAAGACCCGTCAGTTGCAACAGTAACAGACGGTGTGGTAAAGGGAATCAAAGCGGGTACGGCAAAGATCACGGTTACGACGAATGATGGCGGAAAAACCGCAAGCTGTACGGTGACGGTAAATGCGGTTACCGTAGCCGTCACGGGCGTAACGTTAAATAAAACCTCAACGACGCTGAATGTGGGAGGTGAGGAAAAGCTGTCGGAAATGATATTGCCTTCTAACGCCACAAATCAGGCGGTAACATGGTCGAGCGAAGACCCGTCAGTTGCAACAGTAACAGACGGCGTGGTAAAGGGAATCAAAGCGGGTACGGCAAAGATCACGGTTACGACGAACGATGGCGGAAAAACCGCAAGCTGTACGGTGACGGTAAGTGCGGGCACCGTAGCCGTCACGGGTGTGACGTTAAATAAATCGACAGCAACGTTGAATGTGGGTGCAAGCGCAACGCTGACAGCGACCGTTACCCCGTCAAATGCCACGAATAAAGTGCTTTCATGGTCGTCTGACAATACGTCAGTTGCAACGGTAACAAACGGTGTAGTCAAAGGCATCAAAGCGGGTACGGTGAAGATAACCGTCAGAACCGGAGATGGCGGCAAGACCGCAGTTTGTATGGTTACGGTAAAGCAGCCCGTGAAAAGTGCAAAGACGTTGAAAAGCGTATATATCGTAAAAGGAAAGTCGGTTACGCTGCCGTATGTGGCAGCGCCTGAAGATGCGACAGACAAGGGGGTTACGTGGTCCGGCAAAAGCAAATCTATTGTAACGGTGAACAGCAAGACGGGCAAGGTGACAGGTAAAAAGGTCGGCAAAACCACGGTTACGGTTAAAACCGCTGACGGCGGTAAGACGGCAAAATGCACGGTTTACGTGGTCAAGAGGGCGAGGAAACTCAAGAGCATTAAAATTTCGCCCAATAAAGCGGCGAATCTGGTGATCGGCAAAACGCTGCAAATCAAAACGACGCTCACCCCCAAAAATGCGACCGGCATCGTGACAAAGTATAAATCCGGCAATGCAAAGGTTGCAACGGTAGATAAACTGGGCAAGGTAACGGCAAAGGCCGCCGGTAAGACGATGATCACCGTCACGGCAGGAAACAAGAAGAAGTCGTTTACGCTCACGGTGAGCAAGTAAGGTCATTCTTATGCTTCTATCTACGGTCAATTCGCAAATTTGATTTAATGCGGTTATATACCAGTAAGTAGGGGTGAATTTTGCATACTGGAGCTGCGTATGAAACTGCTGGCAACCATGGCAATGGACAAAGACACCAGTGTGAGCAGGAAAGAATTAAGCAGTATGAGGGCGATCGCATCCGCACTTCTGCTGCTTAATTCATTTCTATACAAAACAAACCCTGTTACGGTGAGCAGCAGCCAGATAAGGAGACTGACCACACCGCTGTACAATGCAAGCTGAAGAGTGAAGCTATAAGATTTTAAGGGTGCGCACAGATTCCGTATGTGCAGGTCGGGGCGGCGAAATACCATCATCACCATACTGATGCTGAAAATAAGAAGGACAATAAAGATGTAAGCCTGCATTCTGTTGAAATTCTGATAGGTTTCCGGCACGGGTGGTTCATTGCCAAACAATTTAATATACTGTTTCTGCTTTGAGGATCTACCGCAACCGTCGGTTTTTCAGGAGAATATTCGACAAGAATATTCTCCTTTTTATGCTTTGCTCATATACTATTATAACACGATGACTAATTGCGCAGTAAATCGTGTTCTAAAAAAGAAAAGGGGCAGATACAGTGGCAAATAAATACAAAGTATGTGTGTATGCGATCAGTAAAAATGAGGAACAGTTTGCAGAGCGTTGGATGAATGCAGTCAAAGAAGCTGATATGGTTGTAGTGACAGATACCGGTTCCGAAGATGGGACAGTTGAAAAGCTTCAGGCTGCCGGAGCAATTGTATATCAGGATAAAATTAATCCATGGAGGTTCGACAAGGCACGTAATATTGCAATGGATCATATTCCGGAAGACGTTGATATCTGTATATCGAATGATCTGGATGAAGTATTCGAGCCCGGATGGCGTCAAAAGCTGGAAAATGCATGGGACTCTTCCTGTACGCGTGCAAGATATTTGTTTACATGGAGCTATCATCCTGACGGAACACCCAATAAACAATTCCCGATGGAAAAGATACATCGGCGGCACGGCTTTCGATGGGTACATCCGGTTCATGAAGTTTTAGAATACAGTGGAACGGATGAGGATAAAACAGTATGGATTGACAAGCTTGTTCTCAACCATTATCCGGACTTGTCAAAACCAAGAAATCAATATTTGCCGTTGTTAGAACTGTCTGCCAGGGAGAATCCTCAGGATGACAGGACAATGTTTTGGCTGGGCAGAGAATATATGTATAACAGGAAGTTTGATTTGTGTATCGAAACCCTGAAAAAACATCTAAACCTTCCTTCGGCAAAATGGTCAGAGGAGCGCAGCGCATCCATGCGTTTTATTGGAAATTCCTACGAAGCAAAAGGAAACAGGAAAGAAGCAAGAACCTGGTTTTTCAGAGCCATAGCAGAATGCTCTGATGTACGGGAACCATATCTTAATCTGGCAAAGCTTGGATATGCTGAGGCAGACTGGCCGCTGACATATGCAATGGTAAAAAATGGATTAGCCATTACTCAAAAATCCGGAAGTTACCTCATGGAACCGGAAAGCTGGGGTCATATGCTTTATTATCTTGGAGCCATCAGTGCTTGTCGTCTCGGTTTGTATGAAGAAGCCGGGAAATACGCTGTGAATGCGTTGGAAATGAAGCATAATGATGAACCGATGAAAACAAATCTCAAACTGATTATAGAAAAAATAAGCGAACAGACAGATAAAGGGGAGTGAGTCCATGAACAATTTAAAAATTTGTGTCTATGCCATATGTAAAAATGAGGAAGCTTTTGCAGACAGATGGATGGATTCTATGAGTGAGGCGGACCTTGTCGTGGTAACGGATACAGGTTCCGAGGATGGCACGGTAGAAAAACTCAAAGAAAGGGGCGCGATAGTCTATATTGACCAAATCATACCATGGCGGTTTGACGTGGCCCGGAATGTTTCTCTTGATCATGTACCTGCTGATGTTAATATCTGTGTATGTACTGACCTTGATGAGATCTTTGAGCCGGGCTGGAGGGAAAAACTGGAAACAGCATGGAGTAACAATAAAGAGCAGGTACAGGAACCGGTAGCCAGAACAGGCAGATATTTGTACAATTGGAGTCTGAAAGCGGATGGCACACCTGATGTACAGTTCAATTATTTTAAAGTGCATGAACGGTCTGGTTTTCGCTGGAAGTGTCCGGTGCATGAATATATTCAATATGAAGGTGATTTACGGCTGGAAACCATATATATCAAGGGGATGATATTGAATCATTATCCGGATTTTTCAAAAACCCGGGGCTCTTATTTACCGCTTCTGGAACTGGCAGTGAAAGAGGCACCTATGGACGAACGGATGCAGTATTATCTGGGCAGAGAATACATGTACAAAAGTCAGTGGCAAAATTGTATCGGTGCATTAACGAATTACCTTTCATTACCAACGGCCGTATGGAATGAAGAAAGATGTGCCGCCATGCGTTGGATTGCCAGATCCTGTATGAAACTGGGACGGAAAAAAGAGGCTTACAGCTGGTACTATAAGGCTATTGCAGAAGCCCCCCACATGCGTGACCCATTTATAGAATTTTCCCAAATGTGCTATGTACTTGGCGACTGGCCGATGACGTTTTTTTTAGCCGGGGAAGCTTTGAAAATTAAAGAAAAATCTTCGACCTATGTCAATATGGGCTACGCCTGGGATCATACGCCGGATGATCTGTGTGCCATTTCTGCATACAATATGAATATGCCGGAAAGAGCTCTTGAACACGCAAGGCAGGCTGTTAAGCTTACTCCGAATGATCAAAGATTGAAAAATAATTTAAACATTATCGAAAGAGCTGTAAAATCCTCAAACGCCGGCATCTGAACGCTGCGGAGGACAAGAATTCGGCAGCCCATGATATCGGCATATCGGTGCAACAATATTTTGTTGCACCGTCCTTTTGTTTATTTTTAGATTAAAATAGACTTAATTCCGAGATACCGGTTATTAATCGCATTTTGCAGGCATATCAAATGACGGATTAAAGGCATAAAAATTCTTAGAATCCAACTCTTCCTGAACACATCTTAATGCCTCACCAAATCTTTGAAAATGTACAACTTCGCGAGCTCTCAGGAAACGTATCGGGTCAGCCACTTCAGGCATATTTTTCACAACACGTAATATGTTATCATACGTAGATCTTGCCTTTTGTTCGGCAGCCAGATCCTCGAATAAATCAGTAATAGGATCCCCTTTCGATTGAAATTGACATGCATTGAAAGGCACCCCGCCGGCAGCCTGAGGCCAGATCCCTACAGTATGGTCGATATAATAGGGACCAAAACCGGACTTTTCAATTTCTTCCATAGAAAGATTGCGGGTAAGTTGGTGGACAATGGTTGAAACTAATTCAAGGTGGGCTAATTCTTCTGTACCCAGAGAAGCATCGGAAATGTTCCACATCGCTAAAATGGCGGACAAGCCATTCAATATCAATACAAACAGGGCTGGTAACTCATCTATTGATTTAGCGAACAAAATTAGCCCTCTTGTTATATGGATAAGCCTGTGGCTCATATATTGAAACGAGGGAGGTGTTGACTACTGAAGCACAGAGAATTTGTTTACGTTGGTGACCCTGTTCCGGAATTAAACGAACAGGAACACGCAGCGTTCCTTATGAATATTCAAAAGTCAATACTTCTATCTCTGGAAAAGAGAAACCTATTGACCCATTCACAAAAAGAACGTTGTTTGCTTGAACTTGAAAAGCAAATAAGCCTGCAAAAGAAACGCCGAGCATAATCGCTTGGCGTTTTTACATAGCTGAATGTGCAAATCTAAAATTCGCACATTCGACACTTCCCATGAATTTATTTATAATTGAAATAACAGTAACGGAGTGTTACTGGGAAAGGAGTTTTGCTATGAATAAATATGAACGTCTAAACCAAGAGAGAAAAATGGTTGATAAGAAAAAGCGTGTGGCTGCATATTGCCGTGTTTCCACGGACAATGAAGACCAAGCCAATTCTTATGAAAGTCAACAGCGGTATTTCAGACAATATATTGAGCGTAATGCAGATTGGGAATTATACGAGATTTTTGCCGATGAGGGTATCTCTGGTACGAACACAAAAAAACGTAAAGAGTTTAATAGAATGATAGCTTGTGCCAAGAATGGCAACTTTGATTTGATTATCACTAAGGAGATTTCCCGTTTTGCGAGAAATACCCTTGATAGCATTTATTACACTCGTGACCTTAAAAAGCACGGTATTGGTGTTATCTTTATGAATGACAATATCAACACTTTAGACGGCGATGCCGAGCTTCGTCTGGCTATTATGTCCTCTATCGCACAGGAAGAAAGCCGCAAAACTTCTGAGCGTGTGAAATGGGGGCAAAAACGCCAGATGGAACAGGGTGTTGTATTTGGCAGGAGTATGTTAGGTTATGATGTTCGTGATGGGGGAATGTATGTTAATGAGGAGGGAGCAAAGATTGTACGTCTTATCTTCCATAAGTTTGTTAATGAGGGTAAAGGCACTCATGTAATTGCCCGTGAACTTCGTGAGGAAGGCATAAAGCCAATGCGTGTCAAGGAATGGCAGAACACAGTAATTCTCCGCATTATCCGCAACGAGAAATACTGTGGTGATTTAGTGCAGAAAAAGACCTATACGCCGGACTTCTTATCTCACGAGAAAAAGTACAACCGGGGTCAGGAAGAATTTGTTATCATCAAAGACCACCACGAACCGATTATATCCCGTGAGATGTTCGATGAAGCTAATCGTATTCTAGATACCCGTTCACTGTCGCAGGAAGGCAAAGCAAAACACAGTAACCGCTATCCGTTCTCTGGTAAAATCAAATGCGGCTGCTGCGGAGCAAGCTATGTGGCACGGTATAAGCCCAGAAAAGACGGAAGCAAATACAAAGCGTGGCGTTGTAATGAAGCGGCTAAACATGGAAGCCCTCATGTTGATAAGGCAGGAAATCAAGTAGGCTGCACTGGTTTAAGTATCCGCAATGAAGATGCTACCCATATTATGTATCTTGTCAGCAGGGGTTTAAAATACAACAGGGAAAAAATCACGGAAAATCTACTTTCCATTATTAAGTCCATTATTGCTATAGATACCACAGGCACAGATGTCGGGAAGCTAAAAATACAGATTCAGACCATAGAGGATAAGCGTACCAATTTGATTGACCTTTATATGTCAGGCGATGTGACCAGAGAAGAATTTACAGCCGCAAGAACAAAATGTGATGCTGAAATTGCCGAGCTGCAATCTGTCATTGACATCATAGATAAGCAGCAGCTTATGATAAAACAACAGCAGGAGATTGTGAAAGAAATTACCGATGCCATAGGTGAGATAGTAGGCGGTATGGAATATGAAGATGAGTTTTATAAGCATCTTTTAGATAAAATGGTGGTTATCGACAAAGACAATATTGATGTGTATTTGAACTTGCTTCCTATGAAATGGAGCTACACGGTTGCAAAAAGCATAAATTGTTGTAGATCACAGTATGTTTACATATAAAGAAAGAGAACTTTTTTGTTCTTAGATCTAACCAAAGATGAATATAATAATGTATATATTGTGAAAAGAGGAGAATTGTGTGGATAAATTGATGGGCGAAAAAAAGTATATATACTTAGGTATACCTGTTCTTTTCTTGGTAGGGTCTCTATTTCATTTTTTATATGACCTTACAGGACAGCTTACTATTATCGGGGCGATAAGTCCCGTAAACGAAAGCGTATGGGAACACTGTAAGATGGTTGTTCTACCGACAATTCTATGGTGGACTATTTATTATATTGCAATGGGAAAGAAGAAAGGCATCGATAAAAACAAGTGGTTTACGGCAGCACTTTCATCATTAGCAGTTAGCATTATAACAATACCTTTCATTTTTTACTTCTACACCAACGCATTCGGGATAGAATCATTGGTTGTTGACATAATGATTTTGTTAATAGCTGTCACGCTTGGACAATTAGCTGGGTTTCACATATTTGTCTTTGGTAAAGGGATAAATGCAAAAATATCTATTGCCTTAATTATTGCTATTTTAATTGTATTTATAGCGTTCACTTTTTTCACTCCGCATCTGCCAATTTTTTTGGATAAGTCAACAGGAAGTTATGGTATTTGATTCTTCAATGCTAAAACTATTCCAAAAGGAGAGTAATAGCATGAATGGAAATGTAGAACTGTTAAATTATATATATCAAAATTCACAAATGGGAACGGATACGATTGAGCAACTTCTTAATAAAGTGGAAGAGTAAGTTCATTTCCGCTTGTGGAACATTTCCGATAACGATGTACCCACATCATTGAGTACACCCATGGCTTTGCGGTTGCTCATGGTAAAACGCTGTGAAAGATAACGCATGGAAGCTCCGATTTCTCCGTCGGGTCCACCATACTGGCTCATAATATATTGTGCTACTTTTGCATTAGGGGTTGTTATATTTACCGGATATTGAAGTCTTTTCTCATAATTCCACATAAATTAGCAATAACCTCCTTCCCACGGCCAAGGCTGTGTTACCCATTTCCAATGTTCACTGCAGGAATCGTCAGCAGTATCTATGGTTAACGGTCCATAATGTTTCGCATATTCTTTTAAAGCTTTTTCACGCATTTCAAGGTGCTTTTTGCAGTAAGCAATAGCCTCCTGATCCTGAGGGTGTGTGTCGAGGTAGAGAGTGATGTCATTTACAGCAAAACTGACCTCATTGATATATTTCAGTAAATGATTTCTTGATAATGGTTTTGACATTGGAGTTGGGGTGGGACGGCATGCTTCTGCCCTGCCTGCCATCGGCTGGTTCTGCATAGACCGATAACCTGTCTGACGTGGAATAGAAGAATTCATATTATAGCCTCTTTGGAAATTATTCACTAACGTGCACCTCCTCTTCTGCCACAGAATGGCTTACATAATTCCGGGAAAATAGTGCCTGCCTGAAGAGCTTTATCCAATTTGAAAGTATCATGGAATGTCTGCCATGGTACGTAGGCCATAGCAAGCGCCATATCATCTAAACATTCACATGATTTCGGCTTTTGGCTGTCGCAGTGTGTTCTGTTTTGCATGATAACTCCTTTTGAAAACTAAAGTTTGTTATTATTTTATGAAAGCAATAGAGAATGGTGAATGGGGAGATTCTCGTTAAATTATTGACAAATAATTTTAAATGGAATATAATACCAATATAGTACACCGTTATTGTGTACTATATTGCGTTTTCATTAACTGTAAATCACAACGCTTATTCACATAATAATTCCTTGATATTTAATATCTGGGAAGTTAATATTTTTTATTTTGACATTTTCCATGCATGCGTTTGGGATATGACTTCTATGTTTTGGAAAAAACACAACGCAAAGTGTGGTCCGATTTATGCAATCCGTTAAAAAAACGGTCAATATAGATTATAAGAAATCAATTATTGGGAGGAAAATAATATGCGAACAGAAACGAGACAAAAAGGAAAAAAACTCCTTTGCATACTGGTGGTGCTTTGTATGATGCTTGGTATCATGCCCACAAGCGTTTTTGCTGAGGATACGGAAACGGAGCAGACGGCAGCAGAGGAAACAACGGCGCCCGAAACGGAACAAGAGGAGATTTCGTCGGAGCCGGCATCGGAATCAATGGTCGAAACAGAAGAAGCAGAGGAAACGGAAACGTCCGAAAATACCTCCGGCGATTCGGGAAGCGGCGAACAGAAGACGTATACTTCTCTCACCAGAGAATCCATTTCGCCTTTTAACGTACCTGCAGACCGCACAAGTGAAATAACCTTTGAAAACGTGGAGCTGACAGTGGGCAGCACCGTGGTGGAAGAAGCGGATGATGGTGACGTGTTCACTGTCAAGTACTATAATAATTGTGTTTTTAAGTTCGACTGGAAGACCGATGAGAACGCAAACTTTATAAGCGGCGATTATTTTACGTTTACCGTCCCCGAAGATTTTGGGTCGAAAATGCCCCCGGACGGTCTCGCCATGACCGCACCGGACGGCACGGTCATGGGCGTAATTACTTTTTTGAAAGAGGCGGACGGAACCTATACAGCTACTGCGACCTTCAATGAAAATGTGGGAAGTCTGACAAATGTCTCCGGTACGGTTAAGCTCCAGGTGGCATACACCGGAACGGAGTCTAAGGCTGTCTCGTGGGGGTTTGTTTTGGGGGAAGATGAATACGAATACGAAGGCAATGCAGAGATCATAATTAATGGCATAAGCACTATACCGGAGCGTCCGATCGCGAAGGGCGGCAGTTACCAATCCCAATATGACGCATATTTGTGGACTATTTTGTTTAATGAACAAACGAAAAATTTGACCGGTACGGTTACGATAACCGATATACTCGGTTCCGGTCAGCAGATCGTTCCCTTAAAGGGTACAACAAACGCAAAATATGACTACGAGGTTGATTATCCTGCCGGCGACAACAATTATTATTTCAGGATAAGGCTCAGTGACTATGATACCATGCGTACGGACTATAACGTCATGGCAAAGGAGTACAATGAAAATGGCGGTTACGAGGGACTTTCCGCAGACAGCAAGGTGTTGTTTGATTATATAAATAATGGTCCCGGCTATGCGATGGTCGGAGATGATGGGAAAATAGCCCCTGTTGCGGATGGTAGAATCACAAATTTCATGAAAGACAGACTGATATGGCTTTGGGACGGCAGTAAGCCAAGTAACTACAGGTATATCGTGGATTTAGAAGAGTTAGGCATCGTTCCCTATATAGCGTTGACGGATGAGGGCTTCACGATTGACCTGACTGATGTGGGTGAATATGGTGTATGGATCCGGTATTATACCGAGGCAACGGCCTTAATGGAACAAAGCCAGCTGAAGAATACCGTCTGCCTGGATAACTCTCAAACTACATCCAGCGTTAACATAGGAAGCAGTGCTACGGTGACTGGGGCCAAGGGCAGCATTACGCTCATTAAATCCAATACTCACGAGACAAAAATGTTTACGGGCGTCGAATTTGTGTTGGAGGACAGCCAGGGAACCAGGCTGACTGCGGAGACCAATGCCAGCGGCGTGCTAACCTTTAAGCTGGCGGGCTTCAATTATTACGATTTTACGGGTACATATACCCTGACGGAAAATCCGGATACGACTCCGGCAGGTTATCAATGTGCGGCGCCGATCACGCTGGAGTTGGACACATCCGGTGCGATCGTTAAGATTAACGGTCAGTCGGTGTCTGCCACCAGTGGGCTTACAATCGAGGGGATCTGCCGCGTCACTCAAGACGGTCTTATGATTACCGTCTACAATAAGGAGTACCCTTCGCTTACGCTGTCGGGCACAAAGACGCTGACCGATCACACGGATGAGGGAAAGACGTTGAAGGACTATACATTTACCTTTACTGAGAAAGACGAGGACGGTGAGACCGTTGCGGAAGGTACCAGCAATGCCAACGGGCGAATCACCTTTGATGAAATTACCTTTACCTCCGCCGGTACCTATACCTATACGGTGGTCGAGGACGTCGGCAACGAGGCGGATATTAGCTATGACGCCACAGAGTATACCGTGGTCGTGGTCGTGGCGCAGGACACCGCCGTCGGAGAACTCAGTATTGAGTCCATAACGGTCAACGGCAGTGCAGTCAATGGTACAAACAACATTGCTGCGGCGATTGTATTTAATAACACATATGGAAGCAAAGTCGACCCCGCCGTTGTGGAACGCACCGTGACGAAGAACTGGAGTGATGCGAATAACCAGGAAGGGAAACGACCTGATTCCATACAGGTACAGTTGTATGCAAACGGGAAAACGTATGGAGACGCTGTCACCCTGAATGAGGCAAACGACTGGAACCACACATGGAACAACCTGCCGGAAAGAGAGAACGGACAAATAATTGTATATACGGTGGTAGAAGTGGAGGTACCGGAAAATTATGAAGCAAGTTACAGCGAAGATGGATTTGTGATTACAAACACTTTGCTGGGCTTAAAAGACTACGAAGTCACGGATATCAGCGGTACAAAAACCTGGGATGACAACAATGATCAGGATGAGAAACGTCCGGACAGCATAATCGTCAATTTATTTGCAAACGGAACATTGCAAAGCAGTAAAACGGTGACGGCAGATGATGATTGGAAGTATGAGTGGACGGGACTGCTGAGATATGAATATGGAGAGGAAATCCAGTATACCATCACCGAAAATCCGGTAACGGATTACAGCACGAAGATTGACGGTTATAACATTACAAATACCTATACCCCGGCTGAAACCAGCCGTACGGTAAAGAAAATCTGGAATGATAGTAAGAACAGCGACGGCATCCGCCCAAAGAGCATTAAGGTACAATTATATGCGGATGGAACGGCAGTGGGAAAAACTGTTAAATTGAATGCGGATAACAATTGGAAGCATACCTGGAGCGGTCTTGCAGAGTCGGAAGATGGTGAAACAGTTGTATATACCGTAAAAGAAGTAAAGGTCCCTACAGGATATACAGTAAGCTACAGCAGTGATACGTTTGTAATCACCAATAAGCATAATGTTACGTCAAATAAGAATGATGCTGGAAACACTAACAATGGAAGCAATAACAATGGATACATTATTACGAGATCAAATACAATAAATCCCAAGACAGGTGATTATTCAAATATGGTATTATGGTCACTGCTTTTATTGGCAGCATGTGCGGCAATGATTTTCGCATTATATTTTAATCGTAAAAAAAGAATACAGAAATAATTTTAGCATTAAAATTCAGAGGATATCCCAAAAATCATAAGAATTGAGGGAATCCTCTGTTCTTTTGTGCTGCTGGCAATTCTTCCGTTGAAATTATTGACATATGATTTTTGTTGGAATATAATGACTATATAGTATACTAATATTGTGTATATTTTGTTGACTGTAAATTGAAACGTGTATTTACATAATATTCCCTTATATTTGATATCTGGGGAGTTGAAATTTTTTGTTTTGCCACTTTCCATGTAAGTGTTTGGGATAAGATTTCTATGTTTTAGCAAAAAAACAACGCAAAGTGCGGTACGATTTATGCAATCCGTTAAAAAACGGTCAATATAATTATAAGAAATCGATTATTGGGAGGAAAATGATATGCGGACAGAAACGAGACACAAAAGAAAAAAGCTCCTTTGCTTGCTGCTGGTGCTTTGTATGATGCTTGGTATCATGCCCACAAGCGTTTTTGCTGAGGGTACGAAAACGGAGCAGACGGTGACAGAGGAAACAACAGCGCCTGAAACGGAACAAGAGGAGATTTCGTCGGAGCCGGAAGCGACGACGGAGCCGGCATCGGAATCAATGGTCGAAACAGAGGAAGCAGAGGAAACGGAAACGTCCGGAGAAAACCCCGGCGATTCGGGAAGCGGCGAACAGAAGACGAAAGCGTCTCTCACCAGAGGCTCCATATCGCCTTTTAGTTTACCTGCCGACCGCACAAGTGAAATAAGCTTTGAAAACGTGGTGCTGACAGTGAACGGCACCGTGGTGGAAGAAGCGGATGATGGCGGCACGTTCACGATCAAATATTCAAATACCAGTATTATTAAGTTCGACTGGACGGCCAACGAGGACGCAAGCTTTGTAAGCGGCGATTATTTTACGTTTACCGTCCCCGAAGATTTTGGATCGAGAATGTCCACGGACGGTCTTGCCATGACCGCGGTGGATGGCACAGTCATGGGCGTAATTATTTTTACGAAAAATACAGACGGAACCTATACGGCTACTGCGATCTTCAATGAAAATGTGGAAAGCCTGACAAATGTCTCCGGTACGGTTAAGCTCCAAGTGACATACGCAGGAATGGAGTCTAAGCCTGTCTCATGGACGTTTGTTCTGGGGGAAGATGAATACATATACGAAGGCAGTGCAGAGATCAGAATCACTGGCATAAGCGATGTGGCGGAGCGTGTGATCGCGAAGGGCGGCAGTTACCAATCCAATAATAATGCGTATTTGTGGACTATGTTCTTTAATGAACAAACGGAAAAATTGACCGGTACGGTTACGATAACCGATGTGCTCGGTTCCGGACAGCGGATCACTCCCTATAAGGGAACAACAAAAGGACAATATGATTACAAGATTGATTATCCTGCCGGCGACGATAATTATTATTTTAGGATACGACTCATTGACTATGATACCATGCGTACGGACTACAACGCCATGGCGGTCGAGTACAATGTGAACGGTTACGAGGGGCTTACCGCATCGAGCAAGGTCTTGTTTGACTTTTTGGTAAATTATTCCAGCAACTATGCGTTTATTGGGACTGATGGAAAAATCGCCACTGTTGCGGATAATAGAATTACAAATTTCATGAAAGACGGTTTGGTGTGGACGCCAGATAGCACTAAACCAAGCACCTACAGGTATATTGTGGATTTAGGAGAGTTAGGCATTGATCATTATATAGAGCTGACGGAGGAGGGCTTCATGATTAGTCTGACTGATGTGGGCGAATACGGTGTATGGATCCGGTATTATACCGAGGCGACGGCCTTAATGGAACAAAGCAAGCTGGAGAATACCGCCTACCTGGGCACCTCCAAAACTACAACCAGCGTTAACATAGGAAGCAGTGCTACGGTGACTGGGGTCAGGGGCAGCATTACGCTCATTAAATCCAATACCCACGAGACGAAAATGTTTACGGGCGTTGAATTTGTGTTGGAGGACGACCAGGGAGCCAAGCTGACCGCCAAAACCAATGCCAGCGGCGTGCTTGCCTTTAAGCTGGCGGACTTCAATTATTACGATTTTACGGGTACATATACCCTGACGGAAAATCCGGCTACGACTCCGGCAGGTTATCAATGTGCGGCGCCAATCACGCTGGAGCTGGACGCATCCGGTGCGATTGTTAAGATTAACGGCCAGTCGGTGTCTGCCACCAGTGGGCTTACAATCGAGGAGGTCTGCCGCGTCACTCAAGACGGTCTTATGATTACCGTCTACAATAAAGAGTACCCCTCGCTTACGCTGACGGGCACGAAGACACTGACCGATCACACGGATGAGGGTAAGACACTGAAGGATTATACGTTTGACTTTACCGTGAAAGATGAGGACAAAAAGACTGTTGCGGAAGGTACCAGCAATGCCAGCGGGCGAATCACCTTTGATGAAATTACCTTCACTTCCTCCGGTACCTATACCTATAAGGTGACCGAGAACGTCGGCAGCGAGGCGGAGATGACCTATGATACCGCTGAGTATACCGTGGTCGTGGTCGTGGCGCAGAACACCGTCACCGAAGATCTCAGTATTGAGTCCATAATGGTCAACGGCAATGCGGTAAGTGGTACAAGCAACATTGCTGCTGCGATTGTGTTTGATAATACATATGGAAGCATAGACGAACCTGTCTTTGTGGAACGCACCGTGACGAAGACCTGGAGTGATTCGGATAATCAGGACGGGAAAAGACCTGCTTCCATACAGGTACAGCTGTATGCGGGTGCAAATACTTATGGTTCAGCTGTTACCCTGAATGCAGGAAACGACTGGACATACACATGGGACAATCTTCCGGAGAAACAGGATGCGACAGATGTTGTTTACACAGTGCGGGAAACGGGAGTTCCAATAGGTTATACGGCGAATTACATCACTACTGCGACCGGATTCAACATCATCAACAGTTACACACCCGAGAAAGTGGACGTTGGCGGTACAAAGACCTGGAACGATGCGGATGACCGGGACGGCAAGCGTTCCACGAGCATCACGGTGAACCTTCTGGCGAACGGGAAGGAAATAGACGAGAAGACAGTGACGGCGGACGATGACTGGGCGTATGCGTGGACGAGCCTGCCCAAGTACAGCGGGGGTACTCTGATCAAC
>Ga0153929_1000059_pt1 | contig 52534 bp, 53 predicted proteins | sample TSNJ013MetaG_FD_104689 | JGI IMG/M metagenome (GOLD analysis project Ga0153929, IMG submission 104689) | Attine ant fungus gardens microbial communities from New Jersey, USA - TSNJ013 MetaG | ecosystem: Host-associated > Fungi > Mycelium > Unclassified | place: USA: New Jersey, Wharton State...
AATAGAAAGCGTTTATAATTTGAAGGAAAAGTACAGTTAGGTATACGCTTTCAACAGCTGGAAAACCGCACAAAATGGGGCTTCGCCCGATTCTGGGTCATATAACTTGTAAACTCACGCTAGGTCATTATATAAATTTAATGATAAAAGCAACTTTTTTATATTGACATAATGTTGTGTTTTACCCATGGATTGTTTTAATTTTATTTAAGCTGATATAAAAGTCTATATATCAGCTTAATATGACTAATTTAACGAGAGCACTACATGGGGTAAATTTATAGGTATTTCCACTCGTCATTTTAATTATTAAGGAATATAACGATTATGAGAAAAAAGGAATTAGAAGCATATGCTGCTTTGGTTTTAATAAAAACTGCTCAGATTTGTGAGCCGTTTTCGGCTGATTGGCTTAAAGATAAGCCTGACCTGCAAATAGGCAACTTCGGTATTGAAGTAACAGAAGCTATTGACAAAAAAGACGGAGAGCAACGTCAAATCGATTCAAAGATCCTGAACTGCGAAACATATGAAAATGCTAATAAATACATCAACAACCTAAAATATCCGAGGAAATATCGTAGTGAGACTAAGCAACTACCAGAATCTGAGAGGTTTTCTCTTATGAGCGGTGGGGGTTATAACGATAAAAAACCTCTCACTCTCATTGTTAATTCAGTCCACGATAAATCTAGGAAGTTTCTTAAATATCCCGACCACAAGATGTTTTCACGGCGTGGATTGTATATATTTGATCAAGAATTACGCCCATGTTTGCAAATTTTAGATATTGAGTCAATACTGATAGCGACAAAAGATAGTGTTTTTGATGTGGTGTTCATACATCAGCAGCACAGATTAATTGTCGTTGAAAAAGACAATGAACTAACGAAAGAATATCCATTCGACAAAATTAGTAGAAACGATGTCATATGTGAGGCTAAGCGAGTTTGTGGCTCTCCCGATTATGAAATTTGCTGTGAGAGAGCTAAAGTGTATAGGGAATCAAATGACTATTAAGCAGTTAATGCAAGATTTATAGGAATAAATTTGCGGCTATGAAGACAGTCAAACTTTTTCGCAAAAAGAGTATTTGTGCGATATAGTATCAATTTTCCGTCCACCACATTGTGAGACAGTCATATGCGGTCCACTTAATAAAAGCTATGCAGGATTAAAATAATCCATCGTAGTGCAGAAGCTAATAGTATTGAATACCAAGAATAACTTCAGTGATATATTTTTATCTGCTGATTTGCTATATGTATATACCGCTCACTTAGAGCTTACTGCATGGTCATTGTGAGCATCCGTGCCGGTGTAAGCTAACAGGTTTGCCGCTTTGTTGAGCAAACTGTTTAATTCTCTTCTATAATGATGTTGGCACACATACGTGTGACTATCATTTATAGGAGGACGATAACCATGGTTGATTATCGAGGATCCTGAGGCTGAAGAGTCTCAACTATTCAAACACCGACATCTCGACGAGTGTCCACAGTTCCCGCAACACCATTCAGGAAGTCCTGAACATTGCAGGAGCATTAAAGATTTAGTGGCCATTGGACGATGATGTCACAACTACACTTTAGAATCCTTACTGTATCCCGAAAGGCATAAACAGGATGATGAACGTCTGCTTCCTGATTATCCCAAAATTCATCGGGAACTGGCTAAGAAAGGTGTTACGTTAACCCTTCTCTGGACTGAATACTGTGTGGATGCCAAGGCAGTTGGTAAGAAGCCCTACATGAGCACTCAGTTCGGCGACAACTATCGCAAATGGACCCGTGTGACCAAAGCTACGTTGCGCATCTATCACATACCCGGAGACACCATGGAGGTTGACTGGGCTGGTGCACTATTGATATTTATGATCCTGTTACCGGTGAAGCCGCTCCGGCCTATCTATTTGTAGCCGTATTATCCTGCAGCTGTTATGTCTATGCTGAGGCATGCACCAACATGAAGGAAGGTGCTTTTATTAACTGTTGTTGATTGTCAAGTAAAATTGACCACTTTTTACGTTTAAATCTGACCACCTCTTTATAATTCTGTGGGTGATCAGATTTTTTTATTATTCTTATTTTTTACGTTTAAAATTGACCACCTGGTATCAGTGAATTATTACCTGATAGCCATCTTCAACCATGGTTGTCCGGTCAATCAGAACAGTTCTGCTGGATTGATTCATCTGCACATAATTACTCAACTGCAGAAGCCGGTCTTCGAGCAGCTGTTTTATCAGCACCTCCATGGTTACCGCCGATTCTTGTGTTTTTGTTTTTTCAGTGGTCTTCTGACCGCATAATTCTTTCAGATTCATGAAAACATTCTCTGTGTTGTCATCCGGAACACCAACGAATTGATCTGAATCTCTGTCATAAGAATAACTGCCAGATTTCTTCATTCGTTTTATTACGTCATACGGATTATGTACACCATACTTTTCACGGATAAATCTGTACGTATCCGTTGCGCCCGCTGTATTGTAGCGGCACGCGATCTCTTTGTAGTCATAGTTGATTCGTCCCATCCTGGCTCCTTTCGGTGGTTGTCCTTATAGGTTTCTTATTGGAATGGCAATTCTTCCTCGGATTCAGGGAATATGAAGCGGTTGCCCTCGGCAAATATATCCTGCACATCGACAGTCGTATCATTTTCGTGCAGCAATGCCTCTTTTTCTTCTTCGCTCAGACCCTGGAACCATTCAATCTGGTCTTTCACAAATCGGTCTGCATTCACAAAGTCCATCAGACATCCGCTTTCATCATAGATGAAGTCCCCGTTTTCATAAGGGCTTCTTCCGGAAGCCACCCATTCATGGAGTTCCTGGCGCTCATCAGTTGTCATGGCGGTTTCTTTCTCATATTCCTTAAGCATCTCTCTTAAAAATTCTCTGTTTTCCTCTGGTACATTTTTATGGAATCTCATTTTTAGCGTACTCCTTTCTCTTTTCACCTTTGACACGGTAGCTGTCACCAGTTATACTGAGCACATGGCAGTGGTGGACAAGTCGGTCAAGGATTGCAGTGGCGGCCAACTGGCCGGTAAACACTTCGTTCCATCTTCCGAGTGGAAGATTTGTGGTAATGATGAGGGAGCCTTTTTCGTATCGTTGGCGGATGATCTGGAAAAAGATGCTCTCTTTTTCTCTGTCCATTTTCAAGTAGGACAGCTCATCAATGATCAGCAGTGGTATCTTCTGTATGGCAGTCAAGGCCTTTTGAAGGTTACCTTCCTGCATTTCTTTATAAAGGGTATCCACAAGTTCCTTTGCATTGGCAAAAAGCACATGATACCCGGCTGCACAGGCCTTTCTGCCTAATCCGGTTGCAATCATGCTTTTCCCAACTCCCGGTGGCCCTATGATGATGACATTCTCATGTGCCTTTATAAAATCAAGCTCACTTAAGGCATCTATTTTACCCTTGTCGATAGATGGATTGAAACGGTAATCAATATCAGACAGTTCTTTGATGCTTTCAAAACCAGCCTTCCTGACCAACCGTTCTTCCTGGCGCAGTTTTTTCCCTTCCTCTTCTGATTTCAGGAGCTGTATCAGGAATTCCCTGTATCCCATCCCGGAATGTTCTGCCCGCTCGATCAGCTCATGGTAGGAGCCCCTCATGTCCACAAGTTTAAACCTTTTCATTGTCTCCTTGATGTATGTGTCACTCTCAAATGCAGCCGCATCCATTGGTGTTCTCCTTTCCGATTTCTTCATAATAACTGCATTCCCTTAAGATCCCGTCTGCCAGTACCTGGGCAGACGATGCTGGCATTTCCGTTTCAACCGGGAATGCGATGTCACGGTATTTCTCTTTCAGAAGTCTTTTGAATGACCGTATATCCATCAGGTCATGCTCAACCGCATATGCGATGAACCTGTCGAGGACAGCTGTATCGTATAGTTCCTGCAGCTCCATGATCTTCCTTGCATGATGCGTTGGCTGGTCAAACTTTCTTCCAGCGTTCTCAAGGTAAGATGCCCCATATGAAAACGTGGCTGTGAAATCTCTCCTGATCTGCGGAATCGACGTGCTGGCCCTTGGCCGTACTTCGTCATAATGGCTGTCGATCTTTTTGATTCCATGTTTCCTGTCGCTGGCTTCCCAGGTCTGGATCAGGGAATCTTTGCGGTCCAGGATTTCAATGCGGAAACCATAAAGAATTCTGTAGGATACCTGTTTATCTGCATACTGGATCGGGACGCTGTATTTATTTCCTTCAATGCTTACAAGTCCATCATTGCTGACTTTGCGTGGTTTGCCTTTCTTTAAGCAGTACCAGCCGGATGGCAGTGGAAGCAATGCGTGACTTTCTTCCGTCTCATAGAATTCGTTTGGTATTCTTCTCGTTGTCGTATGTTTTTCCTGATTCCATTCATTGATAAAGTTTTTTCCACGCCAGTTCAGCTCTTCCATGCTGGCAAATGCATTCCCTTTTATAAACTGTTCTTCGATATATTGGAAAGGTTTTTCTATCTTTCCTTTTTTTCGTGGCCAGTAACAGGGGCATGCATTTAATTCTGTCCCAAGATGTGCTGCAAGCAGAAGAGCATGCGGATTATAACGAACCTCATCTTCTGATTTCGGCTTGTTTTCAAGGACTAATGCTTTCGGATTATCAGGGTTATAACGCTTGCAGTATAACCCTGATTATACCGCAGAAATGATTATTGGCGAAAAGCCGCATAATAACGGCTTTTTTATTAAAAGTGCAGAATAATTTTCGTAAGTTTGGTAGACTTAATATCCAAATAAAATATGAAGGATGTGAAAGTATGCCAAGATTTACAGAACGTATTAGCCTATCGGATGATCTGAAACAGGTTCCAATCCCAGAACTAATTAAAAAAGCAAAGCAACTGGTAAAAAGGAGGAACTACGCACAGGGCACAACACGGAACTACAATGGGAGGTTCAATGATTTACAGCGCAGCGCGACTCTATTCGGTACAGACATGCTCTCTGAGGAGTTCATCACTGAACACATCGAACCCTGTTTTTTACAAGAATAAACGATTGGGATACTCGAATTATTATAATTTCAGTACGGTTTATCTGGGAATAGATATAGAAGGATATATAAAGGTTCCAAGAGGCTTGCTTGAAAATATCCTGACTGCGTGTAGAAAATCAAACATTCATTATGATATTGAAGATCAAAGAGAGAAAGGAAGACCCATTCGCGTTTCCTTTCAAGGGGAGCTAAGAGTACAGCAGGATCTGGCAGCAGTACGTTTGCTTGCTTATGATAATGGCGTACTCAGTGCAGCAACTGCCTTTGGCAAGACCGTTGTTTGCAGCTATCTGATTGCACAGCGTAGGGTGAATACACTCATTTTGTTAGAAAGCACAGACCTCATTTCGCAGTGGGAGCAAGAAATGAAGAGGTTTTTAGTCATTAACGAAGAATTACCGGAATATCAGACAAAGACCGGTCGTACAAAAAAACGCACAAGTGTTATTGGAACCTTAAAAGGTGGCAGGGACACGATGACAGGAATTATTGATATTGCAATGATTGGCTCCTTATATAAAAAAGGCGATTTGCATGAAAGAATAAACACATATGGAATGGTCATCATGGATGAATGTCATCACGCTGCATCAGCGACTGCGCAGGAAGTTCTGGGGAAAGTGAATGCAAAGTATGTCTATGGAGTTTCTGCCACACCGATCAGAAGTAATAACCTTGAAAAAATAAATTTTTTACTTCTGGGACCAGTGCGTCATAAATATACAGCTCTGGAACGGGCAGCGGAGCAGGGGATAGAGCATTTTGTTTATCCACGATATACCAGGGTGGTAGGTGTTTCTGATTTTAAAAATGATATAAATGCGGCATATGCTCTTGTGAGCAATAGTGATGTAAGGAACGAACTTATTTTGGGAGATATAAGGGATTGCGTTAAAAATGGGCGGACACCAGTGATACTTACAAAATATAAGGAGCATGCAAAGTTAATATATGACCGTGTTCAGAAAGATGCGGACTATGTTTTTATCCTATATGGTGATAATTCAATAAAGGAAAATGACTCTATCAGGAGACAATTAAAAGAAGTACCACCTGAAAAATCCCTGATCCTTGTTGCAACCGGACAAAAGATTGGAGAAGGATTTGATTATCCCAGATTGGATACACTTATGCTCGCGGAGCCTGTCTCCTTCCCCGGGCGTCTGGAACAATATGTCGGAAGATTGAATCGTGATTATGAGGGAAAGCAAGAAGTCATTGTTTATGATTATATTGATTCACATATATCAGTTTTTGATAAGATGTATTTGAAGCGCTTGAGAACATACAGAAAAATCGGATTTCGTGTTATGTCTGACGTAGTTGAAAAAAAGCAGGATGTGAATGCAATATATGACTCTGGGAATTATATGGACATTTTTGAGCAGGATCTGATGGAGGCAGAAAAAGAAGTTATTATTTCCAGTCCGGATATTATTCAGGAGAAGATTGACCGTCTTATTTATATAATGAAACCAAGGCAGGAAGCCGGTGTAAAGATTACTGTCATCACGGAAGAGCCGGAGAACAAGACATATGGGAATGCGGCGTTCTTACAATCTTTGATTCAGCAGATGAAAGATATAGGGATCCGTGTCAGTTTTACTGAAAATGAAACAGAACATTTTGCGGTAATTGATCATTCCTTAGTATGGCATGGTGGTATGAATCTTCTTGGAAAAGAAGATGCCTGGGATAATTTAATAAGAGTAAGGGATATAAATGCGGCAGCAGAATTGATGGAGATGGTGTTTGGGACATGAATGGTTAATTTAGAAGTCGATTCTCTGGCAACGCAGGAGTATATGGATAAGTTTTAGGGAAAAAATCCGCCTCATGGAACATGAGGCGGTGAATTGATTATTTGTCACCATAGTGACCACGACAGTGCGCAATGTAGATGCGACCATCCTCCATGTGATAGACCAGACGGTCTTTATCGTTGATGCGCCGACTGAATTCTCCTTGTAGATCACCTTTTAATGGCTCTGGCATTCCGATGCCTTCCATGCAGCCGTTGCGTTCTATATCCTTGAGGAGCTGATTGATTCGTTTAATTGTTTTTTTATCTTGAGTCTGCCAGTAAAGGTAATCCTCCCAGGCATCGTCAGACCAGATTTTTTCACTCATCCTCGACCTCAATCAGTTCGTGTGGTGTGCCTTTTCCCTCTCGAAGCTCCTTTACAGATTTTTTCACGTAAGCCATGTTAGCTTCAGAGAAGAAAGCGTCTGCTGCTGGTGTGATTTCAAAAGGAATACGGTTTTCACGGAGAACTGCTTTTACAAACATATTGATGGCTGTAGAAGTATTCAATCCGACTTTTGCACAAAAAGCATCAAAGCTTGTTTTATCGTGTTCATCAACTCGTGCGGTAATCGTTGACTGTGCCATATATAATAGCTCCTTTCTGTATTCTTGTTGCCTTCATTATATCACTATTGTATTCGTATAGCAAGCGATTGTGTTACAATTAATAATAAATTTATAATTGGTCGAATAAAATGCTGTTGCCTATAGGATATGGGTGAACAGCAATTTTTATGCTGGTTTGGGGTATAAACCGGGCAAGAACTTTAGCCTAAAGTCAATATCATTCAAGAGTCATTAAAGAATATGTGTTATACTGACTCAATGAAATTACAAAGGGGGCAATGGATCTAAATGAAAGAGGAAAAACGGACCGTCCGTTTTGATAACGACCTAAAAATAGAAGCATACCATTTTGAGGGTATCATGCAGAAATTCCCCAACCATTTCCATGAGCATTATGTTTTGGGCTTCGTGGAAAGCGGACGCAGATTTTTGACTTGTAAAAACAAGGAATATACGATCGATGCAGGGGATTTATTGTTTTTTAATCCTCTTGATAACCATGCTTGCGAACAGGTGGACGATCAGGCGTTAGACTGGCGGTGCGTCAATATCGAAAAAGCTGTTATGTGCCGGATGGCAGAAGAAATTACCGGAAAAGACGATCTGCCCATATTCACGTCAAACGTAGTTTGCCAAAGCGATGCGGTTTCCACGCTTAGAGATTTGCATGATATGATTTTGAAAGAAGTAAAAGACTTTAACAAAGAGGAAACTTTCTATTTTCTGATAGAGCAGTTAATAACCGATTATACAAAGCCGGTTGCGGAAACGCTTGCCCAAGTTAGCAGGGAAATTCAAGCAGCCTGTGACTACATGGAAAGCAATTATACCGAAACAATCACATTGGCAGATTTAAGTAAGGTATCCGACCTTAACAAATATACCTTGCTCAGAAGCTTTACCATGCAGAGGGGTATTACACCTTATCAGTATTTATCGACGATCCGTGTTAATAAAGCGAAAAGGCTGTTAGAAGCCGGAGTGTCGCCAATAGAAGCGGCCTTGCAATCCGGCTTTACAGACCAAAGCCATTTCACACGGTTTTTCAAGAATTTTATCGGGTTGACACCCAGGCAATATCAAGATATATGCAGCGATGACGATAAGCAGCTAAAAACGGAGGGATTCTGTGAACGAGAGTAATCACGTTAAAGGGTCCTGCCAACCTATTCAATATTCTATTTCTTGGATTAGGTGCTTCCGCTTTATGCTTCGTCACTTGGAATTTGGCGGTAAAATTTTTGGGAGCAGTAAAAACGAGCATTTATATTTATCTGGTTCCGGTCATTACCGTAGTGACTTCCGTAATTGTGTTAAGCGAAAGGGTTACCTGGATGTCGGCATTCGGCACAGTGTTGACATTGGCCGGACTATTTATTTCAGAGAAAAAAGTAAAGGTTATTGCAGAGGAGCTATGATAATGGACGAACATAATACAAAATGTGTAGTTCTATAATAGCCTGTCCGAACGATGCTGTATACGCAGTAACAAAGGCATATGTTTTGCATGTCTCCAAAGGTATCAATGCAGTGAATAAATTTACGGCAGTTTTCTTCGTAGATCCATCCGGAAAAATCCATGTCCATCCAGTTTGATGGATTTTAGCGGCGACTTATGGTAGAATGATAGTCAGAGTAATTTTATTTTGTGTGTTGCCCTGTGTTTCACATTGGGGAGGGCAACGAGTTTTACCATGATGAATTGGTTAAGGCTAAGCTAAGAAATATCAATTGAGTGAGGAAATCGAAATTTACGGAGGTCAAACTATGGTATCTATCAGATATGTCCAAGAGGAAGATAAAATTTTTTGGTTTAGACTGGACAAGCACTTATCGGAGGTGGAATTTGAAAAGAAAATACGAGACAAAATGGGATATGTCATATTAGAAAATAACATTTCGATCGGTTTATTAAGATATAATCTTTTTTGGGATAATACGCCTTTTTGTACAATGCTTTTTGTGGATAGTGAATACCGGCATAAGGGTTATGGAAAAAAAAGCAGCTGATGCTGAGTGGGCTGAATGAAAAGGAACAGAATATTTATTAAATAAACAGGGGGAAAAAGGGAAATGACATGGATAGATTGGGTAGTAGAATTACAGGCAATAGCACAAGCGGGATTGCATTACTCAAAAGATATTTACGATGTAGAACGTTTTAGAAGGATAAGGGAAATAACTGCCGAAATGATGAGTAAAATATCGGATTCTCCCATTGAAACCGTGAAAGATTTATTCTGTAATGAAACAGGGTATCAAACTCCCAAAATGGATACAAGAGCCGCTATATTTAAAGGCGATAAAATTTTACTGGTAAAGGAAAAGTCTACAAATACATGGTCTTTGCCGGGAGGTTGGGTTGATGTAAACGAATCTGTAAAATCAAATACCATAAAAGAAGTAAAAGAAGAAGCTGGATATGATGTAGCAGCGATTAAATTGATTGCTGTCCAAGATAGAAGCAAACATAACAAACCCAAATATGCCTATGGCATATGTAAGATTTTTGTTTTGTGTAACATAATATCAGGAAAGTTTATGACAAATACAGAAACGTTGGGAAGCGATTTTTTTAATATTGAAGAATTGCCCGAGTTGGCAAATGAAAAAAATACAATTGAACAAATACATATGTGTTTTAAGGCATATCATGATGATAATTGGGTAGTTCAATTTGACTGATAATTATTGAGTTGAAGGTATTCATTCTTTCATTAGTGTATTTAACAATGCTGTAAGAAGAAATAAGCAAGGTGGTATATATTGTGAAATGTAAAAAATGTGGTTATGAATTAGAAAAGGATTGGATAGCTTGCCCTGTATGTTCCGAAGCAATTAAAAAGAAAAATAATGTTATCTTAATAACAGGAATTATTTTGGCTGTAATTATTTTGGCTGTGATTATTATATTTAATGTATATGTTAATTCAACAGGTGAACCAGGTGTTAAACAATATTTACAAACACAATATAATAAAAAATTTGATGAAATAACTTTAATTCAATCAATTGAAAATCCTGATACTCATCTTGGTTGTGATGGCGCAAGTTTTGGAACGATTAAAGGAAAAGGCAATACCGAATATTATCTGGGCTATTGTAAGGAAAATGATTTAGAATTTACTATTACTTATGATACGCATAGCAAACAATACAAAGCTAGTTATGAATATAATTTAAATTTAAGAACGTTTGCCGAACAATTATATGATAAAATACAAACCACTTTTGAAAATCGTACTGAAAAAATTACATATTCAGCAAATACTCAAGATGAAAATGCAATACCAACAACTATATATTCAAGACAAGATATAACCGGAGTATTAAGTAAAGTAAGAGATGGCTATCCAGAGAAACATCAAGGTTGGAATTATACAGGTTTATATGTATATGTGAATATGAATATCTTTGAATTTTGCCAACAAGAATATAACAATATAAAAATGCTTAATAATTACTTGGTGCAATTAGAGGAAAATAATGAACTATATGGTAGAATTGGGCTGGGAATATACACTTTAGATAAAGTTTATATCGAATTTAACAGGCTTGATGCTGTTCGTATTTATGATGAATTTGCAACGGGTAAAGCCTGGGGCGAAACCATAGAAGAATTTATACAAAGAGAAGGCTATTAATAAAGAGGTGTTTATTTTATGAATTGTAAAAAATGTGGTTATGAATTAAAAGATGATTGGAATATCTGCCCAAAATGTTCTTTATCAATAGAAAACAAAAATGAAATTATCGCTAATGAAAATATACCACCAAATGAAACACCGAAAGTTGAAGAAAAACAAGACGTATCAAATTATGAGGGAAAAGATAAAATATATTTAATTGTATTTTTAGGAAGTATCGTAAGTGGTATTTTGATTAAACAAATAAGCGGTTTAGCTTTTATAGCGGCACTTATAACAATTGTCACAGGCTATATACAATATCCTGAAAACAGGGCAATAAAAATACTTTTTTGGCTGTTTTTAGCAGGAATAGTTTTATATATAATATTCATAATTCTTATGTTGTTTATGTGTGCGAATGCTGTATCTAATTATAGTTGCCCGGGAGCATAATTATGTTTGATATAATAATACCATTTTACAGTATAATGATTTTACTGTCATTAATTGCGAATATAATTGTAGTAATGTTAATTTCAAAAAAATACAGTTTTACCAGAAAGGAAATTATTTGCTTACTTCTTTATGAAAATGTCGGCATAATTGGAGGAGCAAAGATATTAACTTTTTTACAAAATAATAAAGAGTTAAATGGACAATTCAATTTTGTGAGCTTGGGCTTGTCATCTTATGGAGCCGTTATCGGAGCATTATTATTTTTAACATTATTTGTTTTACAATTTAAAAAATCGTTAGAAGAAATGTTATATATTTTTATGCCATCTATCCCCCTTATGTATGGAATTGGGAAAATAGGTTGTTTTCTGGCAGGTTGTTGTTTTGGAATTGAATATAACGGATTTGGGAGTATTGTATATAATTATTCTAAATCAGCACCGGAACATACTCATTTATTTCCGGTTCAAATAATTGAAACAATATTCTTTTTTGTTATTTTCGCTTATATGATTATAAAACATAAGAAAAATGAATTTGATTTAAAAACAGCAGGTATAGGCTTTATATCATGTGGTTTTAGTAAGTTTATTTTAGAATTCTTCAGAACAAGTCATATAGATAAAATATTATCTTTAACTCAAACAATAAGTATAGTATTTATACTTATGGGGATAGGAATCGTTATTAGAGATAAGATATAGTGAAATAACACTATTTGATTCCGATATGGGAGGGGGTCTATAAAATCATTCTAAATGTCAATTGTGCATTGAGCATAGAATTAGACGCATTAGGAGACTGACGTTTCTTATAGAAAGAAGCGTCTTTTTTGCGCCCCAAATTACAAAGCATATTTGAAAACTCATCTTGGATCTGAATTTGAAGGTGCGGATATTCAGTTGAACAGATAAATGGAATCAATGAAAAAGAACAATGAAATGATTAGAAAATAATTTAAAAGAACATAAATATGATTGAATGAATAAAAATAATGAACATTTCCGTTGACAAATGATCAAACGTGTTATAAAATATAAATAGAAGTTTAAAAGGAGATTCGTATGGATAATTTATTTGTAAATAACAGGCGTGCTTTGATTTTGGAACAGCTTATGAAAGGATCTGTAACCGTTGCAGATATGGCAAAGATAGCAGATGTTTCGGAGATAACCATCCGACGTGATTTTGATGAGATGGAGAAGCAAGGATATCTTAAGAGAGTACATGGAGGTGCAGTCAGCGTAAATGGCCGTACTACCGTTGTACCCTATGCAATCAGACAGCTTAAGAATCAGGCTGAGAAATGTGCGATTGCACGCCATGCAGCAACATTGATTTCGAATGGTGACAGTATTGCCCTTGATACAGGCACCACTATTTTGAATATGACAGATTATTTCAATCATATCGAAACACTTACCTTACTGACAACAAGTTTCTTTGTAGCAGCCAAGCTGATCAATAATTCCAAGATAAGGATTGTTCTCCCCGAAGGTGTGCTGGAAGGGGGAGAAGGCGCCTTAGTAGGTGAAACGGTAGTAAAATCTCTTCAAGATTATTTTGTGGACAAGTGTTTTATTGGAGTGGGAGCTATTGATGCAGCAGCCGGATTGACGGAACATGGACTACAGGATGCACAGATAAAAAAGATCCTGATCAGCCGGTCAAGAGAGACTATTCTTCTTGCAGATTCCAGTAAATTCAATAAAATTGCATTTAAACAAGTAAGTTCATTGGAACAAATCAATAAAATCATTACTGACAAAATTCCTTCACCAGACATATGCGATGCCATAAAAAATGCAAATGTAGAATTACATATTGTTTCGACAACAACAGACAAAGTACAAATCATCTAGTTTACTGTATCATTCACCTTACACTAGTACAGCCTTGTATATCCGTTAAGTTTATTACTTATCATACCTTGCATGAAACAATTAAACTCGGTAACTATTATATTTCACATATAAAAGGAGGAGTATTTTCATGAAAAAGAAACTATTGTTGGCAGTTTTATTAGGTATGGCTATGTCTATGATTTGGGCATGCGGTCAAAACGGTAATGACTCTGCTGACCCTGCAGATGCAGGTGAAGAGAGTTATACCATCGCAACAATTAACAAAATGGATGGAATCCCCTGGTTTACCAGGACTGAAATGGGTGTTAGTGAATTTGCTGCAGAACATTCAAATGTCACGACTTTCATCAAGGCACCTGCAGACGTAGATGCGGCATTACAGAGCCAGATGATTGAGGATATTATCGCGCAAAAGGTAGATGCCATCTGCGTCACTCCTTTCCAGTCGGAACCTTTGGAACCGGTACTGAAAAAAGCAATGGAAAAAGGCATTGTAGTAGTGAGCCATGAAGCTGCCGAACAGGAAAATGTCGACTTTGATATTGAACCATTTAATAATCAGGACTTTGGTGAACATTTGATGGAAGAATTGGCAACACGCATGGGTGGAGAAGGAGAATACGTCCTATTTCTTGCAAGCCTTACTTCCAAGACACATAACGAGTGGACGGATGCGGCAATTGCCTATCAAAAAGAAAACTATCCAAAGATGACCATGGTAGGTGATCTGGTTGAAACCTATGATGATTCACAAAAAGCATATGACAGAATGAAGGAACTGCTTGTAAAATATCCGGATTTGAAAGGAGCGCAGGGGTCGGCAGCAACGGATATCGTTGGTATTGGGCAGGCGGTAGAAGAAGCGGGGCTTCAGGACAAGATCAGTGTAGTAGGAGTAAGCCTTCCTTCTATGGTAGGCGAACTGCTGGAAACAGGTGCGGTAGATTTGGCAAGCTGCTGGGATCCGGCACTCTCCGGAAAAGCAATGAATGTGATTGCGCTTCGTATCCTGGAAGGCAAAAGAGATGAACTTGTTGATGGATGTGATTTGGGGATTCCGGGATATGAAAGTCTAAAAGTAGTTGGTAAAGTAGGGTATGGACAGGCCTGGCAGGATTTCCTTATTGATAACTATAAAGAGTATGATTTTTAAAGAGTTGGGAGAGCAAAAAGGAGTCATATGAAAACTACTTTCTTGAAAGCAAATCATTTATGCAAGAATTTCGGCGGTGTAAAAGCCCTGATTGATATTGATTTTCATATTGATGAAGGGGAAACACTCTGCATGATAGGGGAGAATGGTTCCGGGAAAAGCACTTTGGTCAAAGTGATATCGGGAATCTATGCTCCGGACTCCGGCAATATCGTGATTCAGGGAAATGAGTTTTCGAGGCTGACACCTATGGAATCGCTTCAGGCAGGAATCCAGGTGATTTATCAAGACTTTTCCCTGTTCCCTAATTTGACGGTAGCAGAGAATATTGCTACAAATTATTTTCTGTCGGAGAGGAAAAAACTCTTTCATGCGAAAAAAAGTATGGAGATTGCCAGAGAAGCACTGGCCGCTATTGATATCGACATTGATATTCAGGCAGAAGTCGCTCAGCTGTCAGTGGCACAAAAACAGTTGACAGCCATAGCGCGGGCGCTGTTACAAAATGCCAAACTGATTATTATGGATGAACCTACGACAGCATTGACTGCAAGAGAAGTAGAAAAGCTGTTCCGGGTCATTCAGATGATGAAAGAGCGGGGATGTGCGATCTTGTTTGTCAGTCACAAACTGGATGAGGTAAAGCATGTTTCAGAGAGGATCATTGTTTTGCGGGGCGGAGAAAAAACTGCCGATATAGCAGCGGACAATGTCGATACGGAGCAGATGACTTATTATATCAGCGGAAAGCATTTTGATAAAAAGCAATACGAATACATTCCGGATAAAGATGCCGGCCAGCCTGTTCTTAAGGTAAATGGTTTGAGCTATCAGCATGTTTTTTCGGATATCAGTTTTCAACTTAATAAAGGCGAAATACTTGGTATAACAGGTTTGTTAGGCTCTGGAAGAACAGAACTTGCACTTGCATTATTTGGGATGATACAACCGGATAAGGGAGATATTTTTATCAAGGGTGAAAAAAAAGATATTCGTTCAGTAAGAGATGCCTTGAAAAACTCAATTGGTTATGTGCCGGAAGACCGGTTATCAGAAGGATTGTTCCTGGAAGAATCGATCAAAAAGAATGTGATCATCAGAAATATCAATGAGAGTAATCAATTGTTTTTAAATAAAACGGAACTGCAGAAAAAGGCAGAAGCCTTGATCCGCAAGTTAAAAATCAAAGCAGAAAACGAAGAGGTAACAGTAAACACCTTATCCGGAGGCAATCAGCAAAGGGTTGTTCTTGCAAAATGGCTGTCGATCCTGCCTGATCTTCTGATATTAAACGGTCCGACGGTAGGGGTGGATATTGGTTCCAAGTCTGAGATTTTAGAGATTATTCGTGAACTGGGGAAAAACGGAATGAGCATTATTGTTATTTCGGATGATATGAATGAGTTGATGCAGTCCTGTAACAGGATCTGTGTAATGAAGAAGGGAAAAATCAATCATATTTTTGCTGTCCGTGAAACAGATGAGGAAAGTATAAGCAAGCTGTTGATGGACTAGCCCATCAACAGTTTGTAATTGAGGAAAGGCTTATGAAAAAAATATATTACAAAATTGAATTTATATTGATCCTTGTAATTATTTTTATGATCACTTTGATTGGTATTATAAATCCGGCGGCGTTGAATGCGAATTCAGTTTTTAATATGTGCCGGAGCATCATTGTTGTGGGAATATTTGCAGTTGGCGTTCTGATGGTTTTGCTAAGCGGAGGGGTGGATGTATCCTTTACCTATATTGCACCGGTTGCTGCTTATTTGGCCGTTAAGATTTTGACAGCGGTCCAATATACCGGGTCGGTATTGCTGCCATTTTTACTTGCCGCTTTGTTTGGATTGCTCATGGGAGCAGTCAATGGATTCCTCATTTCTAAATTTAAATTCCCAACGCTGATCGTGACACTGGGAACCGGAACAGCATTTCAGGGATTGACCGTTTTTTTAATAGGAGCTGTCCATATTACAAACTTACCGGGACAGATGATAGAATTGTCTAAAAAAAACCTGATTACTTTTCAAAATAATAATAACATGAAAGGCGGACTGAATATTACCATATTGATTACTGCAGCGGTGATAATTTTGGGCTGGTTCCTGCTGAAAAAAACGATGTGGGGTAGAGGATTGTATGCGATTGGAGGCTCTGTCACCAGCGCCGAAAGGGTTGGGTATAATGTGAAATTGATACAGTTCACGCTCTATATGCTGGTTGGAGGTTTGTCCGGTATCGCAGGGATTATTTTTATGAGCCTTAACAGGCAGGCAACGCCGCATTTGATGGTGGGGACTGAACTGGACGTAATAGCAGCTGTAGTCCTGGGAGGGGCATCTGTCTTTGGCGGAAAAGGATCTATGTCAGGTACCGTGCTGGGTGTGGTATTGGTGACGATATTGAATAATTCGCTGATACTTATCGGAATTCCGACAGAGTGGCAAAAAGCAGTGATTGGCATCGTGATCATAATAGGCACTATGTTGCCCATATTGCTGGGAAAAGTTAACAAGAAGCAGGCGGTAAGCGGATAGAAGGTGGCAGGTATGAAAAGGATAGCAATGAAAAAAATGGATAAGCACAATTTACTGTTGCTCGTTAGTACATTAATTGTGGGGACTTTTGTGAGCATGATACGTCCAAATATATTTTTGACCTGGGATAACTTAAATTCCATGCTGCTGCAAATATCTGAAGTCGGTTTGCTGACAATTGGTATGATGTTTGCATTTCTGATCGATGGCATTGATTTGTCGATCGTATCCAATGCGGTACTTTCTGCAACTGCCGGAGGATATGTGATTTTAAAGATAAGTCCCGGGAATACGGGTTTAGGTATTGCAGTGGGAATTATAACGGCGATATTACTAGGAACCATTTGCGGCCTGATTAATGGATACTTAGTGGCAAAAATAAAATTGCCGGCCATATTAGCTACATTGGGGACAAATTCTCTGTACAGAGGCATCGCTATGGGAATGACAAAGGGATCTACCCTGAGTGGTTATCCGGAAGTATTTAGTAAGATAAGTAATAGTACACTGGCTGGAATATATAACGCATTTTTAATATTTCTTATAGTGGCGATTGCGGCAGCACTGTATTTGAATTTAACAAAAGAAGGATTTTTGGCAGCGATGACCGGAAATAATAAAAAAGCAGCAGCCTATTCAGGAATCAATATAGAAAAATCGATCATTAAGGTACATGGAATGATAGGTATGATCGCAGGCATCGCAGGCATTGTCATGATGTCACGGTCGAATTCCATCAATCCGGATTATGGTACTTCCTATTTACTGCAGACCATCCTGGTCTGTGTTGTTGCCGGAGTCAGTATCAGTGGAGGAAAGGCAAAGCTTTCCGGAATTGTCTTGGCGCTGTTATTGATGCAGATCATTTCTACTTCTTTTAATATGTTGTTAACCCAATATACCGGGGCGAATTTCTTTAAGAATTTTGCCTGGGGAGCCTTGTTGCTGATCATTATGATTTTGGAATACTATCAATCGAATCGTAGGAATAAGCCGGTGAAAAGGAGTGAGGATCAATATGAGTGAACATTATTTGATGGGAATCGATATCGGAAGCTCTGAGAGTAAAGGTGTACTATGTGATCTTTCAGGAAATGTACTTGCTTTGGAAACCAGGAGTCATGATATTAAGATGCCAAAACCAGGCTGGTTTGAACAGGATCCAATGGAAGTCTGGTGGGGTGATTTCGTAAAAATCAGTAAAGCATTAATTAAAAAAGCTTCTGTTGAAAAGGCTTCGGTGAAAGGTGTTGCGGTCAGTGCACTTGGACAAGATCTTCTTCCCGTGGATCGTTCAGGGAATCCCACAAGAAAATATGCGATCCTGTATGGGATTGATACAAGAGCCGCCGCCCAGATTGAGGAAATGAACCGTCATCTGGGAGAGGAACAGATTCTTTTGCGTTCTAAAAATGCTCTTTCTACTCAGGCGGTGGGACCAAAAATCAGTTGGCTGAAGGAAAATGATCCCAAAGCCTTTGAAGCAGCAGATTATTATATGACTGCATCCAGTTTTCTTGTATTGAAACTAACAAACCGGGCAGTCATAGACCATCATCAAGCCTCCTTTTGGGTACCGTTGTATGATTTTGACCATCGCAGATGGAACAAGGATTTCTGCGAAGCATATTTTGACAGTAGAAAGTTACCGGAACTTATCGAAGTGACAGAGGTTGCGGGATATATCAGCGAAGAAGCGGCTGCCACGACCGGATTGATGGCAGGAACCCCTGTTACAGCAGGAACTTCGGATGCTTTTGCGGAGTCAATCAGTGTTGGTGCGGTAGAGAATAGTAAAATGATGGCGATGTATGGCTCGACCACATGTTTATTTATGCCGGTAGAAAAGATAGAAGCAGATTCCGGCGTATGGAGTTATGCCTCCTATGAGCCTGGGAAATACGGGGTTGCCATGTGCACGGCTGCCAGCGGCTCTGTTACAAAATGGTTTAAAGATTGTTTTGCGAAGGAATTAACGCAAGATGCTTATGGAACTCTGGTATCACAGGCAGAGGAAGTAGAAGCAGGGGCAAGAGGACTAATCGTCTTGCCGTATTTCAGCGGTGAGCGTTCTCCTGTTTATGATACAAAAGCAAAGGGTATCATTTTTGGGCTTACCTTAAACCATACCCGCGAAGATGTCTATAAAGCAGTCATAGAGGGGATCGCGTATAGTATCCGGCACAATCTGGAGCGGCTGAATGAACTTGGTATGTATCCGGAGACGATAGTAGCCGTTGGCGGCGGTATCAAAAATAAAATATGGCTCCAGGCGGTAAGCGATATCTGTAATATCACTCAGTTGATACCCGAGATTGGGATAGGAGCCAGCTATGGAGATGCATATCTTGCGGGAGTGGGTGCAGGTTTCTTCGATGATGTCGAAGGAATTTCCAGGTGGGTAAGATATAAAAATGTGATCACCCCCAATAAAATCAATATACCTGTTTATGAGGAAGGTTATTTAAAGTACAGGGGGTTGTATTATCAGACAAGGAGTTATTTATAGACAACTAAGAGTGCAATTCAGGTGACTTATAAAATAAAAAGGAGTAAAATTATGATGAATTGGTGTAAAGAATGCTTTCAGACAAATCAACCTATTATTGCTATGTGCCATCTTTATCCGATGCCGGGTGATCCGAACTATGATGCAGCGAAAGGAATTGATTATATCTATGATAAGGCATATCATGATATGATGGCATTGCAAAAGGGTGGGGTAGACGGCATCATATTTTCCAATGAGCGTTCCCAGCCCTGGACAACAAAAGCACATCAGGTCATCCCGGTAACTATGGCACATGTGATCGGGCGGCTAAAAGCGGATTTAGAGATTCCTTTTGGAGTGGATGTCATATGGGATCCCATTGCATCGATAGATTTGGCTGTTGCAACAGGGGCGCGATACATAAGAGAAGTATTTACCGGGGCTTATGCCAGTGATTATGGCATTTGGGATACCAATGTGGGAGAGGCAGTCCGCCATAAAACGAATCTTCATGGTACAGATATTAAGTTACTCTTTAATATAACACCGGAGGCAGCAGCATATATGGGTGAAAGAAACCTGGAAGATATTACGGTAACTACGGTATTTAACGGCTCTCCTGATGGCCTTTGCGTATCAGGTATAAAAGCCGGGGATGAAACTTCCATAGAGGATCTTAGGCTTGTGAAAAAGGCAGCCGGCCATGTTCCGGTATTTGCAAATACAGGAGTTCGACATGAGAATGTGGTGAGCCAGCTTACCTATGCAGACGGTGTTATCGTGGGGACTTGTTTTAAGAAAGACGGATACATCTGGAACGACATAGAGCAGGAAAGAGTGGAGCGCTTTATGGAGCTGGTAAGAAATCATAGAAAGTAAAAAGGGGTCTCTGATTATGGATAAACGTTGGGATGAACTTGCGGATATTTTAGTAAACTGGTCTGTTGGTGTCAAAAAAAATGAAAAGGTTATGATTTCTATGGGTGAAATACATTCATATCCTTTGACAGTCGCCGTGTACCGTGCAGTCGTAAAAGCGGGAGGTTTTCCACAGGTACAGTTTCTGTCGGAAAGACTTCGGCACAATCTTTTGAAATTTGGAACAGAAGAGCATGTTGATTGGGTGCCTGAAATAGAGGCTATGGGCATGGAATGGGCGGATGTCTATATTGCGCTGCGGGGAGCAGCTAATTTACATGAGCTAAATGACATTCCAATGGAGAAAAGGATCCGGAATCAGCGGGCTATGGGTAAAGTATCTAATATGCGATGGGCAAAGACGAGATGGGTTCTTGTCCGGGTACCGAGTGAAGGTTTTGCACAACAGGCGAAAATCGATTATGAATCTATGATGGAAATGTTCTTTCGTTCTTGTTTGCTGGATTGGAAAGAGGAGGCAAAAAAACTCCGGAGGATTGCTGATATACTGGAACAAGGTGATAATATCCGGATTATTAGCAAAGAGACGGATCTGTCTTTTTCGGTAAAGGGAAGGACTTGGTTAGTGGGGGATTCCCGAATCAGTGTACCCGATGGAGAGATCTATACAGCACCGGTGGAAAGTACGGTTCACGGACATATTTACTATGAATTTCCGGCAGTACTCGGTGGAGTGATTATGGAGAATGTCCGCCTTGCCTGGGAGTATGGAAAGCTGGTACATGCTTCCGCAGATACGAACGAAGAGTATTTAAGAGAAATTTTACAGACGGATGATGGATCTTCTTTGATAGGGGAATTTGCTTTTGGGACCAATGACTATATAGATACCTATACGACGGATATTTTGATCGACGAAAAAATCGGTGGGACAATCCATACTGCAGTTGGCCGGCCGTATAAAGATTGCGGAGGTACTTATGATTCTGCGATCCATTGGGATATCGTAAAGGACATGAGGCTGGAAAGCAAGGTACTATTGGATGGGGTACCAATATTTGAAAACGGGAAGTTTATAATATGAAACCGCTGGTCATAGGCATGTGCCACTATGGCGCATTGCCCGGTGATCCGGGATATGACGGAAAGTCATTGGAAGAGGCTGCAGATAAGATGCTTGCGGATGTGGTTGCATTGCAAGAGGGCGGTGTTGATGTCATTATGTTTTCCAATGAAGCAAGTCAGCCATGGATGCTTCATAATCCATCCTGTGTTTTATATTCCATGGCTGCTGTAATCGGCAGGCTGAAACCATATATCAAAAAGCCTTTTGGTGTGCATGTAATATGGGATGCTGACAGTACGGTAGATTTGGCAGCAGCGACAGATGCGGATTATGCATGGGAGGTATTTTCCGGTGTATATGCATCTGATTATGGACTTTGGAACGGGACACCTTTTCAATATTTGAAGAAACCATATTTTAACAGGAAAAAGGTTAAACTGTTATGCGAAGTGGTTCCTGAAGCAGGGGTCTCCATAGGAAATCGCTCACTGGTAGACAGAGCAGTATCAGTAAACGAGCTATTAGCACCCGATGGGGTTTGCATCGCCGGATTAAAACCCGGAGTTCCTCCTTCAGAATCGATTTTACACGAATTAAAACAAAAGAAAGTCAGGATAATTGCAAGCACCGGAATGCGTATTGACAATATAGAAACTTATCTGCCATTGGTGGATGGTTTTATTGTCGGAAGCTACTTTAAAAAAGAAGGGAAACTCTTTCAATCTATAGAGAAAGATAGAGTAAAGAAATTTATGGATAAAATCCAAATGTTGTTTTAAAACAACATTTGGATTTTATAAATGATACCAATGAATCAGATGGGGAAAGTAATCGTTTCTTGACACATGATTGAGACATTAGTACAATAGCTGTAATAAATGCCAGATCGCCCATACCAAAAGGCAGTTTGCAGCTTATCAGGAAAATTATTTTAGTTTTGGCACTACATATTCTGGCTCAGTCTTGATGATTTTAAAAGACATAAGAAGGGGGTAGCTTTGGAAGATTTGAAAATACGGCATCCGCAAACGATTCGAATAAATTGACACTTTATTACGTGATTTTATTATTAGTGCTCCTCTCTATAAATGCAGGTATTACGTTTTATCTGGTAGAATGGATAGATGCAGATGGACTTGAAGAAGCCCTGAAGCATTCCGATTATGCACACTCTAAAAACGCCTGGACCTACGCTTGGAGTCCTTGGGGCGACGATGCAGAAGAAAACCTCAAAACCAGCACGTATCCAGTATATCCCAATGACGATGTAATGCGTGTACAGGAGGCGGCGCTGCTGGCTGGTGCCGGTATCACCTATGGCTGTGGTATGTATGATCAGTATCTGACATGGTCAGATACCCTGAAAACAAACTGGGGCAGAGTACTAAAGACCGTTAACGATAATGCTGCACTTCTTCCTTCTGCTAGCAGAACAAGACTGGCAACGGAGTCTAATGAAACATCTTACGCTATGACACGTACCAGCAAGGACAGCTCTCAGACTGCTTTACTTGTATATAACTTAAGCGGCAAAGAGCAGACCGTAACCGTTAATCTGAAAGATTCCAAAATTGCGGCAGGTAAAGTCCTTAACGATCTATACAATGGCGGAACCGCCGGAGAAGTGACCGGTAGTACCTGGCAGGTTAGCTTACCTGCATATGGATTCCAGCTGCTGAGTGTAACTGATAAATCAGTCATTGTTCCACCAAAAGAGACAGTTAAACTATCGTCGCCACAGTCTGTAAAAGCCGTGCAGCGGAATGCCGGCCAGGCTAAAATCACCTGGAAGGCGGTAACGGGGGCGAAGAAATACGAGATATACCGTTCAACCAAAGCGTTGGCGGGATTCAGCAAGATAGGAACAGCCTCTGCTGCTTCTTATACCGACAAGAAAGCGGGAGCCGGGAAAACCTGGTACTATAAAATTCTGGCAGTAGGAGCGTCAGCAGATGAAAACAGCAGCCTTAGTAATGCGGCAAAGGTTTCCATGATGAAAGCGCCTGCCATTAATAAGCTGGTTTCGGTGAAAAAGGGAGAGATCAAAGTAACCCTGAAGCAAAAGGTATCCGGAGCTAAAGGATATAAGATTTACGCAGCGTCGAAAAAGGGTGGAAAATTTAAGGAAGCTTACACTATGAAAAAGGTCTCCTCTATCAAAGGAAGTGTCAAAAAACTGAAAAGCGGAAAAACCTATTTTATAAAAGTGAGAGCTTACAAAAAGGTTAATGGGAAGATGGTATATGGAAAATACTCCAAGGCGAAACAAATAAAGGTTAAATAGGTAAAAGACATATGGCTGTCTGCAGATTCTCCGGAAGAAGCGGCAGCCTGTCGACATTCTATCCACTGGGCTCCAACTTTTGTCCAAAGCTATTGCTGTGACGGACAATGGGGAGGGATTTGATGATAAAGAAAATCTGGAATCAGTATACCATTTAATATACTGTTTGTACTGTTTGCAGTAGGTCAAAGAAAAATTGTACATTTGCTTCTGTTCAAATATTCTGATACAATAAAACCCTCCATTATAACACCAGACTATGTCTGGATGGTATGATAGAGAAAATTGGAGGTGAACATATTTGAACACATATAAAACTTCAGAGGTCGCAAGGATGATAGGCATCCATCCCAATACGGTACGATTTTATGAAGAATGGGGCTTAATACCCCGGACAAAGCGTAAGGCGAATGGATACCGTGTATTTACTGATTTTCATATTGAGCAGTTACGACTTGCCCGCATCGCATTTCAGATAGAAATTCTCCAAAACGGTTTAAGAAAAAAGATTGTTGAAACGGTAAAGGTTTCAGCTAATGGGGATTTTGACAAGGCTCTTGCTCTTGCAAATGAATATCTGTTCCAGATATATCAGGAGCAAAAAAACGCAGAGGAAGCGATCGGGATTGTAAAGCAGCTTTTATCAGGAAAACCAACACGAGAAGAGCGATACCTGAAACGTAAGGAAGTTTCTGAGACACTGAATATCACAATGGACACGCTCCGAAATTGGGAATTGAATGGATTACTGTCGGTAAAAAGAAAAAAGAATGGGTATCGTGTTTATACAGATCATGATATCAGGCGGTTAAAAATTATCAGGTCGCTCCGATGTGCCAACTATTCTTTGGAAGCAATCCTGCGTATGCTTAATGAGCTGTCTATGAACCCACAGGTTAATTTAAAAAAGGTATTGAATACACCGAAAGATGATACGGATATTATCTCCGCATGTGACAAGCTGATTGTTTCTTTGCAAGAAGCAGAGAGAAACGCTGAAAAAATGATCGAAATCCTTCACAACATGAAATCAAGATATTACCAGAGCATTTTTCAAACACGCTCTAACCCTCCATCTTAACACCAACCTTTTTTCGGATGGTATGATTGTTCATGCAAATACAATCACAAGGAGGAAATTTAGATGGATGAAGTCATCAAAGCCCGGCAGCTTTCAAAATCCTATAACGGCTTATCAGCAGTACAGGAATTGAATTTGTCGGTAAAACATGGAACCGTTTTTGGGCTGCTTGGTGCAAACGGCGCAGGTAAAAGCACGGCGATCGAATGTATTTTAGGCACAAAGAAATCGGACTGCGGAAATGTTTCCATTCTGGGAATGGATCCGCACAAACAAAGAAAACAGCTTTTTGAAAATGTAGGGGTACAGTTTCAGGAAGCAAATTATCAGGATCATATTACCGTAGACGAGCTATGCCAGGTTACACAGGCTCTCTATAAAGATGCAGCAGGTTATAAAACAATCTTGAAGAAATTTGGTCTTACTGACAAATCAAAAAGTCCTGTCAAGGAGCTATCAGGAGGTCAACGGCAAAAATTATTTATTGTTCTGGCACTGATCCCAAATCCCAAAGTCGTATTCTTGGACGAATTAACGACAGGGCTTGATGCGAAAGCCAGACGGGAGGTTTGGAAGATTCTGTCCGACTTAAAGGCGAAAGGATTAACGATTCTTCTGACCTCACACTTTATGGATGAAGTGGAAGCATTGTGCGATCATATCTGCATACTGAAAAAAGGGCAGACCGTATTTTACGGAACCGTACAGGAGGCAATTGCTTCAAGCCCTTATGAAAAATTTGAAGATGCATATCTTTGGTATTCAGACGAGGAGGCGGTAAATGATGAAAACATTTCGTACAATGCTTAAAAACGAGCTGAAGCTCTCCCTGCGGGGAATGGATATGTTTATTTTCGCAATTTGTGTACCCCTTGTAGTGTTGATTATTCTCGGTGTGATTTATGGGAATAAACCCGCTTTTGACAATGCGGAGTATTCATTTTTAGAGCAGTCTTTTGGTGCCATTTCAACAATAGCTATTTGTGCGGGGGGCGTTATGGGGCTTCCGTTGGTTGTGTCGGATTACCGAAACAAAAAAATCCTGAAACGCTTCAAAGTAACACCCGTTAGTCCCGCAATGATATTATCCGTACAGGTAGTGATCTATACAATTTACGCACTCGTATCGCTCTTGCTGGTTTATCTGACCGCTAAACTTATTTTCGGATTCCAATTATCGGGAAATATATTACATTTTATCAGCGGCTATTTCTTAGTGATGTTATCAATATTCAGCATTGGGATGATGGTCGGCGGTATAGCTCCGAACACAAAAATTGCCGGTATAATCGCCAGTATATTGTATTTTCCCATGCTGATTTTTTCCGGAGCCACGTTACCATATGAAGTCATGCCCCCTGCGCTCCAGAAGATCGCGGATGTGCTTCCTTTAACCCAGGGAATAAAACTGCTCAAGGCTGCTTCCTTAGGGCTGCCTGTTGACAGCGTTTTTGTACCAATTATCGTGATGGCTGCGCTTGCTGTTATCTGCATTGCCGTTTCGCTTCGGTTTTTTAAATGGGAATAGCGGTTAAGTTGGGGATTAAACAGTATCCCCGTGTTTAAACACTTTTCTTAGACATATTTAAAAGAGATAATCCATAAAATACAACTGCGGTACCCGCTAAAATCAAAATGCTGATCCACGGCGCAACCTCATTGCCGCCAAATCGGAACGTCACTCCCATGTACTCTTTAAATTCATCCAGATAATTAACCGGTATGCCCTCAAATGCGGTCTGCATAGACGCCTCCATCAGTACTTGGCGAAATAACGAGGCGGCATGGGATACGGGAAATATCTTGATAATCATTTGCACTGATTCCGGCAAAGCCCCGATTGGAAGATAAATTCCTGTAAGAAACCCGATCAGAGTACCGATTATGGTGCTGGCTGTGCTAAACGCACTGTGGCTTTTGAAAAATGATACGATAAAGCAAACCATTGAGGTATTTGTCAAGGTTGTAAAAAGCACCAGCAAAACGACCTTGACATAAACGATGGGCGTAAACAAATCCCCGCCACTGAACATGATATAGAGTTGTGCGGCCACAACCGTGACAAGGGACATAATCACGCCAATCAGAAATGCGCTTCCGATATAACCGCCTGTGAGGCTGCTCCTTTTGAGTGGTGAGGAATAGAAATCCTTATTGATTTTTTGGACTTTATCATCAATCATGACGCCGAACGCCCCCATTGTTGTCGTTACCGAGGCCACAGCGAGAAGTCCGGCTACAAGCCAGCTATTCATCAATATATCGGCATTTTGAATATTGCTCATAGAATCTGCCAGCCAAACATCCCCTAAAAACACCGCATACAGCGCGATAATAATAAAAATCGCCAGCAGTGAAAACAATACCGCAGTCCTGTCCCTAAAGAATAGCTTTAAATTTCGTTTCACAAATATTCTCATTGTCGCAGCTCCTTTCCTGTAATACCGATAAAAGCGTCATCCATGGTACCCTGCAGCACTTGAAAACTGCTTATATATGCCCTGCACTTTTCTAATATGGGCATTGCTGCCATAGTATTGGGAAGCTTTACGATAAATTCGCCTGCCAAAATATTAAAATCAAGTTCCAACTCCCGCATATTTTGACGCATAGCCGCCTCATCCGAAACGGACAATCGCAAAGTGTCGGTTGCGTATTGTGTTTTCAATTCGGCGGGCGTTCCCTTGGCCGCGATTATGCCGTGGTCGATTACAATTACATAATCCGATTCGGCGGCTTCTTCCATGTAATGTGTTGTCAGAAAAATTGTCATTCCGGTTTTTATTTGAAGCTGTCTGATCGTATTCCAAATGCTTTGTCGGGTTTGAGGGTCAAGGCCGGTTGTGGGTTCATCAAGAAACAGTATTTTAGGTGTATTAATCAGAGCCCTCGCAATATCCGCCCTGCGCCGCTGTCCACCTGAAAGCTTTCCGTATGGCCGGTCTATGAATTCATCGAGTTCTGTTGCAGCTGCAGCTTCATATACGGCATTCTTGATTTTGGCTTTATCTGATGTGTAAAGACCTGCCCTGATGTTCAGGTTTTCCCTTACGGAAAGCAAGGCGTCCAGCACGCTGTCTTGGAATACAACACCGATAATTTGCCGAATAGCCCTGCTGTCGTGCCGAAGATCAAGCCCGTTTATAGTGACATTACCGCTGTTAAAGTCCATCAACGTACATAAAGTGTCGATTGTGGTTGACTTACCCGCCCCGTTTGGACCGAGAAACGAAAAAAGTTTCCCTTCTTCCACATAAAAGCTGATATCTTTTACGGCAGTGAAATTGCCGTAACTTTTTCTTAAATTGCTAACCTCGATTATTTTGTCCATAGGTCATATCCCCTTTCTTTCTGAAACCACTATAGCAAAGCATTTCGGGTGGTTCAACAGGAGTAAGGGTATGTTGCGGATAAGGCGATGCAAGCTGCAAAAAAAGGACGGTAAGCTGTAAACAGCCAACTGTCCCAAAATGTCTGTATGTGTTTATTTATGGTAACGGTCCTTCAAGCTATCGTTTAGCTTATCTGCCAGTTTTTTGTCCCGATATGAAGTAATCAAAAGGACTCCGATGTACACACCTGCAACAAGGGCAAAAAATACGGCGACCTCTGTTGCCTTACTAATATCAACCCAATCCCATATATGGGAAAAGAATAGAAGGATAGCGAACAGAACCGGTGCATGGATCGCAAATCGAATTAACATCTGCTTTCTGCTGAGTTCATCTCGCGAAAGGAATATGACATACGGCAGCTCGCTTGCGAGAGCCATCAGCAGTATCCTTCCGATATCATCAAGTGAAAAGCTGACATCCGGATAGAATATCAGGCAAAACACATACATCGAAACAACAATGCCCGTTGTGATAATAAAAAAGGAATAGAGCATTGTTTTTAACAGTTCTCCTATCCGCATCTTGCCACCTCCTAAATACCAAGCCTTTTCTTTAAATCATTGATATACTGCCGTGATATTATAACCTTTTCGCCATTGTCAAGCGCTGCTTCAAATCGTCCGCTTAACGCAGGAATGATTGACTTTATCTTGCTCAGGTTCAATATCACCGATTTTGATATCCGCAAAAAATCAACGCCCGCAAGGGACTCCTCTAATTCATAAAGCTTCTGCTTTGATTCATATACTTTGTCCTTGCAATATAGAAAAGTCTTATTATCCACAACTTCGATATAGTAGACGCCTGTCGGCCTGACACGGTGTATCTCATTCCCGTCATAGGCTACAAGGGCATCCTGTGCTTTCAGCAGGGCAAGCACACGGAGGAGTTCAGCAGTCATATGACGGCATTTGATGATTATTTGGTCTTCCTCACCTTCATGTGGTTCCTCAATGACGATTTTCAAATAAACTCCCCCCTTCTATGTAATTGAAAGTATTTTGCAGAGTATATAAACTTTCGCTCACTGTCTGTATAATACCATAAATCAAATATATTTACTATGCTTTTCTTCAAGGCAATGATGTTATTAAGTCAAGTGAAAAACATTTAGAAATCCATCGAATTAAACTTGACACATAGGAAGTGCCGTGCTATCATATATTTAGATGAACATCTAAATAACATTAGGAGGTGGCGACATTGGGTATAGGGGATACATTCAAAGCTCTTTCCGACCCTACACGGCGGGAAATCCTGAATCTCCTGAAGCGAGGTTCCCTAACCGCAGGTGAGATTTCGGATCAGTTTAAGATGACTTCGGCAACGATTTCCCATCATTTGTCGGTGCTGAAAGAAGCAGGATTGATAACGGATGAGAAGAAAGGTAAATATATCCATTATGAGTTGAGCATGACTATGATAGAAGAGATGCTTGGCTGGGCAGCCGGATTGCAAGGGGGTAGTAAAGATGAAAAAAATGAGTAAGACTAGAATTGTTATGTGGATTTTTGCCATAGTTCCGCTGATACTGGTAGCGTTTAAGTACAACCGGCTACCCGACCAGATTCCCACAAACTGGGGATTTAGCGGAGAAATTTCATATGGAAGCAAAACAACTTTATGGTGGTTGTCAGGTATGTCACCTATTTTGGCAGTCATGTTCATGTTCTTGCCAAGAATCGACCCCCGCAAGAAAAACTATGAGAAATTCAGAGGGCTTTATGACGGATTTGCCTTATTCATGATGGTTTTCATGCTGGGACTGGTAGCGCTTATCATTTCGGAAAGCTTGAATCCGGGGAAAATTTCAGTGGAATTAGTGATTGTCGCCGCCTGCGGGCTGCTATTCGTATTCATTGGAAATATGATGCCGAAGGTTAAGAGTAATTTCTTTATCGGCATCAAAACACCCTGGGCGCTATCGAACACCGAGGTGTGGAATAAAACCCACAGGTTGGGGGGGTATCTGTTCTTCTTCGGAGGTTTGCTGACCATTGTAATGGCATTCTTCCTTCGGGAATATGCGCTGTTTATCACACTCATGGTGATTGTAGCGGTAATGGTAATTGTGCCTGCTGTTATGTCCTATGTATGGTATAAGAAGCTTAAAAATGAGCATACATCGGAGGCGCATTGATTTCTTATGAAAGAATGAAAAGCATAGGAAGCATGGAGATTATTATATGACAAGGATTATCTGGAAAGACGTTATAAAAAGTGAGAAAGAATTCCCGAAAGGAGAGTTGCCTGATAATGCGATACAGGTTCATGAACCCGGAAACCAATATTGTTTATGTGTGCTGCTACAGGGTTGGTTTCTCCATATCCAGACTATTTTAACATGATTTTGTAAATTCCACCACCATCAATTTGATGGTGGTGATTTTTAACCATTGAGTCAATCAATTACTTATTGCACTTTTACTTTGTAACTTTTAATTTTTTGCTGTCACTGTACTTGCCAAAAATTGAATTTCCTGTGGAGTCTTTCTTAAATGTTCTAACTTTTACGTAGTAAGTTTTACCCTTTTTTAACTTTTTAAGTACAGCACTCGTACTTTTTGCAGTTGTTTTTTTGTAACTCTTGAAGTTTGATTTTGTTGAATATCGTACTTCATATCCAGCTGCGCCGCTTACGCTTTTAATTGTTACTTTTAACTGTTTACTAGCTGGGATGGTTAGTTTATTTATCTTTGCTTTAGGAACAGTTACTTTTTTCCAGCGTGCATATAACGTTGTGGTTTCTGTGATTTTCACTGCAGATGAAGCTTCTATCTTTGTACCCCCGGTCTTTGCTGTATACCATCCCAAGAAAGTATAGCGAGCTCTGGTTGGTGATTGTAATGTACTATATTTAGAACCATAAGTCACTGTTTTGCTGGAACTTTTTACTTTTCCGCCATTTGCATTATAATAAATGGTGTATTTTTGTGCAGTCCATTTTGCATAGAAAGTTTTATTCCCGGTGCTTCCGGCATCAATGCCAGTCACCTTTTTATTAAATGCACTGTCTGAATACCATCCATCAAATGTGTATCCTGTTCTGGCAGGTGTCTCCAGTGTGATAAGATCGCTTGTCACATCATAACTGGTCGGGTTTCCACTATGACTGCCACCGTTTAGCTGGTAATCAATAGAATATGTTGTAGCAATCCATTTTGCATAGAAGGTTTTATCTCCGGTGCTTCCGGCATCAATGCCAGTCACCTTAGTGTTGAAGGCACTGTCTGAATACCATCCATCGAACGTGTATCCTGTTCTGGCAGGTGTCTCCAGTGTGATAAAACCGCTTGTCACATCATAACTGGTCGGGTTTCCGCTATGACTGCCGCCGTTTAGCTGGTAATCAATAGAATATCTTGTGGCAATCCATTTTGCATAGAAGGTTTTGTCTCCGGTGCTTTCGGCATCAATGCCAGTCACCTTAGTGTTGAAGGCACTGTCTGAATACCAGCCATCGAACGTGCATCCTGTTCTGGCAGGTGCCTCCAGTGTGATAAGATCGCTTGTAATATCATAACTGGTTGGGTTTCCGCTATGACTGCCGCCGTTTAGCTGGTAATCAATAGAATATCTTGTGGCAATCCATTTTGCATAGAAGGTTTTGTCTCCGGTGCTTCCGGCATCAATGCCAGTCACCTTAGTGTTGAAGGCACTGTCTGAATACCATCCATCGAACGTGTATCCTGTTCTGGCAGGTGTTTCCAGAGTGATGTTATCGCTTGTTGCATTATAATTGGTCGGGTTTCCGCTATGACGGCCACCGTTTAGCTGATAATCAATAGTATATTCTACAGCAATCCATTTTGCATGGAAGGTTTTATCTCCGGTGCTTCCGGCAATAATGCCAGTCACTTTAGTGTTAAATGCACTGTCCAAGTACCATCCATCGAACGTGTATCCTGTTCTGGCAGGTTCGTCTAATGCGATTGCTTCATTTAGATAGGTTATTGGATTCGTATCAGCATTCGTACCGCCATTAAGCTCATAATTAATATTATATCTTGCTTGTGCCGTAACGGAATAGGAAGCTTTGGTAATTTTGTCTGAGTCATAAGCGGAGCCACCTGATTTTTCAATCGAGGTAAATGTAAATGTTACATCATAAGCTTCCACATCTGTTGGTGTTGCATATGTAATATTGCCGCCGCCGCTTGTAAGAGTACCGCCGCTGTAACCCCATTTATAATCATATCTGTATTGGGCAATATCCTGAACGAATAGAAATTGATAAGAACCTTTTGGCATATCCTTAATAGTAACTGTATAAATGTCCGTTTCTTCATCGTGAATCATATTAATTGCGTTTTCTACAACCCAATCAGCGAGATATTCAGTTGAGCCGATAAGCGATACGGTATTTGAAACGGCTAGCTTTGTTATTTCAGTTATTAATCCAGGATCCATATACCATTTTCCGGAAGCCGGATCAAAGTATGCATCTGTGATACCCCGCGCTGTAATTGCGCTGTTCCAGCAACTATAATTCATAGAAGAATTAAGGAATTGCATTCCCAATACGGTACCATTAATTGTAACGTAAGCCCAGCCCTCATCTCCCGCATTTAAGCTAGGGAAAGTTTGATTTTGCCATTGTGATTGGATTTTAGGACCGCCGTCTAATAAGGAGGCACCACCCCAAATATTAATAGCCCATTCCGCCGCAGTTGTTCCGGCAGGCAGTTTGAAATACAACTTAACATCCAAATTTTCAGAAGCTGCGGCTGTCATTGATGGCATAGCCGGCAGAAGACTAAATGCAATAGCCGCAGCTGATACAAAAGCAATGATTTTTTTTATAAAATTTCTCATAAAATCCTCCTCCTTTTTTCTAATTATGCAGGTGCTTTATTGATGGTCGATCACCTTATAGCTTTATTATATAGTAGTTATATGTCAGTTACAATATTAACAAATAAATAGATCCTGATCAGCCTTGGAAAATCTTAAGCTGTCAAATGATTTCATGTCTGATCTTTTGGATAAAGAGAGTACTGTAACGTAATTTCCCGAATATTGATTTTTCGCCTTGTATAAGTTTACAATTTCTATTATAATGTAAATAACTGGTAAATTCTTGCATCGGGCATACGTGGGGATTTACCTTTTTAATATAATGAAAGTATCTCAAACTTCAGAAAAGAAATGATGCATGATGTGAACAAAGCGGAGGTTATATGGATACGATAAGTGAAAAAGTAATTCGCAGCTTGCTGGAATTTGACGGATATGTTACAACGGCAACTTTAGCGGACATAACAGGCATTTCCGTCAGCAGCATCAAACATAACCTGAATTGGGTCAGAGAGGAACTGGAGCGATTTAATATCACTCTTCAAAGTACACCCAGGAAAGGGTTTCGTTTGATTGCGTCAGAAGCACAACGATCAGAAATATTCCAATATCTGGAGGAAGAGGCAAATGGAAAGGCAGAATCATTTGTGTTTCGAAAAGGCTATATTTTAGATACCTTGTTTCAATTCCCGGCTAATTACACGATTCAATTATTCTCGGAAGAATTGTCGGTAAGTAGAAATATGATTCAAAAAGATTTAGAACAAATCAAAGAAGAACTGGCTAAATTCCATGTTTCAATTAAAAAAATCCGCAACCAGGGTGTTGTGCTGCATGGAGAAGAATTTAATATCAGACAGGCAATTGTAGAACACAATAACTCAAAATATTGGAAATGGAATCCAAATACTATTTTGGAAACGGCAAAAGGCGTGAATGGCCGTGTCAGCAAGAAAGCATACACTTATTTATCCGGTACTTATTCAAAAGAGCGCTTTTTAAATATTCAGAAAATTTTAATGGAAGCGGAAGACTTTTTGGGTATCACAATAACGGATATTGATTTTTGCCGTGTGATTGAATATCTTGCGATTATGAGACAAAGGGTGAAGTCCGGAAATATCATTAAGGAGTCCTCCAGAGAAGAAGAATTGCAGGATATTGACACCCGGTTTGTAGAAGCTGCAAAAATGATATCAGAAAAATTAATTCCCTGGCTTAATACGGAAACGAGGCTGGAAATACAATTTTTGGCAGCGCGTATATTTGTATGCAGTACATGTAGAAATTCCTACGTAAAAGGCAGCGGAGAGTATGAGGAGACTGCCGCGGAATACCTGGAAACCATAGAAAATATGCTGGATTTACGGAAATTGAGTAAGAGTAAGGAGCTTGTTCACGAAGTAAGTATTGCATTAGAACAGGCCAAAATACGTGAGAATTACCAAATCCTGGCATGGAGCGATCTGCACAGAGATATTCAAAAGCAGATGTCAGGACTGTACGCAGCGTGTATGACAAATATTTTTATGGTTGAGAAATGTATAGGAACCATGGTGAGGCAGGATGATGTGGCATGGATAGCGCTGCTAATCAATAATTTCATTAATGATATTGGAAATAAAGTAAAGGTTCAATTTGTTCATGCTACGACCAGGCATAAAGCAATATACCAGAAAAGAAAGATTGAGCAGGAAATCCAGGAAATCAAAATCATAGAATGTGTCTATTTTGCGGATTTTCAAGAAAGTAATGATGGAACTCTGACTATATCTACAGTGCCTGTAAGAGAAAAGAAAGATAACTTAATTGAAGTGACAAAGCATATCAGCAGCAAAGACATCATGCATATAAAAACCCGGTTAGAAGGATTTGAAGAGAAAAAAAGGGATGAGGCTGAAAGAGAACTGCTTACTGAAATATACGAGGAACAGCTGATGATCCCGTCGCTGAAAGCCAGAACAAAAGAAGAGACGATTATCAGGATGAGTAAAGTATTGGAAGATCTGGGATATGTGGAAGGCGGATTTTGTGAAAAGGTTCTGGAAAGAGAAAGCTTTTGTCCAACCTTTGTCGGCAAAGGGATAGCGATTCCTCATCTTCATAAAGAATGTATTTTAAGAAGCAAAGTTGTGGTAGCTAAAATGAAGAATCCGATTACCTGGCAGAAAGATGAAAAGGTAGATATTATTTTTTTAATTGCAAACAATTTTGAAGAATCAGAGAAGGTACAAATGTTATTCAAATGTTTGTATGATTTGATAGAAAATGAAGATCAGATGGAAAAAATAGGAAAGTCACAAAACGAATCGGAAATGTTAAAAAATATTTTGAAAATGAATTGATGGATTCTGTATATCATCACAATGTTAAGCGATATGGACAAAAGAACATATCGCTTTTTTGCCCCAATAAAAAAAATAGAGTGCAAAACCAGAAATTATGTGCTATGGACAGAGGATATAAAAGTAGCTATGATTGAATTAACTACTATTATCAAAGTAAAAGGAGGAAACAAAATGCTGGTAAATATGAAATATATGTTAGAAATAGCTGAAAAAGAAAAATGGGCCATTCCCTGCATTAACACACCGAATATTGAAACGCTGCGTGCGGTGGTGGATGCGGCGGAAGAATTGAATACACCTGTGATTATTGATCATGCCCAGGTGCATGATCCGCTTATCCCAATTGAAAGGATCGGACCTGAAATGGTTAAATACGCAAAAGAGGCGAAAGTCCCGGTATGCGTACATCTGGATCATGCGACAGAATATTCGTTTGTTATAAGAGGGATACGGGCAGGTTTTTCATCCATCATGTATGACTGCAGTGCACTCCCTTTTGAGGAAAATGTAAAAAGAGTAAAAGAATTGGTCAAAATTGCTCACGAGCTTGATATTACAGTAGAAGCAGAGCTGGGCGTCATGGTTTCCGCAGCGGAAGATACTCACGAAGAGGATGCGGAAAGCCGTGTGCTTTCGAATGACGAGATCAGGGAGTTTTTTACCGATCCTGAAGAGGCTAGAATATTTGCAGAGGAAACCGGATGTGATGCTTTGGCTGTATGTTTTGGTACAATGCATGGAATTTATGCAGAACCTCCGGTGCTTGACATAGAACGTGTAAAAGCCATTCGTGCATCTGTACCGCAAGAGTGCCGTATCGTAATGCATGGGGCATCAGGAGTCGAGTTTGGCCAGGTTCAGGAAGCGATTTCCGCAGGATGCTCCAAGATAAACTATTATTCTTACATGGCAAAAGCGGCATCAAAGCATGTTGCCGACAAGGTGGCTGAATTGGACGGGAAGATCGCATACCATGAACTGCAGGAAGATGCATACGTATTTATGAAAGAGTATGCAAAAGAGGTATTGAAAGTATTCAGGAACGGAAAATAAGAAAAAGGAGAGAAATCATATGGCTAAATTAGTAGATATTTTAGAAAAGTTCCCATTCAGTAAAGATGAAAAAGCACCCATGTTGATTCGTAAACAGGAATACTCTACTGCTTTGTACCCACCGGACAATGCTTTTACATCGGATAACACATTTACGATCGTTACAACAGACACAATGATGCTTGGAATCTATGAATTAGGGCCGGGCGGGGTATTTGCGCCTCTGGATATTCACCCGGGAGATGAATCTTACTACATATTAAACGGTCCGGTGGTCCAGAGAAGCGGAAATGGACAATTTGCGTATTTAGAGACCGGTGAAGGTCTTTATATGCCGGAAGGTGCCTGGCATTGCTGCCATAATTTCTCGGCAGATAAAGCAAGAATCCTTTATTTTATTACTCCCAAAGCATGGAGTGAATCCATCCCGCCGGCAGTCATTCCCACCGATGAGGAAACTAAATTTTATAAAGGCCCTAAAAATGAAGAACTGCCTGATATGAAAAATAAAATTCAGGATATATCCAGACAGGGTTGCACCGATGATATTGGAAGCTGGCCGGTGGAGCCGGGAAAAGCCAGGGAAACCGGTGCGGTATATGCGGTACGTGAGTTTGAGAAGCTAAATAACGTTCATGGTACAAAACATCCGATGCTGACGAGATTCATTACGAGTAATGATTATGGACATTTTGGAGAAATGATTCTGCCGGCGGGAGGATACGGACCGCGGTGTTCGGACCCGGATACGCATGCAGGCGATGCTGCACTTTACTGCATAGAAGGACCGGTAACTGTAAATTTAGTTGATCTGCAGGAAAGTTTTGTTATGGAACCGGAAGATAGTTTTTTTATTCCGGCAGGAACTAAATATCAGCTGGTTAATTTTGAAAACAAGCCAATAAAAGTAATATTTGCAATAACAGAATTGTAGATATATTGATACCTGGTATATCATTGCATAAATGATTGAGCAATGATATGCCAGGTTTTTGCTAATGCAGCCAGAGTCGTTGTTTTTCCATACTGCCTGGCACGGTTTATCGTAAAATAGGCTCCTTCATCGACTGGAAAGATTTAAAGGCATTAATTCATTGGGATTATACAATATGAATGAAAAATCGGTGGATAAATCAAAAAAATGGACTATTAAGATAAAAGAAGTGCAAAAACGGGTTTTTTAACTAGTATTATTTGCACAAAAATTCTGATAGAATAGAATTAAGACAATACATATTTCATAAGATTGGCGCGTTGATCTTTGATTTGCTTATCAAAAGATGGAAGGGGGACTCATATGGAAGAACACGCAATAGATATTGGCAGTGTGCTGCTGAAAGAATTAACTCTTTTGGATTGTGAGCCATTCGACAGTAAAGATGAATTGTTTCACTTTATGGCAGAACGATTCGAGGAAACAGGAATTGTCTCAGATAAGGCGGCATATATAAAGGCGCTCGAAGAGAGGGAAGCAATAGGGTCTACATACATGGGGGATTTTATTGCCATTCCTCATGGACAATGTGAGGAGGTTTTGAAGCCGGGCGTTGGATTTATAAGATGCAGAGAGAGTTTTGATTATGAATCATTCGAAGAAAAAGGACCGGTTAAGTACATATTTGTACTGGCAGTCAGCAGTTCTCATAAAGTGGATCAGCATTTGAGAATCCTGGCAACACTGGCAGGATATTTAATGAAGGATGAATTCTGTGAGTTAATTGAAAAAGCGCAAAGTTATGAAGAAATAATAAATGGGATACATCGTATAGAGTCCCAGGAATAGGAGGTAAATTATGTTTATTATTGCAATTACATCTTGCGCAACAGGAATTGCCCATTCCTATATGTCAGCAGAAGCCATCAAAAAGACATGTAAGAAGAATGGTCATACCTGCAAAGTGGAAGTGCAGGGAGCCCTTGGAATTGAAAACAAATTGTCTGCGAAAGACATTGAAAAGGCAGATTTGATAATTTTTGCAAATGATGTGGGTATTTCTAAAATGGAACGGTTTGCAAATGTTCCAAAAGATAAGATAAAACAAATTACGCCGCACGATGTTATTAAAAAACCAGAAATTATATTTGAGTAGAGATAAAGGATAAAGAAGCACCCTACGGGTATTTCGGATGTCCAGAAAACACGGACATAAATAGAAAGGAGTTATTATATTATGAAGGAGATTTTGAAAGATATTAAACAGGCGCTGTTAACAGGTGTTTCTTATATGCTTCCGTTCGTAGTGGCAGGCGGAATCCTGGTAGCAATTGGATTTGCAGGCGGTGGAGCGGTTGCAGTAACCGAAAGCACAACGGGATTCTGGTCCAGAATCTTCTGGTGGGGGAAAGATGCTTTTGGACTAATGATTCCGGTTATGGCAGCATATGTTGCGTATTCCATTGGAGATAAACCTGCGCTTTTACCGGGTATGGTAGCCGGTGTAATAGCGGATTCCATTGGCGGCGGCTTTCTTGCCGGTTTGATTGGAGGTATTCTGGCAGGTTATATAGTTCAGGCTTTAAAAAAACTTCCTATACCGACGATGCTAAGATCATTATTGCCAACATTGATTATTCCCATATGCTCTACGTTAGCGATCGGATTTATCATGAGTATTGTATTGGGTGGGCCGATTGCGGCGTTGAATACAACAATGCTGGATTTCTTAAGTGGATTGGAAGGCAGCAGTTTGATTATTTTAGGGTTGATTCAGGGAGCCATGCTCGCATTTGACCTGGGAGGCCCGGTCAACAAGGCCGCCTATGCATTTGCATTGGCGACTATGGAAGCTGGGAATTATGCGCCCATGGCTGCAAATTTTGTGGCATCCATGGCTCCGCCATTGGCGATCGGTATTGCCATGCTCATCGCAAAAAAGAAATTTACAAAAGTTGAAAGAGATGCAACCGCCGGATGTCTTGTGGGAGGTGCCGCAATGATTTCCGAATTTGCAATTCCCTTTGCCGCCGGGAATCCATTGTTATATGTTCCCTGCTTTATGGCGGGTGGTGCGGTAAGTGCGATTTTATCCTATTTATTCGGATGTACTATGCAGGCACCTCACGGAGGAGCATTTGTAATTGCATTATGTAATAAACCGTTAATGTTGTTCTTAGCATTATTAATAGGATCTCTGGTTAGCGCAGCTTTGATTCTGGTATTTAAAAAAGCACCCGAAAATGAAGAGGCCCAGGCAGAGTAGCTGACGATCTATAATAAGGAACTGTCTGGAAATATGCCGCCAACTCGTACGGTTTACTTCCCGACAATTCCTAAATACCTGAGACTGTGCAAGAAGTCAGATTGCACAGTCTTTTGCTATCTCCCCGAGTCATAATCTTGCGAAAGTTTTCTTAACGCAGACAGCTGAAAATTCAGACCAGTAATTCCCATAGGTATTTAGAGGACGTTGTACTAGCCATCGCACTGACGATTTGGTACAATAATTATTAGAAAAATTGAAGAGCGGCAGGAGGTGATAATGATGGCAGAGAGAAAATGGAAGGTTATGATTGTGGATGATGAATTCCGCATCGGTCAATTAATTCGGAAATTGATCAGATGGGAAGCGCTTTTTCTTGAATGTGTCGATGTGCTGGATAATGGTGAGACTGCTTATGAGATGATTTTGGAAAAGCGGCCGGATATTGTAATTACAGATATCCGCATGCCTAAAATTAATGGTTTGGAACTGGTTCGTATGACTAAAGAAGTGCGGGAGGATATAAAGTTCGTAATTATCAGCGGGTACAAAGAATTTGAATATGCCCATAAAGCACTGCAGTATGGTGTGAATGACTATTTGCTGAAACCAATCAATGAAGAAGAATTGAACGAAGTTATGGATAAGATAACGGCAGAGCTGGCTGAGAATAATGCCGCCGTTTGGCGGCAGGCGGAAATGAAGAAGACCGTAAATGTGAGTAAGCAGATCATCAGGCGCGATCTTTTGAACCACATTATCGATAAAGGACAGCCGGAATCATTATCAGAAATGGAGCAGGAATATCATGTGAAACTGAATGCTCCGTTATATCGGGGAATTGATATCAAATTAGATTATTCAGATCTTGAAAAAACCGATAAGAAACAGGATCGGATCACAATTGACAAGGTTCTCTCAATTGTGGAGCAGCACCTTCAGGCTTGTGTCAGGGAAGAATTAATCTGTGAAAAGCCGGGACTTCACATATACTGTCTGTTCAACTATGAAGCGGATAAGGTAAAAGATATTAAGCAGCATATCAATGATATTTTGTCGGAAATACAGGAGTATCTGCTGGGATTTGAACAGTATGTCGTTACGATTGGAGTCGGAACCGAAAAAAGCGAATTTGCTTCTATCGGGGCCTCCATGAATGGAGCCCGAAAAGCGGTGGAAAACAGAATTAAACTGGGAGTTGGCCGTTTGATTTATGCAGAAGGACTGGACGATATGGAGGTCATAGATGCGGAGGCTTATTTAAAACCTCACCGGGACGGTTTTCTGGCAGCAATGGAAGTGTATTCGCAGGAAAGCCTCGATCATATTATCAATAAAATATTCAGTCCTCTCCAGTTGCGGGAAGATATTGATTTTTCCGTTTGTTATACAATCACCGGAAAATTGATTGCATTGTTTTTTGATAATGTTGAAATGCAGGACAAATCCGGGGATGACGTAAAAGAGTTTTTGCTGACCTCCTTAAATCAATGTTATACGATTGTAAACCTAAAGAATTTATTGAAGCAAAATCTGGGTGAATATCTGGAGACCAGTCTCAAACTCCGGGAAACAGAATTAGCCAGACCAATAAGGCAGGCCAGGAAATACATTAAGCAGCACTACGCTGAGAAGATTACATTGGAGGATCTTGCAGCTTTAGTAGACTTAAATCCGGTTTACTTTAGTGTTTTATTTAAAAAGGAAACAGAAATGAACTTTAGTGCTTATCTGGTCCATGTGCGTATGGAATATGCAAAAGAGATGCTGCGCAAAGGCAACGAGACGATTGCCGCAGTAGCAGAGCGGGTGGGATATAAAGATGCCAGATATTTCAGTCAGATATTTGCCAGGACGGTCGGGGTTAAACCGGCATTATATAGAAAATTGCACACGTAATATAACCTTACACAAGCAAAGCGGATTCCGAATATCTGACACGATGTGGGAGTGGATATGGACATAACAAAAAAGATTAAACGGTATTTAATTATTCAGGGTATACTGGTAACAGCGGTAGTGTTGGTGATGATGCAGTTCAAACTGTCTCCGATACTGTTTCTGATTATAGCAGCGGCGGAAGGCGTAATTATTGTGAATGTTGTCTTGACCATAATGAAGCCGTTGAACAGCCTGCAGAAGATATTGGAAAAATCCATATCCGCCGGTGAGCTTGAAAGAAAATCGCTGCCGCCGGCAGAGGAACTTCCGTTTTTAAACGAGATCATGACCTTGTTAGCGCTATGTGCACAGGAGACAACCCGTAGAAATTCGGCGGAGATATTTGATAAGCAGGCTGAGCTTACAGCACTCCAGAGCCAGATTAATCCACATTTTCTTTATAACACGCTGGAATCAGCACGGGGGCAGGCATTGATTGACGGGAATATGGAAATTGCTAAGATGATGGAAGCACTTTCTGCATTTTTCCGATACAGTATCAGCCGAAAGGGAAGCCTTGTCAGGCTCCGCGATGAACTTGCAAATATTGAAAATTATATGATGATTCAGCGTTATCGTTTTAATAATCGGTTTACGATGGAAATTTTGATTGATGAAGAGGATGAAGAAGCGTATGATTACAAAATTCCGAGGCTGATTATCCAGCCGGTGGTGGAAAATGCCATCTTTCACGGACTGGAAGAAAGTCTGGAGGGCGGAATTGTCTCAATTGAGGTTATTGTTACCGAAAAAAATCTAATCATTACGGTATCTGATAATGGGAAGGGAATGGATGCGAAAACACTGGCTGACCTGAATCATAGAATTCATTCGCAGATCATGCCATTGGATCGTCAGGAGGGAAAAGGGACGGCCAATACGGGAATCGGTCTGCTGAATATCCACAAGCGCATTCAGCTTCTCTTTGGTGAGGAATATGGGTTGAGTGTATACAGTACTGTGAATCAGGGAACTGATGTGGAGATTACTGTACCGGTAAATTATGAGAGGGTGCAGGGTAAAGATGAGAAAAGAGATATTGCGTATACAGCATTTGAACTATCAAACCAAAGCGGGAAATGAATTGAAATATATATCTTTTTACCTGCTGGAAGGAGAGGTCACCGGATTTCTTGGTCTGGAGAATTCCGGAAAGGAAATTCTGGTAGATATCCTGTCCGGTGAATTGAAATTCAAAAGAGGAATTGTAAAACTATGTGGAGAACGACTGATCTCATCGGGAGATCTTGCCGGCTTTGTTTATAAAATGAAAGATTCAAACTATTTAATCGAAGACTGGTCTGTGGCTGAGTATATAAACCTGGTTGATAGCCGTTCGGTTTGGGGAATCCTGCGTCAAAAGACACTGATTGCTGAGGTACAGGAGTTATTTGAGGTTCTGCAGATAGGGATTGATGCAAATAAGAAACTGGGTGATTTAAGTGAAGTCGAAAAACGCCTGGTTGATGTTGCAAAAGCATATAAAAAGAAAGCTAGAATACTGATTATTGAAGATGAATTTGACGTGCTTTCCCAGCAAGAGATCGAGTACTTTAAAAAGGAACTGGTTCGCGTGATCAGCGGCAAAATGACCGTGATTGTCAATAATCACTCCGATATGGTTACCGGTATTCTGGCTGGAAAACTGATCATTTTTAAAAAGGGTGCGATTGTAAAAAAATGCAGCACAGAATATATACAAAATCCGAAATACCTGGAGCGGTACCTTATGGCTACCAATGTGCGTTCCAGAAAAAAAACACTGGACAGCATGAGGCTGAATCAAACCGGAGAATACGAGATACTCTACCGGGTTGCACATGTGAACACCTCACACGATACAAACATGGAGTTTTCATTTCGAAAAGGTGAGATTACGACCGTTCTGGCACTGGATCGAAAAGAGAAAGAAGAGATATTTGGCATTCTTTCGGGACGGGTACAAAAAGCTGGTGTTGAACAGCAGATCGGAGAGGAAGTATGCAATTTTGATGATATTTCCGATTATGTAAGAAATAAAATAATTTCCATACTGCATTTGGGAAACCTGGAAGAATTGCTGCCCAGCATGTCGGTTGGTGAAAATATATTAATGCCTTCCCTGAATAAGATTACTTCACTGGAGTATACGCTGGCAGAGCGCAGAATAGTTAAAATGCTGGAAAAAGAAATGTCAGATACGGGTATTTTCAAAGGGGAAAAGATTAAAAAACTTGGTGTCAACGATCGCATCGCACTGACTTTAGAACGCTGGCACGTATACAGCCCGAAAGTTATCGTTTTATTTGAACCTTTTGCTCAGTGCGATACATATGGTGTATCGCTGGTAAAGTCATATATAAAAAAATTTGCCTCCGGCGGTTCGGTGGTCATTATAGTAAAATCAAGAGAAGAATATATGGAAGAACTGTCTGACCGGTTTATCCAAATATAAAAAGTCCTGCATTTCTTTTTAAGCTTAAAATTGTCTCACTTAAACTAAATTCTATCCCATTGATAAGTATATGAGTAAAATTTATAATGAAGTTACTTTCAATAATGAAAAAATATTAAAGTAAAAAAAAGGAGGAGACACATGAAAAAGAAAATTTTATCAATGGTACTCGCAGCAGCGATGACGGCTGTATTTCTGATGGGCTGTAATTCTGGTGCGGGGCAGGAACCCAGTACCGACACTACGGCAAAAAAAGGAGAAGATTTAACCTTTGTCGTGGTACCGAAATGCGTGCATGCCTGGTTCGATGAAGTAAATAAAGGTGCACAGCTGCAGGCAGACGCGCTTTCCAAACAGTTAGGCGTAGAAGTGAAGATCGATTACCGCGCACCGCAGAAAGCGGATGTTGCAGAGCAGAACTCGGTTCTGGAGCAGGCAGCAGCGACGAAACCGAACGGTATCGCTCTTGACCCGGTTGATTATGATGGCAGCAAAGCGGTAATTGAGGAAATTCAAAATCAGGGTATTCCGGTAATCTTATTCGATGCACCAACACCGGAGGGCAGCGATCTTACTTCGGTTGGAAATGATTTTGCAGAGCAGGCAACGATTGCTGCAGACAAACTTGCACAGCTTATCGGCGAAGAAGGAAAGGTTGCCGTTATGCAGGGCTTCCCATCAGCACCGAATCATGCAGAACGCTATCAGGCACATTTGGATGCACTCGCAAAATATCCGAACATTGAGGTAATTGACGGTGGAATTGATAATGATAATGTTGAAGAAGCACAATCACAGGCAGCAGCAGTTCTGGCAGCAAATCCGGATCTGAAAGGATATTTAAACTGTGATGCATGCGGCTCCGGGCTTGCAGCGGCTGTAGAAGAAGCCGGTAAAAAAGGTGAAGTCACCGTGGTAACTATGGACAATTTGATTGAAATTCTGGATTATGTTAAGTCCGGAACGATTTCGGCAACATCTTCAACAATTCCGCAGATGCAAGGTTCCATGGCAGTATTGATGCTGTGGCAGAAACATATCGGAATTGAGATTCCAAAGACGGTTGATACCGGCATAGCTTATATTGATGAAACGAATATCGATGAATGGATTAAGACTGTAAGCGAATAAATGACTGGAAGAGGGGTCGCTGACTGAAAGCTTCAGGTCACGGCCCCTTTTTAGAAAGAAGCAAAAGGAGTATGCCCATGAAAGTTTTAGAGGCACATAATATAACAAAAGTATTTCCAGGGGTTGTGGCCCTGGATTCTGTAGATGTTTCCTTTGAAACCGGCGAAATTCACTGTGTCATTGGCGAAAACGGCGCTGGAAAAAGCACATTAATAAAATGCCTTACCGGAGTATATGAACCTGAAGATGGGGAAATCCTGATTAATGGTCAGGATGCCAGAAAAAATAAAAGTCTGTATGATAAAATTGCTTATGTACCGCAGGAAATTGATTTATTTAGTCAAATGTCGGTTGCGGAAAATTTGTTTTTACCCTATCGAAAATCAGGTTTTAAAGGCTTGATAAATCAAAGACAGCTGGAAGATAAAGCGGTATCGCTTCTGGAGCGTTTCCATATTCCGGCAAGGCCGGATGATCTGGTAAAAGATATCTCGGTATCTGCCCGGCAGCTTCTGCAGGTTGCCCGGGCGACAGTTCACGAAGGCTATGAGGTATTGATGCTGGATGAACCGACAACCAGTCTGACGACAGAGGATGCGGGGATTCTCTTTGATATTATAAAGGAAATTAAAGCTGAAGGGAAAGGGATTATCTTTATTTCGCATAAATTAGAAGAAATCTTCACCCTCGGTGATGTGATAACGGTATTTAGAAATGGGAAAAAAGTAGCTTATTCGGCACTAAACGACGTAGATGTACCGTGGGTGATAGCTCAGATGACCGGACGTAAAGTAGTGCAGGATCAGTCATTCTGGTCTGAAAAGGTGAGCGAAGAGGTTCTTTTGGAGGTTAGAAATCTAACCGGAGAATATTTTAGTGATATTAGCTTTGATTTGAAAAAAGGAGAAATATTGGGCTTCTCGGGTCTGGTGGGAGCCGGCCGCAGTGAGCTGATGCAGGCCATCTTCGGATATCTGCCGGTATACTCAGGTACAGTCAGGCTGGATGGAGAAGCGTGGAAATTGGGTGATACCAGTTATTCGGTCAGAAACGGTCTGGTCTATCTTCCGGAAGAGCGGAAGAAGCAGGGAATTTTACCGGTATTGAGTGTCCGCGAAAATATTTCGGTATCAGCTTTAGAGAAATTGCAGTCCGGCATTGCGATTTCCAGCCGCAAAGAAGCGGAACTGGCGCAGGAAATTGTCGATGTATATGATGTGAAGACTCCTGATATTGAAAAAGAGGTTCAGTTTTTGAGCGGCGGTAATCAGCAGAAGGTAATTATCGGACGCTCCATGTCCTGCGAACCTAAGATACTGGTATTCGATGAACCGACGAAAGGGATTGATGTCGGTACGAAAGCGGAAATCTATCGATTAATGAAAGAACTGGCGGAACAGAAAGGGATTGGCATTATTCTGATTTCATCGGAGATGGAAGAAATAAAAAAGTGCTCGAACAGAATTATTGCTCTTTATAAAGGGAAAAAAGCCGGAGAGTATGATGCAAAGACAGACAAGGAAACGATTTTAAGTGCCATTATAGGTGTTAAGTCTTAGATAAAGAGGAGTCGTTATTATGAGTAAACAAAAAACAAAAAGCGGAAACGCAGTAATAAATGCGTTAAGGAAAAGTAATATGACAGCCATGGGTGTAGTGTTGATCCTGATGATTATTATTGCCAGCGTTTTATCACCGTATTTCCTGGACATTTATAACTTACAGGCCCTGATCCGGGATCTCGCTTTCATCGGTATGATCGGTATCGGCCAGTCGCTGCTTCTGCTTATCGGAGAGCTGGATCTTTCGGTCGGAAAGATAGCTTCACTATGTGGTATTCTGGCCGGTATGATGATGGTAACCTATGGACTGAATCCATATTTGTCGTTGGTAATAGCATTGCTTCTGGGGCTTGTATTTGGTGCCATTAATGGAGTTATTATCACAAAACTGCGCCTTAATTCAATGGTAGCTACCATCGGAATGCAGGGTGTATATGGCGGTATCAACCTGGTTCTTACGAAAGGCAAGGCGATCACCGGGATACCTGAGAGTATTTATATATTTGGCAAGGGCAATCTTGGCCCGATTCCGTTCCCCTTTGTATTTACCATTATTGTATTAATATGTGTGTTGTTTCTGGTAAAGAAAACCAAGACAGGGCGTTATGTCTATGCCATCGGCAATAGCCGGGAAGCGGCAAAAATTCTCGGCATTAGAGTGGATAGAATCCGCATCATGATCTATGCTATCGTCGGATTCATTTCATCTCTGGCAGGGATACTGTATGTGGCCAGACTGGGTTCTTCACAGTCGGCAATCGGTGAGAGCTGGCCGATGAATTCTATCGCCTCATCTGTGATCGGCGGTGTGTCGCTGACCGGAGGAATCGGCAATCCGGCCGGTGCATTGATCGGTGCCGCGGTAATCAGTATTATCCAGAATATGATTGTATTATTTGGGGTTAATGTATACTGGCAGTCAGCGGTATCGGGAATCGTAGTGGTACTGGCAATTTCATTCAGCTCTATTTCTGATATTGTCAGAGAACGGAAGCAGCGAAAGATTAAAGTGAACTAAATAGAAAAAAGATTAAAGTGAACTAAATAGAAAGGGTGATATTATGAACATAGGATTGAACCTGTCATTTGCCGTTAAGCGGTGGATGAAGCCGGATCAGTTGGCCAGGATGTGCAAGGAAGATTTCAAGGTGGATCATGTACAGTTTACCTGGGATCTGATCGATCCGTGGTGGCCGGACGTACCGCGGGATCAGATGGCGCTTGCGTATAAGACGGCATTTAAAAAAGAAGGTGTTCATATCGATGCCGGTTTTGCCGGACTGGCAGCCTATAGCTATGCAAATCTACTGGCACCCTCCGCGGTTCAGCGGGACATTGCCTTTACATATTTTAAAAGAGCGGTTGATTTAACAGCTGCAATGGGATCAAAAGTGCTGGGATCCCCGGTGGGCGGGATGAATTATGATGATGCCCGAAATGAAGAGAAACGCAGTGAATTATATCAGATCATGCTGGATTACCTGCGGCAGCTCGCTGCATATGGTGAGGAGAGAGGACTGCAGGAAATTCATATTGAAGCAACGCCGCTGTGGACCGAATTTCCCCATAGTCCGGAAGTAGCGGTGCAGATGATGAAAGACCTGGAAGGGACAGCAATACCGGTAAAGCTCCTGATCGATTGGGGGCATGCGCTTTATAAGCCGCTGCTGAAAGCCGAAGCAGATATGGAGCTGTGGCTGAAAAAATGTGCGCCCTATGTCGGTTCTATCCATTTACAGCAGACCGATGGGATGCTTGACCGGCATTGGGATTTTACAAAAAAAGGAATCGTGACACCTGAGTATATTAAGCGGGCAGTTTCTGCATCAGGGTTGGAAGAAACGCCTCAATATCTGGAAGTAGTTACAATTTTTGAAGAGGAAGATGATGCTGTTTATGAAGGCATCAGGAAAACAATGGATTATCTTCGGCAAGAGCTGAGCATTTAGGAGGTATTCTACATATGGAAACAGAAAAATTATACCGGTCAATACTGGCGGAACATAAAGAAGTATATGAAAAGATAGATCAAAAATCCATGCGCTCATTTATTGATGCGATTCAGCAGCACAACCGCATCTTCTTAATCGGTGTAGGCCGCGAAGGTCTGGCCACCAGGGCATTTGCCATGCGGCTGATGCATATGGGTAAAGAAGTTCATTGGATATGGGATGATACCACGCCGGGTATCCATCCGGGCGATTTAGTGATTGCTACACTGGGAGACGGACAGATTGGACATATTAATTATATCTGTGAACGGGCAAAGGAAGCGGGCGGTTTCATTTATGTGGTAACCGGCTCGCCCAGCGGCAGAACAGCTGCAGAAGTTGCAGATGCGGTATTCTTTCTTCCGGCGGCGGTATACCGGGGCAGGGATGATGTAGTCCGTTCTTGCCAGCCGATGGGAAATCTGTTTGAACAGGTTCTGTTTATCACCTTTGATGTGATTATTATGATAATTGTAGCAGAAACAGATGAGCTGACCTTTGAAAAGATGTCAGAGCGGCATAGAAATGTTGAATAAATAGAGGGAGGTATGCGGTAAAGATGAAAAAAATATTGAATGCAGACGTATCAAATGTAGTAGAGGAAATGCTTGCGGGATATCTCCAGGCATATAAAAAGTATTATAAAAAAATCGGAGAATATAATGCCTTTCAGTACAGAAGAAACCGGAAGGATAAGGTGGCTCTGGTCATCGGCGGCGGAAGCGGACATGAGCCGCTGTTTTCCGGATTCTGCGGAGCGGGCCTTGCGGATGCGGTTGCATGCGGCAATATCTGTGCATCGCCAAATCCGGAATTGATCAGTGAGACGGCGAAAGCAGTAGATCAGGGCAAAGGAGTTTTGTTTATATATGGCTGTTACGCAGGAGACAATCTGAATTTTGATATGGCTGAGGAATTATGCCGGGAAGAAGGAATCAAAACGGCCCATGTGCGGATATGGGATGACTGTGCTTCGGCACCGAAAGAACGTATTACCGACCGCCGCGGGATAGCCGGTGATGTGTTTGTGATTAAAATAGCCGGTGCTGCCTGCGATGCCGGTCTGGAATTTGAAGAGGTGATTCGTATTGCTGAGAAGGCCAGAGACTCTATCAATACAATCGGGGTGGCAACTTCACCGGGAACGCTGCCGGGAAATGATAAGCCGACCTTCGAACTGGCCGATGATGAAGTTGAGTTCGGGATGGGACTCCACGGTGAGCCGGGAATCGAACGCACGAAAATGAAGCCGGCTAACGAGCTGGTTGACAGAATGTATTCAGAATTGAAAAAAGAGCTGGAGCTCAAAGATGGTGACGAGATTGCTGTTTTAATAAATGGTCTTGGCTCAACACCGCTGCTGGAGTTGAATGTTGTTTATTACGAATTAAACAAACGGTTAATGGCCGACGGACTGAAGGTTCATGACGCAGAGATAAAGGTTTATTGTACCTGCATGGAAATGGGCGGTTTTTCAATTACTATTCTAAAACTGGATGAAGAATTGAAGAAATATTTAGATGCCCCCTGCTATTCGCCGTATTATGCGAAAGGGGAACTGACCAACACCGTTTATCAGAATGAAGAAGCAGAAGAGGAAGCAGAAGAGGAAGCAGAACCGGAGTTTGATGAAAAAGATACAGAACCGGCAGAAATCGTGCGCAGCAAGGCCGGAGAATTAGCCGTGCTTCATGCTGAAGATGCGAGAAATATGCTTTTATATATTGCTGATAAGGTGATTGCCAATAAGACATATCTAACCGAAATTGACAGCGCAATCGGCGATGGCGATCATGGAATCGGCATGGCTGGCGGCATGCAGAAGGTAAAAAAAAGACTGGGTTCCATGGCCGGCGAAGAAAATGCGTATGCTGTATTTGAAGCCGCCGGAAGAGCGATGTTAATGTCCATGGGCGGAGCTTCCGGTATTATATTTGGCAGTCTTTATCTGGCCGGTGCGGAATCGATGACACCTGAGAATATATTAACCGCAGCCGATCTTGCCGGGATGGAACGTAAGAGCCTTAAGGCAATCCAGGAGCGGGGGAAAGCAGAGATCGGAGATAAAACCATGGTAGACGCTTTAGAACCGGCAGTGATTGCAATGGAAACCAATTGGGAAAATGGCCTGTTGGAAATGCTGAAAGCCGCAGAAGATGCAGCGAGACAGGGAGTGGAAGACACCAAGAAGTATGCTGCAAAGTTTGGCCGGGCTAAGTCGCTGATGGAAAGAGCGATTGGCTGCCAGGATGCAGGAGCCACTTCGGTTTGGCTGATATTTCAGGGAATGCGTGAATTCGTGGAAGGAAAGATTTGAGATTTATATGTCGAAAGCCAAAGGAGTTAATTTATGCAAAAAAAGATCTATTTAGGCAGCAATTTAAAAATGTATAAGACGATTGCCGAAACATGTGAGTATTTGCAGCGGCTTGCAGCAAATACTCGGGACATCAACCGGAGTGAGATGGAATTATTTATTATACCTTCTTATACGGCATTGGAAAGGGCTGTAAACTGCATTGATAAAAACAGTATCAAGCTGGGCGCCCAAAATATGTGTTGGGAAGGGCAAGGACAGTATACCGGTGAGATATCGCCTCTCATGCTGAAAGAAATCGGTTTGGACTTGGTAATGATCGGTCATTCGGAACGGAGACATATATTTGGAGAAACGGATATAGAAGAGAACAGAAAGGTTCGAAAAGCTTTGGATATGGATTTGACTGCATTGCTGTGCATAGGGGAGACGGCAGAGCAAAAGGAATTAGGCATAAGTGCGGAAACCCTGCGGATACAATTAAAAGTTGGACTGCATGGGGTAACGCAGGAGCAAATCTCTAAACTTTGGATCGCCTACGAACCGGTTTGGTCAATCGGTGTAAATGGGATTCCCGCATCGGCTGACTATGCGGAAGAGATGCATCGAATAATAAAAGCCGCATTAACAGAAATCTATGGAAAAAACGCTGACGATATTCCGGTGCTGTATGGCGGCAGTGTAAATCCTTCAAATGCGAAAGAGCTTATAGTACAACCGTCTGTTGACGGGCTGTTTATAGGGAGAAGCGCATGGGATGCGGATAATTTTGATAAATTGATCAGAAGTGTATTGAAAGTCAGTCAATTGAGTTGAAAGGAGAAATTAGGATGAAAATAGCAATTGGATGCGATGAAGCAGCATATAACCTTAAGGTGGAGATTATGAAACATCTGGAAGATAGAAATGACATCCGGTTAACTGATTTTGGGGCAGAAGAGGGAGATGTTGTTTTATATCCGGATGTGGCTTACGCAGTGGCAGATGCGGTAGCGAATGGTGAATATGACAGGGGAATTCTCGTATGTGGTACCGGAATTGGGATGGCGATTTGCGCAAACAAAGTTCCGGGCATTCGTGCTGCCGTTTGCCACGATCCGTTTTCGGCAGTACGTTCGCGTAAAAGTAATGATGCTCAGATTATGTGTATGGGAGAACGGGTAATTGGAGTTGAACTGGCAAAATATTTAGTGGATGTCTGGCTGAAGGAAGACTTTTCGGGGGGTGGTTCAGCACCGAAGGTAGCACGTATTAGTGAGCTGGAACAGGAGCATTTTGTAAACAGAGAATAAAGGGTGCATGTTTTGAAAGTGGGAGTTTATACATGTTGGCAATTAGGACGCCACTATGGGAGGCAATATGCTTCACGCAAACAGGGCAACGCTCTGGCGAACTAACGGCTAACTACGACTAAATCAGCGCCCAGGAACGCCTGGGCGCCGAAGTCTGGTGTGCCCGGTGGGCACACGTTCTAACGGGTGAAAGTCCCCAATCCGCCCGGCAGTGGGAAGGATACAGCCGA
>Ga0153929_1000061_pt1 | contig 52402 bp, 35 predicted proteins | sample TSNJ013MetaG_FD_104689 | JGI IMG/M metagenome (GOLD analysis project Ga0153929, IMG submission 104689) | Attine ant fungus gardens microbial communities from New Jersey, USA - TSNJ013 MetaG | ecosystem: Host-associated > Fungi > Mycelium > Unclassified | place: USA: New Jersey, Wharton State...
CCAGTAGGACCAGGTTCCCCAGTAGGACCGGGTTCTCCAGTAGGGCCAGGTTCTCCAGTTGGACCAGGTTCTCCAGTTGGACCGGGTTCTCCAATAGGACCAGTTTCCCCAATAGAACCGGGTTCTCCGGTAGGACCAGGTTCTCCAGTTGGACCGGGTTCTCCAGTTGGACCAGTCTCCCCAGTAGGACCAGTTTCCCCAGTGGGACCAGGTTCTCCAGTAGGACCAGGTTCTCCAGTTGGACCGGGTTCTCCAGTAGGACCGGGTTCTCCAGTAGGGCCTGGTTCTCCAGTAGGACCGGGTTCTCCAGTGGGACCGGGTTCTCCAGTAGGACCGGGTTCTCCAGTAGGACCGGGTTCTCCAGTAGGACCGGGTTCTCCAGTGGGACCGGGTTCTCCAGTGGGACCAGTTTCCCCAGTGGGACCGGGTTCTCCAGTGGAACCAGTTTCTCCGGTAGGGCCAGTTTCTCCAATAGGACCGGGTTCTCCAGTGGGACCGGGTTCTCCAGTTGGGCCGGGGTCTCCAGTGGGGCCAGGTTCTCCAGTTGGGCCGGGTTCTCCAGTGGGGCCAGTTTCTCCAGTTGGGCCGGGGTCTCCCTGCGGTCCCGCAGGTCCCGTAGGTCCCGTAGGACCGGTCTCTCCCACTGGAAGTATTAAAAGATATGCCTTTAACAATGCTTCAATTGAGAACACGCTATCTGCAGCCGCCGTATTTATCAGGGTCAGGGTAGTACCCGCCGTCAGTACATCTATAACGGCGAATCCCGATACCTGCCCTGTCTTCAGAGGAGAAGTACCCAATATTAACTCACCTTGTGAAGACTGCAGGCCAAATTCCGCCGCACCTTTTAGAGTGGTTTCCGTTGCAATCCACCATTTGATTGAATATTGTCCTACTTCTTTAAATGTTATTTCTCCTGTTTCAATATCATAGCTTATTTCTGGTGTAAATATCGACTGCACATCGAAAATGACATTTTGGTTCGGATCCACACGCCCGTCAAATATTCGTTTGATTTCCAATGTTTTACTGCTCATCTAATCCTCCTTTTAATACCTCTTATACAGGTATTGCCATAATAACTATATTTCCCTGCAGGGTTACCCACCGATTCACCAGATAGCAGCCACTATAGTACTATATTTAATTTCATTATATTCTCAATAACCTGTAGTGACTCAACCGGAAGCAGCTTCCCTTACATATATCGTTTTTTGTCTTTTAACGGTTGAAACCTGTTCAAGAAGTTCATCGGCTATACAGATACTGAGTTGAGGGCATGGGAAAACCCCGGACAAGCCGGGGCTTGAAATCAATGGCGAGGTTTCCTCATGGGGTTTACGATCCGATGTTCCGTAATTGTTAAACACCACAAATAATTTTTTCAGCCATTGCTATTTCTTCATCTATCAGGTGATTAAAATGATCGCATACGTCATTGATAATACGCTCATTGCGTTTGCTGACGGATGCTTTATATAATCCATTTTTTACAGCCTTCCATTTCAAAAAGAAATCGCTGTTTAGAAATAAATGGTTCTCATCACAAGGCATCGGCTGATTTTCGAGAAAAAACCGGTATAAATAGCGGTTTTGAATCATGGCGTCTATGTATTTTGCCAGCAGGATTATGTTCTCCCGTTCTCCGTTTATACAGCTATGAATATGTGAGAGCAACGCCTGGCGTGTATTTGGATGGATACGTACAATTTCCCGGGCTTCCTGTATGGCTTCAATTTGCAGAGGTTTTTTTGCAACCCTGTTTAAATATACAATCTCATAGGTATGCGCAATAATCTCCCGGCGGGCGATCTGCTCACTTTTCTTTCCATATGTTGGATCAACACAAAAAAACTTATCTGTTTTTGCATTCCGGACAATGAAATAGTGGGGACCGTGAAATGTATGGTAAAGCTGATTCCATGGAATGTAAAAGGCATCTATTCCAACAATTATAAACGCGCCCTCGTGAAATAGGGATATGTTTCTATCCGTATCTTCTTGTGAATGACAAGCCCATTTTTCGATTTTTCCCCCCAGCAGTTCAAGGTTTGCAATCATTCTTTTCGTTAAGTAAGTCTCGTGGTACGGGTCATAATCAAATTCTGTTTCAGACCAAAGCGTGGCAAAAGAAGCAGGATAATTCAAACCAAAGTAATTTGCAATGCTTATGACGCAATCATGGTAGCAGTTCATTCCCTGAAAATGGATCGGGTTCATTGGTCGTCCTCCAGTGCCCTTTCCGTTTTGCCGGTTGCGGTTTTTCTGATTGTATCAATCATTTTTATCCTTTTCGGCTGCTTATAGTTTGCCAGATGTTCTTTACAATAAGAATGGATTTCCTCTGCCTGGATCTGCGCAGTCATTGGTATCAGATCGACGCAAACAATTTCATTTTCAAAAGAATCTGTCCCGCCATATACGATACAGTCTTTCACGAGCCCGCTGTTCAGGATACAGGCTTCCACTTCCTCAGCATGAACATTGAGTCCTCTGACAATAATCACATTTTTTTTGCGTCCGCAAATATATAAATACCCATCTTCATCAAGATAACCAATATCTCCTGTATATAAATAACCATCTTTTAATATTTTCCGCGTCTCTTCTTCGTTTTTGTAGTAGCCCAGCATGACGTTCGAACCTTTTACAACAATTTCCCCTCTTGTGTGGGGGGTATCTGTAAGCACGCCGTTTACATCCATCTTGATTGTTACGCAATCAATTCCGGTGCCAACGGAATCCAGCTTATTCATATCTACCTTTTTGTCAGGCTTCGCAATGAGCGGCCCGGCCTCTGACATACCGTATCCCGGCCAAAATTCAACTCCCGGGTAGCTTTTCGTAAGCCGTCTTAATGTATTGGAAGAAATCTTACTCCCCGCAAGCCCGAAATACCGAAATGAGCTGATATCATAGGGAACCGGCCGCCCCGCCATCTGTTCCATCAGCAACCCGACTGAAACTCCGCCTTCAAAATGTGTCACCTTATGCTCCTCGGCAGCCTTGTAAAGCATATCCAGAGTAAACGCTTCTTTTAGTATAACAACGGGAATGGATTTTATGACGCAGGCGGTCAGTACCATAAGACCATATGCGGAGCAGAATGGAGTCCCAAGGATAGCTCTTATTTCATTTTCAGGAATTTTCTCAAAATCCATTTTATTAATATAGGCCAGAGTACTTGATGCAACATTCTTTTCCGAAAGCTGCACAATTTTAGCTTTGCCGGTGGTACCGGAGGTGGATAACAGGATCATGGGCTCATCCACGCCGACATCTTCAGGCAGGTGGAAAGCGCCGCATTCCGTTTCCGGCAGCTCCTCTACATATATCACTTGTACAGAAGCAGTTTCAATAATATCTTCAAAAAGCGAACGGTATGTTTTTGATGTTATGAGAGCATGTACATCTGCCTGCGCCAGCAATGGACCAATTTCATGGCCGGTCAACTGAATGTTAAGAGGAAATGCCGTCATACCGGACATAATCACGCCAAAAAGAGCGGCAATATAGTTTCCGCTATTCGGTAAGAATATACCAATGTTTTCTCTTTGTTTTTGCGGTAACCGGCGTTGAATTGCGATTGATTTTTGAGCCAGATCGCGGTATGAATAATACTTTTTTTCATCAATTACGGCGGTTTTATCCCAATTTTTTTGGTTTAACAGTGAATTTCTAATCATTGCCCATTTCACACTCCTTTATTTTCTTTTGCACAGTTTTAATGAGTCGGCCGACCTGAAGACACGTCTCCATTTCCGAAATATCAAAAGTAATCGAATATGCCTCTTCTATCTCCGTAAGCAGGGTAATAAATGAAAGAGAATCAAAGCCAAGGTCTGTATACAGATTGGACTTTTCATTAATCGAAACGGATACGAATACATTTCTCTTTATTTTTTCGATAATTGCATCTCTTACCATCATGGCATTTTTACCTCCATAGGTTTTTATTTAACCTCTAAAGCGAGTCCCCCGCTTCTAAGTGAAGCAAAAGCGGTGGGTGGGACTTGCTTAAATATCTATTATATGCAGGTGCTTTGCCGCTGATTATTCAATGAACAGGGAGCCGCTGACCGAGAAGTTCTCACTTACTTCCGATGTCACTCCCTCACCGACCCATCCCACGACAATGCCGACAAGGGAGCCGGTGGGTATTTCAATATTTAAGTTCGTCGTCGAGCCTCTTCGAAGACTGTACTTGGAAATCTGACCCGTACCTCCGCCCACATAGGGGTCCGTATAGGTTATGGTATCACGAAGGATTGTAAACGCAAGGCTTCTGCCATCCGAAACCGCAAGGCATACAAATGGACGCATCGTAATTCCTTCATCAAACCTCATTGAGCTTCTATTGGCGAATAATACATATATATTTTGTAAAGTTCCATCATAAGGCATAATAAACGAACTTGGATAATCAACGTTCTCTCTGACTATAATGGTTCCGGCGACCCACTCGCCTGGTTCAAGGTTGCTGCCAAAATGATAAGGAGCATTGCCAAAGCCTACGAAAAAAATAGTTGCCGGATCACCCTGCGCATCGGCAGCAATCCTGATACCACTGTGATTATCCCCATTATTGGTGGCAGAAAAAGGGATTATCGCCGCTATAGGACCTCTTTCTCCCTGCGGGCCTGTAGAACCTGCCGGCCCCTGTGCCGTTTTACCGGTATCTATATCACCGATATACCAGTTGCCGTTCTCACCGATAGTCGGCGTTATTCCTTTAATTCCCTGCGGACCAGTCGGGCCGGTATCACCGGTTGCTCCAGTGGTACCTGGGGCTCCGTTTTGACCATTCTCTCCATTCAGTCCGTTCTGTCCGTTTTCACCGGCAGGACCCTGAGGGCCGATGGCTCCAGTCGCTCCCATAGGACCGGTGGGACCTGTTGGACCTTGTGGACCCATCGGGTTCATGCAGCGACAGCAACATGTCTGCGAGCGGCGCGGAACTGTTGCGCATGGTCTTTGTGAACACGGTTTATTACACTGACAGCCTTTAAGGTTATTGTCATTTATGAAATCTCCATAATCCAAGTCATCACTTGGCATAATTAACGCCTCCTTATAAAATACTTACAAGTGCAAAGTCATAATGCTATACTTCATTTCATTATATTCTCAATAATCCGGAGTGATTCATTCGGAGGAACCCTCCTATACATATACCGTTTTTTGTCTTTTAACGGAAGTTGGTTTGCGGTACTGATTTACGATTGACGCAAAGAGGGCGGGGAGCCAACATGGTTCCCCGCCCTCATCTCTTAAATATATACCGTTATGCCTTTCTTTTCCTGCCGAACAGTTTCTTTTTTCTTGCCAGCGCTATTCCGGCGATACCGAGTATGGAAGCGCCCATCAAAGCGATCCACAGCCAGGCATGGGAGCTGTCGCCGGTGGAAGCGGATTTGGAGATCTCGGCCGCCGTGACCGACACCTTCAGCGTGGTCTCGGCGTAACCGCCCTTAAACTCCACCTTCACGGTGTATGTGCCGTTTTTCAGCGTCTTCAGATAGGCCTCTTTGAGCGTGATGACCGTGCTGCCCTCGGCGACGGTGTAGTTGGTTGGATCCACTTCCACGCCGTCACGGATCAGCCTTACAAATTCCGAATAGGGCGCGTCTATCGTTCCGGTGAGGTCGCCGGAGCCCGTGAAGTCGCCGAAGCCTGCCGTGAACCTGTATATCCTGACCAGTGCGTTCAGGGCGTCTGTCAACGCTTTTTCCGCCGCATCTATCTCCGCCTGGGTCACGCCATTTTTGTCCGCCAGCACCTTTGCGTTTGTCAAGGCCTTTTGCAGCGCATCCCATGTCGCCTTGGTGTAATCGTCCTGCTTCAAGGCCCCGGCTTTGGCAATGGCCTCGTTCAGGGCGGAGAAATCCACATTTATCCTGCTGTCCCTGAAATCATCGATCGCTTTCTGCAGATCCGCAATAACCTCCAGCAGGTCGGCTTCGGAGGATCCGGGGCCGCCCAGGGTATCCCTTGCCTTGTCGATGGCGTCCTTCAGCTTGTCGACCTCATCCTGCGGATACTGGCCATCGCCGTCCCCGATATCCTTCCGGTCCAGGCTGTCTATCAGCTTCTGCGCCTCTTCAATCAGTTCCTTCAACGCATCCGCGGCGGGGACGGCCTTCAGCGCCGGGATCGCGTCACGGATGGCTTTTTCTCCAGCGTCAAGCTCGGATTGGGTGACATACTGCTTCACAAGAAGCTCCCCGCCATCCGAAACTGCTGATTGCAGGGCGTTCCAGCTGGCCACCGTGTAAGCGCCGCGCTTGACGGCCTTAGCGTCTTCTATCGCCTGCTCCAGCGCATCGGTGTCCACTGTGATGGCCGAGGCGTAGAAATCGGCGACGGCTTCCGTCAGCGCGCTGAGCGCGTCATTGACCGTCTGCTGGGATACATGGTCGTTATCCGCTATTTCTTGTGCGGCTTTGACCGCCTGCTCCAATGTATCGAACGCGGGCTGGGGATACTGGCCGCGCCCCCCGCCCTGCGGGGATAGGGCCAGGGTGTTGTTCGCCGTGTCGATCAGGTTTTTCAGCGGCTGGTAATTGACGACGATCCGGGCATTGCCGAACGCCGTGATGGCGGCGGTCAGCTCCGCAGCGGCGGCGGCAATGGCCACCTGTGTCGCCTGCTGATCCGAAGCCGCCGTCCTTGCGGCGGATGCTGCCGATTCCAGATCTTCCCTGGCCTCTTCCGGCCACTCCCCGTTGCGGTCGCCATAGGCGCCGTCGGCCAGCTTCTGTTCAGCCTGTGCGATCAGGGCGTTCAATATGTCGTAATTCACGCCGATCTTCTTGGCCGCGAACTGCTCCATCGCCTCCTGCAGAGCGCCCTTCGCATCGTTCACCTCGGCCTGGGTCGCGCGGTCATATCCCGCCACGTAACTGGCCGCGTCGATGGCCGCCAGGAACACGTCTTTCGACCCCGCTTCATAATCGCCGTTCCGGTCGCCCTCCTCGGCGCCTTCATGGAGCGACAGGCAAAGGGCGATCAGGTCGGCAAGGTCGCCGTAATTGACCGTCACCACCGCCATGTCAAAGGTCGTGATGGCCGTCTGCAGATCGCCCTGCGCGCCCTGCACCTCCGCAGCCGTCCGGCCGGGTTTGCCGGCGATCTCCTCGGCGGCTGAAATGGCGTCTTTCAGCGCATCCATCGCGCCGGGGTGGTGGTCGCCGTTTCTCTCTCCCTCGGTGGCGGTGCTTAGCTTGCCCTGGGCCGTGGCGATCAGCGCCCACAGGTCGCTGGCGTCCACCGCATTCGCCGCGCCGCTGAAGATTCCAATGGCATCCTCCAAGGCGGCAAGGGCGGCATTAGCATCCGCTTGTGTGGTGGGGGCGGCATCGGTCACGCCCTGCGCCGCCGTGATGGCCGATGCGAACGTGTCCACCGCTTCCTGCGTGTACTGGCCGTTGCCCTCGCCAATGGATGCCGCGTTTTTAAGACCGATCGCCGCCGTGATCCGCGCCTCCAGCATGTCCTTGTCCACCGCCGTCACCAGTACCGTGGTCGTGACGGTATTGTAATCGACCGTATTGGTGGGCGTAAAGGTCACGCCATATGCGCCGGAATCGTTCACGATGGTTGCCGGAACCATCCACTCAAAGCTGCCGGGGACATTCGCGCTGCCGCCCGTGAGCGTAGATGTGGAGAGCCTCCCGCCCTTCCACACCGGGGAGACCATCGGCTTCTTTTCTATGACCGGTACGGGCTTGGTGTTGACCATAATTGTCACCGTGTTGCTGTACACCGTGCCGGACGCGCTTGTCGCATAATACCTCAGAAAGTAGCCGTCATAGCTGGAAGTCAAGCTCCCGCCAGTATACTCCGTCCAGTCGGACTCGCCGTCCGCTGAAAGCTGCCAGCCCTTAGCAGTGATGATCTCGGTGCCTTCCCGCACGTCAGGAGACGTAAGTGTCAGGGACTGATCGGGGAAGATCGCTGGCGGTGGGATGATGTCGCCGACGGTCTGCATGGCCTTTCCCACCCGGGCGCTTTTCTCCGATGCCGCCTGCTGTTCTCCCGTGCCTCCATGGAACGCCGTGAGCTCCGGATAATAGCGGTGGCTGCCGGTCGCCGCCCGCTTGCTCCAATTCGTCTTGCCGAGGCCGGACATTGAGCCGCCCGGCTCCAGCACGTCATCCGCCACCATCTGCGCAGTGGTCAGGCCGGCCGCGCCAGCCGTGTCTGTGCCGTTCACGCCTTTGGCGCCCACTTTTTGCTTGTCGTACCAGCAGTTCGTGACCGTGCCGACCGTGTAATCTCCGAGTATGCCCCCAATGTATCCTGTATCGGCCCCGGCCGTCCCGGTGACGTTTCCGGTGTTGTAGCAGGCGTCCAGTCGTGCATCGTCATTCCAGATATAGCCCGAGATCCCGCCTACATAGCCGGAGCCGCTGACCGAGCCGGTGTTGTAGCACCGCAGTACAGTGCCGGAGCTGTTACCGGTCAGGCCGCCGATGTAATCGCCCGAGCCGGTGACCGTCCCGGTGTTGAAGCAGTCGTTGACCGCCATGCTGCTCCAGCCAATGAGGCCGCCCGTGAGGCTGGCCCCGCTGACGGCGCCCTCGTTATGCGACGCGCTCAGCAGCCCTGACGGCTGGCCGCCCACGCCGTAGCCGACCAGCCCGCCGGCAGCGCTGGAAGTGGCTGCGAAATTCTTGATCGTGCCGGTGTTATGGCAGTCCTCCACCTTCCCCTTATTGTTGTATCCGACCGCGCCGCCTATGTAATAGGATCCTTTGCCCGCGGCTTCATTCCCCGTGACAGTCCCCCTGTTCGTGCAGCTTCTGAGTGTCCCGCTTGTGCTATCCCCCTCGTTGCGCCCCACGATGCCGCCCCCCGGGCAATACGCGGCCACCATGCCCTCGTTTAAGCATCCCTCCACGAGGCTATAATTGCATCCCGCGATGCCGCCCGCCGCGCCATAGCTCTGCACAACGCCGTAGTTGCGGGAGTTGTAGACGCCCGCCCAGTTGGTCCCCGTGATGCCGCCGGTGCTGGCGTTGTTGCCCATGTTATGGCGGCTGTTGACCTCGGCGTAATTGAAGCAGCCGGTGATATACCCGTCCCCGTTATAACCCACAATGCCGCCGATGCTGGTCCCGGTCGCGTTATCCATATAAGTGTCCCCTTTGTGGTTGGTACAGTTTGACACTGCCCAGTCGTTCTGCCCCACAATGCCCCCCAGATGGGTTTCCGCCACTATATTCCCCGTATGGGAGCAGCTGTCTATCGTGCCGTTTGTGAAATTCCGCCCCGTGATCCCACCGGCGTAAGCGCCGCTGGCCCAGACGGTGCCGGTATAATTGCAGTATTCAATCGTGCCGCTGTTGACCCCGGCGATGCCGCCGACCAGCGTATTCCCGCCCACTTCACCAGCCACGGTGAGGCCGGAGATCATGCGTGTGTTGTTCGAGAACAGCCCAATGTAGTTCATGTCGACCCTGTTGATTCTCAAATTAGTGACACGGTGGCCGTTGCCGTTGAAGACGCCGCTGTACTCGGGGATCGGCTCCCAGCCGGCCCAGTCGCTGTAACGGGCGAGGCTGATGTCGGCGCATAGTGAATGGCTGGAGCTTGTATGCTTGCGCACATGGTTCATCTGCTCGGCTGTATGGATGAGGTATGGGGCATCGCTGCTGCCGTTGCCGTCAAAAAACAGCGCCTCATCGGCGGCGCAGGCGATCGGCCCCGTTGCGATGGCGGACTGCTGGGACATGGTGCGTATCGTTGCGTCCCAGCTGTTCATGAATATATTAATCTCGGGATAATAACTCGCATCGCCGCAGCAGGAGCTTGCGCCAGGGCGTTTTGACCAGTGGGTCGTGCCCAAGCCGGCCATGTTGCCGATCAACGCGTTATCCGCCGTCATCTGCGCGGTGGTGAGATCGGTCACGCCGTTTCGGTCTCCAGAGCCCACGCTGAATGGCTGCCCGGAGGTCGTGCTGTTATAGTAGCAGTTTGAGATGCTGCCAAATTGTCGTAATCCCACCAGCCCACCGGTATGGTTGCTGCCGCTAACGCTGCCGACGGCGTAGCTGCTTGTGATGCTGCCGCTGAAAGATCCCACCAGACCGCCGGTATACCAGAAGCCGTTGACGCTGCCGACAGTGTAGCTGTTTGTGATGCTTGAACTGTTCCCAAATTGTCCCACCAGACCGCCGGTATACCTGTTGCTGCCGCTGACGCTACCTGTGGTATAACAGTTTGCGATGCTGCTGTACACCATTTCGCCCACCAGACCGCCGGTATTGTTGATACCAGTGACGCTGCCCGTGGCATAACAGCCTGTGATGCTGGTGCTGTTTAGATATCCCACCAGCCCACCGGTATACCTGGCTTTTGTGCCGATACTGTTAGTGACGTTGCCAGTGGTATAACAGCTTATGATACTGCTGCCGTATTGATATCCCACCAGACCGCCGATATACTCGGTGTCGGCGGCACTGCTGGTGACGCTGCCGGTGGCATGACAGCCTGTGATACTGCTGTTTGATTGTCCCACCAGTCCGCCGATATAGTCGCCGCCACCACTGACGTTGCCGGTTGCGTAGCTGTTTGTGATGTTTGAGCTGCTTCTGGATAGACATCCCACCAGACCGCCGGTGGCGTTGCCGCTGCCGCTGACGCTGCCGGTGGCATGACAGCTTATGATACTGCCGTCTTCGTATAGACGTCCCACCAGGCCGCCGGTATAGTTGTTTGCGGAGACGCCGCCGACACTGTTGGTGACGCTGCCGGTGGCATAACAGCTTGTGATACTACCGATGTACTGAGCTCCCACTAGGCCGCCGATATCCGTGGTGCCGGTGACGCTGCCGGTGACGCTCCCAGTGGCATAACAGCTTATGATACTGCCGTTTTCTTGTTCTCCCACCAGACCGCCTATACCCCTGGTGCCGGTGACGCTGCCGGTGGCATAGCTGTTTGAGATGACGGAGCTTTGGTAAATATGTCCCACCAGACCGCCGATACGTCTAGGGCCGGTAACGCTACCAGTGGCGTAGCTGTCCGAGATTCTGCCGCCGTTAAGTTGATGTCCCACCAATCCGCCGCCACATTCAGTGCCGGTAATGGCGACACTGCCCGAGGCATGGCAATTCGTAATACTGCCGCCGACTTGATTCCCCACCAGACCGCCGGTCATACGGGAGCCGCTGATTCTCCCCGTGACGTAGCTGTCCACGATTCTGCCGCCGATTTGAGTCCCCACCAGACCGCCGGTATTGGTGTTGCCGGTGACACCCACAGTGGCAATTTCCACGCCGAGATTTTTGATAGCGGCGCTTCTTGTAGACCCGAACAAGCCGATAGAATCCGTGCTGCTGCGATTGATCCACAGCCCGATGATCTTATAGCCCGCGCCGTCAAAGCCGCCGGTAAAGGGGGCTGTTGACGCCCCAATAGGCTCCCAACCCGACACGCCCCACTTGGCGTAGCCCGCACCGCTGTCTGACAAATATGCGGTCAGGTCGATGTCGCAGCCCAGCATATAATGGGCGTCAGATTCGCCCCTCACCGCATCCAGTTCCGCCGCCGCCTTGATGATGTAGGGTTCTTCTTCCGTACCGTTGCCTTCGGCAAAGCCCGCCAACATCATATCCGCGCCGTCCGGCATGTCCATGAGCAGGGGCGCATCAGCTTCGTCCTCACCTTCTGGATCCGCGGCGGGATTCTCTATTGAGGGCTCCTCTATGGAGGGATTCTCTATTGAGGGATTCTCTATTGAGGGCTCCACCGTCACAGCAATTTGCGGCGGCTCAACATCCGCATCCGGCTCGTACCCCTCCGGCAGGACGGCGGTGAAGGCATATATGCCCAACCTGCCCCCGTCATATTCCGGCTCGGACACCCACGTCACGCCCGTTACCGTGAGGGCATCGCCCGCACTGTCCATGGCATCAAGCTCCTCCGGTAATTTCAGTTCCTCGATCGCCGTACCCAGCGGCACGCTCCGCACGTCTGCATCCTCCGCCAACTCGGCAAAGGCTGCGATTGTAATGGCGCCGGACTCACCGGCAAGTGGCGTTTCCGTGGCTTCATCATCAGTTGCTTCGCCCGCCGCCGTCATGCCGAGGCTTGAAAAGCACATCGTCAGTATCAGAAGAATCGCCAAGGCCTTTGAGGCCGCTTTTTCTAAATAATTTCGCTTCATATCCCATTCCTCCCTCTAATTCTTTTTCCTTCGCAGGCAGATAAACATAACCAGTCCGCCCAGCGCAAACCCGAGCACCCCAGCCAGTACATAACCGCCGGCTGCCTCACCGTCAAATATCGTGACGGCCGCCTGTGCCGCCGGTCCCATGCCGGAAATGGGTCCCGGCAGCGAGGCAAGGCAGACGGCCAGCATAACGCATCCGGTAATCAGCGCGCCGATTTTTATGCGCTTTCGTCTGTGCTTCCTGCATTCGCCAAAGACGGCGACGCGGCGGCGCGCCTCTTCTGCGATTTCCTTATTGCTCCGCATCATGGTCCCTCCTTCCCGCCGTAGCTGTTGTTATGGACAGAATCAATCGTTTTTGCTATGCAAGAGCATAGAAAAAACCTTCTATAATATATTAGGGACAAAAAATAGGAAAACTCCTAAGTAATTTTCAAAAAAATATTGCACAAAGATTTTGTTTAATCCTTGTGCAATATTTTTCAACCTATAAAGCAAGTACTAATCCTTGATTTTTAATTTCGCATTCGTCATGCCAATCATAACAGCCACCGCCGTAATGACGGGCATGATATATCCCACCGCCCGCCATGCGTCCTCCGCCGCGACCAGCAGGTTGTAGATGGCGTGGAAGGTGGATGTTGCGCACAGCAAGGCGAAAGCGCAGGGGACTGCCAGCCGTCTGCGCCGACAGGTCAGCGCCAGCCCATAGCCCAAAATGGCGGCGCAGGAAGCGTGGACGACACCCGCCGTGAAACCACGCGTCAGCGCAAACAAAAAATCTGACGAGCCATACTCCATAATGTAAAAGCAATTTTCAAAAGTGGCAAAGCCCAATCCAACCGCAAGAGATGCGGCAACGATGCTGTCCCTCCCGTGCCGGTGCTCCGCCACGAAAAAGAATATCGGCAGCGCCTTCATGATCTCCTCACAGATGGGCGTGATCTGTGCCATTGCCTGCGTAATTGTTAAGCTGACATAGCCGTTATCGGAAACAACCGCCGCAATGAAGCTGTTTATATAAGCCGAAAGCAGACAGGCGAGCAGGCCCAGCGTGAAAAAGACTGTAAAGCGGCGGGTTTCTCCTTTCAGCAGGCAGGCTGCGATGATGAGCGGTATGGCCAGGCACACGAAGATATTTTCCAGATAGATCATGCGTCCACCCCCTTTTTCGCAGCGAAATAAACGCCCGCCGTTGTGAGTGTCCTAAAGTGGAAAACAGGTCGTAGAACAACTGGACGACGATCCACACAAGCACCGCCAGATGATAAGGTTGCCGACCGGGCAGAGCGCCGCCCTTATACTCTGCGAGGAACAGCCACAGGGCGAAATAAGAAAGAATGACCGTGGGAACGGCGTACAGCAGATAATTGAAGATGATGTCGGGGTAGATGGAGATATAGGCAATGTTAAAAGCAATACAAACGGCGGGGGCGGCCAGCGCCGGCAACCTGTATCGTTCCGCAGCCTTTCGCTGCTCGGGCGTCCACCCGTCCGTAAGGTCCAGCGCAATAGTGATCAAGAACGCTAACGCGCCCACCCACGACAGGTCGCCCGGCGAAAGCAGGAAAGGGTAGTCCTCCACCGTCCAGGCGAGCAGATAATATATATCGCTCATAAAAATACAGGCGTAAAACCCGCACAGCAGATAGAACAGCAACGAGCCGTCCTTTTCCCTGCGGGCACGCCAAAAGGACAGGGCTCCCCATGCCGCCGCCAGCGCCCCGCCTACGATATAGCTGATGAAGTCAAGCGTTTTCAGTACATCCATAGGCTAATCCTTTCCGGATTTTCTCATGTAGAGGAACATGACCAACCCGCCCAGCGCGAACCCGAGCACCCACATGAGAATATACCCGCCCGCCGCGCCGCCCGCGAACATCGCTGCGCTGTATACACCCGAATCGGTTGGCGCAGTATCCGTAATCACGGGGATGATAAACGACAGGCCGACCGCCAGTGCGAGACAGACGGCCGCAACGGATACGGTATAGATCAGGCACCTCTTTTTCAGCTTTTGTTTGCGGCGTGCGGCCGAGCGTCTCCGCGTTTCCGCCGCTATTTCCTTATTACTCCTCATATATAAACCCCCCGCCTTCCAGCATTGCTTTCAGCGAAATCTTCGCATTGTAAGTCAAATTGTCTATCTGCTTCACGGTCTTATTCATAATGCCGGCCGCCTCCTCATAGCTCATATTTTCAAAATAGAGCAGACGCAAAACCTCGCCGTACTCCGGCTTCAATTGTTGTATAGCCCCTCGCAGCTGTTCTCTGCGTTCCCCGCGCAGATAATCCGCTTCGGGCGAGCTGTCACCCCCACCGCACAATTTATTTACAAGTTCCTCAATCGGAATTTGCGCTTTACGTCCGCGTTTTTTTACATGCCGCAGGGCGAGATGCCTGGCCATGGCGAACAGATATGTTTTCAGGGACGATTTCCCCTTAAAGCCCCGCTCTTCGTCAAGGCGCGCGAAGACGTCGATCATCAATTCCTCAGCTTCGTACATATCTTTCACAAAATCGTTGATATATAGCGTAAGGCTTTCCCTGTACAGACCGATAAGCTCCTCAAACGCTTTTTCGTCGCCGTCCAGAAAAAGGCGGTATAGTTCCTCGCCATTATCGTTCGCTTTTTCCTGGCCCACGCTTCCCGCCCCCCCTTTGAATACAGAATTAAGAGTGAAGAATGCAGAATTTTTGTAACGTTTATCACGCCGCGGCGGAATATAATTCTGCATTCTGCATTCGTCATTCTTAATTCTTAATTTTTTTATACTTGCCGCTTTTGATCCTCGCATCAGCCGGCCTTCCGGCGTCCCCGGGTATCATCCATGACCGCCCGAAGCGCTTAGCGCCCTCTATGCGGCCATCCCCGCACAACTTTTGTACCCAACGCTCCGATCGATCCCATTTGGTCGCTGCCTGCTGAACAGTCATATAATCCATATATATCGACACCCGTTTCTGAAATAATTTTCTGTACAAGCACATTATATGCGTACTGCCGAATATTGTCAAGGATTAATAACCCAAAACGAATGTACAGGATTAATAACCCAAAACGAATGTACTTTTAACACAAAAAACTCCGTAAGTATTGAACTTACGAAGTTTTTTCTAAGTAGCGGAAACTGGACTTGAACCAGCGACACTACGGGTATGAACCGTATGCTCTAGCCAGCTGAGCTATTCCGCCATATTTGATTGTAATTATCATGGGACCTACAGGGCTCGAACCTGTGACCCTCTGCTTGTAAGGCAGATGCTCTCCCAGCTGAGCTAAGATCCCATGTTATGCAGTTGCTTTTAAACTGCTCTGCTATTATACTATCAATTTATCCAAAAAGTCAAGTACTATTTTCTCATTATATAACTCATTATTTTTCTAATAAGATAACTCATATACTCCATTAAGTACTGAGCTTACAACAGTTTCTCCTTCCACATTCTGTATGGATATTTCCAGCACACTGCCTGAAATCTCAAACATAATTACATTGTTATCATCCCCCTGAAAAGCCGCACTGTTCTCGCTCCCCTCCACTCTCGCCACACCGCCAATCCCGGTATTCTCAAAATAAAATTCAAACGAAGTACTGTCCACCGCTGCCAGCGTAACTGTCTCGTCCTCTTTTTTAAATGTACCGTTCCAGTCGGCCTGCGGTATGATATCCATATCACTTTGTTCTATTATCTCCGTGTTTACGATTTGCTCCGACTTTGTTTCTTCACTTGTATTTTTATTGGAACATGCCATCAAAGCAAGGCTTAAACTGCAAATTGCCAATATTCTGATAAACCACTTCATAAACAGTCCTCCTTCATTTTTTATTATTTTTTCTTGAATTGCATCACTTTTTTATATTTTATACGTTTATTAATATAACATTATTTATTCATGAAATATCTTCATGGAATTTTCTAAATTTATTTATTGCCTTACTTGCATTTTCATCCAGCTGCATGATTAGTAAGGAAGGATTCACAATGCCCGTAGAATATTTTTTCATATAATCTTTATAGCTGCTCCACCAATAATCACGTAGATATTTTACATATTTATTCTCTACAGGTAGCACATGAATATTTCTGCAGCATTCCAATATTTCAATCGCTGACATTTTTCTTCTATGTTGTAATGCGCTGCTAAATGTCAGGGAACTGTCTTTTTTATATTTTTGAAATTCACAAATAATTTCATTCAGAAACTGCTTGATTAATTTTTGGTTCTGCGCTCCCACCAGAAAATAAACTTCATGTTCCAAAAGGCAAAATGCATAAACCTGACACTCATTTTGCTCTAACACGGATCGGACAATATCAAGAAACCGTTTTTTGTCTATCTCATCATTGAAGATATTAGAAGAGCCTGGACCATAAAGATTTGATAAATAGATATTTTTAGATTGTTTCATTTTCGTTTGAAACCTCCTTAGATTAAAATAGGCACACGTCTCTATTTCAATATCATCCGTCCGTGTATTTGCTGTCACAAATACTATAATACATTTTTCTACAATATTCAACATTTTAATATCCAGGAAACATTTTGAAACTAACTGATACGCTTTACTGTCAGCTGTATTTAGTATACTGTAAATTCAAAATATCGGTTACAAAACGTTGCAAAAAAGTAAAATTCGTAAGGTAAAGCAGTTGTTGCATACGTATATATGACAAGACCGCAGGTGTTAAAACCGTATATGAAAACACATGACGCTGAATTTCATATACGTTCTTACACCTACGGTTTTAAATTAAGTTCACATATATTTATTTGAAATATGCAACCCCTGACTCAAATATCCTCATATCCTGTTCACCATAAATATTTATGGCAACAGCCGTATCACGGCGCTCCGAATGCGCCATTTTACCCAAAACCCGTCCGTCAGGACTGGTAATGCCTTCAATTGCATAATAGGAACCGTTGACGTTCCACTCTTCATCACCGACAATCAACTCTCCGTCTGCATTCACGTATTGAGTCGCTACTTGTCCGTTTGCCAACAGTTTATGGATCCACTCATCAGCGGCTACAAAACGTCCTTCCCCGTGAGATGCCGGATTCACATAAACAGCACCCGGTTTGGCCTGCTGCAGCCATGGTGATTTATTTGTCACCACTTTCGTATATACCATTTTAGAAATATGACGTCCGATCGTATTGAATGTCAAGGTAGGCGAATCTGCTGTCTGACCCACAATCTCACCATGGGGTACCAGACCAAGCTTGATAAGAGCCTGGAATCCATTACAGATACCAAGGGCAAGACCATCTCTTTCATTTAAAAGTTTCATAACTGCTTCTTTGATTTTTGCATTTTGGAACGCAGTCGCAAAAAATTTCGCCGAACCATCCGGTTCATCACCGGCAGAAAAACCACCCGGGAACATGATGATCTGGGCTTGATTAATTGCGTCCTCGAAAATATTTACAGAATCACGGATGTCATCTGCCGTCAGATTCTTGAATACCCTTACATTTACCTTGGCACCGGCTCGCTCAAATGCTTTTGTGCTGTCGTATTCACAGTTGGTTCCCGGAAATACCGGAATAAATACCGTGGGTTTCGCTACTTTATGTTTACACAGATATATTTTATCTGTCTTATACACACCATCCTCTAACGCTGCAGAGGCATCCTCAGGTTTCACAAACAAAGCAGCCGGTCCGCCTGCCTCAGAACCGGATACCGTTTTAAATACCTTTTCCAATGTTCCGGTCCAGGCACTCAATGCCTCATCCATGGAAATGCAGGTTTCTCTGTATTCAAATGCAGGATCTTCTTGTACTTCACCTATTACAGTATAAGTAATCGAAAGTGCACCTGCCTGATCTGCCGGTACCTCTGCTATAATATTTCCAAATCCGGCCGTAAACAAGTCTCTCTCATCCACATTATGCTCGATCTTAACACCCAGCCGGTTGCCAAACGCCATCTTGCTGACAGCTGCTGCCAGTCCCTTTGCATCTAAAGCATATGCGGAAACGATTTTACCCGCTTTTATATCCTCAAAGAACTTTCCATACTGCTCCATAATCTGTTTATAGTTGGGTAAATCGAACTTATCCTTATCAATCTGCAATAATACCAGTTTGTTTCCTGCCTTTTTCAGTTCCGGAGTAATGATGTGTCGATAACTGGCAATATCTACTGCAAAAGATACCAGAGTGGGAGGTACATCCATCTCATTAAAAGAACCGGACATACTGTCTTTCCCTCCGATCGACGGAAGTTCAAATCCAAGCTGCGCTTCATAGGCTCCCAAAAGAGCTGCAAAAGGCTGGCTCCAGCGTGACGGATCTTCGGTCATACGGCGGAAATACTCCTGAAAGGTGAAACGGATCTTACGGTAGTCCCCACCGGATGCCACAATCTTTGCCACGGATTCCAGCACGGCATATACTGCGCCATGATATGGACTCCAGTCGGAAAGATAAGGATCAAAGCCATAACTCATCATAGTGACCGTATCTGTGTTTCCCTTAAGCACGGGCAGCTTCGCTACCATAGCCTGGGTTTCGGTCAGCTGATATTTTCCGCCATAAGGCATCAATACGGAAGCGGCACCAATCGAACTGTCAAACATTTCAACCAGCCCTTTCTGAGAACAGGTATTCAAATCTTTCAGGGTTTCCAGCCATTTTGTTTTCACGTCGGCGACCTCATCCCTTACAAAGAATTTATCTTTTTTTGAAGGCATATCTACCACTACGGCAGTCTCCTGATGTGCTCCGTTGGTATCCAGAAACGCCCTTGAAATATTTACGATTTCATTATCTCTCCAAATCATAACCAGTCTTTTCGTCTCTGTCACAACTGCGACTTCTACTGCCTCCAGGTTTTCTTCCCTGGCATATTTCAAAAATTCACTTGCATCTTTGGGATCTACGACAACTGCCATACGTTCCTGAGACTCGGAAATAGAGATTTCCGTTCCATCCAGACCAGCATATTTTTTCGGTACTTTATCCAGATAAATATGTAGTCCGTCTGCCAGCTCTCCTATCGCTACTGATACGCCACCCGCACCAAAGTCATTACATTTCTTAATTAATCTGCTTACTTCCGCTCTGCGGAACATACGCTGTATCTTGCGTTCCGTAGGTGCATTTCCTTTCTGCACCTCAGCACCGCAGGTTTCAATGGACTCTTCCGTATGCACTTTCGAGGAACCGGTAGCTCCTCCGCATCCGTCACGTCCGGTACGTCCGCCCAAAAGGATAATAATATCTCCCGGATCAGAAGTTTCACGCTTCACCGCTTTTCTGGGCGCTGCCCCAAGTACGGCTCCGATTTCCATTCTTTTCGCAGCATAATTCGGATGATATATTTCTTTCACAAGACCCGTAGCAAGCCCTATCTGATTTCCATAAGAACTGTATCCATGAGCTGCTCCCCGCACCAGCTTTTTCTGCGGCAGCTTTCCTTTCATCGTATCTTTTACAGACACAGTCGGGTCAGCCGCTCCGGTTACACGCATGGCCTGATATACATAAGTACGTCCTGATAATGGGTCGCGGATGGCGCCGCCAAGACAAGTAGCAGCTCCGCCAAACGGTTCGATTTCCGTTGGATGATTATGCGTCTCATTCTTAAAATTTATCAGCCATTCCTCTGTTTCACCGTCAATTTCAACCGGAACCACAATACTGCATGCATTGATTTCCTCTGACTCTTCCTGGTCCTCCAGTTTTCCTTCTTTTTTCAATTTACGCATAGCCATCAAAGCTAAATCCATCAGGCAGACAAATTTATCTTTCCTGCCTTTAAAAACTTCCGCCCTGTCAGCCAGATATTTTTCATAGGTCCCTGCGATTGGTTCCTTATAGTAGCCTTCTAAAAAGGTCACGTCTTTTAGTTCCGTGGAAAATGTAGTATGGCGGCAATGATCGGACCAGTAGGTATCTAAAACACGAATTTCAGTCATGGACGGATCCCGTTGTTCTTCACTTCTGAAATAATTCTGAATGTGCAGAAAATCTTTAAAGGTCATTGCCAGATTCAAAGAGCCATATAATTCTTTTAACTGTATTTCATCCTTTTGAATAAAACCATCAAAAACAATGACATCAGCCGGTTCATCAAATGTAATTTCCAGCGTATCCGGCTTCTCCATACCGGTTTCTCTGGAATCTACCGGATTGATACAATATGCTTTAATGGCCTCAAACTCAGCCTCACCTACATTTCCTTCTATCACATAAGTAGTGGCGGATCGAATGATTGGTTCTTCCTCTTCTCTTAAAAACTGAATACATTGAACGGCCGAATCTGCCCTTTGATCGAACTGACCCGGAAGATATTCTACAGAAAATATGCGCGCACCCTCGGCAGTTTTAAATTGTTCCTCATATAATATATCTACCGGCGGTTCTGAAAAGACGGTATTACATGCTTTTTCAAATATCTCCCCGGAAATATGTTCCACATCATAACGAATCAGTACACGTACCCCGGTCATTGATTCTATCCCCAAATAACTTCGGATCTCATGTTTCAACTCTTTTGCCTGAACCGCAAAGGCCGGCTTTTTTTCCACATACACTCTTCTTACGTTACTCATAGGTTCCTCCATTTGTCTTGCTGAAAAATTGTGAATTTTCGTTCAATCTACCTCCTATTCTACCACTCACTTTCATTTCTTGCAACTACATACAAGGAACTGGGTGCATCTTGCCTCCCACAGTGGCGTCCCATTTCCGCTCACCCCCTCCCCCTATTCCAAAAGTCTTTAATTTTATCCCCAATATTCCTCAAATTACAAACCATATAATTCTGCCATTCCCTCGGAAACATCTCCCGGTATTTCTGCTGTAAGAATCTATCATCCAGCAGCAAGATTACCCCTTCATCCTCTTGCGTGCGGATCACCCGTCCTGCGGACTGAAGTACTTTATTCATCCCGGGATACTGATAGGCATAAGCAAACCCATCTTCCTGTTTCACATCATAATAGTTCTTTAATATTTCGCGTTCATTACACACCTGTGGCAATCCGGTGCCAACAATGATAACTCCTATCAGCCGGTCATGCTTTAAGTCAATTCCTTCTCCAAAGATGCCTCCCATAACACAGAAGCCCACCTGCCCTGCCTCTTCAGTCCGTTCAAAGGCTTCCAGAAATTCTTCCCTCTCCCTTTCCCTCATACCGCTGCTTTGCCGCAAAACGACTGTTTTCTCCTCTTTTATTTTTTCAAAGCAGTCTGCTACTTCCTCCATCATCTTATAGGAGGGAAAAAAGGTCATATAATTTCCTTTCCTCTGTTCTATCGCTATTTGTATATAGCTCGCCATCTTTTGATATTCCGATAAACTGCGTTTTGTATATTTGCTGCTCACATCGGCTCCAATCAGCACTTCCTTCCTGGAGACGTCAAAAGGAGAGCTGGCATATATTGCATAATCATCTTTGTCTTTGCTTAAAAGACGGATATAATAATCTACAGGCAGCAGCGTAGCTGAAAAGAAAATGGTACTCCGTCCTCTATCCATACATTCCTGCAGGTTTACTGCCGTGTCGACGCAATATAGTTTTACCTTAAATTTTCCGTCGTCCTGAAGTTCTGTATACGCAACATAATTTTCATCCCATTTATCATAAACATCTAAAAATGACCGCACTGAAAAATACAAATCCAGCACCTGTTCCCGTACTTTCTGATTGACTTCCCCTTCCAGAAATTCTTCTATCTCTCCGCAAAGATTCATTAGCACGATCGAAAAGTTTCCCAGATTTTCCAGAATTTCATAAGTTTCACATTCCCTCTTCCAGTCCAGCATGATCCGGTTGCATTTTCCCAGCCACCCATTCAGCTTCTTACTGCAGGATTTCACCTCCTTGCGAAGTTCCATGAAATCTTCTTTTAAAAGGGCGGCACTGTACATTTCCCGTCCCCGCTCTACCAGATTATGAGCCTCATCGATCAAGAAAATATAATCCCTTTTCATACCCTCTCCAAAAAAACGTTTCAGACGTGCACGAGGATCAAATACATAATTATAATCACAAATCACTGCATCCACCCAAAGGGACACATCCAGAGACAACTCAAAGGGACAAACCTGCCATTTTTCACTCTGGGCAAGCAATGCATCTCTGGAGAAATCGCTGTAATTCGTTACCATATCATAAACCGCATCATTGATCCGGTCATAATGCCCTTTGGCATAGGGACAATGCTCCGGATTGCAGTCCATTTCATCACAGGCACAGATTTTTTCCTTTGCCGTCAGCGTTACCACCTTGTACCGGAGTCCCCGATTCTTCAAAAGAGTAAACGCTTCCGCCGCCACGGTTCTGGTTATGGTCTTAGCCGTTAAATAGAATATCTTTTCCCCCAGCCCCTCTCCCACCGCCTTTACAGCCGGAAAGATGGTTGAAATGGTCTTTCCCACCCCGGTGGGTGCCTGAATAAACAGTTTTTTACGATGCCAGATCGTCCGGTATACAGCCGTAGCCAGATCTTTTTGCCCATCCCGATAAGGAAAAGGAAATTCCACCTCCCTGATGGATTCCTGCCGAATCGCTTTCCATGATATCTGATATTCACACCACTTTCGATACTCTTCCATCAATGCGCAAAACCAGTGCTCCAATTCTTCAAACGAATACTCCCGTAAAAACCGACGAATGTCCTCCGTCTCCAGATTACAGTAGGTCATCTGCACCTGAATATTTTTCAGTTCTTCCTGATAGCCGTATATATATGCATAACACTTTGCCTGAGCCAAATGGATATCCAGCGGTTCTTTCAATAAGGCTAAATCTTTATAGATACCTTTGATCTCGTCAACCGTAACTTTCCCATCTTCACTTAGTATACCATCTGCCCGTCCCTCCACCGTAATCACATAATTCCCGCAGTCTGCCGAATGCTTTAAAGCTACCTCCGCACGGTAAGAAGCTCCCATCTGTCCCTGTATTTTACGATGCAATTTACTGCCCAGCTGCATTGCCTCTTTGTCAATCAGCCCTCCGTGTCTATTGTCGATGTCCCCGCCGCGTAGGATAAACTCTACCAGATTCCGAACGGAGATCTTAATTTCCTCCATAAAATTCCTCTCTAAGCCTTTATTTTCTTCATTCCTAATTATTATATCTTATAGAAAACAAAGATACTATATGTTTAAGTACGCATTGGCGTATTTGTTATTTTGCTCACCACCTGTAGAGGTGGGAGTCTTATCTTCTTTCAAGATAAAAAAGGGACTTCCGCCGGTTCTGCAAATCGCCGGCGAGAGTCCCCATCTGTCTCTTTATATTGTCTATCAGGCTACGGAGTATTTATTCAAGACATCTTCAAAACTCATATCTTTACCGCCGTATTTCACTGTCAGTTCACGTGATAAATCTAAACTCAATACACCTAACATAGATTTTGCGTCAATGATTATCCGATTGTAAAAAACATCAATGTCAAAGTCACATTGCCCGGCAGCATGAACAAATTCTTTCACTTCATTAATTTCCGTTAGCTTTATTTTTTTCTCTGACATATCACTCACCCTTTCTACTGATTTCAAAGCATCTACTACATGTTCAAAAAGAATTCAGTTTCTTTTGAGGTATTATGGCATCACTTTTGTGATTTGTCAATGTTTATATTTTCTATTTTTGGGTAAATTATCTCACAATTTTTATATAAAACGTATAACCATCCTGCCTCTTTCTTCGTGTTTTCTGAAGCTGGCGACCTGTGATCATTCGAAACTTTCGGTCATATATCTGCGGTATCTCAGCGGCAGAAGCTGCTGCTGCAAACGCTTATTCGTCCTCTCCTGCACCGCTATATTCCTGCAAAATCCTGTCCAAAGCTTCCTGAATTTTTCTTCTTCTTTTGATATGTTCTCTACCTGTTCCCGATTCAGAGTCTCGCCTTCTACCAGTCCCCATGCCTTATGAGCTTCATGGACAAGAAAGACTTCATGAGTATTGTCATAGATCAAAAAATGCTCTTTCGGAAACCGATCTGCAAAATGCTCTCCCATCAATGGAAGTACATAATTTTCCGGTTGGATCTCGGAAAACAAGATTTTATTCTGCAATTCCCGAAACCTTACAAACCCTGTGTACTGGTGGGCTTCATGTTCTGTATTTCTGGAAAGTTCAAATACTCTGCATATATAACGGTTTTGCAGATTCTGCATGATTGACCTGTCTCTCCCGTAATGGAGTCCTAAAACAATTGTACGATAGATGTTATCTGCCTTTTCCCGATCTTTTGAAAGGGTGGCATGATAAATATGATGATAATCATCCTCATGCAGCCGCAAGCGTAATGTCCGCGCCACTTTCTCTGCCTTCTCCGGGTCAACCGGTACCTGTACATAATCTGAAAACAATTCATAATTGACATTTTCATAAATCTGAAGCCTTATATTTTCATGTCCCAGTCTGCTGTCCCAGGCATCATAGACTCCGCTGAAAATACCATAGGTACTATTTTCACACTGAAATATCGTCATTTTACCACCTGCACGCTTTCAAAGATATCACTTTGGAACTGTCGTGAAATATACCGCCAAATCGTGCAGGTTATTTCACGACACTTCCTTACGCTCTTCATAACTACAGCTGCCCTGAAACACTTTGAAAAACATCCTGCTTCCCCGGCTGCCGGTTCATTCCCATGTCATCAAACAGATTCATCTGATGGAATCCTTGAATATCATAGGGCAGCCGCTCTTTCAGGCTCAGCAAATTACGCATAATGTAATCCTCTTCAATTTTCACAGGATACATCATCCGCCCATTGCAGGTAATAAAGTATAAGGCACGCTTTAACACCACACCCAGTTTCTTTAAATCCTCAAATCTCAGGCCTCCGAAATGCCGTGCCTTTACGATACGCTCGGCCGACTTGGTTCCGATCCCCGGTACCCGCAGCAAGGTAAAATAATCTGCCCTGTTTACCTCAATTGGAAAGTTTTCCAAATGTCCAAGAGCCCAGTTACACTTTGGATCTAAAAATACATTGAAATTGGGGCGCTCCTCCGTCAGTAATTCCGAGGTTTTAAATCCATAAAACCTCAAGAGCCAGTCTGCCTGATACAGCCTGTGCTCCCGCAAAAGCGGCGGCCCGCCGGTAAGTGCGGGAAGTTCGGCATCCTGATTGACCTGTATAAAAGCCGAATAAAATACACGCTTCAGACCAAACTTCTGATAGAGTGACTCCGCAACCGATACGATCTCAAAATCATTTTCCGGCGTGGCTCCTATAATCATCTGGGTGCTCTGTCCTGCCGGCACAAACCGGGGAGTATTTCGGTAAACAGAGACTTCGTATTTATTCTCCAGCATCCTGTTCTGAATCTGACGCATAGGTGCCAGAATCGTTTTTCGGCTCTTATGAGGAGCCAGTTTCTTCAGACTGTCGGCTGTCGGCAGTTCTAAATTGACGCTCATGCGGTCTGCCAGGAACCCTGTCTTGTCAATCAATTCCTGCGCTGCGCCAGGAATTGCCTTTACGTGAATATAACCCTGGAAATTGTGCTCATTCCGTAGTTTATATAATGTCTGATATAATAGTTCCATTGTAAAGTTTGGATTATACAAAACACCTGAACTTAAAAAAAGCCCTTCTATATAATTACGCCGGTAAAATTCCATTGTCAGCTCACAAACCTGGTCTGGGGTGAAGGATGCTCTGGCTATATCGTTGGTGGATCGGTTGATGCAATATTTACAGTCAAATATACACTCATTTGTAAAAAGTATCTTAAGCAGAGAAATGCATCTTCCATCAGCTGAGAAGCTATGGCAGATTCCTTTTGCCACGGAATTCCCAATTCCTTTTCCGTCTCCTTTACGATCTACGCCACTGGAAGTGCAGGCTACGTCGTACTTGGCAGCATCTGACAAAATTTCCAGTTTTTCGAAAATACTCATTTCTTCCTGTATCTTCATGTTCTTCACCTCGCTAAACCAAACGTTTGTTTGTCTTATTGTAGCATATTGTGAAGTTCATTTCAAGTGTTTTCGAATATTTGTTCGATTTTATGGTTGCTATTCACGGCTGATTTTAGATTGTATGACGTACGCCATCAATTATTATTTTCGCAAATCATCCAGCAAATATCGTCTCAGCTGTGTCATCACATCCTCAATATCTATTGGTTGCCGACATGTGCATTCATTCCGGCATCTAAGCATTTCTCAATGTCCTCGCGAAATACGTTGGCAGTCATGGCGATAATCGGAACAGTCTTTGCATGGGGATCCGGGAGCGCTCTAATCATCTTCGTTGAGGTGTAGCCGTCAACCTCCGGCATATGGATATCCATAAATATCATGTCATAAGTCGGATCATCCTTAAACATCCTGTAAGCGATACCCCCATCCTCGGCACAATCAATTTGAATACCTGTAGGCTCAAGCAGGGCGACAATGATTTCGCGGTTGATATCAACATCCTCCGCAAGTAAAATACGCATACCATCAAAACATTCACTTTCGCTAAGCTCTACGCCATTATCCACCACCTCATTCTGATGGGTATTAACGCATTCCTGGATACATTCGGTAATCACGGATGCAAACAGCGGTTTGGGGATAAACCTGTCAACACCTGCCTGTTTTGCTTTGGGCTCAATTTCTGACCAATCAGCCCCGGAAATCATAATGACAACCGAGTTATTATTATATTTATTCTTAATCCATTTTGTCAGTTCGATACCGTTCATGCCGTCCATTTTCCAATCTACAAAGAAAACATCATACGAACCGCGCTTATCTATCATCTCGCAGGCTTCCATTCCGTTTGCGGCAACTTCACATTGCAGCTCGTGGGATTTTGCGAGACTTAAGAAATACTCCCGTACGTCCTCGTCATCATCTACTGCGAGAATACGAAAATCACTCAAATTCGTATCAGAACGCAGAAGGTTCGCCTGGCAATGCCCCTCTTGGACGCAAATGTTGAAAATAAATCTGGAACCTTCACCAATCCTGGATTCTACCCATATTTGACCTCCCATCATTTCTACTATATGTTTTGATATTGCAAGGCCGAGTCCCGTGCCGCCATATTTACGGGTAACACTTCCGTCTCCTTGTTCAAATGAAGCGAACAGTTTCTTTTGCTGATCCTCCGAAATGCCGATGCCGGTGTCTTTCACCTCGAACTGAAGGGTATAAAAGCCGTTTTCTTCCGTTATCCTTCGAACAAAAAGCGAAATCGCTCCATTATCCGGGGTGAATTTGACGGCATTTCCTATCAGATTTGTGATAACCTGGTTTAAGCGCTGCTCGTCAGATACAATCGCCTGTGGTACATCCTGGTCAACCTTTATGGTGAAGCATTGTCCCTTTTCCTCCATACGGAAATTGACGACATTTGTTATCTTGATAAGCATTTTCTCAAGGTTAAAGTCGGTATTGGAAAGATCGAACTTTCCCGCTTCAATCTTGGATATATCAAGAACATCGTTAATAACACCCAAAAGATGCGTGGACGCAGAGTCGATTTTTCCTAAGCAGTAATCCTTCCGCTCTATATCGTTTGAACCTTTGCCAATGCTTGTCATTCCGATGATGGCATTCATCGGCGTTCTCATTTCATGACTCATCCTGGATAAGAAATCACTTTTTGCCTTGCTGTTTTGCTCAGCAAGCTCCTTTGCCTCAACCAATTTGGTCTCCATGTTTTGGCGGGTTATCACACCGGACAAAACTCCCGCAATCAATTTGCCAAGGTTAATATCGCTTGTGGTCCACGGAGTATACAATTCGCACTGGTCAAATTCCAGCACTCCCCAAAATTCATCATCCACATATACGGGCAGCATTAAGAAAGTTTCTATGTCTTCTAAATTGTAATAATGAACGAAACCCTCACGGTCATTATCGTCAAGGTTAAAATGAGTGATCTGTCTCCGTGAAAAATCAGAGGTCAATTTTGCACCAAAATCGTCTACGGGCAAAATCATTCCATGCTTATGCTTCGCTCTACTTGACGAATTACACCATTCATATTGATAGCAAAGCGCCCGGTTTTCATATTTTATCAGCAGTATGCGGCCTATATCCATGAATACCCCCGTCATTTGAAGCGCTTTGTTTATCATTTCGTCGATATTGTCATTAGAAATAAAGTTTTGCGACAGAGTGGCCATAAGTTCCTGCTGTTCAAGGCGCTTTTCAAGGGTGGTTTCCGCTTCCTTCCGCTCGGTAATATCCCGGGATATTCCCATCATACCGATCACATCATTGTTTTGGAACAGCGGCGTCTTAACGGTTTCCATAAGCCTTTGGGAGCCGTCCGGATAGGTGGTTAATTCCTCTATTCTCTCCGCCTTTTGCCCGCTTAGAACTTTTTGGTCCGCTTCTATAAAAAGCTTAGCCATTTCCTCGTCGATTTTAAATATTTCAATATCGCTCTTTCCTGCCAGCTCCGCCTCAGTCATTCCCGCGAATTTTTCAAAACTGGGATTGCAGCTTGTATATATACTGTTTACATCTTTGCAGAACACAAGGTCAGGTATTGAGTTGTAGATTGTGGAAAGTGTGGCGGTTTTATTCTCAAGCTCACGGGTACGCTTCTTTACGGTTTCCTCAAGATTTTTGTTGATCTTCCTGTTTTTCATATAGAAATAGAAAACGACAAAAAGCGCCGCCAGCAACAACACAACGAACAGTATAATAAATGGGAGCGAATCACGAAGCATTTTGCTCTGATAGTCGAAAGCCCGGCTCAACCAGTTCTCCTCGATACCCTTGATGTCGATATATGCCAGCGACTTATCGAAAATGCTGCGCAATATGACCTCATCCTTGTTAAAGCCAAAGAGCGTATCCAGCTCTTTGTCAAAGGACATGTTTACTTTGTAGCCGAGCTTTTCGCGGTAATTCGTCTGGACCAACAGCATGGTTTCAGACAACATCAAAAGATCGATATCGCCCCTTTCGAGAGCATCAAAGGCCTCGTTGCCGGTTTGGTATACATTCATCCTTTCATGATCGGGGAACAATCCCCTGAAAACCTCTTCATGAACTGATTTATCTACCGTACCAACGGTGGCGTAGTACACTTGAAACGGCTGAAGTTCGGGATAATCGCTTCTTGATAACAGGGCGAAGTTAGTGGTTATATAGGAAGTATCGCTCCATATATAATCGTTCTTTCGCGATTCTGAGTACAACAGCTGTGGCATCATGGATACCTCGCCGGATTTTAATTTGGCGAGTATGTCAGAAAGCGGCTTTTCGATCGGCATACAGTCGGAATTGAATACAATTCCCGTGAGCTCGCTAACCTCCTCCAGAATATCGTAAGCCGCTCCGTCATATCGTTTCTCAACGGAGTTGTAGAAGCTGGCAGGATACGCATCATGCATCAGCGCTGCGTTAACCTCGGCATTCTGCAGCTTCAGATCCGCCAGATATGCCCGTTCCTCATCGGTAAAACTTTGATACAGCTTGTGCTTTTTGTATTCGTAGCTGCCTTCCCGGTACAGTCTGAACATCGTCTCCATACCGCCGGCATCCAAATATTTGTTGATAACGGATATTATCGGCTGAAATTCGGAGTCTTGGGTGGTTATGGAGACGGGGGCGTATGCAAACTGAAATATATCCCTGCTGCGGACATAATCATATTCTTCAAACAGGGGATCTGACACGCCATCCGTCACGAAGGCATCAATCTCGCCGGAGAGGAGCATCTCGGCGGCGCTCATAAAGCTGGAGACATCCACAGCCTCAAAGCTGCTGTCAGGGTAGAGCTTAATGATCAGCTCGACCGCTACCGCACTATCCAAAAAGCCGACTCTCATACCGTTTATGTCCGCCTCGGTTGTAATCGCGGGAGCACTTGTGAGGTTATAGACGCCTAAGCCGCGTCCGGCGATAGGCGTGGTCATTTCATAAATCTGCAGGCGCTCGGCAGTATGGGTAAACTCGCTGGAAAAATCGGTGATGCAGTTGTCTATATCGTTTTTGAGGTCAGTCCACTCGTTGTAAGCCTTCGGTGAGAACTGCGTATCAAACAGATCGGAGAGCAGTTGGCAAACTTCGATTGTAAAGCCCGCATAGGAGTCGTCTGTCTGTTTGAAGGACTCGGTCGTAATAAGATGCCCGTAAGAAAAGCCGCCACGCTCCGCTTTAAGTGCCTCAATAGCGTCAATCTCCTCCTGTGTTACACCGGGGACATCTTGATAGGAACGTATGGAATCAATATCCAGGGACTCCTCCGAAACCTTACTGCAACCTGTTATAGACACGATAAGGCTCAGCAATATCACCAAAATCCGTATACGTCTCATATATAACCTCCTGTTAATTAAATATCATTTTATAAAATAAATTACTCTAATTAACAGTATATTACAACCGCCTGCCAAAATCAATTCTTTTAAGGGTACATATTTTAAAAGGGTGAGTTTATGCATATTGCCTCCCATAGTGGCGTCCTGATTGCCAACATGTATAAACTCGCATTTTAAAAACCTACGCTTACCACCGCACCAGTTAAGCCGGTTTTGCTTGTTAAGTTTGGAAGCAGGTGATATAATTAACATGATAAGTACTCATCTGATATGTAATATATGAAACGGCAATGATTTATGTCGTTACATATAGTTCGATAAGGTGAACGAACAGTATCAGGCGTTATTATAAAGGGGTGAAGTACAATGTATCTGCAATTTAATAATGTGTCTTTTTCATATCCCGAAGTATTGGCTTTAAGCAGTGTGTCATTTGAAATTGAAAAAGGGGAAATAGTCGGCTTAATAGGAGCAAACGGAGCAGGAAAAACAACGGCTATATTGAATATTATCAGATACTTACAACCCCAAAACGGTAAAATATATATTGATGGAATTGATATATCGGAAATCAAAAACGAGAACTTCCTCGTTTCTTATATTGCAGATGAGCCGATTTTTTATGATGAACTTACGCTATTGGAACACTTGCGCTTTATGAAAGCCCTCTATCCTGATAATGAATTGGTTATTGAGGATTTGATTGGCAAATTGGAGCTTAACGAACATTTACATAAAGTGCCGTCCGCATTATCAAAAGGTACAAGGCAAAAACTGTCAATCGCTCTTTCATTACTAAGAAATTATGAATTGCTTATAGCTGACGAACCGTTTAGCGGGTTAGACCCTAAACAAATAAACATTTTCAAGGAAACTTTATTTGACTGCAAAAAGGCGGGAAAAGCGGTCTTATTATCCACACACCTTTTAGATATGGTGGACGGAATATGTGACAAATACATCATGCTTAATCACGGTGAATTGGTTGCTGAGGGTACAAAATCAGAAATAATCAAAGTGAACAATCTCAATAGCGGCAGCACGTTAGAGCAGATTTATTTGGCTCTCATAGAGAGGAGCGTATAATATGTACTCTCTGATTATAAAGCAAAAATTAAGAACGGCAAGGGGAATATTAAAGCATTTTTGGAGTACGGCGATTGTTTTTCTGATTATTGTATGTTATGCAGCAGTACAATTCTATGTTGTAATATTAAACGGCGGCATAGGTACCGCATTACCAGATAAATATATTATTTATTTCCTTGCGGCTTGTGTCATTTTAAGCGGGTCCCGGATATTGATAAAAAAACAGCCAATTATTACAATGAACGCCGCAACACTCCATTATCTCTATTTTACAAAACACTTCAAGAGGATTATGGCAGCAAAATATTTATGGTCTTTCATTAAAAGTGTTTTGTTGACAGCTATCATATCCGGTTTAATAAGTGGCTTTCAGGTCAACGCAGTATTTGGACGTTACTTTCTTTTGCTTTGGGGTTATCTGTTTTTGGGTGTGCTGCTCTCCTGGAGTCGCTACCATTTTATGAAAGGGAAAGCACGGTTAGCGGTAGTCTTATGTTATATCATTGCAGCTGCTGTTTTTCTCATGGAAAGCGGAGTTATCAGCATTATCCTTAACTATTGCCTGATTTTATTTTGGCTTTACTATGTTACAGTTAAACTACAATTCAACTTGACTAAATACAGTAAAGATTTGGCTTTAATAGATGAAAACAATTCCGTAACAAGTCAATATAACATGGTTAAAATGTCGCAGATGGCAGCAGAAAAAGTGGCAAACAAAAGACGGCGTTTTTTTCTCTATCATTTTCCATTAAAAAAGAACAATGCCATATTTTACAAATGCCTTATAGAAATTATAAGGACAGGCAATCGTATATGGGGAGCTTTCGCTTTTCTTTTACTGACAGGATTTTTGTTTTATCGCACCCCTGCGTTTTCCTTAATTCCCGTTTTTGGAGAAATCGACAATTTAGCGGCAGCATTTTCCGTATTGATGGTAATGATGGTATATCGGAATGTTGACGAATTATTAAAGAAAAATGCCGGCGCATTAATGAAAAAACACAAAAAGGGATTGTTTATTCCTATGGGAAAGCAAAAGATCGTATTTAGTTATCTTGCCGCTTCTATTTTGATTTTTTCTGTAATAACAGTTTTTGCAGGGTTGATATTTGGAAGCAAAATCCGCTTTGTTTTATTATTTTTTGTGTTATTCATTACGATATTTACTGTTGATTTCAACCTTGCTTTAGCGGAGAACAAATTGAGTAAAATAATCCGAAAAGCCATGCCAATGTTATCGACCATGTTAGGTTTTATTTTTTTAATTTAGGAAATAAATTGAATAATCATTCTTTTTTGCGCTTGGAAGGGATGTTGAGCACAGATTTAAGAATTTATATTTTAAAGTAAAGGAGAAGAAGTGAAAAAGAGAAAATCAAGCTCAAATAGCCCATAAGACGCAAAAACATGGTTTACAAAAAAGTTGTGAACCGTAAAGAACGATATTCCCACCTGCATTAACAAATGACCGACACCTGCACGCCAGTAACAAGCAGGTGGTGTACTTGCCATTAATGCTGGGAATGACCATGTTTAAATCATACTACTATTTGACGTTGATGAAAACTATTTTCATCACTATTTGTGCCGCAAGCGTCAACGGCGGAATGGAGATTATTATGAAGATAAAAGGAATAATTTCAGGTATTTTGATAGCCATAATGATTTTATCAGCTGTTTCTACACCGATTAATAGTGTGGCTGCTAATGCAGAGGGTAATATTAACCAACAGAATTTAAATGGTTTAGATACAGATGTAAATGTAGAAAGCACGAATTCCGTCGGACAACTAATTGCGAATCAAATTACTTCTAAGCAGGATGAACAAGATGAAAATAACGGTTGTAATCTGTTCTCTGTAGAGGTTAATGAAAAAAAGGCTACGGTTTCTTTTGAAACGCTTCAGGACTGCACAATCGTTGTGGGAATTTACGACGAAACCGGAGTGACAATGGTTGCCACTGGAAATAAACAAGTAACCAAAGGAGAAACGATTGTAGATGTGGAGATAGAAATTTCAGAAATGCCACAATATTTTTATCTCCGGGCATTTATGGTAGATGGGGATAGCTTAAGACCTATTTCTACATCATATGAGTCGCCAAATTATACAGAGGAAATGCAAGAATTTTTTGCGAAGACAACGGATGATTTTGATGAGGATAAAGTTTTAAACTTTGATGAAGATAAAAAGAATAACTTCGCAGTGTATGGTGATGATACCAAGGTGATTTCACAAAGCGAAGGCCAAAACCAGATTATATCAGCCGATGATAGTACAGGAGTTTATGTATTTCAAAATGCAGACAACAGTATTATCTCGCTAGAAACTGGAGATATTATCTCATACGAATATGATGACGGTGAATTTCTGATTGTCAAAATAGCAACAATACAAATTAGCGGTACAACAGTTACTATCATAAGTGGAGACAGCTCCCTTGAAGATGTATTTGATTACGTGAAAATTGATGCAGAGACAAGTACGGAAGATGCAATCTTTGACCCATCAGCTTGTGATGATGATATTATTTATGAGGGGTTAATTGATTATAATGAGCCAGAATTTGACTCTTCGTCTTCTTTTATGCCTCGTGCTATTGAAGAAGAAGCCAAGCAAAGTGTTGCATTGTCTTTTACATTCGCTGAAAAAACAATTGGGTCTGAAAATGCTAAAGCAAAAATATCTGGGAATCTTGCTGTTAAACTTGAAAATAAAATAAGCTTATATGTTTCACTTAATTATCAATACTTGGAATTAAGCCTTGAGTATTCAGGTAAAATTAATGTCTCTGTTAGCGGAAAAGCTACAGGTAAGATGCAAATTGGTTCAGTTGGTTTTATGCCTATTCCGGGAGTTATAATTGAACTATCTCCTTCCTTTATTATGGAAGCAGAGGTAAAAATAGAGGTTAGCGGAACATTAAAAGGTTCTGTTGGTTTTTCTGTTTCTAATGATGTCGGTCTTAAAAACAATAGTTCTTCTCCAACTTTTAAGACGGAATTAAAAGTAGAGGGAAAAATCTTTGTAGGTTTTTCGCTTGAACCAAGAGTAAAAATCATAAGTGAAAAGATTGTAAAAGTTGGATTTGAAGCTAAGGTTGGAGCAGAAGTGAAAGCAGTATTAAAAGTATATGAAAAGGCATCAACTACCAAAATTCATACATGTCAAAATTGTATTGACGGTGAGATTTCGGCTAAGTTTACAGCTTCTTTTGAAGCGCAATTGTTCGGAAGCGAACGGCTAAAATTCAAATACACAGCATTAGACAAGACATGGAAACTATGGGATTTCTATTATTCGTTTGATAAAAAAGAATTTAAAGTAACTACTTGTCCTTATATTATCTATATGACAGCAATTACTGTAACTGACAGCAGTAAAAAACCAATAGCCGCTGCAAATATAACAGGAAAATTACATATTAATGATGGTAATGGAAACTTAAATTCCGCAGATTCTGTTGTGACAAATGAGAATGGTATAGCAACTTTATATCTTTCTAATGGAAGCTATAAATTGCCTATCACTAAGAATGGATATACGGACAATAGCTGTACTTTTGTGATAAAAGATAATTCAAAGAGTGCGAAGGTTACGCTATATACGGGAAGCGGAAGTGATGGAATGGGTGAAGGTAATATTGATTTTACTTCTGCTCAAACGTTTAGTCTTGGAAACTCTCATAGCGGAGCCATTACAAAAGATGGTAGCCTATATATGTGGGGACATAATGCTTGGGGACAGCTAGGAAATGGCACTATAACTTTCAGTTCAACCCCAATCAAAATAATGGATAATATAGCATCAGTAAGTCTTGGTAGTTATTATAGTGAAGCTATTACAAAAGATGGCAGTCTCTATATGTGGGGAGATAATACAATTACTGCCAGCTTAACCCCAATCAAAATAATGGATAATGTAGCGTCTATAAGTCTTGGAGTCTGTCATAGTGGAGCCATTACAAAAGACGGAAGTCTCTATATGTGGGGACAAAATTATTATGGACAGCTAGGAAATGGCACTGAAACTGATAGCTCAACCCCAATCAGAATAATGGATAATGTAGCATCTGTAAGTCTTGGAAGTAATTATAACGGAGCCATTACAAAAGGCGGAAGTCTTTATATGTGGGGATATAATCATCATGGACAGCTAGGAAATGGCACTAAAACTAACAGCTCAATCCCAATCAAAATAATGGATAATGTAGCATCTATAAGTCTTGGAGACTATCATGGTGGAGCCATTACAAAAGACGGAAGTCTCTATATGTGGGGATATAATTATTATGGACAGCTAGGAAATGGTACTGAAACTGAAAGCTTAACCCCAATCAAAATAATGGATAATGTAGCATTTGTAAGTCTTGGAAACTCTCATAGCGGAGCCATTACAAAAGATGGTAGCCTTTATATGTGGGGACATAATTATCGAGGAGAGCTGGGAAATGGCACTAAAACTTCCAGTTCAACCCCAATCAAAATAATGGATAATGTAGCATCTGTAAGTCTTAGCACCGGTTATAGTGGAGCAATCACAAAAGATGGAAGCCTATATATGTGGGGATATAATGGTTGGGGACAGCTAGGAAATGGTACGACAACTGATAGCTCAATCCCAATCAAAATAATGGATAATGTTATGTTATCATCAAGTGAGCAAATCTTAACTCTTAGTACAAGTGCGATACAGCCAATGAAATTAACAGCAAAATCCAGCATAAAAACCGCAAGCTTTATAGACCTTTTGCCTAATGAAATATATACGTTCTACGTTATAAAATCGAAGGAGGAAGAAAATCCGCTTGAAGCAAATAATCTCCTATATATGAATCAGGCGGTTTCTGACAGTGATGGAAAACTAATCTTTCAATATGTTCCAACAGAGGAGTATGCCGATGCTGAAATTTTTGTAAAAGGAGCAACCAAAACTAATTTATTAACTGCAAAAATTGAAATAACTGATTTTACATACAACGGCAGTGTACAGTATATTAATCCGATTGTCAGTATAGATGGCAATACGCTTGCAGAAGGTGAAGATTATGAACTATGCGGTGAATTCAGCGGAATGAAAGTGGGTGAATATGTTGTAACGATTTGTGGGATTGGCGATTATACAGGTGAGGTTGACAAGGTATATGAAATTAAAGCAAAGTCAATTGCAGGTCTTTCGGCAACATTATCTACTGCATCATACCTATACAACGGTTCTGCCAGAAAACCAGAGGTAACTGTTAAAGATGGAACTAAGAAATTAACAAACAATAGTGACTATACGCTTGCATACTCAAATAATACCAATGCCGGAACCGGCAAGGTTACAATTACAGGTAAAGGCAATTATACCGGAATACTGACAAAAACATTTACAATCAAAAAAACTAACCAGACAATTTCAGCCAGCAATAAAACGAAAGTTTTTGGTAACGCAGCGTTTAGTTTGGGTGCGAAATGTATAAAAGGTAACGGAAATCTAACATACAAATCAAGTGACACAAAGGTTGTAAAGATTTCATCTTCCGGAAAGGTTAGTATCAAGGGTACCGGTAAAGCAACTGTTACAATAACAGCTGCTGCAACTACAAACTACAACAAGGCTACAAAGAATATAGTAATTATTGTAAAGCCTGAAAAGGCAAAATTGAAAGGATTTACTAGTCCAAAAACAAAGACAGTTAAAGTAACATGGAAAAAGGATACAAGAGCAACTGGATACCAGATTCAGCTTTCATCAAGCAGTAAGTTTAAAAGCGGTAACAAACCACATAATATAAACTCAAATCGAACAGTATCTAAAAAAATCACGAAACTCAAAAAGAACAAAACATATTATGTTCGCGTAAGGTCTTATAAGATAGTGAGTGAAAAAAAATATTATGGTTCTTGGTCAGGGAGTAAAAAAGTTAGGTGTAAATAATTCATTGCTCTGTTTTCGGTTTTATTTTAGTTGTACATTTAAATGAATGTAAAATGTTTATGAAAAACAGCCAAGAATCTCTGCCAACTATCTTATGCGAAAAATCCGGTGTATGAGGTTAGCTGCAAAGCAGCGTAAAGGAGAGAGAAGACCTAAGGAGCCACGAGGACATTCTCGAGTGGAGACTGCTTTAAGGGGCTCCGAATGACCGCCGAAGGAGTCTGGTCCGCATAAGATAGTGGCAGGGATTCTTGGCGTCCCTCTCCCTCTTCCAAAACCTCTAACACAAACTCAAAATTTTATCTATATCAATCATCCCTGTTTCAGTTCCAATATCTTATCAAGAACCCTATTGGCCGCTTCTTCTTTACTCATAATATCCAATGTTGTCACATCTTCTCCGGTAATGATTGTAATTACATTTGTATCCGTGCCGAACCCGGCCCCTTCTTCTTTAAGATTGTTTGCGACAATCAAATCCAGATTTTTCCCGATCAGCTTGGCTTTTGAATTCTCAATCACATTCTGCGTTTCCATGGAAAATCCGCATAGAATCTGTCCCGGCTGCTTATGCTCTCCCAGATATTTCAATATATCATCTGTCTTTTCCAGTTCTAAAATCATACTGCTTTCTGACTTCTTCACTTTTTCTTCACTCACCTCACCGGGGCGGTAATCTGCAACGGCTGCGGCCTTTATTATAATATCCTGGTCTTTGGCACATGCCGTCACTTCATCAAACATCTCTTTGGCACCGGTGATATTGATTACTTTTACAAAAGGCGGTTTCTCAAGGGCAGTCTGCCCGGTCACCAGGGTAACGTCGGCACCGCGGAGCATGCACATCTTTGCGGCAGCATACCCCATTTTTCCTGTGGAGTGGTTTGTAATGAACCGCACAGGGTCGATAGCCTCCCTGGTAGGACCTGCTGTTACCAGTACTTTCTGCCCTGCCATATCTTTTTCGTATGCGATTTCCCGCAGAATATAGTCCAGAAGCACCTGCTCATTTGGCAGTTTCCCTTCTCCTATATCACGGCATGCCAGCATGCCTACTGCCGGCGATATCACTTCAAAGCCATGGTTTTTCAACTTCACAATATTTTCCTGAACGATACTATTTCGATACATCTGAGTATTCATGGCCGGTGCCGCTATTTTCTTACAATCACATGCCAGTACGGTAGTAGTCAGCATATCATCCGCCAGCCCATATGCCAGTTTGGCTATGACATTTGCCGAGGCAGGGGCTACCATCACTGCATCTGCTTTCTTAGCCAGTGATACATGTTCAACATTATATTTAAAATTCCGATCAAACATATCTACCAGGCAACGGTTACCGGTCAAGGTTTCAAAGGTAAGGGGATGAATAAAGTTCATTGCATTTCGAGTCATGATCACATGCACATCACAGTGTAATTTTACCAGCATGCTGGCCAGATTTGCAATTTTATAGGCAGCTATACTGCCAGTCACACCTAAAACAACAGTCTTTCCACTTAACATATTCGTTCCTCCTGTCTTTCTTATCTTCTATATAAATCTTCAATTAAATCTTCTATGAAATCTTCTATGAAATATTTTATGAAATCTTCTATGAAATATTTTATGAAATTGTGTCCATCTCCCGAATGGGTTTAAGTTTAACGAATGTTTTATCAGTATAACATATTTTGTTTTTATTTGTACAGGTTTTGATGGTTATCTTGAATTTCCCTGAAAATTATGATATACTGGCGCAGTAATTGTATTGTATCTCGTAAGAGAATAATAACAAGGAGGAAAGAAAAATGAATCATGTAAAAACAGCAGGCGGCAAAAGTCCGCAAACGCTGGGACTTGTACAGGTTGCACTCTTCGCAGCACTGATTTTTGTCCTGGCATTCACACCATTTCTGGGGTATATCCCTCTTGGTTTCACCAGAGCAACAATTATCCATATACCGGTAATCATCGGTGCCCTGATGCTGGGTCCAACTAAAGGAGCAATCCTTGGATTTATGTTTGGACTCACCAGTTTGATCAATAACACTTTTAACCCTACCCCAACTTCTTTTGTTTTTTCACCATTTTATGAACTGGGAGGAATACGGGGCGGTTTTTCCAGTCTGATCATCTGCTTTGTCCCACGTATTTTAGTCGGTGTCGTCCCTTATTACGTATATCGGGGCATACGTTCACTTACTCCTAAAAGTAATAAAGGGCAAGTTGTATCACTGGCATTAGCGGGATTTTCCGGAGCTTTGACCAATACCCTATTGGTCATGAATCTGATTTTTGTATTTTTCAAAGACGCTTATGCCTCTGCAAATAAAGTGGCTTCAGAGACGGTCTATAAGTTCATCTTAACAATCATAGGCATTAACGGAGTACCGGAAGCCATTGTGGCTGCTATTATCGTAGCATTGGTGGGGCGCATACTTTTGAAAACCAAATATGCTATTTTAAAATAAAGGAGACTTGATATGATTCTTGCTATAGATATCGGAAATACAAGCATTGTGATCGGTTGTATCCGCAATGAAGAAATATTATTTGTGGAACATCTTTCTACTGATGTAACAAAAACGGTCCTGGAATATGCCATCAGCTTTAAAAATGTCTTAGAGATGTATCAGATGAACCCGAAAGAGATTGAAGGTTCTATTATCTCGTCCGTTGTACCGCCGGTAACAAACAGTGTCCGGGAGGCAGCCAGGAAGATTACAAATCAGGAAGTTATGGTCGTAGGACCCGGTATCAAAACAGGACTGAATATTTTGATGGACAACCCTGCCCAGCTGGGAAGCGATCTGGCGGTCAATGCGGTTGCCGGTATTGCCGAATATAAGGTCCCATTGATTATTTTCGATCTGGGTACTGCCACAACGATCTCTGTTGTAGATAATAAGAAAAACTATATCGGCACGATCATTTTGCCCGGTATCCAGGTATCTGTAGATTCTCTTATCAAACGTACTTCACAGCTCCCCAGCATTAGTCTGGAGGCTCCGAAAAAGCTTATTGGCACGAATTCAATTGACTGCATGAAAAGTGGTGTTATCTATGGAAATGCCGCCTGTATGGACGGTATGGTACAGCGTATCAGGCAGGAATTGGGGGAAGAGGCAACGGTGATTGCTACCGGGGGACTGGCGAAAAGTATTGTTCCGCATTGTAAAGAGCGGATTATTTTTGATGATGCTCTTTTATTGAAGGGGCTTTTGCAGATTTATAAAAAAAATCGAAATAGCAGATGATAAATTAAATGTTTTGGAAGAGGGACGCCAGGAATCCCGGCGTCCCCTTTGTCTATTCCGGCCTGCTATATTTACCGAAGTTAATTTTATTACTTTATACTTTTCTTGAACATGCCACTGCCAGAATTCCAGGACCTGTATGACAGATAACGCTTAGCGATAATGAATCCATATAGATTTCCATACCCGGAAACTCACTTTCCAATTCTGCTTTCCATTCTGCTGCCTCCTGCGGATTTCCGGCATAAGCAGCATGCAGTGCTAATTTGTCTTGTTCTAAAAGGTCTTTGAAACGTTTCTCCATATCTGATTTTATAGCATCAATCATAATTCTCTTTGCTTTTATTTTGCCTCTTGCTTTTGCATATGCATCCAGTTTTTCACCCTGGATCTGCAGAATCGGTTTAATATTTAAAACCGTACCAAAGGCGGCAGCGGCAGGTGTAATACGACCTCCTCTTTTGAGATACTTCAGTGTCTCAAGAGCTAAATATATACTGGAATCCATTTTTTCCGCCTCCAGTATGTTTTTTATCTCTGCTGCAGACTTTTCCTGTTCTGCCAGTGCTATTGCATTCAGTACTGATTGACGCTGTGTAACCGATATTCTTTGGTTGTTGACTACCTGCACTTTTCCGTCATATTCTGCCGATAAAGCGGTTGCTGTTTCGCAGGATGCACTTAATCCGCTGGACATTGGAATATGTACAATTTCTTCATGTTCTTTTAACAGCTTGTTCCAAAGCTCTATAACGGTTGCCGGAGCCGGCTGTGATGTACTGATTTCTGCATTCTCATTTAATTTTTTCAGAAATTCTTCCCGGTCCAGACTGACTCCTTCCAGAAATACTTTTCCTTCAATGGTAAAAGGCATAGGTATCACTGAAATACCCATTTCTGACGCTTGTGTCTGTGTGATTCCACTATTACTATCCGTAATAACTGCTATCTTTTTCATTCTTTATCCTCATTCACTTTGATAGATACATTCTAACAGGTGGGGTGCCTATTTTCAAGTGCCATGTAAAATTCGGGTGTATATTTAAAAGGACAGGGGATAGCTTACGTAAACGCAGGGGGACGCGTCAGGAGGGCAAGGGACAGCTTACGTAAACGCTTTTTTTTCAAGGAATTCACAAGAAAAACCCCTCCCATAACCTGGTGTGACCCTCATTAATTAACTATACGTTTCGCTGTCTAAATTTCCATCTGCGGTGTTGCACCCTTCGGGCATACCTAAATGGTCATACGACCAATAAAGAGGAAATTGTCAATCGCCGTAGCCACCGTTGCCGGATGAACCATGCTTTTGCAAACTTACAAACTGCCAAAGACCAGCCGCTGTGGAATGAGCGGTGCTTTTCGCAAACATTTAGAGGGTGTTTTTAGTACCTGGCGAAATCCACTGCTTATGAAGACCCGGCGCGACGGCTATCCGGAGCGTCGCTGGTCGTAGTTAGCAGTGGAGTTCGTCAGGTACGTTGCCCGGGTTGGCGTAAAGCACCGCTCATTCCACGGCGGCGTCCTAATTGCAATACCCCATATATTGACATCCAAAACTCCGATAAAGAGAGAAATAACGCTTAATATCAACAGGCAAACCGTAAGAATAATTGTTGATGCATGTTTCATAACTTTAATAAAATATACCTCCTTCAGATATGGTTAGTCAAAGTAAATATTTTCCATTCCGATAGTCATACGAATTTCCGTTCCCCAAAAACCGGCAAACTTTCCGTAAAGGAATGATTGCCGGTAAATCAGTTTTCAAGTGATTTTGTATAAATATAATTAAAGCTTATGGCATGCCTGTTTTCATCCGCTAAAGCACGAATAAAAGCATGCCGTACTTTCTGGTTCTGATCTGTAAAAGAAACGTTATTATAAAAATAATAATTGTTTAATTCATGGACAACCGCACTTTTAATGCCTGAGAGAAAAGAAATAACATAAGGTGTCACCGGATCTGACAGGTTTAGCTGTCCTCCAAACAAATTATGATACAGGTTTGTAAATCCATTTAAATGATTTATCTCATCTTGCAATATGACTCTGATAAGTCCAATATTTTCCTGATCCGATGTCATCGTAAGTAATTTATCATAAATCATAATACTATTTTGTTTTGCTTCTATTACCCTTAAGAGCATCCCGGGAGGGATATGTATCTGATAATTATTATTCATAAAATACAAATAAAATTCAATGACCTCTTTACCTTTCTCCCAACCTGAATTGCTGGATATATCTCATGTAATATCCTATGATTTTCTTTATAAAATAATGACTGAAGATATGGAATGCAGCCTTTTATTTGTATTGCTGTAAATAATCCATTGTATCTTTTAAACAAAGGGCACCATACCCCCATATAGCATTTGGGTAGCTTATCATGTCTTCTCTGCCTGCCCCCTTTTTCAGAAAAGCCTTTACACGCTGTCCATATAAAAAATGATCGTTACCCAATACAATCCCCCACTGCATCATTAAAGCTGCTGCACCGGTCACAAAGGGAGCTGCCATACTGGTTCCTGTAAAAGAATCATACCCCCCGCCTGCACGGGCAGACAGGATCCCTACTGCCGGGGCGACCAGGTCAGGCTTTATATAAATATTATTTCTGGTAAAGCCACGCCCCGAGAAATTAGCAGCAGCATAAATAGCTCCATTGTAACCACCGACCGTTATCACATTCGCGGCTGTTGACGGTATGGTTATCGTTGTATCTACTGAGGGCTCTGTAAAAGCCGTATCACTTCCCACCTCTTCCACAGTAGGCAGCCATATATCAAACCTGCCGTCAACCACCTCCAATGCCCTGACCCTTAATCTCCAAATACCCTGTGGAATGAAAGATTCCTCCTGACTTAACGAAAAATATATTTCCTGATCTTCATTGTAATGGGTCGGCTGACCATAATAGATCTGTATCGATATGCCGTCTATATTTTTCAAAGTAAACTGCTCCGAAGGATAGATTTCACCGGTTGAAGCACCGCTTGGCAAAATCAGCTCCAATGCAAACCGGTCTACAAAGCTTTTCCAAAATACCAGATACATAGAACTTAAATATCCTGCTACCACAAAATTCACATCCATTGTCTGATACAAAGCAATTTTCCCGGAATAGTGATGACCTTCCCCACCTTCATTGCCGGCTGCCGTTACGATCACATTTTTCCATCTTTGTGACGCTGCATTTATGTAAGTCTCAAAAAGAGAACTTCCATCGTGAGAGCCATCATTCGTACCAAAGCTTATGTTGACAGCCACCGGCATGCCCAGTTCTTCTGCTTTATCCATAATATACTTCAATGCCCGCATAATTTCTGTTGTTCTTGCGAAAGATTCAAAGCCTTTATATCCCAATTTAACAATAATCAGGGAGGATTCCGGTGCGGCTCCCATCTCCTGTCCCCCGCTGGCGCTGCCGTTTCCGGCTGCAATACCTGCCACTGCGGTACCATGTCCGACCTCATCTCTTGACGTTACCACCTCAAACGGCTGGTCACTGTTTAATGCCATATTCAGCTGTTCGTTATTATATTCAGTTCCCTGCCTGAAACCCTGGGGCGGATTCCCTTCTACCGTCTGGTCCCAAATATATAGAATTCTGCTTGTGCCGTCCTGATTTCGAAAATCGGAATGGGTATAATCAATACCCGAATCAATAATTCCAATCAGCATCCCCTGCCCTGTAAGATGAAATCCATCGGGTCTGTGTACTTCGTAAATACAAGCGATCCTCAGACTTTGATTCAAAACTAACGTTAGTGCTCTTGGTATCTCTATGTACATAATTTCCTTAAAGTCATACAGCTGGGAAATCTGTTCACGCTGCAGTGAAATGATGGCAAAATCATCACCCAGTATTTCTATCTGGACGCCTAGTTTTTCTTCCAGCTTTAAAATATCACCGTTATATTTTACAATCACCTCCCATGTTCCCGTACTTGGATTAAACCCTGACTCCCTTCCACCAAATTGTTCTATTTCCTGAACATAATTGTTCGACATTTTATTTCTCCTCTCTTTACTTATCACAAAAGAATGAATGCTGCATAAAATATTTATATAATCCACAAATCATTATATTGGAGGTTACATTATGACAAATGGTACCATCCAACAATTAACAGGACAGGGGCGCCTAAAATTAGGCGTTTTTGATATTAACGTTGGCAGACCAACCAGTAATGCGATTGTACAGATAACTCCCAGGGGTATGAGAAATCAGATTATAGAAGAATTAATCACAGATTCCTCTGGCCAGACACCTGTCATCAACCTGCCAGCTCCGCCATTGGAGTTCTCTATGGAGTCCCGGGTTTCAATTCCTTACAGTGAATATGATGTTCATATCTTAACGGAGGGTTTTGAACCCCAGACCATAGAAGGCGTACAAATCCTGCCAAATACCACTGCTTATCAGGATGTCCGGCTGCGTCCGATTACGGACTATCTCTGGCAGACAAGGGTTATCTCTATCAGGGACCATACACTTTGGGGCATATTTCCTCCTAAAATTGCGGAAGACGAAGTAAAAGAACTGCCACCCTCCACCGGTTATGTTGTACTGCCTAATCCGGTGATTCCTGAATTTGTAATCGTACACGATGGACGGCCGGAAGACATATCGGCGCCTAATTATTGGGTCCCGTTTACCGATTATATTAAAAATGTGGCAAGCTGCGAAATATTTTCCAACTGGCCGCTAAGCACAATCACCGCAAATGTCCTGGCCATATTATCCTTTACACTCAACAGAATATACACGGAATGGTATCGGGGAAAGGGATATAATTTTACAATCACCAGTTCTACGGCTTACGACCATGCGTTTACTTATGGGCGTAATATTTATGAAGAAATATCAACTGTGGTAGATAATATATTTACTTCGTTTATTACCAGGCCAGGAATCCGGCAGCCCCTGCTGACACAATATTGTGACGGTAAAAATGTCTCATGTCCTGACTGGATGTCACAGTGGGGTTCTAAGGATCTGGGTGACCAGGGTTATACTGCCATTGATATATTAAAAAGATTTTATGGTTATGATGTATATCTTATGCAGGCGGAGAAGGTTGCAGGGGTGCCTATGTCTTATCCCGGAACGGTTCTGCAAACGGGGTCGACAGGAGAACATGTGCGGGTTATTCAGGAGCAATTAAATACCATATCCAATAACTTTCCTGCTATTAGAAAGATCAGGGTTGACGGTATCTTTGGGGAGGAAACCAGAAACGCTGTGGAAACTTTTCAAAATATCTTTCGTCTTTCATCGGATGGAATTGTGGGATTTTCTACCTGGTATCGGATCTCGGATATTTATACGGCAGTTACCCGGATGGCGGAACTGGTTTATTAAAAAGGGGGGGAACGGTGGTTCCCGGTCTCCTCTCTCCAAAACCTGCAAAACAATGCTGATTATGTTCCCGCATACTCTTCCTTTCTGCTCAAAAAGAATTTGCGGGCAATATCAACAGGTATAATTGTAACTGCCAGCATAGCGATTAAAATAATATGCTGCACTTCCAGGGATACCGTCCGGAATACTGCTCCTCCGTGATAAATTATAAAAATTTGTATCAACGTTACCAATCCCATAATCCATAAAAATGGTTTGTTGGCAGCCAGATAATCTAACAGGTTCATCTGATGCGTTCTTGCGCAGAAGCTTGTAAAGATGGCAGTGAACATAAAGAGTGCAAAGAATGCCGTCATCATATAGGTGCTGCCTTGAGAACCAAATATCTTCTGCATGTTTGGGTTTTTCAGGAAAAATAAGCACAATGCCGTCGTATAAATACTATTTACCGTAATTTGTCCAAGCATGTACGAATTCATAATCGGCTCAATACGGGATTTGGGCGGTTCATACATGTACTTTGTCCTGGCGATTTCCCCACTAAAGGCAAGTCCGGCTAAAGTATCCATTACAATATTGATCCACAGCATTTGTATGACTGTTATAGGAGAATCCACACCGATGAGCGGTCCGATCACAGTCACCCCTACTGCACACATGCATATACTCATTTGATAAATGATAAATTTTCGAATACTCTTAAATATAGTACGCCCATAACAGACTGCCTTGGAAATGGACTTGAAGTTATCATCCAGTATCACAATATCTCCCGCCTCTTTGGCAATCTCGGTTCCGCTGCCCATGGCAAATCCAACATCTGCCTGTTTCAAAGCAGGGGCGTCATTGACTCCGTCTCCGGTCATGCCTACCACAAGTCCCTGCTCCTTTGCAATGCGGACCAGTCTGCTTTTATCCGAGGGCAGTGCTCTGGCAACCACTCTAAGATTCGGCAGTATTTGAGACAGCTTTTTATCAGACATTGCTTTCATTTCCCTGGATGTGATTACCATGTCCGTATCATTTTTGACAAGTCCGACCTCTTTTGCGATAGCATTGGCTGTCGGCCGGGAATCGCCTGTGATCATAACTGTTTGTATACCTGCCGTCTGAATCAGACGGACTCCATCTACTGCCTCTCTTCTGATTTCATCACGGATTCCAATGATTCCTACCAGTTTCAAATCCTTAAATTCGTTGTTCCGGGAAATAGCACTGTCTGATACTGCCACTGCAATGACACGTATCGCCTGTTCAGACAGCTGTTTAATGATATTGTTCATATTGGATTTACGAAATCCATTTGAAACTGCTCCATTTTCACCATAGTATCCGGTGCAATATGGCAATATTTTTTCCGGAGCGCCCTTTATAAATGTAACATTACGGTCTCCGGACACCGTCGTTGCCATGAATTTTGCGTCACTTGTAAATGGAATTATGTTTCCTTTTTTTACATTCTGCCTTCCGCCTTTTATGTTGGAAACGAATTCAAGTACCGACCGGTCCGTGGCATTCCCGCCGATGGCTCTCCCCTGATCCATGGATGCGGAACAATTATAAAAAATAGAATCGTGTATAATACTGCGTAATTTCATTTCCATAGATTCTGTTTCTTTTGGGGAGTATATCCTGCCTGAACCCAATACAAAATGCTTTACCTTCAATTTTCCGCTGGTCAGTGTACCGGTCTTATCCGTAAACAGAATATTTAAACTGCCTGCGGTCTCTATTCCTGTCAGCTTTCGTACCAGCACATGATCCTTTAACATACGTTTCATATTTGCGGAAAGAACCACCGTAATCATCATCGGGAGCCCCTCCGGTACAGCCATAACAATGACTGAAACTGCAAGTGTGGAAGCCTTTATCAAATAGCCAATCATGGTGGACGTCGTGGTTATGGTACTCATAATCAGTGCCTTATCAAATTTATTATCCAGAATAATAACATTGAAAAGGTAGGCAATTGCAGTAAATATTGCCGCTATATAACCGATCTTGCCAATGGTACCTGCCAGATCTTTAAGGCGCAGCCGCAGCGGACTTTCCCTTGATTCTTCTTGTATCTCTGCTCCGATACGGCCATAAACTGTCTGATCCCCTACTTCACTGACAAGCATCAGCCCTTCTCCGGCACAGACCACCGTACTGGTGAACAGATAGCCCGGATTCAGAAAATCTACTTTTTCTGCACTCATTTCATCTACAATCTTAGAGGGATATTTGACGGCTTCCTTACTCTCACCGTTCAGCGAAGACTGGTCTACTTCCAGTTTTCCCTCCAGTATTACTCCATCTGCCGGTATTTTATCCCCAGGCTGCAGCAAAACAATATCCCCAACTACCACCTGGTCCATGGTGATTTCAGTCATTCCCTCCCGCCGCCTGACCCGACAGTTGATACGTGACGCTTCCTCCTGAAGCTTCTCGAAAGCCGATTCACTGCCATATTCCGAAAGCGTAGATACTAAAGTTGCCAGTAAAATGGCGATGGCGATCCCGATGGATTCAAACCAGTCTGCCTTGTGAAATAGAAAAATAATATTGATAGCCAGGGCAATCAACAAAATTTTTATCATAGGATCACCAAAACTCTCTAAAAAACTCATGAGAAAGCTTTTTCGCTTTTTCTTGCTCAGGCGGTTTTCTCCATATTTTTCTCTGGATTGTCTGACTTCATCCTTGTTAAGTCCTCTTTTTAAATCATATCTCTCTTTTTTTATAAAATTTTCCATGCTTGTCTACCCCCTCATCCAAATATATGAGGACAAACTAAAAAAATTCCATTGATTTTCACTTGCGCTTATTATAAAACAGGGTGGTTCATTATCCCTGCCAGGCAGCCGATTATATTTTCCCGGAATATGAAATTCTGCGGCTAATGAAATGACATATTTGGTTATTCTACATATAATGCACTATATGAAAAACATATCAGTGAAGGGAGCAAATGCTTAATGTTGGATTTAAGCCCATTAAGTACCGAAGCAACCAATATTGTAGTTGACAAGATATTTTCCAGTTATATGGACTATGTTGCAAATGCAAGTTTAGATAATATCCAAATATTGAATTCCGCCAAAAAGGTGCGGGAGACAAAAACAGCATTATGTATGTTACAGATGAAGAACCTTCAGATTCAATGCATAAGCTTTCAGACTCGGGAAAAGCAGAAGTATCGGTTGTAAGGGTTGACGAAGATATCGCAGAGCCCGTCACTTTTATTAAAATGGACATTGAGGGCGGGGAACAAAAAGCCCTGCTGGGCTGTAGGAAACTCATTCAGGCAACGCATCCAAAGCTTGCTATATCTGTTTATCACAACAATGAAGATATATGGAAATGCACCCGTATGATAGATGAAATGGATTCCAATTATAAATTTTACTTAAGATATAGTGGAGGTAATTATTATCCTTCCGAGTTTGTTTTATCAGGCATATAAAGAGCGTCAGAAACAGGCTAACCGCGCCGAGCGTATCCGGCGCAGTCATACCGTGGTTTTCAGTATTTAGATCATGTTTCAATATTATTTCTATAATTCTTCTTTTCTTTTAAATATTGTTATAGACAACGCTGCCGATCCTAAAAATGCCAGCAAAGAGAGGATGAAAATAAGGATATATCCATTTTTTCCAGATATAGCAGAAAGGGCGGCAGTCAATCCTTGATTCATATTTGGCGAGGACAATATTATCGGACCGCTGGCCGGAACTGCAATCACCAATAACATCAATGGATATTTCGTTTTCATATAACCAAATTTAAATAAAATTGGCATCAAAAACGCACATACGAACGCTATCATTGTGATCCAGACCAGCAATACCTCCAATGAAATTGTCATATCTCTTTGCAGCGCCGGATTATATACGGCAGCCACATTCGCCAGTGCGAAAAAAATCACCACGTACACCACGCCCATAATGGAAGAAAACACACAAGACGCATATCTGGATAAGATAATCGTTGACGATGGTATCGGGGCAGACCGTAAGAACCGGTTAAATTTATTTGTTTCATCATAGGCAAATGAAGTATATGCCGTCATAACCAAAGCATAGACAGAAATCATGATGATAGTCAACCCCATACCTGCATAACCGAATTCCTGGCTGAAGAAAACAAAAAGAAGCGCAAATCCGGGCAAAACAACCAGATTCCTTTTTTGATAGATAAATAAATCCCTGTAAATCAATCTCAACATACAACTTCCCCCTTTTCAAAATAGAGCATGATATCTTCCACTTTTGCTTTCTCTACTACGAACTGCCCATGTTTTCTTAAGATTGCCGCTTCATTTGTCAGACCCTCAAAACCAAATTGCGTTTCCCGGTATCGGATCAGGTGGCTTTTGATTTCGGGGAGATGCTTTTTCGCCCCTTTCACTACCGCGTATTTCTCGTTGATCTCATCCTTTGTTGTGGAAAGTATGATTTCCCCATTGCTGATAAACGTAATATAATCAGCTACTTTATCCAAATCAGAAGTTATGTGTGAGGAAAAGAATACACCCCGGTCCGGATCTTTCACTACCTGAAAAAGTTCCGAAAGGATATCGTCCCGCACGATCGGATCAAGTCCTGATGTGGGTTCATCCAGAATCAAAAGTTTTGCATGATGGCTGAGTGCTACTGCCAATGACAGTTTTGCTTTCATACCGGTGGATAATTCTTTGATCTTCTTCTTTTCCGGCAGATCAAACTTCTTTCTATATTGTTGAAATAAAGCTTCATCCCAATTTCGATAAAATCCGGATACAAACCAGCCTACCTGCTTTACCGTCATACATTCATGGAAATATGTATCATCCAGAACGAAACCAATTTGTTGTTTCATTTCCATTTCATCTTTGACGTTATCCAATCCGAACAGTTTGATGCTTCCGCTTTGCTTCCGTAAAAGATTCAGCATCAGTTTTATGGTAGTGCTTTTGCCTGCGCCGTTGGGGCCTACAAATCCCATAACGTACCCCGGGGCAAGTGAAAATGATATATTTTTAAGTTCAAAATTACCTAATTTTTTGCTAAGGTCTTTTATTTCTATCAGATCACTCATTTTAGTTCCTCCTCATATAAAATATCCATAAGCTGTATCAATTCATCCCGCGGCATTTCAATCATTTTAGCGGCAGCCATTGCCTCAACCAGTTTTTCTTCTACGATCTTAATTCTTTTTTCACGCATTAATTCTTTATTCTGTGCATTTACAAAAGAACCACGTCCAACCTGGGAAACAATATAGCCTTCGCGTTCCAGTTCCTCATATGCACGTTTCGTCGTGATGGAACTTATTTGAAGTTCCACTGCTAATGTGCGTATGGAAGGAAGGGGATCGCCTTCAGCCAGCTCACCGTTCATGATCAGATTTTTTATCTGTACGACGATCTGTTGATAAATTGGTACGTCACTTTGATTTGAAATAATAATATCCAAAGTATTGCACCTCCCTTTTATATTGTATATACTCATTATATACAATATATTCATTTTGTCAATACTTTATTTTAATTAATACAAAAAAAGAGTATTGCATCATGACTGAGATCATTTTGCAATACTCTTATTTCTATTTATAATTCATTCCCGCAGGCAATGAGCCAGGCGCAGGAATCCCCAAAGGGCACACGTGCTTTTCGCCTGCATTTGGCAAAACTTTCCGCCGAACGTAGTTCAAGCCATTTGAATGGCTTCTTTTATTTTTTTTACCTCTCCATCCAGATGATTTACTTTGAGATGGTACATTGTGTTAGGTTGCAATGTTTTGAGTGCTTCATCCAGCTTTCTATCAAGGTTTAAATGCCCTTCGGCAATCAATTGAATGTTTTTGTTTGTTTCATTCTCCAGTGAAATTTCTACTTTCTTAAGTCTTTTATCAATATCACTGACTTTTTTGTCAATATCACTGACCTTCTTATCAATATCACTGACCTTTTCTAAGATTAAATCTAACTTTTCATTCTCCCCCATTCTTCTACCTCCTTCAGTTAAGTCCTTGACCTTCTTATCTGTTTTTATTATACCGCATTGTTAAGTAATTGCAATCGAAAAAATATTAATTTATTAAGTCCGTTTCTAAACCGCCACCTACTCTGAGCGAAGTGCATCAATAGGTTTTAATTTTGCTGACCCTAAGATCAGCATGCACAGCAATAACCCGATCAGGCCGCCCAGGGAATCCAGAGAATCCGTGATACTGCCTGTGGCGCCCTGTACCAGGGACACGAGAAGCACCACCGCTATAACGCCTATGATAATTCCCAGCATTGTCAGAAAAGAGCGCATCTTATTGGCCCAGACAGAAAAAACTGCCATCTTACA
>Ga0153929_1000063_pt1 | contig 51692 bp, 63 predicted proteins | sample TSNJ013MetaG_FD_104689 | JGI IMG/M metagenome (GOLD analysis project Ga0153929, IMG submission 104689) | Attine ant fungus gardens microbial communities from New Jersey, USA - TSNJ013 MetaG | ecosystem: Host-associated > Fungi > Mycelium > Unclassified | place: USA: New Jersey, Wharton State...
CTCGGCTCCGCAACGCTCAACCTCATTATCGGCTATTACAAATAAGCGTCATCCCGATTCAGACGGCGGTAAAACAGCCGCTTTTTTCAGTAATCCATATTATTTTAAGGAGGAATTTTCTATGGCAAACCTTATCAGAAGCGCACAGGTAAAAATGGTAACGGCGGCATTTTCTGCAAGGCAGAAAGCAGGCGAGGTTGCCGACCGTGCAAAAACCGCACTCCGCAGCCGTGAGGGACAGGGTACGCTCGACGTGGCAATCACGGTGCTTATCAGTATCGTTTTGGGCGCGCTCATTCTGGCCGGATTGTACCTCATTATCAACAGCACGGTACTCCCCACCATCACACAAAAAATTAAGGATATGTTCAATTACAGCAACTAAATGCAGAACGGTATCACAATCTGTCGGCGGGGCTTTCTCACACGGAAGCCCCGCACAAAATTATTTATGGAGGAATACAAAATGAAATTCAAAGCAGAAATTAAAAAGGTTTTTGAGGATCAGGACAAGTTGAAGGCCGTCGCAAGCGTTATCCTGGACGATTGCTTTATCGTCAAAAACGTGCGCGTCGTGGACGGTGCAAAAGGGTTGTTTATCTCCATGCCGAGCCGCCGCAACGTCAAGGGCGAATTTGCCGAGCTTTGCTTCCCTCTCTCAAAGGAACTCCGCACGGAACTTTCCGAAACCGTGCTGAAAGCCTATGAAGCGGCTTTGGAAGCGGAGGACGAGACACCGCCCGCCGCGTAAAAAGCCGTATTCCAATCTTCTGCGCGGGCGGCAGGAAGCCGCCCGCGCGAAAGGAGGGAAACGCTGATTGGAATATATTTTAGTCCTGTTGATTGTGGCGCTGTTAAACGGCGCTATCGCCTACATCGACACGTTGCTTACCGAGATCGTGCCGTTGACCCTGTATGCGGAGCAGTATATGTCAACCCTGGCGGGTGTTGACCTGTTCCAATCGCTTTTTAATATCCTGTTCGGGTTCGGTGTGAGCTTAATCGTATTGAAATTTTTGAAAAAAGGCTTTGAAACCTATATCCTGTGGAGCGACGGGGACGCAGACGAGGAACCCATCGCCCTGCTTACCAACTTTTTTAAGGCAATGGCTGTCGCTGTTTCTTTCCCCACCCTCTACGGCTGGCTGACGGATATTATTGAGAATATGAGCAATCAGCTTTTAGCGGCAATCGGCGCAGCCACCGCCTACGATTGGGCGGCCTGGGTGTCGGGCATTTCCTCTTTGGGGCTTGTGACCGCCATATTCGGGCTGATATTCATTATCGTGTATTTCATCCTCTACTTTCAGTTTTTAATGAGAGGGCTGGAAATCCTGATACTCCGCGTCGGCATACCCCTTGCCTGCGTCGGCTTGATTGACAACGACCGCGGCGTGTTCAAGTCTTACCTGAACAAGTTTTTTCAAAGCACGCTTGCGGTTGTCGTTCAGATTGCCCTATCCAAGCTCGGCGTGGGGCTGATGATGAATATGCACGTCTTTTGGGGCGTGGCTTGTATGGTGTTGGCCGTAAAAACGCCTAAATTCCTGCAAGACTTTCTTATCACCACCGGAGGCGGCGGTGGTGGCGCCGCTGTCAACAACGTGTATCATTCCGTCCGGTTGGTGCAGATGGCGAAGAATCTGACAAAGTGAGGTGACGGCCGTAATGGTGACGATGGACGATATATCAAACGCTATTATTATCCTTGTGCGGCTTGGCGCCGCCGCAAGGTTTATTTACTGCATGGTAAGGCTGACGGCTGCCGAAGAACAGGCCGCGCAGTACAAGAAACGGGCGCGGAACACCGTGATTTTCTATATTATCGCGGAATCCATTTGGCAAATCAAAGACCTTATCCTGCACTACTATTCTTAAACAGGAGGTGCGAATGGACGATACCAAACTATATATCCCGATGGGTGTGAAACCGGAAACCGAGCTTTTCAACGGCTTCGGCAGAAAGCAGCTTTTTCAGTCGGTTATTGGCTCTCTGGGCGCGGGTGTGATTGCCGCCGCCATATGGCTTTTCTCCGGCAACGTGACAACCACAGTAATTGTCGTGCTTGCCGGAATCGTCGGCTCAGTGATGATGACAACGAAAGACCAATCGAACCTCTCCGTTGTCGATCAGCTTCAAAACATGATCCGCTTTGCCAAAAGCCAAAAATATTACCCGTATCGCTACGGTGACGAATGGAGGTTGAATTAGTGTACGCGACGATTCCCGTCTATTATCCATCGCTGGAAGAAGCGAGCCGCAACAATGAAGCGCCCTTTTGGTGCGATAGTTATAACGTAAATATGAGTTGCAGGAACTTTATTCAGGACAGGGCTATGACAGCCATGAATACCCGCGAACTGGATTCCCTTATTGAAGATTTGATTGAGAACTACGGTGTGGAGCGCGCTATGTATGTCCTGTCCCGCACCGTTCAATTCAGGGAATGGGACGAACGGTTTGACGAAGCCGTGAGGGAAAAGGCGAAAGGCTATGAATTTCCTGACTCAAAGACACAGAGGGACGCCAATCACGTTGACCCCACCGAACGGTACGTCATGGAGGTTGACCCCTGTGTTGTAAATGCCGTCTTTGTCGGGCTGATGGAGTTTGAAAAATACCAGGAAGAAACGAATACCATTGAAAACAGCTTCTATGAGCCTGATGAGGATAAAGCGGCAGAACTGTGAGGCTGCCGATGGGAGAAATGACCTTTATAGATTTTTTTGCCGGAATCGGCGGCTTTCGCAAGGGCTTTGAGCTTTGCGGTATGCGGTGCGTGGGGCATTGCGAGATCGACAAATACGCAGACCGCAGTTACCGCGCTATTCACGATGTAAAGGAGGATGAATGGTATGCCGCCGATATTACAAAAGTCAGTTCCACCGATCTGCCAAGAGCAGACCTTTGGGCAGGAGGTTTCCCGTGTCAGGATATTTCTGTCTCTGGCGCTCAACGAGGGCTTAACGGAGCAAGAAGCGGACTCTTTTTTGAGATTGTTAAGCTGCTCGAAGGCCAAGCGCCCGAAGATCGCCCCACATGGGTTATCCTTGAAAATGTTAAAAATCTCCTATCCATTAACGGAGGATGGGACTTTGCGACCGTACTCCATACGTTGGCCTCACTCGGCTTTCATATCGAGTACGGACTTCTCAATACAAAGCATTTCGGCCCCCCTCAAAATAGAGAACGAGTATACCTTGTCGCTTGCCGACATCCTGGAGCCGGACGCGGAGGAAAAATATTTCCTGTCTCGGCAGGCCGTGGAAAAGCTCTTATCCAACTTGTAGGCGGCAAGCAGGGGCAACGAATTTACGACCTGGATGGTATAAGCCCCACGCTCACGTCCGCAAGCGGCGGTTTTGGCGGGAAAGCCGGACTGTATTTCATTGACCTGAATAAAAACAGCAAATTGACCGATACCGCCCGCTGTATCAAAGCGCGGTACGATGGCGGGATTACAAACCGGAGTGCGGACAACTCCGGTGTTTTTTATGGCTGTAAGGCAGTGCTGACGCCTGAACGCGCCCAAAAGCGGCAGGACGGCAGGCGCTTCAAGGATTGCGGCGAACCCGCCTTTACCGTCACGGCGCAGGATCGCCACGGTGTTATGCTGACCGAGTGTGCGGATTGCCCGAACTATCTCCCCATTCGGGAAGCAACTAAAAAGGGTTATGCGGAAGCCCATTGTGGGGACAGTATCAACCTGGCTTTTCCCGATAGCAGGACAAGGCGCGGACGTGTCGGCAGCGGTATTGCACAGACACTTGAAACAAGCTGCAATCAGGGAACACCTTTTGTCGGCTGCGGACGGATACGGAGGCTAACCCCCCGTGAGTGTTGGCGGCTGCAAGGGTTTTCTGATGATATGTTTGACGGGGCGAAAGCTGTCAACAGCGACAATCAGCTATACCGTCAGGCGGGTAATTCGGTGACGATTCCTGTTGTTTACGCTGTCGGCCGGCGGATTGTCGAAGCACAGCAGGAATTTGATTTGGAAAAGGAGGTTACAGAATGAAAAAAAACAAGGGCAAGCGCAGTTTTAAGCCCCTTATCATTGGCGCGGCGGCCGCGCTATCAGCGGCGACCGCCTGGTTCATCGCACGGCGGCATTTGGGTTTGCGGAGGATATGATGAAGGATTTGACAAGGTACAGGCTGTGCGCGGGGATTCCCGCGCCGCCTGCCGCAAAGCTGCTTTACTGCTATCTTTTGGATATATCGGATGATAAAAGTAGGGTGGTAAAGTCGGTAAAGAATATCGCAAAAGGCGTAGGGCTTTCCCGCAGTGCCGCAGGCCGTAACCTGCACCGACTGAAACGGCTCGGTCTGCTTGATAGCTCCCCGCGCTATACCGAAGATGGCGGCAGGTTAGCGAACCAATATACTCTGATGTAGGAGGAAGCCTATGGCAACAAAAGATGATTTGCTTGAAAAGCTTGAAAATGAAATCCACCTGTTTGCCGTACCGCCGAGCGAGGCGGCTGACGATTTCTATTTGAAACGGATCGGCGCCATGACCGCGATTAAGGGTGAGCTTGGAAATCTACCGCTTACCGATGAACAAGTTGAAATGCTGATGAGCTTCGACAATCCTCTGTTTGGTATAGAAGCTGTCTGGACCGATCCGTTGAGGGACATAGGTGAAAAAAGCGTCAGCGAGGCCGTGGCGGTCTATCTGATTGAAGCGGTATCACAATACAGGCGTACCCTGTTGTATGGCAAAATGAAGGCTGAATATGATAAATACCTTGCAGAAGTCATTGAGTACCTTGCGAAAACAAATGAAATATCTCCTATAAGACTTGTGAACGAGGCACATGAAATGGCACAAAAGCAAAGTATTCTACTGATTTTGGAAGATGACACGGCAATTGATGACCGCATGGTTGAGATTCTTCTTTCCACGGAATACCCTCTTGATGGTATTTATCAGGAATGGCTCGACAACGATCTGTCTACTAAGGATATGTTGTTAGAGACGATGGATGGTTTTGTATATCAACGTGAAAAGGATTTGCTGTGCGATTATCAGAACGGTGAAGAACTACCCGAATATCTGATGAAGCGGTTTGACGATATGGCGCAGGGAGATTTTAATGGCGATCTCACAGAGGATTTGGAGCCATGACTGCGCTGATAGTCAAAGGTGTTGTTTGCCCTCCTGCTCCTTGCCGCCATTTGGAATATAAAAATTAGGACGGCGGCAGGTTTGAGAACCAATATATTCATATAGGAGGAAAGCGATGGTAACAAAAGATGATTTGATATATGAGCTTGAAAACGAAATAGGCCGCTTTGCCACGCCGTTAATTGAGACGCCGGATGAATCGAACTTGAAACGGTTTCGAGCCATGACCGTAATTAAGAGTGAGCTTGAAAGCTTACCGCTTACCGATGAACAGGTTGAAATGTTAATGAGCTTTTACAAGCCCCTGCAAAATATTGAAGCGTTCTGGACCAACCCAATGAGACAAAACGGTGATAAGAACGTCAGCGAGGTCGTGGCGGACTATCTGATGGAGGGATTATCTAAATACCGCTGTTCCAAGCTGCACAATAACGCAATGATCGAACATGAGAATTATTTTGCGCGAATCAAGAAATTACCGCCCCAACAGATTATTGAGGTCGCCTATGAAATGGTATTAAAAGATGAAATCTTGTCAATTCTGGCTGACCTAAATCATTCGATGGACGGCCGCACGGTTGAGATTCTTCTTTCCACCCAAAACCCCATCGACAGCATTTATCAGGAATGGCTCGGCGGCAATCAGCCACTTAGGGATATGTTGAAAAGCACGATGGCAAGTTTTGTGGAGCAATCTGAAAATAAATTACTACGGGATTATCAGAACGGTGCGGAACTTCCCGAATATCTCGTAAAGCGGTTTGATGACATGGTGTTGGATAATAGTGATTACGAGCTTACGGAGGGTTTCGAGCCATGAGCGCGCTGATAGTAAAAGGCGTTTTGTTTGCTCTGCTGCTCCTTGCCGCCGCCGTGTGGGACATAAAAAGGCGGGAAATCCCGAATATGATTCCCGTCTTAATTCTGGCCTGCGGCTTACTGTGCTTTGAACCTCTGAACGCCATAAAAGGGCTGCTGTTCACGGGGCTTCCATATTTCCTTGCAGCGATATTCGTTAAACGCAGTGGGCTTGCAATTGGCGGCGGGGATATTAAACTGATGGCGGCCTGCGGCTTTGTCTTAGGCGTTTGGGCGGGTGTCCTGCAAAGCGTTTTATCCCTTTTCCTTGCTGTGCTGTCGGGCATAGTGACCGCTTTTATAATGAAGCAAAAATTTGAAGATGTGAAAATACCGCTTGCGCCTTGTTTTTGTGTAGGTGGTATTTTGTCGTTCGCGGCGGTAGTTGCCGCCTCAATATAATGCAGGAGGTATCGAAAATTGAATAAAAACATTTTTAAGAACCGTACCGTTGTCGGGATTATTTGTATCGTCTTGGCTTTTATCGTCTGCTTTGCGATTACCCCACTGTTCAATGCGGGGCTGAAAGCGCAGACGGAGGCCGTCAGGGTGAAGGTTGACGTGATACCAAAGGGAACGCTGATTACAGAGTCGATGGTCGAGGTCTATACGAGAGGCGTGTCCGGTATGCCGGACACAACCGCCCAAAGCCTGGGTGAAGTCGTTGGCAGATATGCCGATGTGGAAATGCGTAAAAACGCAGATATAAGCACCACTTGGCTATCGAATACCCCTCTTACGGCATATGAATATTTGACAAAACTGGATGGAAACAAAGTCGCTATTTCCGTTACAATCCCTTCGTTTGCTAAAGGCGGATCAGGCAAAGCGGAAGCCGGAGACATTATCATGCTCTTTACCACCAACAGAGATACGGGCGAAACCACGCAACTGCCACAGCTTCGATATATAGAAGTTTTAGCGGTGACAATAAGTTCCGGCGCAGATAAGGAATACAGCGGAACGCCGAATGAAAAAGAAAGCAATCCCGAAGAAAGCCTGCCGGCCACCGTTACCCTGCTTGTAAACGCGGAACAAGCAAGACTCCTTGCCAACATTGAAGAAACTGGCAGCTTGCACCTTGCCTTTGTCTACCGCGGTACAAGGGAGAACGCTGAAAAATTCCTTGCCGTGCAGGAGGAATATTTTACGGAAAAGGAGGATAAAGCGGAGGACAAGCCGCAGCAGGGGCAAAGCAACGGACAAAATACTGAGCAGGAAAATATGCCGCAGGAGGTTGATGAACGGGATGGCGAATAAGCAAAAGCAAATGCTCTCCGTTTGGGGAAGTCCGTCGTCGGGTAAAACCGTCACGGCGATAAAACTGGCAAACGAGCTTTCCAAAGACAGGAAAAATGTTGTCGTTGTCCTCTGCGATACTGTCGCTCCTGCGCTTCCCTCAATCGTCAAGTCTAAAAAAGCTCCCGACGTGTCTGTTGGAGAGGTGCTTTCTGCGCCTGTGCTTACACAGGAGCTAATCTTGAAAAACTGTGTTCCCTATGAGAGAAACCCCTATGTCAGCCTACTCGGATATAAGGCGGGAGAAAATGTCTACACTTATGCCGAATACAGCAAGGAGCGCGCAGTGGATATGCTTGTGCTGCTCCGCCATATCGCAGATTATGTCATTGTGGATTGTTCAAGCGTCCTCACAGGGAATATCCTTTCAACCGCCGCCCTGGAAGTGGCCGACGATGTGATTCGCCTTTGCTCCTGTGACTTGAAAGCGATTTCCTACTTTATGTCTTACCTGCCGCTGATTGAGGACAGGAAGTTTAAGCCGGAAAAGCACATCAAGGTTTTGTCCAATACGCACCCCTATGAGGGCGGCGGCGAATACGAAAACACATTTGGCGGTGTCAGATACCGCCTGCCTTACATTCCGGCGATAGAGGAACAGGCGGCTACCCTCTGCTTGATGGAAGCACTTTCCGGCAAAGAAGCGAAAGCCTATGAACCTGTTATAAACGCTATCGCAAAGGAGGTGTTTGGGGATGGGAAATAACATTGAGCTTTTTTTTAACACAGGCAAAAACAAAAAAGAGTTTTCAGAGGTGCTTGCCGAGATACAGGAGTATGTCGCAAGCAAGTATTCTACCCTTATTACCGATAATCCGGAAGAACAGCGGCAGCAGATCACTTCGTATATCGCAAAATACCTGACCGATTACAGTCTTTGCGTCGAGGGTATGGGAAACGGCGAGTTGATTGACAAACTGTATACAGAGATGGCCGAGTTTAGCTTTTTGACGCCGTATCTTTTTGCGACCGATGTTGAAGAAATCAATGTAAACAGTTGGAAAGACGTGAAAATCACCTATTCGGACGGGCGGGTTATCCCGTCAAAGGAGAGGTTTCAAAGCCCGCAGCACGCGGTAGACGTGGTGCGGCGCCTGCTTCATAAATCGGGAATGATTCTCGATAATTCCCAACCTGGTGTTGTCGGTCATTTGAGCAACAAAATCCGCATTACCGTCCTCGGCAACCCTCTGACCGATAAAGACAAAGGCGTTGCCGCCTCGATCCGTATTATCAACCCGCAAAAGCTTAGTCGGGATGAATTTATTGGTTTTAGGACGGCAACCGCCGAAATGCTTGACTTCCTCTCGGTGATATTGCGTTACGGGCTTTCCATGTGCGTCACAGGCAGCACAGGCAGCGGCAAAACCACGTTGATGAGTTGGATTTTATCAACAATTCCTGATGATAAAAGGGTTTTCACGATTGAGAACGGGTGCAGGGAGTTTGACCTTGTGCGAGAGGACGCCGCGGGGAACGTGTTAAACAATGTGGTGCATACCGTCACCCGTTTTTCCGATGACCCCAAGCAAAATTACGATCAGGAACGGCTTTTGGAGTTTGCCCTTACCTGCAATCCCGACGTAGTTTGCGTGGGGGAAATGAAATCGGCGGAAGCTTTTGCCGCGCAGGAAGCGGCGCGAACCGGACACTCGGTAATCACAACGACCCACGCAAATTCATGTGCGGCAACGTATTACAGGATGGTAACACTCTGCACGCAGAAATATGATATGGGTGATAAAACTCTTTATAACCTTGTTACCGAGGCTTTCCCCATCGTTCTTTTCGTGAAGAAGTTGGAGGACAATTCAAGAAAGGTTATGGAGATAACCGAGTGCGAGGTTTTGGAGGACGGGACGCGGAAAATCCATACCCTTTACCGCTACCACGTTTCCGAGACGCTTATTGTAGATGGGAAAATACAAATTAACGGCGAGTTTCAGCGTGTTAACGCTATATCGCCGTCCCTGCAAAAACGTCTGTTGGAAAACGGTATGCCCGCCAAACTGCTTGAAACAATTACAGGAAAGGAGGCTGTCGCATGATTTTATTGATACTCCTTGCTTTTGTCGGTATGCTTGCGGGCATGTTCCTACTGCTCGGCATGACACCCTTTGAGTTTGCCGAAAACCTTACAAAACCCTTTTCCATCCGGCAAAAACCCCTGTCGAAGCGTATAGAGGAAACCGTAAGCCCGAAAGAGCCGAAAGGCATACGGAAAACAATCAGAGAAGCAAAAGAGGTTTTGGTGCTTACGGGAAGAAGCGTCAAATTCGCCGCCCTGTGCGCCCTTTCTTTTTTTCTGCTTGTTGTCGGTATCTTTATCTGTATTATCATAAACAATTATTTCATGCTGCCCGTGTTGGCGGTCGGAATGGCGCTCCTGCCGTTTTGGTATATTCTTTTCACATCCCACGGCCATAAAAAGATGATGAACAACGAAATCGAAACAGGGCTGTCCATCATCACAAGCTCCTACCTGCGCAGCGAAAGCATTATCACGGCGGTTGAGGAAAATATACACTACCTGAACCCGCCCGTTTCCGATGTGTTCCGCAGCTTCCTTGCGGAAACAAGCGTTATCAGCACCGATATAAAACAAGCCCTTGCCAACATGAAACTGAAACTGGACAACTATATTTTCCATGAATGGATTGACGCAGCTATTGCTTGCCAAGATGATAAGAGCCTGAAAAGCACACTCAATCCCATTATCTCTAAGCTGTCCGATATGCGGGTTGTCGCCGCCGAGCTTGACTATATGATGTATGAGCCGTTCAAGGAATTTATCACGATGGCTCTCTTGCTTGTCGGCAATATTCCATTGCTCTATTTTTTGAATAAGGATTGGTACAACGTCCTTGTCAATACAGGATTGGGGAAAGGGATACTGGCGGTTTGCATGTTGGTTCTGTTCATATCGCTGGCTGCGGTTATCCGCCTTACAAAGCCTGTTGAATACAAAAGGTAGCGGCTATGAAGCTGATACCCATAACAATGCGTTTTGCGAATAATTATATCCTGGACCACCACCGCCACAGCGGAAAGGTGCGGGGCTGTAAATTCTGCGTGGCCGCTGTTGACGGCGGCGGGGAGATACAGGGGATTGCCGTTGTCGGTCGGCCTGTGTCCCGCTGCTTAGACAACGGTCTGACCGCCGAAGTGACAAGGCTATGCACCAACGGCTATCCGAACGCTTGCAGCTTTTTATATGGAGCCTGCGCGCGGATTGCTAAACAGATGGGTTATGAGAAAATCGTTACCTATACGCTGGAAACTGAAAACGGAGCAAGCCTGCGGGCTTCCGGTTGGCGGTGCGCCGATGGGCTGCGGGGCGGCGGGAACTGGAACGTGCCGAGCCGTCCGCGTGAGGACAGCAAAAATACAGGCCGGAAACGGATGTACTACAAGGAATTGAGGTGAGCGTCATTTGTATCTGATATTGTTTTGTTTTGGAACGCTCTTTGCATTGGGAGCGTTCTTTTTATTGGCCGGACTTCTCCGGCTCCCCACCTCGGCAAGCACAAAAGCCGTCCTGACGGTGACGAACCGGAACAAACGGCAGGCGAAAAAGCTTGACGCGGTGGTTTTTGACCTTTCGGCAAGGTTCTCCAAGATTATCCGGCTGGACGCTTTCAAACGCCGTAAGCTGGAAGCGCAGTTGAAATCCGCTGATATTCGCATGACGCCGGAAACCTACACGGCACAGGCATGGGTAAAGGCGGGGCTTATCGCTCTGCTGATTATCCCTATCCTGCTTATCTTCCCGCTCTTAGCGCCCGTCATACTGTTTCTTGCGGTCGCTGTTTTCTTCAGGGAGCAGAGACAGGCGGAGGAAATTGTCAAGCAGAGGCGTGAGGAAATTGAAAGCGAGCTGCCCCGTTTCGTCAATACTGTCGTGCAGGAGCTTCAATCTTCCCGTGATGTGATGAACATTTTGAAAGCTTATCAGCGTAACGCCAGCCCTGCGACGAAGCATGAACTTGAGATCACGATTGCTGATATGGCTTCCGGTAACGAGGAAACCGCCCTGACCCGTTTTGAATCCCGTATCGGAAGCACTATGCTCTCCGATGTTATACGAGGGCTTATCTCGGTAAAACGGGGCGATAACGGTATTGTCTATTTTCAAATGCTCTCTATGACCTTTAAGCAGCTTGAACTTCAAAAATTGAAGCTGGAAGCCATGAAACAGCCCGGAAAAATGCGTAAGTATTCCTTTATGCTGCTCGGCTGTTTCCTGCTCATGTACCTGGGCGTACTCGGCTATGTGATTATTGAGGCGTTCGGGAAATTGTTTTAAGGGAGGTTATTGATTTTGCCTAATCATGTGACAAATATCATTGAAATCAAAGCGGAACCGAGCCGAATAAAAGATATATTGGCCGCCATTCAGGACGATGAAAAGGGAATCGGCTCGATTGACTTCAACAAACTGCGCCCCATGCCGAAAAGCATTGAGGACGTAGAGGTCGGAGATACCACCGACAGGGCTATAAACCTATATTTGACCTATATAAACCCGATGGTTGATTATTTCGGCCCTCAAATTGACCTAACATCCGTCGATTCCATCGTGCATTTCCAAAAACACACCATTAGCGGTAACGAGTTTGCCAAGATTTACAACAGATTCAATGAGGAAGTGCGTTTTTACCGATTTAACGGAGCATTATCACCACATGAGGTAAAAGAAAACGTGGAAAGGATTTTGGGGGTTAACGGTCAGAATATCAAATCCTTAGAGGATATTATTGCCTACGGGGAAAGCCTGTATAAAAATATTCAGGAACATGGCAACATGAATTGGTATAATTGGGCGGTTAAGCATTGGGGAACGAAGTGGAACGCATACCAATTTGGCGGTTATGAGGACGGCTCTAACAAGATTACTTTTATGACCGCCTGGAGTGCGCCGCGCCCTGCTATGAAAACATTCTCCGAAAAATTCCCTGATGTGGAGTTTAGCCATTCATGGGCTGATGATGATTTAGGCCACAATGTCGGGATGGCTGCTTACAAGGCCGGCGAGATAGTCAGTGAACATGAGCCGGAGGGCGGCAGCGCGGAAGCTTATGAAATGGCTGCCGAGATACACGGGGAAAGCCTTGAAAGCCGCGGCCTTTATAAAACGCCTGACGGTCGGAGTTACGAATATCGGGAGGAAGAAGATAGTGAAGATTTGGAGGTGTAGCCTTGACGCGCATATTAAAAAGCAAAAAGGGCGAGGGCTTTGTTGATGTTTGCGTCCTTGTCCTTGCCGTTGTCCTGGTGCTTGCCCTGGCTATCCGAGTTCTTCCGGTATTCGTGGCAAAACAGAATTTGGACACCTTTGCAAACGAGCTTGTACGAACAGCAGAGATTGAGGGCTGTGTCGGCTCGGCAACAACCACGAAAGCAAACGCGCTAAAGGTGGAAACGGGGCTTAACCCTTCCGTCTCGTGGAGCAAGACAGGGAACATCCAACTCGGACAGGAAGTGACCGTTATCTTAAAATTAACGGTTAATATCGGTCTGTTCGGAGATTTTGCCTCATTTCCCATCACGCTCACGTCTAAGGCAACAGGAACATCGGAGGTGTATCACAAATGAGAAAAGCAATCAGCATTTTTAAGGATAAATCAGGCAGCGGTACGCCGATGATTCTTGCCGTTGTACTCATTACCCTGATTCTTTCGACCGTTGCCTTTGAATATGTAAGACTCCTAATTGTAGCGCAGGGTGTTCGGGATTCCGTTCAGTCGGCTATTGTAGACGTGGCTACCGAAAATTGGGATAAGGCATACCCTGGTCTGCGCGAGGGATATTCAGGCGGCTATCAGCTTTCCGGCTCGGCATGGTATCAGAACGTAACGAGTGGAAATGTATATGGCCGCCTGAAAGACGTACTCGGTGTGGAATATGAAAACGGCAAATATGTGAAGTATGCTGGAAGCACACTGGAATACACGCTGTCGGGGTTGAGCCTTGATGTGGAAAACGCACCGCTGGCTCCTTCAAGCACGGACGGCATTACACAGCTTAACGTCACGGGTACGATTACCGTCGAAGTGCCGCTGTCGTTTGGGTGGGAGCATTTACCCGCTATGAAGATAACCATGCGGCTGCAATCCACTTATATGCCAAAGTTTTAAGTTTCTTTCGTTTTTCGCACGGTCGTGAATGAAATATATGTAAATTTGTGCGCTTTGGCCGCTGGACGCGGCATATGTACGAATGGTATAATAAGGGCGCGAAAACTATCCATATTTTTATATAATGAAGTTTTAAAGGAGGTATAGCGAATGGCAAACCTTTCTGGCAAGCAAAAAAAACTGATAACCTTCGGTGGGGCTGCCGCCGTATGCTTTTTGATTATAGCTGTTATTATCGCTTCCCTGGGTGGGAGCGGAAACCCTGTTCAGCAGTCCGAAGTCTCAAACGACGGCCAATCCGATGTGACGGTTGACGGAATCAATGTTACGCCGGAGCCGGAAGCCAGCAGCGATATATCCATTCCAAAAATTAGCGGTGCGGAGGATAAATCCACTGATGATACGGTTCTCAATACCGATGAAGAAAATAACGTCGATGTAAACCTGACGGAATCAACAAAACAGCCTGTGGTTGAAGATAAAGAAGTCCTCATAAATCCGGCGCAAACGCCGGACGGAGAATCAACAGGCGGATCTCCCCAAGCGCAAGACCATAACTCCGTATCTACTCCCGACACATCGACAAGCAGCGGTTCACCGAAGCATGGCGATACAAAGGACGGCATGATTTATGTTGACGGTTTTGGATGGATTAAAAACGAGGGCGGCGGCAGTAGTGGTGGAACTGTCGGTGAAGCAGGAGACGAATTAACAGGAAATCAAGTAGGACACATGGATTGATAAAGATTTTAGCGTTTGAGTACGGTATAAAAGCCGTACTCTTTTTTTCTGCCCTTTCAGGCGGATTTTTGAATGGAGGTGCTATTTCTTGAAGCGGATATTTCCGATCATGCTTTGTTTTATTTTAATAATCTGCTCTTTTCCAATGACAGCCCTTGCGGACACAGGCGGCAGCGGAAATCTCGATGGCGGCGGAGGCGGGATGGGATCAGGCACGTCCTCAAACTATTGGAACCCCGGCATGGATGGCGTTCGCGTTACTGTAATAAATGTCGATACTCAAAAGCCTGTATCTACACCGTTTGACCTGACAAATAAATCTCCCACGGTCAATCTCCACTTTGGGAAAGTAAGTAAAATTCATTATCGGGATGGAAACTCCTTGTCTCCCTCGACGGGAACTTACACCTATTATAATCCGGCTATATCTATGCCAATCATTGTCAGCAGCAGCGGAAATGCAAATATTGAGGCAATTAAAAAATACTTCTGTGATGAAATCATAGTACGCTATATTGCTGAAATAGCGGCAATAAATTATGACACATTAATCGGCGGTAAATATAAGCTACTTTTAGAACCTGTCGTTTATTTTGTTTATAACGATACGCACGTTGCGATGACGGCACATGAGGCGGCACTGTATGACAATCAGGTAAGCGGTGGCCTGCGCAGTAAAATGGTTTCACTCAGTCACAAAAATTTGCCGTTATCCATGTTTTTAGAGTATTCGGATTTGGGATTTTTAGCATATTCGGGAGCCACCGATAAAGCTTGCTCCAATGACACGATTATCGCTTACCTCGGCCTGGGTATCGTTCGCTTTCAAGAGGAGCTGCCCATCGTGGAGGAAACCGATTATGAATACGAGTATCGGGTAAATACCGACGTTATCACGCCTATCACGCTCTATGCTTCGGGTGAAATCAATCCCGACAGTCCTGCAAGAGTCACATTTTCGATCAAGGGAAGTACCTATACCGTAAACAATATCGTGATTCCCGCCGGAGAAAGTCAGCTTGTTTGGGTAAAATGGCATACGCCATCCACGCCGCAGGACATAACCATAACTGTTAGCTGCTCACGGGGCGCGTTAAGTCAGGCAACCATAAAGGTGAAAGTAGTGGATTTGTCCGGCAACGACCCGCCTGATCCGAAAGCTACGGATGTAAAAGGAAGCTGGACAGCAGCAAGCGTCCCCTCCCGTGAGGTGAAATCATCAGCCTCATGGAGCGTTTGGTGGGCGCAATGGCATCCGTATTGGGTATGGCACAGCGATGGTGACGGCGGGGGCTGGTGGTGTGACCACGGGTGGTATGATTTTTTCCGCGACAATTATTCCGCTTCATTTAGCGCAAGCATTTCCCTTGAACCCGACGATAAAGTGCCGACAGCTACCACAACCACCATGAAATCAGGCTACGGTGTGAAGAATACTACCACGGCAACGGTATACACCTCGGCGCCCCTCTCCCATTATTCCTACGCGCAGACTGCAATATCGTATTTTCCTGAATTTCAGTATAAAACGTACTGGCGGTTATTGGACCGCACCACAAGCGGGAAAACCGCACAGTTTCAGTTTGCGGCCAATAAATACAGCACCTATAACCGACGTTCGCATTTCAGTCCGGTGTGGTTCCCCGATGGACGCTATACCGTAAACACCTACGTCATAGATGTTTGGACGCCCGCGGGTATGCTTAGTGCCAATCTCACGGCTTATGTCAATATTTCCGGTTCACTTTACGATGACTGGCACATCGCGCCGGCGCGGTAAGGGAGGTATATTATGTTATCAGATTTACGGAATGAGCCGTTGGCTTTGGTGAAAGCAAACGGGAAAATTGTGCTTTTCACCGATGACCGCATTGACAGAAACAGCGTACCCCCTGGGCTTTTCTGCTATGACTTACGGCACGGCGATGATGACAGTATTCCGCGCAGTATTGAAAACAGTGTAATGGTAAACCATTACGGCACAATTCTATGCAAAGAGCCGTTCGATTTTTACGGCAGGGATTATGTCGAATTGGAGGACGACCTGTACTTTCTCAATCTGCCCGAAGTGAAAGCAGCCGAGCTTGCCGCAAAAGACCCTTTGAGAATCATTGTGGAGTTTGGCATGGAGGATGGGAGCAAGCAGTTTTGCCGTGTGGCAATGAGCGCCGATTCCGGCGAAAGCGTCAGGCTGTTTATCGCCAATACCATTGAGTGCCGAGAGGATTTGATGTGCTATGACGTAGCTGTTGACTTTTTTTCAAAGCTGCAGGCCGGAACCAATGTAGACGTACAGGTGCGGACATTTATGTTCGGCAACGGTATGGGTGATTACGCAAGCAAGGATGAACTGGAATATGTACGGCTGCACTTTGATGAAATGTATCGGGCTAAAGAGCTTGATGTTGTTGAGCATGAGGATTGTCACATTACGATTACCACCGGACAGGAGAAAGAAATCCGTGTGCTGATGGTGGAGCCTGACAAGCAGCCTTATACGGCCTTACTCGGAAACGACCTCAAAAGTATGCAGGCCGCCGTTGGCGGTTATGTTGAATGTGTGTCGCTTGACGGCAATACCGCTCTGTACTGCAACGAGGACGGTAAACTGTTGGGATTGCAGGGAAACCGCAGAATTGGTAGCGATATTATCGCGGGTAAGTTTTTCCTGTGCGGCAGAGGATATGACGGAGATGATATATCCCTTACCGATGAACAGATAGAAAGCTATTCGGCGCGGTTTGCCGAGCCGGAGCATTTTGTAGGCGTATATCGCCTTGAAACGGTAGCGAATGATAACGGGATAATCATTATTAGACTTGATGAACAACAAGACAACGACTTTTTCGGCGGGTTAGACAATGACGAAGAAGATTTAGAGCTTTAAGGCGCGGGGCTGTATCGGAAAGATACAGCCCCTTTTCGATTTTAAATGAAAGCGAGGCTGATAAATTGCTTTTACCTATTATTATGATTTGCGTCTGCGCCCTGCTCGGCGGCGGGGCGCTTTTATATATCAAAGTGTTCAGCAAAAAAAAGGGATCGGCGGCAAAGGATGAAAACGACCTGGCGCGCATGACGGCCAATGAGTTTGTGAACGTGAAGGATATACGGGGAAAATTTCTCTATACCCGTGACAACCTGGCGATTTGCTACCTTAAAATCCTGCCGATCAGCATTGACCTATTCAGTAAAAATGAAAAGAGAAATATCATCCGGCAGCTCACGGCGAATATGTCAAGCGTCAATTATCCCTTTCGGCTGTTGGCGGTATCCCGTCCAGTAGATATTAACCCGCTGCTGTCCGAGTTGTCGGCCACGCTTACCTCCACATCCGATATGAAGCAAAAGGAACTGCTGAAACAGGAAATCCTTGAAATGAGTACCTTTGCCCTGTCCGGCGAGGTGGTTGAGCGGCAGTTTTTTATTGTCATTTGGGACAAGGCTTTGGATGGTATTGAGCGCGACCTGCTTCAAAGGTTGAAATACCTTTCAAGCTATTTCAGCGATAGCGGCATTCAGACCGAAATATTGGAACAACAGGACATTGTGAGGTTGTGCAATCTTGTCAACAATCCGGCTTATGTGCATTTGGAGGACACAGATTTTAACGCCACAATCCCTATCCTGGAAAGTGTAGGTGTTGTCTAATTGAAGCACACCCGGCAGGATTTGAAAATCATGCAGGGTTGGAGCCTCGAAAGAAAGATACAGGTAACGCAGACGAGAATATTGGAATGGTATATGCGGCATGGCGGGAAAGTCTTTATCAGCCTATCGGGAGGTAAGGATTCCACCGTGCTTTTAGATTTAGCGCGGCGGGTTTGCCCGGACATACCCGCAGTGTTCGTCGATACGGGGCTGGAATACCCCGAACTGCGCGAATTTGTGAAAGCGAAAGATAATGTAAACTGGCTTCACCCTAAACACCCGTTTTTTGAAATCATAGAGGAATACGGATACCCCGTCATCTCAAAGGAAGTTTCCGACTGTGTTGACGGCGCACGGAAAGGACAGGCTTACAGGCTCTTGCGCCTGAACGGAGAACTGCTTGACAAGGACGGAAAGAAGTCAAGCTACAATTGTGAGAATTACCGCTACCTGTTGGACGCCCCTTTCAAAATATCCGCGCGCTGCTGCTATCATATGAAAAAAGCCCCGATTTTTAAGTTTGAACGGCAGACCAGACGCAGGGCGATTATCGGAACGATGGCCTGTGAGAGCAAGCTCCGCACACAATCATGGCTGCGCTCCGGCTGCAATGGTTTTGAGAGCAAGCGTCCGGTCAGCCAGCCCCTTGCCTTTTGGCTGGAACAGGATGTTTTACGTTACCTGAAACTGACAGGTATCCCTTACGCCCCTATCTATGGCGATATTGTTCCCGTGAAAGGAAAAACAAATAAGGACGGCAGCCCGACCTTGAAAACCACGGGAGTACCGAGATCGGGCTGTATGTTCTGTATGTATGGGGTACATTTGGAGCCGGAGCCTAACCGCTTTCAGCGTATGCAGCTAACCCACCCGAAACAGTATAGTTACTGCATTGAAAAATTAGGCTGCGGGATGGTTATGGACTATATCGGCGTGTCTTACCGGATTGACGAGCTATACGAAGCCTATGAGCAGGTTGAATTATTCAATCTTGACGAATCAGAGGAATTGGAGGTGTCTGTTTGATTGGCATGGCAAAGAAAACGTCAGAGACGATTCAGGTAAATGAGGCGTTGTTAAATGTTATAGCCCCGATGGGGCTTGAAATAAAGCGGAGCAGCCTTGTCGTGGGCGAAAATATGGGAAAGGTTTACGGTGTTGTCCGCTATCCCCAAAAGGTTGAAATGGGATGGCTCGGTAAGGTGACGAATATTCCGAGTACCATCGTGTCGGTTGGAATCAAGCCCATTGATAACGGTTCTCTTATCTCGGCTATTTCAAAAAGCATTATTCAGAACAGGGGCGCCGCTGATAGCGCCAAAGACCCTCTGACACGGCAGAGAGCCGAAAAAGCCGCAGAGGACGGGGAACGCATTATGCAACAGATCGACCAGGAGGGCGAAACCGTCGCTATGATGAGCCTGGCCGTTATGCCGATAGCGCAGGATGAAAAGAATTTTACGCGGGTTTGCCGCCGTGTGGAAAGCACCCTGAACGTACAAAAGTGCAAGGCGCGGACCCTTTCTAATTTACAGCGCGAGGGCTTTCAGATGATTTCCCCGACATATTCGGCAAACGCAACGGTGGAAAATATCGTTTCCCGTATTATTCCCATGAGTACCTTTGTGGGCGGCTTCCCGTTTGCGTCAAGCGGTTTTTCGGATGGAAACGGCTACTATTTTGCCAAAGACAACAACGGCGGCCTGGTGATTGTTGACACCTGGGCGCGCGGAAATGACCGGACCAACAGCAACATGGTTGTCATGGGGGTTGCGGGAGTTGGCAAAAGCACAGCGGTCAAACACATCCTGCTCTCCGAATATATGAAAGGGACAAAGATAATTTGTATCGATCCCGAATCAGAGTACCGCGACCTCTGTTTCAATCTTAACGGCGACTGGATCAATGCGGGCGGCGGCGCGGGCGGCAAGCTGAACCCCTTACAGATACGCCCCGCCCCCCGCGACGAGGACGATGAAACCGACAGGCTCTATGTTGACGAGGGAAACGGCATGTCGGATATGGCGCTGCATATCAAGAATTTGGAGATATTCTTTAACCTGTACCTGCCAAGCTTGACGGATATGCAGAAAGCCATCCTGAAGCAATCCGTTATTGAGCTTTACAATAGCTTCAACATCTTTTGGGAAACGGATATATCGCAGCTTAAAGCCGCTGATTTCCCCGTGTTTTCGGATTTACACGCCCTGATTTTAAAAAAGGCGGAGGAAAAAAGGGATAGCACAGTATACAGTGACCTTGCAATGCTTTTGTTTGATATATCGCATGGCAGCGATTCTTTTTTATGGAACGGGCATAGCACCGTTGAGGCACATTCCCGCTTTATATGCCTTGACACCAATTCCCTGCAAAACACAAGCGAAAATGTCAAGCGAACGCAGTATTTTAACCTCTTGGGATGGTGTTGGGAGCAAATGTCCAATGACCGGACCGAACGGGTTTTGCTTGTATGCGACGAGGCGTACCTGATGATCGACCCACAAGTGCCGCAATCCCTTGTTTTCCTGCGCAACGTGGAAAAGCGCGCTCGAAAATACGAGGCCGGCCTTATCATCATTTCTCACTCGGTTGTCGATTTCCTGGCGCCGGAAATCAAGATGTACGGGCAGGCGCTTCTTGACATTCCCTGTCTCAAGCTGCTGATGGGTTGTGACGGAAAAAACTTGCAGGAAACGCGGGAGCTTTATAATCTGACGGATGCGGAACAGGAGCTTTTAGAAAGCAAGAAGCGCGGTCACGCCCTCTTTGTCATCGGCTCCAAACGGCTGCACATCAATTTCGAGATACCGGCCTATAAGTTTGAATATATGGGGAAAGCAGGCGGACGATAATTGTCCCAACGACAAAGAGGATGGCGAAATCCATCCTCTTTGTCGTAAATAATCTTTTTACCTTTGGAAAACAAAAATGAACATAGTGCTTCAATCTTATTATTTATTAAAGGATTTTAGGTGCAGCCCAATATTTATAATTGAGGATAACAAGTCGGTTTTTACTTTTGCTGGCTTATATTCAAAAAGCCCCATGCCAACAATGCTATACATTTCTTTGAGTGATTGCAATACGCTCAAAAATGTTTGCACACCCAATCCATTATTAGTTGGAACGGGTATATAAGGAAATTCGGATGGGTCGATAACGTCTAAGTCTATATGCAAATAAAGATTATCGTTTCCGGCAGTATTGATTGCGCTAAAAATTGCATTTGGATTGTGTTCTATTTCTTTAGGTGATAACAATGTAATGTTATTATCAACTATATAGTTTTCTTCGGTAATGTCTACATCCCTTATACCCAAAAGCATTATTTGCGGCGGGGTCAATTTGCGGTCGATTAGTTTTTTCATTTCAATATCGCCGTCACCCAACAAAGTGCGTAATGGCATACCATAAAAGAGCTTACTGGACGATTCTTGCGGAGTGTTTAGGTCACAATGAGCGTCGAACCACAATATAGTGAGATTACCAGCACATTTTTTATTAAGGTAAGCGATTGCCGGAATATCTGCATCACATCCCCCGCCAATGGTAAATAGAGTATGCGGACAGGCTTTGTTTATCATCGCTGTCGCATGTTTCATTTGGGCTAAGATGTCGTTGTATCCGATGATGTTATTCGACTTTTTTATTTTTGTGTTGTCAATAGTAACAGGAACCTTATCATAGATAATATTCTGTAAGTATAACTGCTCAATCTCTTTAGCCCCATAATAAGTAGATGTGTCCGTACCTCCACCTTGCCACTGTGGATAAATAATAGTAGTATGCTTCATTATAAATTATCTCCAAATTGAGAAATTTCAAAAGCTAAATAGATATTTGCCATATCTCGAAGAAGCGTTCTAAATATATATCGCTCAAATAAGGCACTTACATCAGTTGTACTTTACTTCTATTTCTGATTATATTATAAATACCTTTAAAAATCCAGTTTAGAGGCGAATAATCTATATAGCGAAGGTAAGTTACCTGATAAAACCTATTTATTTACTGATGGGAGGAAATCATATGTCGCACGCTTGCAGATACATGAAACTCATGGAGCAGGTCACTCAGACACGGCAATCGGAGCTTGACAATTCTTACCACGCCGCACTCTACCTGATGGCTTCCGAACCATCCCTTGCAGAGAAAATCAGCCGATATATCACAAGGGATGGCATTGACTTCCCCGTACTGATGAAAAAGGAACGCTTTGATTACGACTGGATGAAAACGGTTGCCGACGCCGCGCATAACCTGTTTTCATGGACAAGCAAATGCGGCGCGACACCATTTGAGCTTTCCCGCCTGCCCCACCCTTACACACAGATGGTTTGCAACGCTATGTTTGTTGCCAACGGTGATTACGAGGTGAAGATCAGGCAAAACGAGCAGGAGCAGGACGAGATTGTTTTGGATAACACGCGGGGAAGGCAGCGCGAGGCAATCGAATCGCAGTTTGAACGCTTTACCGCAGGTATGGAACAGTAGAAAGGCGGCAGATCGCCGCCTTTTTACTGTTCTCAGCTTATTTGACAAGCTTGTCCTCAATTAAATCATCAATGATTTTCCGGCTGTTAGGGGAAAGCTCTCGGTAATTGTCCATGTGCCTTGCCTCTTGTTCGTTTAGGGAATATTCGCTCACTTCCTCTATTTTGCGCCGGATATGAGTATGCTCAATAATGTAATCAACAGACGTTTCAAAAAAATCCGCTATTTTAATGAGCGTAGCTATATCCGGCTCAACATCATGGTTCTCGTAAGCGTTGACGGATTGCTGACTCATTCCGATTTCATCTCCAAGTTTTTGCTGACTGATCCCGTATTCATCCCGTAAAAGCTTTATATTCTTTAGCATAAGGAACCACCACCTTCCTTATACATCTTAACAACCCCTGTTGGTTTTGAATAACTTTTGTTTTTGGTTATTGACAACCAAAATCATTGGTGATAGCATACCAATAAAAAGAGTTAAATTGTCTGTTAAGATATTTATTGTGGCGGATTTCGGAATATTATTAAGTAGCTTTGTAGCTACTTAATATCATATACAGGGGTGAAAAATGGAAAACACTAAGGTTTGCTGCTTCACGGGACACAGGCCGCCAAGCCTGCCCTTTCGATTTAATGAGAAAGACGAACGGTGTATAAGGCTTAAAGAAAAGCTGCGGGAGCTAATCATAGAAAAAATAGAAAAGGATAAGGTATCTCATTTTATCAGCGGCATGGCTTTAGGCGTGGACATATACGCCGCCGAGATTATATTGGATTTGAAAAAGCAATACTCTAACCTGATTTTGGAAGCGGCTATACCCTGTCTTAATCAGACGGAAAAGTGGAGCAGAGAACAACAGGATCGCTATTTTGCCATTCATAACAGGTGCGACAAAACGACGGTTATACAGAGAGAATATACGTCAAGCTGTATGCAGAAGCGCAATAAGTACATGGTCGATCAGGCGGATTTTGTAATTGCCGTCTGGAACGGCAGCCCAAGCGGCACGGGAAAGACCGTCCGCTATGCCCTGTCAAAAGGGAAAAATATAACTGCGCTTAATCCTGCAACACTGGATGTAACCCTATATGATTAAGCCGCAAAAGGAAAGGATTGATGATATGGATTGTGGTGAGCCAAAGGAAAAAGGATATAACGTATACCAAGCACGTCTGTATTCCATAACGGATGAACTTGTAGGCAAAAATACATTTATTGAAAAAGAGGACGCGATTCAATATATATTCTCCTGTTTTGAACATGAGCATGACAGCCCCTACTTTTCACGCAGTATCATTCGCTCAATCGACCCCATACTAAAAGCCTGGATTTCTCCCTGGGGTGTGGATAATCCCAAAGCTCTGCTGTATGAGGATAATGGAAACAATACGGATATATGGAAAGCCACTTTTTATGAAATGGGCGATACCGTCATAATAAGCAAAATTCGTGATGAGGCAGTCCCGTTAGAGCAGTTAGAAAAAGAGATGGTCTTGCTTAATGCTTTCTATGTTGTGATGTCTTGCCATGAAGCGGGACAGCCGGAAGATCGCTTTATAATCTCCAAGATACACAGGAATAAAAAATTTAACTTGGCCGTCGTTGGAGAAAGTTACGAACAGCTCGTTAAAAGCAGCCGGCCACGTCCTGACGAAAAGCTTGAGGATATATATAAACATCTTTTGGAACAGGACGCGGCAGAAACACAGCGGATTAACGACGCGCAGTTGAGAAGGAAACGGAAGAAAAACGAAGAATACACAGGGATGATTTAATGGGCAAAGGATGTTAAATATATGACGCACCGAAAAAAAAGATATATTCACGCATTATTATTTCTGGCTATGGCAATATTTTTAACGGCCTGTGTAGACAGTAAAACGGAAGCAGAACCTTTGACCGCTATCTTGGACGAAGAAGAAGGTATTGTTTATCAATCATCCTTACCCCAAGAACAGTGTTATCTCTGCGGAGCCGATACCACCAACTTAATGAGTTTATATTGGGGACAAGATAATATAGGTTTTATAAATCTCAACACTTTTGAATTTACAATTTTTGAAATAAACCGTTATGATGAATATGGTGATTTAATAACGGAAAAGGCCGGATATGCAAGTATGCGCGGTACAGCAAACAACGGGGGTAGCCGCTATTGGGGTTTTTCAGATTCAGACAGGGGCATAGCAAGCGGAACGGTCAAGCTGTTTGATGACAGCAGATTGGATATGGATAAAGTAAAAGCTTTTTTGTGTACCGATTGCTTGAACAAAGTGATGGATAAATATTTGAGCAGCGACGAATATCTGGACGCCGCCATTATCAACTTCAAAACCAAAGAAATCCGTCCGCTTCAAAAATCCTTCTTAGGCTTCAATGTTGGCGATTTTTACATTTCAAGCGTTTATTCACAAAATGAAACGGCGGCAACAGAGCAATTTCATCTAACGGCTTTTTACTGTCCTGTCAGATATGATGACTGACAACTGAATAAGTACATTTTTGCCGAGTACGTCAACCGTACTCGGCTTTTTTATTTGGAGGTGTTGTTTTTGGCAATCGACCCTGTAACGGCAAAAATACTTGCGCAGGCGGCGGTAAAGGCCGCAACGGACGAGGAATCACGGAAGCGGATACTCATAATGATTATCGCGCCCATCGTTGGCCTGCTGCTGCTGATCGCTCTTATCCTGTATATCATCACAAGTCCTTTTTCGCTTTTGGCAGAGTGGCTTATCGGTGATGAAATAAAAGCAGTACAGGATTTCCAAACGGATTTCGGGTACAATCAAACGCTTGGTATTTATGAAAAAGATTATATAGAGGGAAGCGGCCAGAGCTATGAGGGTGTGATCTTCACAGACGGCGGCACGGAGGTTGTCTATTACAATCAGCTTGACAGCCGTTGGGCGGACATTATGTACGGTACGTCAAGCACAATAGGCGAGGCCGGCTGCGGCCCTACCTCAATGGCGATTGTCATATCCACTCTGACGGGTACGGTGCATGACCCCGTAGAGTTGTCGGAATGGTCTGTGGCACATGGACACCGTTGCGAAGGAAACGGCTCTTATCATTCGCTGATACCCGCCGCCGCAGAAGTATACGGGCTGTCGTGGGTAAGCGTCTCTACCAGTGAACCGCAGAAGATTGTGGACGCCCTGGCAAGCGGTAAATTGATTGTGGCAATTATGGCGAAGGGACATTTTACGTCATCCGGTCATTTTATCGTTTTACGAGGGGTAACGGAGGATGGGAAAATTCTTGTGGCCGACCCTGCAAGCTATAAGCGGAGCGAACAGGAATGGGATTTGTCAATCATCCTGGATGAAGCAAGAAAAGGCGCGGGCGCGGGAGGCCCTCTATGGATTATTTATTAGGAGGAAAATGCGGTGAAGAATCGAAAAAAACTGATTGAGCTATTCATCTATATCATCATTGTGGTTATTGGCGTTATTCTGCTGTTTACCTCAAACGCGCAGGATAAAAAAGCAGACGATCTATCTTTTGCGGGAGGTGCGTACCATGCTGCTGTATTTGACGAGTAACCTGAAAAATGGATTGATCGACGACGCCGTTCGGCAGAAAGAGCTTACCACGAAAAAACTGACGGGCAAATTCAGCCTGCGGAGCTTTGTCACAAAGGATATGCGGAATTATACCACGGCGAAATATTTTGTCGTGGATTATGACAGCGCCGAAGAAAAAATAAATGATTTTACTGTTGCCCTGCAATCCTTTCAAATGATGTTCTCCGCGCGGATCATCGTCATACTCTCCGGCTGCGAATACGCCAGCGGCTACATTGACAGCCTTGTTTCCATCGGAATTACAAATATCGTCACGGCCGATACCCCTGATGATGTAACCGACGAGCTTATAGAATGTCTGTCTCCTGACGGTATGCGAAGATATATCCCGCGCTACGCCTTTGAGGAACAGGCCACCCCTGCCGCCCCGCCTGCCCCCAAGCCGGAAGCTGAGGAAATTATAAGGTATAAATGGAGTGAAAGAAACATCAAAATAGCCGTCGCCGGAACGCAGCGCAGAAGCGGCGTAACCGTGACGGCTTTTAATTTGGCGGCATGGCTGGCGGCGCGGGGGGCGGAGGTTTGCTACATTGAGCTTAACACCAACCGCCATTTGCAGCTTTTATTGAATGTCTTTGAAGCGAAACGTAACGGAGAGCATTACGTCATTGATGAAATCGACTGTTACCTCACCAACGAGCCGGACCGTGACTACAACTTTATCATATATGATTGCGGCGCCATTCAGACGCCCTCCACCGTTTTCAAAGAGGCTGATATACGCTTGCTGTGCGGGAGTATCCTGCCTTATGAAGCTCCCACATTTCATAAAACATTGTCGGCCTGCGGGGGACTTTCGCTGTGCAAGGTTGCCCTCTCTGTTCCGCAGGAGTTTCAGGAGTATTGCGTGTCCCTGTTTGGTGACGATGTTACGGTTGCCGGCGCCTCCCATGATTTATTCGCAAATAATGTCAACGGGCATATCTACCAACCATTAGTACAGGGGTTTATTGTGAAATAGGTATGATGTTAAAGTACAATATACTGCTTTTAAATGGGGTTTAGCGTTTCCTAAATTTGCAACAAATAATCAGTTAGGTTAATTATTAACCTAACTGATTATTTGTCTTACTCTCAATTAAGTGGTGCAAAAATAAGATATGGACAGACAATTTCAACCGGATTATCGCAACGAATTACATCAAACACAATGGTACAACCTGGTCCAACATTATACCCCCAAGGTGAAACTGACAAACTTGTTGTATAACTATGATACAGAGTGCCATTACCTCTATATTCGGAATAACTCATTTCTCCCACATTTACCTTCCATTTTACCATCGTGTATCCTATATTTGAATGGTTTGTCAATGAATAACTTTCACCCTGTACTATTTTGATTCTAAATAGGGCAGGATTCTCAGATGTAGATACTGTGAAAACGTTAGGATCATATCTTAATTCCACAGGTTCTTCAGATACGCCTGTGACAACTACAAAACCATTAGGATTAGTTATAATACCACCACCCACAACCTTAGAGTCAGAATCAGCTTCCCACATAGTAGTTGTGGTTCCATCGCTTTTATAAGATACATAGTCTTTAACTTGATAGGTTCCGGTACGCGGCCATTTTATATTTGCATAAGTAGCTGTTACATTCTGAAATAAATAACTTTCGCCTTGTTGGACATAGATAACAGTTTCGTTGTCAATGCTGGCGCTACTACCTTCGGTAGCGAAAACATTTGCTGTAAATATTGAAGATAGGAACATTACAGCAACTACCAGTAAAACGGATATTTTAATTTTCTTCATTTGTGAACCCTCCATACTTTAATTGTTTTATTTAGTGTATACTTGCAAAACAATTATATTACAGGGTGTAAATAATAGCAATATAGGGCAAGAGATAATCCCCGGACTATTTTCAATAAATATTCAAAATGAACCATTCCTCTTTCGGAGTGGAAATTTGCGTGTGGACTTTGTAACTCTCAATCCGGTATTTTCCCTGTACCATGTGTCCGAGATACATTATTGTTACAGAATATCATACACCGTTTTTGCAGCCCAAAACCCGTTCCTTTGTATGAATTTCTTTTTGTCTTTTACGGCTTCTCCGTCCCATATCAATCTCCCCGCAGAAATACCATGACAATTGTTATACTTTCCGATGAAATGAAGCAGTAACGATATGGATTTATTCGTTACAATATTGCCTTACCGTGGCGGTATCGGGATGGATATAAACAATGTGCAGATTCTTTTTCATTGCATAATTGGCTGTCGTGCCTGTTATATTCCTCACGCTCTTATCCTGGTCGTAAACTGTAATCAGGTTTTGAGCGTTGTCTATCGCAAAATAACAGCACCGTTTATAGGCCACAGGAGAATAGTGATTGTTTATCGTCTGTTTTTCGGTACAGTTATTCAATATTTCCCGATACCGCTTTTTTTGCCTGGATGTGAACCTTTCCGCATGTTCAGGAAAAGGGATGGCGCAGAAAAGCTTGATCTCGGCGTATTCCTTTTGCCGCTGCAAATCCAGTATGATCTCCGCTGCCCATGTGTCCACACCTACCGAGCAGCAGACAAAAAACAGCCTTACACCCTGGCTATACAGTATTTCTATTTGTTCTTGAAGCGCCGCCTTTATTTTTTTACAGAGGGGCGCTTCCTCGTTGAATTTGAACTTAAACCTCTGCGGATTATGCCCCATGATGGCGCAAGACAGTTTTTCCAATCAAAACAACTCCTGTCTATGCTGATTTTGTTTACATCATCTCAATGCAGCTATCTTCTATGTATTAAGTTAAATCCTGCGTTATTTATAAGAGTAATAAATTCATTCCTATACGTCAATGATAATGTTGAGTTTAATTTAGCGTTTTCGTTATGTCCATAGGATACAATAAAATTTAATGTCTTTAGAGTATATCCATTGGATGAAGTTTAATACAAAAAAGGGTGATGTAATGTACGAGGAATTTCTGCCGGAACGATTAGCGCAGTTACGCTTAAAAAAGGGCGTATCTGCGCGTGATATGAGTTTATCGCTTGGACAAAGTGTTACTTATATTCATAACATCGAGAGTAAGAAGGCACTTCCGTCCATGACGGTCTTTTTCTATATATGCGAGTATTTTGGTATCACTCCAATGGATTTTTTCGATGATGAAAATGCAAACCCGCCGCTTCTCAATGAATTGATTGAAGAACAAAAGAGCTTGGAGGATGAAGCCTTGCGGAATATGCTCGGCCTTGCAAAGCTGATAAACAGACAGAAGCAACCATAAGCCTATATTCACCATATGATAGTCTTTTTATGAAAAGGAGTGCGGCAACCCTTCTTGTGGTTACTGACTCCTTTTGCGTCAGTATTGGATAACCCTCAATTCTCGATCATAAACATGGGCAAAGCGCAAGGCAGCAACCATTTCCGGTTTTGGATCGTTGCAGTATACAGCAATGACCCTTTCAGATTCCTGTGCCATATAGCGGCTGCGAAGCATTAAGCTATTAGGGCTGCCTTTCCGACAGACCGCCTTTCTCCCATTTGATTGTGACAATAAACCCTTATTATCTTCTCTGTTAGTCCAATTAGAGTACGGTATGGCAGCTTCCAGAAATAGTTTGTGGCTGTTCCGGCGCAGATCAATAACAATTTCCGCGAACAGCAAAGCGGCTTCATCATCGAACCCCGAAATAAAGTAGGCAAATTCGTCATCAATAGCCGCCGCTATTTCTTCATTGAGCTTTTGGCGGACATAATCCGCATTTTCCAACAGCTTACTCCCGTCACTGATGACACAACAGACTTTGCGATTGATTGCTTTTGTCATGCTCATTACTCTCTCTTTATTATGTTTTACATAAATCAATTTATTTATCAAGCAATATTATTATGCTGCACATAAAATACATTATATATAGAGAAATACTAAAAGTCAAGGCTACTTGTTACAATATACCTTGAAAAGAGGTGGCGGCTATGAAGCAGGAATATAAGGATAAATATAGAAAATTGGGGCTTAGAATAGCCTATTTTCGCAAAATGAAGGGTTTGACGCAGGAGGAATTAGCTGAAGCTGTAAACAAAAGCGCGGGGTACATTGGAGCAGTGGAAGCCAACAATGTTGATCGGGCAATATCTCTTGATTTACTTTTTGATATTGAGAAGTTGTTTAGCGTTCCGGCATATAAATTCTTACAATTTGATGATGAAAATGATTAGGTGTATATAGGCGTTCCCCCAATATTTTCCACAAAAAGGGCGGGGACACATTAGCTTTGAGGCTTTAATGTGTCCCCGCCCTTTTATTTATAATATATTGACAGAGCATTACTCTGTAATATATAATAACAGAGTAATGCTCTGTTAGGAGGGATAAGCTTTGGCAAGGGTAGTCAAAAAGCCAACGGAGAGAAAAGAGGAACTGCTGGATATTGCATTAAGGCTATTTATGCAAAAAGGTTATGCTGATACTTCTGTGAAAGATATTTACACAGAGGCCAATGGTTCATTTGGTATGTTCTATCATCACTTTAAATCCAAAGAGGAAATTTTTGAGGCTTCGATGGACAAATATGTAAATCTGTTCATTGAAAGGCTTTCAGAGGCTTTGCTTAATGAGAAATTGTCCTATAAAGAGCGATATAGAACAGCGATTGACCATTGTATTGAATTGTTGGATGGACGTGATAAGCTTTCCGGATTTGAACGTGGATCGTATGATGTTTCAGTATTCAGATTGCTTTCTCTAAAATTATTGAGCGAAACGATAGAGCCAGTCCAGACCTATTTGGAAGAAGGCGTGAAAAAAGAGATTATACATGTAGGGGATACTTATGAAGCGGCCATCTTTATAGTTTATGGGATTTACGGAATTATCCGCGAGGAAGGTATCAAAGTATCCAATAATAAAAACGCCGCCTTTCTGCTGTCAAAGCTATCGGGCTTAATAGCCAGAGTATTAGGCTCAGACGCGGTCATATTTGAAATTGAAGAACCTAATTTCTAAGATTAAGGAAGATGAAAGGGAGCGACAGGGATGATAATAAAAATTATACTTACTGTTGTCGGATTGCTGCTTATTGCAGGCACAGGAGTTCTCATAAAAGTTAGGATGGAGCAGTCAAAAATGCGGCCGATGGACACACAAGAGATAATTTCCGGCGTTTATGCATTAAAAAATAAATATGTGAATTTCTATCTTATAAAGAGCGGAGAAAGATACATAGCAATTGACGCCGGACTAAGCGACTCAAAAACAATTGAGGAACTAAAGAGCTTGGATATATCCAGTAATGATGTCGCTGCGGTTTTTTTAACACATGCTCATTCAGACCATATTGGAGCATTGAGTGTGTTTGGCAATGCAGTTGTTTACATCGGAAAAAGTGAAACAACTAACAGCCTTAAAAATCCTCGTACAACCCTGTTGGATGATGAATCAGTAGATATATCCGGTATTTCAATACGGTGTATCTATACACCTGGACACACAAACGGCTCTACATGCTATCTGATTAACGGCAAGTATCTTTTTGTTGGCGATACATTAAGCTTACACGGCAATCAAGTGGGATTATTTAATTCTTTTTATAATAAGTCAAATGAAATCCAAAAAGCCAGTATTCAGAGGTTAGCCGAATTAAGAGGTGTTGAATGTGTTTTTTCCAGTCACTATGGCTTTACGAACAACGCGGTTTTCTCATCGTAGGCAATAGGGACAAGAAATTTCTTGAGACAGATAGAAAATTTCTTCGGGGCATATACGAAAGGCACATAAGTGTTAGGTTGGAGCAATTAGAGTTGAGGAACAGTAACAAGGAAAATGGCCTAATTAAGCTGTATTGGAATACGCCTTTTTAGGTCACTTCGGTTTTACAAATAAAGCAGTATTCCCCTTGCTAATGGAACAAAAGTTTTGGAAGTAGGGGGGGAACAAAAAGTGCAACCTGTGGTTGCGAAAGTGCGAACAATAACGTATAGACTTCAACAAAAAACTTCTTAAAATATTAAACTATGAGGTGATAGCCATGACATTTGAAGAAAGATTATTTGAGTTAAGAAAGGAACGAGGTTGGTCGCAGGAGCAATTAGCGGAAAAACTGTCTGTTTCCCGGCAGGCGATTTCAAAATGGGAATCCGGTGTGGCACGACCGGATACCGATAAGCTCATATTGTTAAGCCGAGTTTTCGGTGTGACACTTGATTCTATTGTAAATGACAGCTTTGCTCCCATTATATCTAATACATCTACGTCCGCACAAGGGCAAGATAATAATACGGAAACACATAGCGTTTTTTGTAATGTTATGGAGCCAACAAATGATAAGCAGACTAATGATATAACTTATACAGTTCCTTTAAGAAGAAATAAGCTATTGAATTTTATTAAGATGGCTCTTATTGTTTTAGCGATATATATGTTGACATTTGCAGTAGCTATTGCAACCAAGCCATTTTTAATGCCATTTTTCGGTATATTTGCAACAGGAGTTTCTATCATTACTGTAATCCTCATGTTAAGGAAAAAGCATTGAATAAGGGGCAAGCACATGTTTATCAAGATATTAAAGGGAGATATAAAGAAAAAGAAAGGTCAAAGTTTAGCTATTGTAGCTTTGCTTTGCCTTTCCCTCTCCCTGTTAATTGCAAGTGTTCAACTGATTTACAGTTCATCGGTGCAAATAAGTGATTTTATGTCGCAGAGCAAAATCGCTTCGGTAATTATCTGGAAAACTTATAATAAAAATGACAATGAAAAGATATTGGAATTATCAACCAATACTGATTTTATTGACAGTGTTACTATACTTGACGCTTTATCTGTAAAAAGCGATGACATTCATGTTGGTGCTGATGCGAACAATATTCCCACTTCGCTTTCTCTATTTTTATCTACCTATGATAATGAAAATAATTTAGTCTTTGATATGAACGATAACAGTAACCTTGCTTTAGGTGAGGGTGAAATTGCCATACCGCTTTATCTTTCAAAATTAACTAACATAAATATAGGCGATTTAGTAGAAATACACGTTGGCGGGAACGCTTATTCTTTTATAGTGAAAGACATATTTAAAGATGTGCTATTTGGGAATGAATACATTTCTACAAAGCGTATTCTTCTTAATAACACCGATCTTAAAGAATTGCTTGGTGTAAGCTCTGAAAATCAGCACAGTTCTTTTGTCAGTTTTAGCCTGAACACAGGCGGCAGCACTGCCAAGCTGATTTCAGAATATAATAATGCCGGCCTGGAACAGCAATTCAGTATTGACAAAGACCTGCTCATGCAAATATATCAATCGTCAAATGGTATGATCGCGGCAATATTTTTGTTGGCCGCGTTATTTATTAGTCTAATCTGTTTCATAATTCAACGGTATTCCATTCAATCCACTTTACAAAACGAATATCCACAGATTGCCTTGATGAAAGCGACAGGATTCCGTTTGTCGCAGATCAGGAGTATTTATGTCGTAAAGTATACTGCAATAGGATTTTTAGGTAGTCTTTTTGGTCTGCTTCTCGGCTTGGCGCTGTCGTTTGTAGCAACTAAAGACTATTTAAGTTATATAGTGGTAACTCGACAATGGAACCCTATTTTATTGTCAGTATTATGTGCCTGCCTTGTTTGGTTAATATTCTTTTTAGTAGCCTATCTGTATATGAACAAAATCAAACGATATTCACCCGTGGAAATGGCGAACAGTAGGCAAACGGAAATAAAGCGTCCTCTCTTTCCGATCCGTCTTTACCAAAGTAAATCAGTTGACCCGCGAGTAGGAATTGCTATTAACGATATTGTGAATCAGCCTAAAAGCTATATAAAGTTTGTAGCTACTTTGGCAATATGCTCTACACTTGTAATATCAGCTTATAATTTGAAAACGACAATCCAAAGCAATGAATTGATAAATTACTTTGGTCTGACGGTCGGTGATATTTATACCAATATATCAGTAGAGAATCACGAAAGAACAGCTTTGATTAAACACGTCGATAGCTTATCACAGGAATTGGCTGAAAAAAACGAAAGCGTAACTCTTGGAATTGACTTTTATCTTGACGCTTACATTTTAGACGATACAGGTTCTTCATCGTCAATAACAGCTTTAAAGTCCGCCCTGTTAACGGAGCAGTTTAAGTTTATAGAGGGTACTGCACCAACGGAAAAGAATGAAATAGCGCTCACGACTGTATTGATGAATCGTTATCAGAAAAAGGTGGGCGATACCATAGTTCTTGAAATTGAGGGTGAAAGGCAGGAATTTGTTATTACCGCCAGCAATCAGGCTTTATACAATATGGGTGAAATTATATTGCTTCCCAATTCATATGAAATAATCAGTGATCGTATCAGTTATCAGGTAATTGCCTTCGTTGGCACAAAAATAGTAGACAGCGCACAGTATATTAACTATTTGCAGTCAGAGTATGATTTTCTTCAAGGCGCAACAGCAGACCAAATAATCAGCGCCATGACGGGCAGCATGGTAGATCAGATCGCTATGTCAGTAGATTTGCTGCTATTCATTATACTTTTCTTTATCTGCCTTGTAACCGCGTTGTTTATTAAGCTAATTTGCATGAGAGACATAGATAAAATGAAATCCTTGCGGGTGGTTGGACTAAATAATTCATATCTGTTGAGCTATCAAACTATACGGGTAAGTATTGTAATTGTTCTATCCTTAATAATCGGATGTATTCTCTCTGTTACTCTCGGACGTGAATTAGTGTCATTTATATTTGCAATGACGGGACTTGCTAAATTTGACCTGGTTTTCGACTTTTTGAATACATTTATTATATTGCCGTTAGCATTTTTCATTGTTACAACAGTAGTATCGGTTATTGTTCACAAATCAGACAACAACCGAAACCTTAACGCTTTATAGGAGGGGAGAAATATATGGGCAGCATATTACAAGTACAAAGTTTATCAAAAACGTACCAACACGGAAAAGTTCAAGATACTATCCTAACCAACATTAACTTTTGCTTAAACGAAGGTGATTTTGTTGCCATTATGGGATCATCAGGCTCCGGTAAATCAACCTTGCTTCATTTAATAAGCGGTATGGATCGGCCATCGTCCGGTGAGGTATATTTTTATAATACCGCTATCGGCAATTTATCTGAACAAGATATGGCGAAATTCAGACTTGAAAAAATAGGTTTCGTCTTTCAAAAGACAGCATTGTTAAATACCATTTGTCTGTTTGATAATATTGTTCTGCCTGCTTATGTTTTGAAAAAAGAAAAGCGCAGAAATATAAACGAAAAGGCTAACCAACTTATGGAAAAGCTTGGTATTAAGGACAAAGCTCCTGCTGCGGTAGATAACCTTTCGGGCGGAGAATTACAGCGCGGGTGTATTTGTCGAGCGTTAATCAATACCCCATCCGTTTTATTTGCGGACGAACCAACAGGCGCATTAAATTCACAAGCTTCCGAGCAGGTTATGGAGGCGTTCAAAAAAATAAATTCTGACGGTACAACAATTTTATTGGTAACACATGACCCGAATGTAGCAGCCAGAGCAAACCGAATTGTCTATCTGGCTGATGGCATGATTGAAAGAGAATTGCTACTTGACTGTAAGATGAAACAGGCAGACAGAAATAAGAAAATATTGGAGTGGGTTAATTAGGGTTATTTGGCCTGTTAAATGTGGTACAGAATAAAAGCTATACCATGCAAAGAGCAATTTTATACAATTACCCACGAGACACAGCTTCTATAATTATTCTTATGAAGCAAAGCTTCATAAGAATAATTCAGGAGGTCATATCATGGAACATGAAAATCTGTTTGAAAAGTTTAACAACGGTGCGTTGCGTTTGCCCGGCAATGAAACCAAGCTTGCAGACATTGCCTGGTCCCCGCACGCAAAATTCGAAGGCGTCGAGCTAAAGCACATCGTCACCTCAAAGCAAACAGGAGGCCAATTCAGCTACCATCTTGTGCGTATCGCGCCGAACAAGAAAATCGGCCTACACACACACGAAGAACAACTGGAAACCCATGAAGTTATCGCCGGCGATGGAATCTGTATCAATGATGGCAAAGAGCTAAAGTATGAGCCTGGGGTAATCTCTATTTTCCCCATGAAAGTGCAGCATGAAGTTATTGCAGGCGGAAACGGGCTGCTGCTGTTCGCCAAGTTTTTCCCGCCACTTTGCTAACGGTTTTTTTAATTGTCTGTCAGCCGTACAGAGGCCGCCTTGAAATCGCTTGGAGCGATCCCTACAATCCGTTTGAAATTTCTTATGAAGTGGCTCTGGTCATAGAAGCCCACGGCCAGAGCTGCTTCTGTAACGGACATGTTTTCGTTTAGCAAATGCTGCGCCTTACGAATACGGTTTTGAACCTGGAATTTATGTGGAGTTAGGCCAACGGTTTTCTTAAATACTCGGATTAGGTGATACTTGCTGATATATGTTTCCTTTGATTTTTGCTCAAGGCTAAAGGTGTTTTCGGGATTTTGTTCAATGCTCTGCTTCATAAGCTCAACATACTTATCCTCGATAGAAAGATAGCTTTGATTATCAGAATAAACCTGTTCCAGTGAAGAAAGAAGAATTGACAGGTGCTTGGGAGTCAAACAATTTTGTGTATATAGGAGAGCAGCCTTTTTTTCAATAATCTCTTTCATTTCTTGAAAGCTGTGACCGCCGATCAAAGGCTCTTTTATACAAAGCGACATCATGCTATACCTGCCATCAGCTATGAGACTGTGAGGTACATATGGGTATATAACAAATGATTCCCCCGCGCCACACACAACTGATTGATTTTGAACCTCTAAGGTAACTACGCCTGATAAGATTAGACCAATTGTGTAGATTGAAATATGATTATGTTCAGGATACGACAAACTGGAATCCTGTGAGCATATAAACTCAATGCCAGATTTTGGTATACTATAAAAGTATAAATTGGTTTTTTCCAAATTAGCCACCCCCTATTACCATTATTATTCTATCATAGAATAATGAACTCGAATACCCTATTTTTACGATAAAATCAGACCGTTAGAGGAACAAAAGCAAAGTCTCTTGATGTAAGGTAGTGCAGATAGGAACACCCCATTTCAGCTTATAAAAAAAAGCAACTGAAATGGGGCGCTTCTGTCTGCTTTTTTAATATAAACAAGTAACCATCAAAGGCGGTGAGACGGTGATCGTAGCCATTACCGAAGAAAAAGCAATATTTATAACCCTACAATTGAATATGGAGAATAAAAATTCGGCATGGCAGCGTCACCTTCTGGCGCTGCAAAATATTGAGAATGAAGAATAAAGGAGAGTAATCGCTGCCTGTGTGCCGCCCGCTTAACAGCGGATAAGGAGTTGAAAATGTTATGGATGATTCTGTCCACAACATTAAGACGTTCGGCTGTCTTGTAGCTGCTCCTAAAGGACACACAGAACATAAGACAAGGAGAGCGCCCCGCGAGCCACGAAAGCGCGGTGGACAAGCACCTGGTCGGGATGGTAAACCACCGCCCGGCCGATGTACCGCTCTCTGCGGACTTCTTAATGACCGTCTTGTGGCGGCCGATTTTGCGAACTATCGTGAAATCGGCCGCCTTTTTCTGTTTCTAAGGCATTTTGTGGGCTGCCGATCCCCGCCACTCCAATCTGTTTTTTTCTAAAAACAGATTGGAGGAAATACGGTGAAAGATTACCATAAGAGCGATTATGCGCTCAATAAAAAAAGTTCGGCCATTGTGTACCGTTCGGACACGGGTGAAATCATTGAGATAACCAAAGAGGCGTTTTTAGCGTCCGACCCCTCATTGACCGAGCAGGATTTTAACGCCTGGAAAGAAATGTCGGATGAACTGCTGCTGGAAACCGACCGTTCCGAGTGGCGGCAGACCTATAAGAATGTCTCTGCTAATGCCCTGGAAGAAACCGAGCATTATTCCACCCGCCCGCTTGACGAGGAATATATAGAGGTACAGAACCGAGCCTATGCCCTGCAAGCTGTACGGCAGCTATTGAGAAGCGGTGTGCTTACTGAAAAGCAACGGCGGAGGTTCATACTCTATTATTTCGGTGGGCTGACGATCAGGAAGATAGCGGAAAAGGAAGGAGTGTTTTTCACTTCGGTCGCAGAGAGCCTGACCGCCGCTACGGACAAGCTCAAACGCTATTTTGACAAACTGTAAGATGGTTCTGATTTAGCAAGAAAACAGGCAGCTACCTTTTTGAAGGGGGCTGCCTGTTTTCTTGCTTTTCCTATTTCTCTATTCACAACAAAAATATTAAAAATTTTTATCCGGCAACCCGTACAACCCCCCTCAAAATTCACGGTAGATGAAAGGACTTCCCCGGAACAACTTTCACCGATCCTTGACAACCGAATAGCCATTCATCAAATACATTCCTTTTGCCGTTGTGATGAGCATAAGCCACGTCAGCGGTTGCGCCACGATCCGCGGGGTACGGGGAAGCAGATTTCACATTACCTATTGGTCTGTGTTTCTTCCGACCCCGCGGGGAGCGAGTAACTTCCGGCTGTAAATATCGGGCAGCTCCCGATAAGGCGACGATAAGCAAAAGGGACAATGATACTCCCGTCCAGTCACAGCCCTGCTTGGCCGCAGGATCACGCAATGAGGGCGGCTTCGTGAGAACCACGGAGGGGTGAGATTCCCGTGATGTCGGTACGCTGCCGGCAGTTTGATGACTTCCCGTGTGCTTTGGGGTGTCGAGGACAAATGAAGGCACATTGAAAAACAGATTGTAAAAATGTACGCCGGATATGAGACAGGTCGCTTTGACGGCCTGCCCCATCATCCGGCTTTACTTATGCCCGTTTTTTGAGGGAGGTTAATTCATTGGAAAAGAAAGAGATTGTGCGCGGCGATATTTATTACGCCGATTTAAGCCCTGTTATCGGTTCGGAGCAGGGCGGGATACGCCCCGTGCTTGTCGTGCAGAACAATGTCGGCAATAAACACAGCCCCACTATCGTTGTCGCCGCCATAACGAGCAAGGCGACAACAAAAGCAAATCTGCCAACCCATATCCGGCTTGCCGCTGTCAGCGGCTTGGAGAAGGATTCCCTGGTGCTGCTGGAACAGATCAGGACGATTGACCGCAGACGGTTGAGGGAATATATCGGCAGACTTGATGAAAAGAAGATGAAGCAGATTGACAGCGCATTAGCCGTCAGTATCGGTATTGACGGCAAAGACGATTCAGAAAGGGGATGAAACGATGTGCGCGGCTGTACTGTCTCAAAAGGACGCTTACCATCTTATGCTGAAAGATTACCCCGACGTTATGAACGTCGATCAGATGTGCGAAGTCCTCGGAATCAGCGCAAAGACCGGATATAAGCTGCTGCGGGATAAGCAAATTGATTGCCTTAAAGTCGGCAGATCGTATCGAATCCCAAAGGCTCATATCTTTAGCTATCTTCATATCGGATGCCCAAATGACGCGCTTTAGACGCGGAAATTTAACATTTTGAACGTGGAAATGTCTGGAGATCACTACCGTATGATGATATAATGTATTTGTCAACGGTAGGTGAACTCCCGGCCGCATAATAAGGAGGATTATAATAATGGTTGCGGGACACCTACACGAAAAAAACGGTTTTTATTACGTCATTCTGAACCTGACGGACGCTAACGGAAAACGGAAGCCCAAATGGATTGCCACGGGGCTTCCCGTGAAAGGAAACAAGAAAAAAGCGGAAGAAAGGCTGATGGAGGAAAGGAAGCGGTATAGCCAAACTCCCAAAATGGACAGTGAGGACTTGCTTTTCGCGGATTATTTGGAGCAATGGCTTGAAGTCGCCAAGTCAGCTATCGCTACTGTAACGTATTCATCCTACTGCAATATGGTTAAGGGAACTATTGCCCCATATTTTCGTGAAAAAAAGATTACTCTGCAAGGGATTCAAGCCAAAGACATTCAAGACTTTTATCAGGAACAGCTTAAACGGGTAAAAGCCTCGACCGTAATCCATTACCACTGTAACGTCCACAAAGCGTTGAAGCACGCTGTAAAGATGGGGTTGATCGAAGTTAATCCCGCCGACAAGGTGGAACGACCGAAAAAAGAGAAATTCACAGGCGGTTTCTACGACAGCGACGAGATTAACAGACTCTTTGAGGTAGTCAAAGGCACAAGGCTTGAACTGGCGGTAATGTTGGGCGCTTTTTACGGTTTCCGGCGCAGCGAGATTATAGGGTTGAAATGGAACGCGATAGACTTTAAAAACAACACCATTACCATTCGCCATACCGTTACGTCATGCAATATTGATGGTAAACACGTTGAAGTCGCAAGCGATACGACAAAAACAAAGTCAAGCCTGCGTACCCTGCCGTTAGTACCGTTTTTCAGAGAGAAGCTTTTGGCGTTGCAGGAGGAACAAAAGGAAAACCGCCGTTTGTGTGGACGTTCTTACTGCAAGGACTATCTGGACTACATCTGTGTTGATGAAATGGGCGAAAGGATTAAGCCTGGATACATTACCACAAGGTTTCCGATAGTGCTTGAACAGAATGATTTGCGGCGTATCCGCTTTCACGATCTCCGTCACAGTTGCGCAAGCTTGCTGCTTGCCAACGGTGTACCAATGAAACAGATACAGGAATGGCTCGGTCACAGTGATTTTTCGACAACAGCAAATATCTATGCTCATTTGGATTATAGCTCCAAAGTAACATCGGCCAACGCAATGATACAGGGCTTGCAATTACAGCCCTGACAAAAAGGCGGGAGCCGTCAACCATTAAGCTGACGGCTCCCATGATGGCGGAGAGGGTGGGAGTCGAACCCACGGAACCTTTCGGTTCATAGCTTTTCGAGAGCTACACCATAGACCACTCGGACACCTCTCCCCATATGTTAAATCCTATTCTATCTTCGTTCCGATGAAAAATCAAGCCCCGGAAAAAGGATAGAATTACAGGATAGAACAAGCAAAAATATTCAGTTTGAAAATCTTTGAAAACCCGCATGAACACAGGGTTTTCAGCCTACATAGACCTTTCTTAGTGTGTCGGTTTTCGAGACCAGCTCCTTCAGCCGCTCGGACAACCCTCCCAGTATTTGGTAAACCATCTATATGAACTACAACATATGTTGTAGGATTTAAACCCCTTCCACCAACTTCCGGCTATTTCGAGGAAGAAGGAAAGAAAACAGGAAAGAAATTTCTTTCGAGCTTCAAGAGCCGGAACGGAAAAACCCAGTAACCATGCGAGTTTGCACCTCTAAATCTTCCACATAGAGAGCAGTATTTCGAGTCGTTCTCGTTATGACCTCTTCGATACGCCTCCGTATTCAATTATAGTGCCGCGATGAAAAAGCATTTTTCATCGAAGCGTAGAAAAAGCGTAGAAATACGCTGATTTCTCAAGGTAGCGGTAAGCGTAGAAACCGCATGAGTAAAGGCTTTTTGCAGATTATGCTGTCCGGCGACCAACACGATTTCGAGTGATTTCGAATCCGGACTTCAGCCGCTTGGGTACTCCTCCGAATATTAAATTATCTGAAATGTTTCGGATAGAACTGCTCGAAAATCTATCCTAACCCGAACTGTGAGGGCATAAAAAAACAGCTTAAATACTAGGTTTTCGACTGCATGGCTACCACATGTTCCATACCCTGCAAACCAGAATCAATACTTAGAAAGGACACCTTTAAAACTTACATACAAAAGAATATCAGACCGGAAAAAGAAAATCAAGTCTTTCCTGTGCAATTTATGGAGGTTGTTATTTGCGTTGCATCTCAATTCGTGATAGAGTAATGGTGCAGTATTTGAATGGAGATGGTGGTTTGATTCAACTTTTATTTGTTTGCCACGGAAATATATGCCGCTCCCCGATGGCTGAATTTGTATTTCGGCATCTGGTGAAAGAGAAGGGATTGAGTGGCGAAATTGTTTCCGCCTCCGCTGCGACCAGTGCGGAAGAGCTGGGGAATCCTGTTCATCACGGAACTCGGCGCAAGCTGGCGCAGGTTGGAATTTCGGCGGAAGGTAAGGTGGCTGTGCGTTTGCGCCGGGCGGACTATGATGCTTATGACTACATCGTTGGGATGGACCGCTGGAATATGCAAAACATGCGGCGTCTGTTCGGAGAGGATTCAGAGAAAAAACTACATCTTTTGCTGGATTATGCGGGTCGGTTTGGAGAAGAAATTGCAGACCCGTGGTATTCTGGAGATTTTGACCTGACTTATAAGGAGGTCCTGGCCGGTTGCCAAGGTTTGCTGGACTATATTGTCCGGGAGCACGGACTATAAAAAGTGAGACCTCAGCCAGAAGGAAACAGGGTGTGTATTGTAGATCAAATGCACACCCTATTCATTTTATAAAACTTTGGATAGAAACTCTTTCGTCCGTTGTTCTTGCGGGGAATCAAAAAGGGTGCGGGGCAAATTTTGCTCTAATATTTTCCCGCTGTCCATAAACACCACGCGGTCTGCCACTTCGCGGGCAAAGCCCATCTCATGGGTGACAATGGCCATTGTCATTCCATCCTCCGCAAGGGATTTCATCAGATCCAGCACCTCTCCGACCATTTCCGGATCCAGTGCAGAGGTGGGTTCATCAAAAAGCATAACCTCCGGTTCCATTGCCAGAGCACGGACGATTGCAATGCGCTGCTTTTGTCCGCCGGAGAGCATAGCGGGATATTCCTCCGCCTTGTCCGCCAAAGAGATACGCTGCAATAACCGCATTGCTTGTGCATCGGCATCTGACTGGTTTTTCATGTTGAGCGTGACAGGGGCAAGGGTGATGTTTTTCTTGACCGTCATATGGGGGAATAGATTGAAGTGCTGAAAGACCATTCCCATCTTCCGGCGGTGAAGATTGATATCTACATGGCGGTCGGTGATGTCAATTCCGTTGAAAATCACTTGTCCCGCTGTGGGCACCTCCAAAAGATTCAAGCACCGCAGCAGGGTGGACTTTCCGGAGCCGGAGGGGCCGATGATTGCGACCACCTCCCCTTTGCGGATATCCAGGGAGCAGTGATCCAGCGCCTTGACGGCCCCCTTGTTATAGTGTTTAGAGACGTTGCGCAAAGAGATCAGATTACCGTTTGTCTCCACGGCGCATCCTCCTTTCAATGGCTTCAATGGCTTTGCTGGCCGGGAAGTTGATGCAGAAGTATAAAATGGCGATCAGCACATATGGGCCAATTGAAATATAGGTGGTTCCGGCTACCATTTTTGCAGCCCACATGAGCTCCATGGTGCCGTAAGCCGAGCAGAGGGAAGATTCCTTCACCATGGTGATGAGCTCATTGGCCAGCGCGGGAAGCACGTTTTTAATCGCCTGGGGCAACACCACTAAGCGCATGGACGGCCAGGCGGGAAGGCCGAGACTGCGCGCCGCCTCTGTCTGTCCGGAGTCTACCGCCAAAATGCCTGCCCTGAAAATTTCCGCCACATAGGCCGCACTGTTCAAGGCAAGAGCAACGGTAAACGGAATGAAGGAGGAAAGGGTGACAATCCCCAATATCGTAATATTTGGGATTTTAATCAGAAAAAATATGCCAAAATAAATGATGGCAATCTGTACCATCAGTGGAGTAGAGCGGAAAATTGCTATGTATGCGCCAGCAGGCCAGCGTATGGCTCTGGATTTACTCAGTCTCATTAACGCCAGGATCAGAGCAGGGATAATGGCCAACAATACCGAGGTCACAGACAGAAGCAGGGTATATGCAAGGCCCTGTACAAAGTATGGGGCGTATTTTGGAAGAAAGCTGAAGTTGACAAAACTGGCTGTCCCTGGATTGGTGAAAAGGGTAATGAAATCTGACAACATGGCAGTGGTGCTCCTTCACAAGTTTGGTGGCATGAAAGCCGCCGTGCAGCGCGGCCCGTGGCCCGCTGCACGGCGGGAAAAGAAGGGGAAATTACCCCTCAAGCGCTTGACTGCTCAGAGCATCAGCTTCCGCAATATACCGCTCCATGGTACCATCAGCCAGAACTTGGGCAATGGTTGCGTTGATGCTGGGGAGCAGCCCCTTGGGGTCGCCTTTTGCCACCCAGACGCAGTAGGGCAGGGCTTCCCCTAAAGAAACGCCTTCCGCTTCGATCACCACCAAATCCTCGTTTGCGTTGGCATATTGTATGGCAACAGCGCCGTCTAAAATCAGAGCATCGCACTTGTCATAGACCAGATTGTTGACCAGGTCTACCACAGAAGTCATCATGACTGGCGTGGCGCCAGGCATGTACTCCGTGATCATGTCCGCCTTTGTGGTTCCGGATTGGGCCCCGACCACCTTACCGCTAAAATCTGCAAAGGTCGTATACTGATCCGCGTTTTCACGCTTAACGAGAATCATGGCCGGCAGGTCGGTATAGTAGGGATCGGATGGAGTGGCGGCATTGAGCCGCTCATCTGTGGTCTCCATAGCGGCGATGACATAATCACAGTCGCCCTTTGCCATCAGGGTCAGCAGGTTTTCAAAGGCCATATCGGTAATGTTCAACTCCGCGCCCATATCCTCAGCAATTTTATGGGCCAGGGACACATCCAGTCCAACAATGGTATCCACACCGTTATCCAAAATGTGGAATTCGAAGGGGGCATAGTCAGCAGAGGTACCGTATACCAACACGCCGCCGGAAGCGCCTGCGGAAGAGGATGCGCCACTTCCGGAGGAAGAGCCGGCAGTGCTGCTGCCATTGCCGGCATTCCCTGTGCAGGATACGAGACCTGCCCCCATTACGAGAGTGAGTGCGAATGCAATCCATTTTTTCATGTCAAAATAATCTCCTTTTCAACATTCCACGCAAAAAATATTAAATCTGGCAAAAGTATACCTGATTCAATATTCATGGTCAATAGATAAAAATACAAAAGAAGAAAAAAAGAGAAACTTCTCTGCCGGAGCTATTTTGATTTGACATCATGGCCGCGGGCCCGCGCTTGCAAAACAGGCGGAAAACGGGTATACTAAATCATTCAGAACATAAAAATTGAATATTCTTGGAATATAAAAAAAGAGGGTAAGCTCTGATTTTTGTTTTGAAGGGAGAATTATGCATTGGAACAGAATAGATATACACCGCTGCACAACTCCTGCCTGGTGATAGAGCTGGAGAATATTCGCGGCAATGTGCGTCACATTCTAAATGGCCTGTCCGCAGGACAGGCTATAATTCCGATATTAAAAGACAACGCCTATGGGTTGGGGTTGGTGGAGATTGCCGGATTGCTCTGTGAATTTCCGCAGGTAAAGACCCTCGCGGTCTCCCAGGTGGGAGAGGGCGTTGACCTGCGCCGGGCGGGCATAGAGCGGGAAATTCTGGTGTTGGGGGGAACGGCGGATCGGTTCATCCCGGTGGCGCTGGAGCATGATCTGACGCTGACCGTGGGACGGCCTGGCCTTGCGCTCCTGATTGGGCAGGGGGCGTCTGAAATCGGAAAACAGGGAAAAATAGAGGTGAAAATTGAAACCGGCCTGAACCGGATTGGCTTAAAGCCGGGGAAAGAGCTGGACGATTTTGGAAAAGAACTGGAGACCTGGAAGCCGAACCTTAAAATAACCGGGGCTTTTTCCCATTTTGCCGATCTGGAGGATAAGGTCAGGACGCAAAGGCAATTTCAGCGCTTTCTGGAAGGGACACAGCAGCTGCAAAAGGCGGGGATTTTGCTTCCACGGCGACACATTTGCGGCAGCGAGGCCAGTGAGTACTATCCCCAATATGGTCTGGAGGCGCTGCGGATTGGCCGGCGGCTATACATGGATCATCCCACAAAGCCGTTGGGGGGAATCCGTGAGGTTGCGTCCTGGCGCAGTTGGATTACAAATCTTCGCACGCTTCAGGCGGGGGAGCTGCTCGGTTATGGAGGGCGGTTTCGGCTAGAGCAGGATACACAGGTGGCAACGGTAGGGGTCGGCTATGGAGATGGATTGAACCAAAGTTTGGTACAGGCGGGAGGACCCGTTTTGGTTCGAGGGGAGCGGGCCAAGCTTTTGGCGTGTTGTATGGACCAATGCTTCCTGGATGTGACGGGATTTGGCTGCCAGCCGGACGATGAAGTCACTTTTTTCGGCTGGGATGAAACAGGAGGCTATCTCTCCTCCCAGGAGGTGTCTCTTCTGGTGGGACATGAAGAGGGGTGTGGCCTGATTTCCGCCCTGGGCGGCCGGGTGGACCGAATTTATCAATCATAATTTAAGCCATACTGTACAGAAATACAGCATATTTTATGGGAACAAATTGAAATTTGTCCCGTCAATATAAAAATAAGGACCTGTATTCCCAGATGGAACTGCCGAAGCAGCGAGGGATTTTTTTGCCGGGCAAGGCAAAATTTCGTGGGAATCATTGGTTTATTTCAAGAAAATTTAACGCGGTATGGCAGAAAAAGCGCCGTTGATACGGTGTTTTTAGCTGGGAATACAGGTTTTAAGATCAATCAAATGAGTCGCTCTCCCTGCATGGCTTCATACAAGGAGTCTCATGATTTTTTATCTGAACGTGTTCACTCTGGTGATGTTTTTCTGTTTTCCCCGCCCCAGGCGGGGGAAAACATGATTCTCTGTATGCTGTGGTTCACACGCTCTTAGATCTTAAACACATAGGGGGAAAGCATGAAATCGCTTTTGTATCGAAATTATTGGCAGGATATCTATCGGGTTGGAGAATTCTTTTTGCGGTACCCGGAACGATGGTGTTCGGCGGTTGCCTTTCTCCTGGGGCCTTGGGCGGCGCTGTGGATGGTTGAAATTTTAAACCAAAATAATGTGTTTTCCGATCTGCATCAGTGGCAGATACTGATGAATTTGATTTGGTACTACATGGTCTTTGCAATTTTTGGGATCATATTTGGGAGAATGCGCCCGGCTGCCGCAGCGGGTATCGCCTTGTTTTTTTTGATCGGACTTGTGAATCACTATGTGCTGCGTTTCCGGGGAAGAATTTTGTTCCCAGCTGATCTGGCCGGCTGGAAAACAGCGGCAAATGTGGCGGAGGGCTTTGATTATACCCCGGATTACTATATCATTCAGGCCATGATTTTGCTGATCGCATATTTGTTTCTGGTTTGGATGTGTCCTGCGGCCAAGCGGCGCTTTCGACTGCCCAAATGGCTATGTGCCCTGTGTCTGACCGCTGTGGTGGGGTACAATTATGCCTTTTTCGCCACGAATATGCTCCCAAACCTGGGAATCTACACCCAACAGTGGGTGACACAGGCCAATGGTTTTGTATTGAATTTTACGGTTGCCATGCGGTATAGCTCGGTGGATAAGCCGGATGGCTATAGCCGCGAGGCGGTTTTGGAGCTGGCGCAGGAGTACACCGGACAGGTTGTGACGATGCAGTCCCCTCCAACTGGCAATGCTGCCGTGGCGCTGACGCAGGAGTACAACCACAGCCGCCCTTTGAATCTGGTGGTTATTATGAATGAGTCCTTTGCGGATCTGACCATGTTTGAGGGATTGGAGCCCAACGAGGATCCCACGCCCTTTTACCACAGTCTCACGGAGAACACGGTCAAAGGCTGGATGTATTCCCCTGTGACAGGGGGAGGGACGGCCAGTGTAGAGTTTGAGTACTTGACGGGCTTTTCTACCCTGTTCCAGCCCCCCCATACCGTGGCCTACCAGCTCTATGTGGAGGAAAACATGCCATCGCTCGCCGCGCTGGCCGCAACGGAGGGCTATGAAACCTATGCCTTCCACCCCTATCGATCTTCCGGCTGGAACCGGCCCCTGGCTTACAAATATCTGGGGTTTGAGTATCAGTATTATGAGGAGGACGTGGAGGCGCCCTATCTGATCCGCAACTATATCTCCGACCTGTCCGACTATCGGTTCCTGTTTGATATAACTGAGCAGGCAAACGCAGCGGGAAAGGGTACCTTTCTCTTTAATGTCACCATGCAAAACCACAGCGGCTATGCCCAGGGATGGAACAACCTGTCCCGCACCATTCAGCTATCTGATCAACTGAAGCAAGCGGACTCCTCTGCGGAGCAATATCTGGCGCTGATGCGCGAGAGTGATAACGCCCTGGAGGAGTTGATCACTTATTACAGCCAGGTGGAGGAGCCCACCATGATTGTCTTCTTTGGCGACCATCAGCCGCCGCTGAAGAATGCGTTTTATGAAGCGCTCTATGGCAAACCGCTGTCTCAGCGCACCACAGAGGAGGTCCTGCAGCAATACGCCACCCCCTTCTTCATTTGGACAAACTATGACAGTGAGGAAGCCGATGACGTGATTCTCAGCCCCAACTATCTGGGGATGCTGACAGCCCAGACAGCGGGACTTCCCATGACAGGATATATGAATTTTTTGGCGCAGCTCTATCAGGATCTTCCGGTGATTACGCCGGTCGGTATGATCACCGCGGATGGGGAATATTTAAAGAAAGAGGAGCTAAGCGAGCGGCAGCAGGAGTGGCTGTGGCGGTATGAAATGCTCAATTACAGCGGAATGAAGGACTTATTTGACGAGATACGGGAATTTTATTGTTTTCATATCGCTCAAGAATGAAAAAGGATCTCATCCTTACTGCTGCGCACACGCGCCGTGCCGCTATGTGGTGCATCTTATCCCATCTCAATGCGCGCTGCTTCGGCAGCTCCATCTGTGAATACAGGTGCTTAGCATGTTTTGACATGAGATTAAGATCATGCTGCGACAGGCGATGGGGAGAGTACGCCCCGCTGGCAAGATTGCCGGTGGGGCTTTTTCTTGTAAATGAAAACCCCCGGAAAATATGAGCTGAACCCACAGAAATAGAGATTGCATGAATCCCCCTGACGTAGGATACAAAACTACGCCAGGGGGAATAAGTATGTCAGGCGACAAAATTCAGCCCTTTGAACAGGCTGATGCTCTGCTTTGCGGGTACATTCATTTCTACAATTACCAGCGTATCCAACCAAAAAGCAAGCAGACACCTATCGGAAAATATGGGCGCATGAGGAAACGCCATCTGCAAGAACATTTAACGTTTAGCTATGGCATCTTATTTGAACTGTTAACAACGCAGTTTCTATTGCTTCAAACATATCAACGGTTTATACTGTAACTGTGTCTGTTTATCAGCGATGAAGTGTGTCAGCCGACGTAATTTCGTGTGAAATGGTGTGATAACGTATGAAAACAAAGAAAATGATTTTTACCGCACTGAAAATAATTGTGTTTATCCTTCCGTTTGCCATTGGAGCAGTCGGATTTTATAACGCTGGAGAGCCAGTAATGGACGCGCTGTACTCAAGCCTAACTCTATATCCGATCAACATGAGCTCAGGCAAGCGGAACGTCCTGATCGAAATCGCCCGGTGGACGGCGCCCTTGGCCACGGCCGGCGGCTTGCTCCTAATATTCCGGAACGCGCTGGCAAGACTCGTGGATGCCATAAAAGTCGTTACCGGCGGGGTCACCGCTGTTTATGGAAATAACCCTTATGCGGAAACGCTTCGCCGGAATATTAAAAAAAGCATACGCGGCAGCCTCGAAAGGATAAGCGGCGCCGAAGACCATGTTCTGCTCTTTGACACGGATGCGGACAACCTGGCGTTTTTTGACGCGCACGAGAAGGATTTCAAGGGCGTGCGGGCGTTTATCCAAATAGACGGCGTCAGTCCCGGCAATCTGCGGGGAGAGAATTTGCGGATGTTCAGCATACCGGAAATAACGGCGAGACTGTACTGGCGGGAGCATACCCTGCTCCCCTTTTATGCCAGCGGAAAGCTGAGTGCAAAAATCGCAATCATCGGGTTTGATCTCCTTGGGCAGAAAATACTGGATTACGCTCTGCTGAATAATATTTACGCTCCGGATCAACGGATCGAATACCATGTCTGGGGCGGCAGCGCGCGGTATGAGGCAACGCATACCCAGCTTGGAGGCATGGCTCCGGATATGGTTGTTTTTCACGGATGCGAGTGGGAAAAGGACGCTGAGCTGCTCCGGGAAATGGACAGGGTCATCGTCACCGGCAGAAGGGGCGATGCCTTGCCGATGCTTGACGCGCTCGTGACACTGTGCCCCCAAGGGGAAATCCATGCGGAGGACGGCTCCGGCCGTTTGCTGGTGCGGATTTTTCGGCATGGCCATCTGCGCTCCTTCGGCGGCTTGGAGGATATTCTGACCGAGGGAAATATAAAGACCGATGCACTGTACCGCGCCGCCAAGCTGCTTAACTACCGCTATTTCCTGTTGTACGGCGGAAAAGCCGCGCCGAGCGACCCGGAACGCGTCATGGAGGAGCAGTGGAACGCGCTGGACGGGTTTACCAAATACGCCAACATCGCGGCGGCGGATTACCATAGACTGCGGCTGAAAATTATGGAGAAGGCGAAACAGGACGAAATTACGTTCTCGCAAAGGGAACTTGACGAATTGGAGCATATTCGCTGGTGCCGGTATCATTACCTGAATAACTGGCGGTATGGCGTGCCTGAAAACGGGAAGGCGAAAGACGCGCGGTTACGGATACATGCATGTCTTGTTCCCTTTGCGGAGCTGTCCGAATTTGAAAAGGACAAGGATACGGAAATGATTGGGATGCTGATGGAAATCAGTCGTGATACGGATATTTTCCGTATATGAATGATAATCCATCACGCTTTTAACCGTGACGGATTGGTGCGGAATATTGCGGAATAACCGCAAAAAACGATAATAACATTAGGGGCTGTTCGGAAAGGGACTTGGGTCATTCAATAACGGTATGATCATGAGTGTCTTGATAAAATGGCAGAGCTGGGTAATACCCTGCTCAAAAAGAAACTGCCGGTCACCCAGGTCAGGCTGGATAACAAAGACGACCGCGAAATATTAGCTCAAACGATGCACGGCATCATAAACGAGATGGAGCAATTAGGGCATGTTCGATAATTGGCGGCTTTACTGGCAGTGCGGCGGAGGAGTACGTGCTGAAGAAAGGTATCGCATTCCGGGTATCGGAGAATAAGGAGTGTGCGTTATCGTGAATAATATTAAAACCGTCTTTAACCTTGACCGTGATCAGACGCGGGAGGAAGCGGTCTGCGAAGCCGCAATAAAAAATCAGGCAAAAGTTTTATCCGGACTTTGACGGTAAATTAACTTACGCTAAAAAGATCAGCGGCGACCGAACATTTTTCTTTACATACTCAGAGAAAACCCCGGAGCTGTATGCAACGGGCTTCGTGGATTTCACAGAGCGGGCGCCGAGGGCGCGCGCCCTGCGCTATCGTTTCAGGCTCGGCAAAGCGGCATCCTTGAGCGATGTCAGTATTCTGCCCGATGTGTCGGATGAATCCGCTTGGAAAGTTGCGGTTGATTATCAGATGGATATGGACTGGGCCGGAGCGGCAAACGCAAGCGCGCAGTGGGAATTTCGGTACGATAAAAGTAATCACGATATGTCAATGATTAGCCATAAGTCGCAAGGTGATTTTCTTCTTACAGGCTGGGCGAACGATGACGAAGAAGACATTGAAGAGGCGTATGTTGCGGCAGCGGCAGAGGTGTAAAGGCGAATATGGGAAAAGCCGCCCATTGGTTTGGGCAGGCGGCGGAAAAGGGCAACGGATACGCGCAATACAGGCTGGGCGGCCTGCACGAGCATGGACGGGGCGCGGAGGAGGGGCTTCACTTTCCGCGCGGTTGTTGAGGAAGAGGAGGAAAGCCTATGACCGTAGGAGGCAGCGAGGTTGACTATATGCATAATAAACAGGCAAGTCATCAGGCGTTCATTAGTTACAGCAGCAAGGACAAGGCGGTCGCCGATGCGGCTTGCCACTTTCTTGAGGATGCGGGGATCAGATGCTGGATCGCCCCGCGCGATATCGTTTCCGGGGCGGATTGGGCTGA